>Ga0080003_1001475_pt1 | contig 12335 bp, 10 predicted proteins | sample JossMetagenome_FD_69206 | JGI IMG/M metagenome (GOLD analysis project Ga0080003, IMG submission 69206) | Hot spring microbial communities from Joseph's Coat, Yellowstone National Park, USA - JC2_E (SPADES assembly) (version 2) | ecosystem: Environmental > Aquatic > Thermal springs > Hot (42-90C)... | reverse complement strand
GTCCATAGACCAAAAAGAATCAAAACTAAGAAAACAGATTTGATTAATAGATTAATATTTAGATTTTTCATAATAAAATACTCCTAAATGCAAAATATTTCAAAAACACAAAACCACTAATTGTATATACTGCACCGCTTATAATCTGAGATATATAAGGATTTATCTTAAGTATATGAATACACAAAACAAGCGTTAAAAAGTTTAATGTATAAGATGCTAAAAGTGATAAGACAAACTTAGGAAACTCTTTTTTTGGATGAGCCTTGCTTTGAAATGTATAAATTTTGTTTAATACATAAGATACGCTTATGCCTACAGCATAACCTACTATATTGCTTATTTCTGGAGATACACCAAAAAACATAAGAAAAAATATGCTTCCATAGCCTAAGATTGTATTTATGATGCCAACCAAGAGATATTTTAAGAGCACTCTAATACCTCTTACTTGCTTTAACAGAATATTGCCCACCCAATGGTAAACCAATCAATATTTTTTTCAAGTTTTAAAAGATAAGAAAATTTTGGTGGTATGAATAAACAATATCTAGTTGTATCTACTTTAAAATTAGATCTTTCAAGTAATTTAATCATTTCTGATTTAGTTAACAATACAGCATCTTTATCAAAAGGACATTCTCTTACTAGCTTACGTGTTATAGGATTATATGGATTGTGTTCAAATATAAATAAACAACCATTGTTTGATAATAAGTTCTTAATTTTTTCTATATTGATTAATCTTTCAGCTGGATGAATATGATAAAAAACTCCGGTAACAAAAATTAAATCAAATTGATAGAAACTTTTATCCGTTTTTTGATCATCCAAAGTAAAAAATTCACAGTATGGATTCTGACTTTTTGCAATCTCAATGCCTTTTTGAGATATATCAGTACCAAACAATTTAGAATCAGGAAATTTCTCTCTTAGAAATTGCATATTTCTACCAATACCACAACCAAATTCAAGAATTGTATTTGGTTTAAAGTTAATATAATTTTTAACAATCTTAATCTTATATCTAGCAAAATATTTGTCATCTTTTTTGACCTTTTAAAATATCATCATAATTTTCAGCGAAACCATCAAAATTTACCTTTTTCATCACTCTATTACCTTATCAACTATATATCTTGGTCTGGCTTTTACTTCTTTATAGATTTTACCAATGTATTCGCCTACTATCCCGATAGAAAATATTGTCAAACCCCCCAAAAGATAAATAGGAATAACCACAGAAGCCCAACCAGGAACAATATCATGACCAAAAAATTTAACAAAGATAGTATAAAATCCCATTACTATGCTTAACAAAAAGACAATAACACCTAAAACTGTAATAAACCTTAATGGAATGACACTAAAAGATGTTATCCCTTCAAACGCAAATTCAAACATCTTTTTAAGAGGGTACTTTGATTCTCCTGCTTTACGTTCTTTTCTATCCTCATAGATTATCTCCGATCTAAAACCTATCAAGGGAAACATCGCTCTTAAGAAAAGATTAACCTCCTTGAAAGATAATAATTCTCTTATTACTCTGTTTGTGGTTAATCTAAAATCCGCATGATTGTAAACAATTTCTACTCCAAATAAATACATTAATTTATAAAACAATACTGCTGTATTTCTTTTAAACCAAGAATCTACCGATCGGCTTTTCCTTGCAAAATATACTATATCGTAGCCATCCTTTATTTTTTTTATACCTTCTTCGACTACATTTATATCGTCTTGTAAATCGGCATCTATAGTAAGAGCCACATCGCATTTGTCAACCACATATTCATAACCTGCAAGTAAAGCATTTTGATGTCCAAAATTGCGAGAAAATTTTATTGCTTTTATAAAATGTAAATTTTGAGAGGCATTTTCAATAATATTCCATGTATTGTCTTTACTACCGTCGTCTATAAAAAGCAAAAAACTGTCTTCTGATATTTGACTTGCTTTTATTCTTTCTAAAAAGTCTGATAAAACACTAATTGTTTCTGGCAAGACTTCTTCTTCGTTATAACAGGGAATTATAATGGCCAGTTTTAGTTTTTCTTCTTTATTCTCCTTCAAGGATTACCTCCAGCAATCTTTTGACATTTTCTTTCCAATTAAGATACTGCATACCGTCTGATTTTGGATGTTTATTTTCTTTGTATAAGTTTAGCCATTCTTCAATGGCTTTGACTAATGTTTGCGGGTCTGTATCGTTTATGAAGTAATAGGCATAATCAGAGGCTACTTCTTTATATACAGGTATATCACGAGCTATAATAGGTAGTTTGTGTTTAGCGGCTTCAATTAGCGGCAGTCCAAAGCCTTCTCCTTCCGATGCCATAATAAAGCAATTAGAAGATTCGTATATCTTTTCAAGGTATTCATCAGATATACCAGAAAGCCAGAATAGTCTATTGTTTAGCTCTGGGTGGTTTTTAATAGTTTTAATTATCTCTGGTATAGTCCTTCTTGCACTGTCTGGAAGATGAAGCCATCCCTCTTTTCCAACAATAATTAAATTTACATCGTACCCATTTTGCCACAATATATCAAAAGCTTTTATGGTTTGAAGGTGTCCTTTCCGTGGTTCTATGGTGCCAACCATCAAAAAGTTCAGTTTTGATCGTAAAAGATCTAAAATACGTTGATAATCTTGAGGTGAGCCATTTGTGGGTAGAGATCTCTCTATATCTGCCCCATTATGAATGTAGATTATTTGCAAATCTTTTCTGAGTTTATCATTTGCTGTCAGATAAGATTTCAATTCTTCGGCTACAGAATTTGATACGCATATCAGCCTGTCTGCTACAGAGGATATTGCATCTACCCACTGTGCATGAGTTGATTGTGCGCCTTCTGGAAAACAATCTGGTCTTAAAATAGGCAATATATCATGTACTAGGAAGTTTATACTTACATTTTTTGCTCTCATTTGTTTGTAAAGACCTGCTTTGTGAGCTTTTATTACAGGATAATATAAATCTGGTGCATAAAATATATCACCTTCATAATAATCAATCGTTTCATCGTCTAAATTTACATTTTCTAAGCCCAATATATTAGATGTAAATCTTCTTGCATATCTATAGTGCCAATATCCGCCTTCATCGCTAAGATAAATTGGCTCTACTCTGAATCCATTCGGTGGATTATTAAGAAGCTCCACCAGCTGAGCTCTTACCACTCGTTCAATACCTGTTCTAAGGTCAGTTCTTGAGATTGCGCTTACACCTACAAATAGCTGTTTTAATCTTGGATTTGGATTAGCGTTTTTAGATATAGAGTTTGCTATATTTGTAAGCTCTATTTCAAGGTTTTCATCATCTAAACTAATATCTATATGTTGAGATATCTTTTGTATTAGCTCAATCTCACCTGGTATTTTATAAGTATTTTCTATGGCTTCTTTGTACTTTATAGCTATTTCTTCAGGAGAACAATGCTTTTCTATATAATTTTTTGCGTTTGAGCTAATTTTTCCCCTTTTGTCTTTGTCTAAGTATAAATCTTCCATTGCTTTTAATAGGTCTTTATCTTTAAAATCATCTTCTAACATATAAACTGCGTCTTTTGAAAGTTCTGCCATAGACCCGTTTGCATTTACAATAGTTGGTATCCCGTATGCCATACAATCTAAAGCAGCTCTTGATGTTTCACCTCTTGAATTGGTCCTTAGTTGCACGCCCATATCACAAGAGCTTAGATAAAGTCTATAGGCTTCATCATCTGTCCAGCCTGTAATTGTTACTTTATTTTTGAGATTATTTTGTTTAATGGTATCTAATAGGTTTTGCCCATACTCCCCTCCGTGGTTCTCGCCTACAAATACAAGCTTTACATTGTCTAACTTTGCTAAACTTGATTTTATAAAAGCACCTAAAACTCTGTGATTTTGTTTTGTAGAACCTAATAGACCAAAAGAGCAAATTAAGAAGTCTTTTTCTGAAATGCCCAGTCTCTTTCTACATTCTGCTTTATCCAGTTTTTCAGACAGTCTTCTTAACTGATGTATCACATACCAGTTATCAAAATTGACTTTGCTGTAAAACTCTTTTGCTAATTTTTTCGAAAATTCTGAGTGAACTATTATGCCTCTTGCGTTTTGCAGTATGTTTAAATTAGATGGATATTTCCAGATAGTTTCTTCTATACCTTCTTCTTTTAAAAACTTTAAGGCGCTGTAACCTTGGGATCTATACAATTCTTTGAATAGAAAACTGCTGTCTTGCATATGATTTATCCAGTTAATCAAATGAGACAAATAAAAGTCGTGCAATGCTACTACTCCAGGATAGTATTCTAAAAGAGATAGCATATGCTTGTGAAATGGGCTGTTTCCCATGTGATATAAGATCCTATCATAGCTATTGACATTAGTTTTAAAATACTCTACATCTCTTATGGGCAGATTTTTAGATATCCACTCATCTGTAACTTTTTCTTGATCTACTATTATTTCTATGTCGTAATGCTTAGCGAGATAAGGTAAAAGTTCTGCAGAGTAGGTGGATATACCGCTTCTCTCAGGAGGAAGTGGCGATACATAAGCTAATTTTGGTTTTTTGTTTTCTATATGATGGTAGTTAGCTGTTTTTAATGCAAAAATATTTTTATAAAGATTTTCAAAAGCCTCTATAGCAATTTTTGCGCTTTTGTCCCAGGAAAATTCCTTTGCGCGTTTTATAGCGTATTCTATTAGCTCATTTCTAAAGTTATCGTTTGTAAGAACTTCTTTAATCTTATTAGCTATAGACTCTACGCTGTATGGGTCAAAGAGGGCATCTTCTCTTCCTATTACTTCTGGTATGCTGGTAGTATTGGAGCCGATGACGGGAGCACCACAAGCCATAGCCTCAAGGGCTGGCAAACCAAAACCTTCATGAAGCGAAGGTAAAATAAATAACTCACAAAGATTATACATTGCAATAAGTTCATCATTTGGCACATATCCTGTGATAACTATATTATTTTTTGTAAGTCCTGCTTTGACAATTTTATCTTCTAAATCTTTTTTATTGCCGTCAGGTATTTTGCTTGTGATGACAAGCTGATAATTTTCTTTTATACCTTTGGGAAGTTTTGAAAATGCATCTATAAGCCTGTCAATGTTTTTCCTTTGGTCAAAACCACTTGGAGCATACATCATAAATGGTTTTTCTATGTTGTATTTATGAAATATTTTATCTCTTAAATCATCAGACATAGATATTGTCCTGAACTTTTCATCGACTGCAGCTGATATATTTATAATTTTATCTTCATTAATATTTAAATACTCAACAGCTTCTTTTTTAGAAGATTCCGAAATAGCTAACAACAAATTGGCTTTTTTCAAGAAATCTATCTTTTTAAAATACCATTTTTTAAAGCTTGGATGACTCTCTAGATAACGTTTGTTTATAAGCGGTATCAGATCGTAAAGCGTAACCGATGTAGGAATATCATTTGAAAACTGGCCTATTGAAGTTACTATATCGTCAACAAATCCCTCAAAAAGAGATGATATATGGACTATGTCTGGTTTTATATTTAAGATAGCGTACTCTCTTATTAGTTCTCCTACCTTCGAGCGCCAAATATTTTCTAAATTCATTTGTGCCACAGGAGTCGGGATGAAAAAAGTGATTATATTTTTTGCTGGCAAAAGTTCTTTAAACTCTTTTTTTATGAGCTCTATACTATCTATAAATGCCCCATTTAGAAGTAAGTATATTTCATTATCTTTTCTGTTTCTTACAATAGCTTTTGCAAGAGACATAGAGTATCTACCAATGCCACGAAAAGAGCTTTCTCCCTGGCAGGGCTGAAGATCAATTAAGATTTTCATCTTTTTTCCTTTCTTCAATAGCTTTTTTAAAGTCATTGTAGATTTTTTTTGCTGTAGGGCTTAGATTTGAGTATTGTATTTCTGATGAGTTTTCACTATTAAAGATCATAAAATTATTTGTATTTCCAACTCTTTTTAACCTATCTTGAAGTTCGGGAAACGGTTTAAGACAAAATTTTACAAGAGATTTTAGTTTTGGCTTTTTATTTAGACAGTCTTTTATTTTAATTATTGTTTTTTTTGCAACCCTTCTCGGCCTGCTCTTTGGCGCAAATGTAATCCAGGATATAGTACCCGTTTTAAACCACCTAGCAAATTTGGCGAGCATCCTTAGGGGGTAAGTTATTTTCCAAGATTTACTGTTTAAAAGGCTATTATGCAATGTAAATAATTCTATGATTTTATTTTCTGTTTCTATTAATCTTTTTTCTAACTCTATGGCTTTATTTTCTGTTTCTAGAGCTTTATTTTTGATATTCAAGATATGATTTTGAAACTTTTCTGAAAGACTTTCTAATGTAATACCGTATTCTTTTGAAAAAACCTCATTAAACAGGGCTGTAATTTCAGTACTTGCATACTTTTGGGCGATAATAGCATAGTCTGGACTTGATGAATACAACACCTGTAATAGATTTACAGAATCTAGATTTTTTATATTCTTATCTTCTTGTAAGCGAAGCGTCTTAGCTCTTGCAAACCCATAATACTCTGTCAAAAAAGAGAGCAAAAGAGGCGGCAGTGGTCTTATGTGTGTAGGGTCTAACCAAAAATTTACAGTAGCAACCCTAATATTTTCTGGATTAGGCGTTTCCAATATCAATAAGCCACCTGGTTTTAAGACCCGTAAAGCCTCTTTTATTAAATTTTGCAGTACATCAAACGGCAAATGCTCTGCAATGTGAAAACCAGAGACCACAACAAAGCTCTCATTATGTGACTGTTTAAGAAATTCTAAGGCGTCAATGTGAATTACATCTAAGTTCAAGATTTTACAAGCCTGAAGCATACCATCGTCAACATCAACGCCTAGAGCTTTAAAACCGTTTTCACTAACTAACTCTATCCACTCTCCCCGTCCGCATCCTAAATCGAGAAATTTTAACTCTTCTTTTTTATAAATATTTTTAAATGGTTCTATAAAAGACAGGTATACTTTTAGCCTTTCTTTGATAATCTCCCTTGTGCCTCTATGTTTATCTTCAAATGCTCTGTAAAAATTATCCTGCATCTTTTATCAGCTCCTTTATTCTATCGCACATCATCTTCACACTTTCATCCCATGTAAGAGGCTTGAAACCAGAGTCCTTTACCTCATTGCCGCCCTGGAATTTTAAAATAGCATTTATTAAATCCTGTGGATCATTGCATTTAAAGTATATAGGATAATCTTTGCCAATTTCTCTAAAGATGTCTATATCGCTTGCGATTATAGGTTTTTTATACTGCATTGCTTCTACTAAAGGCAAACCAAAACCTTCCCGTTTTGATGCAAAAATCAATGCCTGTGTATTGTTGTATAAAAATTCTAGTTCAGCATCGTTTGCATTGTTAAACATAAAAAGTTTTTTATTGTAATACTTTGAGTTTAAGAAGCGATTTACAGTTTTTTTTACACCCCAGCCAATTTTACCCACTATAACTAAATCCTTTTCAAATCCATTTTGCCACAAACGCTCAAAAGCCTCCAAAGCAACATCATAACCCTTTCTGGGTTCAATTGTTCCTACCATTAAGAAGTAAGTTTTTGTTTTAAGTTGTTTAATGCTTTCTCTAATATATTCTGATTCTGTCTGTTTTGATAAATCACAGCCTAGATAAAAATAATCAATAGGTTTTTTAAGTTTTAAACTTTCTAAAAAATATTCAATATTGTTTTTCTCGCTTTGCGATGTAACGAGTATAAAATTGGAATAACCAATAATTTGTTTAAAAGAAGCTCTAAATTTGTTTACAAATAGATTATCCAAAAACTCAGGGTTGGTAATTGGTATAATATCATATATCAAAATGGCAAATATAGCATTTTGAGCTTTTGCATTACTAATCATTTTAAAAAAAAATTTGTTCTCAGAATAAAGTGGTTGCCAAAATGCGTCAATAAAAAGTAATAAATCGTTGTTGCTTAGAGTAATAATATTTTTAGGTTTTTTAGCAAAAGTATTAACCCAGTTAGATAAAATATAATAAATTTTTTTATATGTATACCAAAAGAACTTGGCGCTTGAGTATGCAAAATCATTATTTAATTTTACCGTGAAAAAATACTGTAATTTTGATTTTATACTTTTTTTGTTTTTGTTAGGTGGTTTTGATTGTAAGAAATCATCAAGGCTTATATAACCCAAATTTGTTAAAACCACAGCTAAAACAGGTATTCCAAGAATTCTTTCAATCAAATCTTTTCTTTCTACAATATTGCGCACAACTCTTTGAATGCCTGTTTGCAAGTTATAGATATATGTATCAGAACAATCAATTAGAATTCTTTTAACGTTCATTTTTGTTTTTCTATTCTCTTTAAATCGCTTTCAGTCATTATTCTTACCAGTTCCTCAAATGTTGTCTTTGCTTGCCAATTTAATTTCTCTTTAGCTTTCTTTGGGTTTCCTATTAAAACATCTACCTCCGATGGCCTATAAAAATCCTTTGAAACTTCTACCAATACTTTGCCTGTTCTTTTGTCTATGCCTTTTGAGTTTACGCCTTCACCAGACCATTCTATATTGAAACCTGCTATCTCAAAAGCTTTTTCTACAAACTCTCTTATAGTATGGGTGTGACCTGTTGCAAGCACATAATCATCTGGCTTATCCTGCTGCAGCATTAAGTACATACCGTATACATACTCTGGAGCATAACCCCAGTCGCGCTTTGAGTCTAAATTACCTAAAACTAGTTTATCTGTTAAACCGTATTTTATTTGTGCAACAGCTTGCGTGGTTTTTCTTGTAACAAACTCTAAACCTCTTAGCTCTGATTCGTGATTAAACAAGATGCCACAGGCTGTAAACATATTGTAGGCTTCTCTATAGTTTACGCTTATGTAGTGGGCATAGACTTTTGACACTGCATAAGGGCTTCTTGGGTAAAATGGTGTAGTTTCTGTTTGGGGCATTTCCCTTACTTTTCCAAACATTTCTGAGGTTGATGCTTGATAAAATTTTGCATCGGGCTTTATATCTCTTAGCGCTTCTAACAGCCTAAGTACGCCTATCGCATCTATATCTGCTGTCAATATGGGCTGTTCAAACGATACACCTACAAAGCTTTGTGCTGCCAAATTATATACTTCATCTGGCATAATTTTTGATATTACATGGCGGATATTGGTTAATTCTAATAAATCCATGTATACAATTTCTACCTCTTGCTCTATGCCAAGCTCTTTTAGTCGCCAATTACCAGAGTCACCGCTGCGTCTATCTGCACCATAGACCTTATAGCCTTTTTGTAGGAGCAATTTGGCTAGATATGCGCCATCTTGACCTCTAATACCTGTAATGAGAGCTTTTTTCATTAAATGCCTCCATTTTTATTTAAAATTATTCAACAAAAAAGGTTTTACCCATTTTACCATTTAAACCATCTTTGAAACCGATTTTTGCGATAGAAACTTTTTCTTTCTTAGCGAAAAGACTTATAATGAACATAAAAATCTTTGCATTTAAAAAATAAATAAACCTGTTATCAACAAACTCAGACAATTCAAAAAACACCCTGTTTCTTACAAGATAATATATTCTAAAATCAGCACCGCCTGATACTATTATATTGTTAAATATTGCAGGTTTATTTTCGTAAGCGAAATCTATGTCTTTTATTTGACTGTCTAAAAGTAAAATAATTTTGCCACCTGCTTTTGTTATCCTGTACGTCCACTCTGTGCCATCAACATATAAAAAGAAATCTTCTTTGGGATATCCTATTGTATTAATAAGGTTTTTGTGAAAGAACAAACCGCCATATGTGGCTGTGCATATTGCCATGTTTCTTGGTTTTGTGTGCAAAAATTTGTCCTTGATGTAGCCAGGTTTAAATTTTTTCTTAATCACTTCATATATCTGCTCAAAAAGTATATTAGGCATATCAAAAACGTGAAACCTAAAATGGCTATTTTTTCTGCCTATAGAAATCGCCGAATTGCTTGTCAAAATTGCTCGTTCATAATCTTTAAAATGATCTCTGTAGGAAGCCAGGGCTGTAGTTTTTTCTTTATTTTTATTATCTAAGCCACACCAAAAATCTATCAATCGATTAAGAGAGCCTCTTTGTGGCTCATTATCATCATCTAAAAGCCAAATAAACTCGCATTCTTTATCTTTAAAAGCATTTTGCAACCCTGCTTTATATCCACCAGCGGAACCTAAATTTTCAGAAAGGCATACTATTTCTACCTGTGGATTATTTCTTGCATACGCTAATAGTTTGTTATGGCTTTCTTCTTCAGAATTATTGTCTACAACAATAATTCTATTTACACCTGCATTTAATGCAGATTCTATAACCTGTTTTACAAGAAAGAATCTATTGCCATATGTTGCAGTTACAGCACAAATTTTTTCAACCAAGTTTTTATCAACCATTTTTTTACTAAAAATACCAATTCAAAAAAGGAAATTTAGCGAAAATTCTACAATTCTTTAAATGCAAATCTCTGATAATCTATTATTAATTTGCTATTTTGTCAAAAAATAATCATAATGAAAAAAAATTACACTGCCAATATAATTTTGGATTTTCTACAGTAGTTTATGTATAAAAACTAGCAATAAAGATTTTACAATTAATCGACTATGTATTATAATCACCTTCGGTATGGTTAAAGCGGTGTTTGCGTGACTCAAAAATTGTCATCCATTAAAGAAGGCTTTAAAATACCCATCCAGTATAGGCATTTGATATGGATTTTAGCATTAAAAGAGCTTAAAATTCGCTACAGAGGTTCTGCGTTTGGTTTTTTTTGGTCCATTTTAAATCCATTGCTTTTACTTCTAATATATGTGTTTGTATTTACCGTCATATTTAAGGCATCTGCTAAAGCTTATCCTGTGTATTTGTTTGTGGGGCTGTTGCCGTGGAACTGGTTTGCTGGCTCAATAAATGAAGCCACTATGTCTATAGTAAGCTCTGGGGCGTTTGTGAATAAATCCACACTGCCTTCTGAGTTACTCGTAATAGTAAAAGTGGTTTCTAATTTTATAAACTATGCCTTGTCTTTGCCTGTGCTGCTTTTATTTATATTTATTTTTGGCGTCTCTATAGGACTACCTTTAATTGTATTTCCTGTAATTGTCATTATACAGTTTTTTATCACTTGCGGTATAGGTTTTTTCGTGGCTACATGGGAGGTATATTACAGGGATATGCAGCATATTGTGATGAATTTACTGCAGTTTTTATTCTTTGGTATGCCCATTATGTATTTTGAGCAGCAATTACCCTTAAAAGCCCAAAAATTAATTTTTTTAAACCCGCTTGCGTATTTGATTAAATCTTACCAGAGCATTTTTTACTATAACTGGTTTCCAAAACCTTTTTATTTGGCTTTGCTTGCGTTGGTAGCTGTTGTGGTCTATATATTGGGATTTTTATACTTTAGAGCTCACAAAGAGGAGTTTCCAGAACTAGTATGAATATATATGCCGTAGAAGTTTTGAATCTTACAAAACGCTTTAAGGTAGTTGAGTATAACCCTACTTCTCTAAAGACCAAATTTGTAAGTTTTATAAAAAGCGGTTTTAAAAGAAAAAAAAGGCCAACAATCACAGTGTTAGATGATATATCATTTTCAATAAAAAAATCTACAACATTCGGTATAATGGGCAAAAATGGCGCTGGCAAAAGCACGCTTTTAAAGCTAATATGTGGCATTATCACACCAACTAGCGGCACAATCATTAGAGATGGCAAGATTGTACCGCTTTTAGAGCTTGGCGCTGGCTTTCACCCAGAGCTAACGGCAAAAGAAAATATACTTATAAACGGGCTTATGCTTGGGCTATCTAAAAAAGAGATAGAGTCAAAGTACGATGAAATATTAGACTTTGCGGAGCTATCCCATGTGGCAAATGAGCCTTTGCGTACATTTTCCTCTGGTATGTATATAAGGTTAGCCTTTTCTGTAGCTATAAACATAAACCCAGATATAGTTATATTAGATGAGATAATGGGCGTAGGCGACCAATCATTTCAGAAAAAAAGCTCAAAAAAAATCTTAGAGTTTCAACAAAAAGGCAAAACGCTAATTATAGTAAGCCATGACCCTGCTTTAGTTGAAAGAATTTGCGATCAGGCTATGCTAATAGACAAGGGCAAAATTGTAGAAATAGGAAACCCATCAAGTGTAGCCAAAGCCTACGCTGCTATGTCAAGCTAAGTCGACGCTTGACAGTCTGTCTTTATTTTTCATCCTCTAATGCAAAGCTATTGATGCCCAGCATAAAAGATAAAAATATACTTACCTGCGCGCTTCCAAGCAGATTATCAAAACCACTTGCTACATAAAATG
>Ga0080003_1001473_pt1 | contig 12354 bp, 15 predicted proteins | sample JossMetagenome_FD_69206 | JGI IMG/M metagenome (GOLD analysis project Ga0080003, IMG submission 69206) | Hot spring microbial communities from Joseph's Coat, Yellowstone National Park, USA - JC2_E (SPADES assembly) (version 2) | ecosystem: Environmental > Aquatic > Thermal springs > Hot (42-90C)... | reverse complement strand
CTTATTGTAGCAAAAGTATGAAATCTATCCGTTCCGCTCTTATATTTGCTCCTTGTAACGTACATGTCTAACTTTCCATAATATGGCTCTTCAGTGAAGTCTATTGCCATCTTCATCCCATCTTTGGCATGACCAGTTAATACGACCCTGTTAGCTGAATTTAAGGCATCAACTACATGGCTTAAATTCAAGCTTTCAAGTCTTCGTAGCAGTGTATCTGGCGAAGGGAATCCCTTAGTGTATTTCAAAAATTCTGCAGATGCATTATTTATTAAAATGTAAATCAAAGGCTTTATCATATCCTTATGCTTTGAATTTTTTGCAAAGTTTATCCCGAGTTTATCTTTTAGAACTTTAGAGCAGGGATTATACGGCTCGCCAATTTTCTATTGGGCCTTATTTTTTTATAAACTAAACCGTTAAAACCGAAACCTATAATAAATTTCATCAGAAAAGTTAAGCATTATACTTGCGGGAGTACTGATTATCTAACAATACTTTAATGCTAGCAATAAAGTCTCCAATACTTAGCTTATATATTGATCTTATTATTGCAAATAAAAAATAAAAAATGAAAAATAAAAATTTATAAATAATATTTTCGTTATCATATTCGAGCTTGTAGCAAATAATTAAGGAGCAATAAAAGCTATATTTTAGTTTATTAATTAATTTTTTATCTCTTACTCGTCTAATGGAATAACTATAATCATGAATTACTTGTGAATGTGTATCCCAAATAATTTTATAACCTTTTTGTAATACTTTATAGCTCATTTCTATCTCTTCGCCAAACATAAAGCAATTTTCGCTAAATCCACCTATTTCATTAAAAATATTTTTTCTTATTATAAATATCGATCCCCCGCCTATATATGACTCTACGATTCTTTTGCCACTTTTAATTAATTTGCTAGATGATATTCTTTTATACAGTATGCATGGAAGTAACTCTTTAAACATAAGGTTTTTTTGAGTTATAGGTATAGGATCTCCTATAGCTATTTTTTTATCATTCATCATAATTTTTACAATATTTATAATTGAGTTATCTATTAAGTAAATATCTGGATTAGTTACTATAACTATTTCATTTTTTGCAAGTTTTAGTAATATATTTATAGCCTTTCGATAACCTAAGTTTTGCTCAGATTTTATTATTCTTATTCGCGAGTCTTTATTATCAATTTCATCTATAGTTTTATCTGTTGATGCGTTATCAAATATTATAATCTCGTCTAGATAGTCATTTAAAAACGTAATAAATGATTGTAATGATTTTTTAATTATACCATAGTTATTGTAAGTAACCATGACTAAAGATACCTTAATGTCATTATCCACAAACTCTTTAAATGCTAAAAGGTATTATAAAGTTATCCATGAACGGGATAGAAATATCTGTTCTTCTTTTGGCTTTTAACAGGAAAGATTATGTAAAATTTGCAATAGATTCATTGGGTAGTCAAACTTTACCCAGCTCTAACTTCGAAGTTATTTATATTTCAAATTTTGATAATTATGATGATTATTTTCTTAAGAAAATTGAAAACGGACAAATTTTCCATCCAGAAAATCCAAAATGGGGCCATTGGTTATATTTAGGTATTAAAAATTCTAGAGGGAAGATTATAACAATCTTAGATGATGACGATTTATATGCAAAAATAAGATTAGAGAGAATCTATAATATTTTTAAACTATATAATAATGACTGTATCTTCTATACTAACAATTATGTTTTAGGTTTAGCTAACAATTTACCAGAGTTAATTAGCAACGATTACAAAATACATTACTTTAAAGAGTACAATAAAAAAGCATTCACCGAATTGCTAAATAAAAATATTTTCTTTAATAACTCTAGGACTGCAATTACTAAAACAAATTGGATAGATAATTTGAATTTAATTCGAAATACTGATGCGGAAAATTATGACACCTTTATTGCTTCATTAGCATACGAAAGCAAATGTAAAATAATTGTAGATGACGCACCTTTAACCTTTATAAGAAATACCCCTAATAGCCTTTCAAAACCATCTTTAAATTATCTTAATAAAGCAATTGAAATGTCTGACTTTATTCTAAATAATATAGCTAAGAGCGAAGAACTTAGGGCTTATATAAAGTATGGTAAAATATACTCTAATTATTTAATTCATAAATTGCATAAGATAAGTTGTAAGAAGGAAAAGCTAACATCAAAGGATGTCAAATTACTTCTCGAGATAAAAGGAATAAAGGCTTTGTATTTAATTCTCTTTAACATGTTATTTTGTAAGGGATAATTTAAACTTATTAAACATTTTTAGCTTTAAAATTACATATATGATAAATAAAGTTAGTGGTGTAGAGAGAGATAAATAATATAAATCATTCTGTAAATCATGCAGCTTATTTATTATTATTACAGTATATCTTCCCTTAGGCATTAACCAAGCGTTCGCATACTCATTAGCCTCAAAGTGATGCGTGTTTACTCTGCCGTTAATTTTTAGTACCCATAAGTTACTAAACCCTTGATCATAAATTAAATAGAAAGGCCTAGTAGCATTAACAGAAATTTTTACTTCATCGTTATTAATAATTTTATATTTAACTAATACATTGTTTTGAGTTACATTATTTATTAAAGGAGCAGTTACATTATTTATCAATGATGTAGAGAGAGCTTTTATTTTTCCAGTAGAATATATCCAAAATATTTGGCAAGCTGACCAATTGCCCGGAACGCCGTTGCTTGCATAAACTAAAGGTACGTTACCGTTAACTTCATATATCCAATATGGACCATAAATTCCTACTAACTTAAGCCCTTGTGTATTATTAAGGAATTTTTCAAATTCTGTAAAATTCCACGGATATGCTCCGGGTAAGTTAGTCCAAGGTCTAGCAGGTAAACCCGGACCTGGATATGCAGCAGTATTAAGCTTGACATATTTGACTCCTAAAACTTTTAGGAAATTAGTAAAGTTTGTAACATTATTAGATGGAATATTCAATATAGTTGAAGTCATACCATTAGCCAGTTGTACATTTATTATTTCTCCATTAAAATAATAAATTGAAGGATCGTTATTGGCTGCGAATGATGTGCCTTTATAATAAGTTGCAGAATATAAAAAGTTCTGTATGGGAAGTACTAAAAGATTATTATAGCCAGAATTTGAAATGATACCCATAGCCTCCTTGAACCATGCAGGTATTTTAAAGATATTAGTTATAGTAACATTACTTTCTAAACCGTTAGAATAAGATGTATAAATGTGACTGCTTGCTACTATAGTATTAGTAATAAAGAGAGCGATTAGAAATAATGTAGCTATTATTTTTAAGTAATTAAACACTTTTTTAGCTGGTAGAGACAAGATGAAAACAAAAATTAAAGCCGATAATATAAAATCAAGGTAATCAATACCGATTGTAGTTACCATATATGATTCTCCTATAATAATAAATTTTAATATGAAATTATGCAAAACAAAAGTTAATTTAAGTAATGGAAGTAAATTTATGAGTCCACTTTGAAAAGCAAATGCGATTAATAAAACAAAAGTTAAGCTTAACAATAAATCTTTCAATTGTTTATTTTTTATTTTGTTTATTAAAAGTATAGGAATAGATATCAGTAAAGGGTATAAGAAACTTAACACATAAAGAATAGGCTTATCTATTATACTAGATGGAAGGTTTAAAATAAAATTTGATAATAATATCAACAATGTATTAGTAGAATAGGAATATAATACTCCTGCCTCAATTGAGGGTTGACCTGAAAATAACTCGAATGCAAAATTAAATGCTCCCAACGAGGATAAAAGAAAATATAAAAGTAACCACGAACTCGATAGCATTAATGCTAAAAAGTATAAGATTAACCGCTTAATAATTTTAAATATAGATTTTCTATATGCCTTATATATTATTAAAGATGATACAAAGATTAAAATTGTGAAGTAAAAAGTAAAATATTGATTATTAAAAAAAACTCCAGATAAACCAATCACTGATACAATAAACATATATAAAAGTATTTTTTCTCTTGATTCTGAAAATACAATATCTATAAATAGCGATAGTAAAAGCGGAGTTAAAGTATAAGGAATTATTGTTGGCGGCAGCTCCCCTAATATCCAATTATTCAGTGTATAGAAATTAATCAAATAATATAAATTTATTAACGATAGTAAAACTGCTTTATATAATACAATATTTTTTCCTAAAGCTCTTAATATTCTATAAAATCCTATAAGAGATAAATTTGAAAAAAACTGAACTATAATCCACTGAATAATCCCTATAGGAATCCCTAGAATATAAAAAGGAATTTCTAAAACGGCTATTGGTAAATATGCATTGAAACCGAACTCCGGACCCCCTGGAAACCCGTCGCCGTTCCAAACATTTGAAAACCTTGTTATAGCATAAAACGGATTTAATGGAAACCCTGCATCCCAATAGTATATGAGGTTACCTTTAGTATATATCCACCAAAATATTGCAAATAAGAAATTAAAAAAAATTATCATTATCGCTATATTGCGAAAAGCATTTAATTTGAGTTTTAAAAGCATTGGGTATTTTATTATGTGCTTATTAATAAAATTGTTGGTAAGCTAATTTGTTGCGGATCTCACTAAACGACCTCTTGGGTATTTAATTATTCTGTAATTTATGGCTGCGGGACAAAATTGTTGCCTGCCTTAGTCAGTTAACCCCTCTTTGCAATTTGTATATTTAACATTGTATGTTTCATTATATTTTATAAAATATCTTTCATGTAAGATTATATATGACTTCTCATAATGAAACATTATAATGATAAGGACATCAGCGACACATTGAAGGCGATTGAAGATCACATAAGAGATGAGCTGAAAAGCAGGCCAGAGCAGAAGAGGGACTGGAGGATAGATGGATGCTGAGAGGATAAGGGATGCAATAAAGTCGCTTGACCCTTTAATACACGAAGCTGTGTCAGCAATACATATTTACGATTCCGGCCCTGGAAGGCCATCACCCTTGAACAGAAGGTAAAGCTACTCCTCATAAAGCAGCTTGTTGGCAAGTCAAACAGGGAGTTTGCGTACGTGCTTGCTTGAAATATTCTCAATGGTTTCAGGCATAGATACAAGCAGTAAAGAGGCTGTATTCAGATGAGCTAGTCATGGTGGCTTTGTACGACCTGCACGTTCTGCTGTTAAAGAAGAAGGGAATCTGATGCCAAAGGCGCTGGATATTTATTGGCTGTTAAGAATAACTACGAATCTTATGCACAGAAGCTGAAGGATATGGCAAAGGTGAGTGTTGATAAGGGCAAGCAATCAGCAAAAAAGCGCTCTGGCTTATTCGTTTAGGCTGATTGACTTAACGAAGATGGCATTTGGTTCAAGCATGAAGTCAGAGAAGGAGGACAGGGCAATGATGTTCCTTAAGACGGTTGATGTGAAGCTGAAAAGCGTCAGGCTTGACAAATATTACAGCGAATCCAGTTATGTGTTTCGATTTGCTAGTGATACAGCCGTCTACATCATACCAAAGAAGGATGCAACTCTAAATGGATCACAGAAATGGAAGGATACGATGAGGGAGTTTGTCACAGACACATATCAATACCTTAAAGAGTACTACAAAAGGGAGAATTCTGAAGCTGCAGACAAGAAGCTGTTTGGTTGGGGAATAGTATAGAGGAGAGAAGACAGAATTGACAGCGCTTTATTTTGCACAGGCCTGTGGCACAACCTATTCAACCTTAACAGGTAGCCACGCAGGAAATCTGTCCCACAGCCGACAAGAGAAGAAAGCTTATATCAAAAGCATCATATCTTGGTGGTTAATGATGACAGATATAAACATGAAACATAGCGTTAATAATTTAAGGAAAAAACAACCTCAGTCTGTTGGCGCCCAGTCTAGCACGTCGAGTCCAGTCACGAGTGCTTCTGTGAATTCACACGGGAATATTACGGCAGTCTACAAAATCCAGATAGACTCTCCTGGAACCTACCAAGCAATTAGCAACGTCCAGTTCGGCAAAATCAACGGAGTCGGGAACTATTACGCATACGTGGGCCTATCAAGCAGTGCGAATACTTCCTCACCTCTATCTGTGAGCTACGGAATCCAGTGGCAGCAACACCCATCAGGGATGACCGCCTCCGTCGAAGTGCTCCGGAACGGAACTTGGGTAGACCTCAACTCTTCGATGTTGATCCTGAGACCAGGTGAGAACACAATGGTTCTACCCCACACGGGCTACCAAAGTGCAGTCAGGATAGACCTGTTCGTCGGCAACGTTACGACGGCGGATTATGACTTTAACGTCACAGTCTACGAGTTCGTTGTTCCTTCCCAAAATGAGATTCCGCCTGCTTACACCGCAGGCTCGACGGTCACATCGGCCGCCGGGGGACAGACAAGTCTGCAACCAGGAGGGCTGTTCGGGATCCAATTCCCGGACCTAATTCTCGTTGCTGCGGCAGTTGCAGTAGTAGCAATGCTTTCAGCTGTAGCTCTCATCATCAGAACTGGAGGAATAAGGCGTAAAAGGATGAAGCTCGGAAGGTGATCAGGATTGGGAGATACGAACAACCCGCTCGCCAAGCGATACTATGATTCGGGGAGGAAACTGCTCGAACAGAACAACTTCGACGATGCAATAGACAGCTACACCAAGGCTATTGAATTAGACCCCACTTACAGTTCAGCGTACTTCAATCGATCTTTGTGCTACGCGATTAAAGGTAACTACGAACTGGCATCAAGAGACGCCTTGATGGTGATGAAACTCGAGCCGAACAGCTTCGATGCCCCTTACGTCATGGGGATCATCTCCGAGTACAAGGAAGACTTTGAGGCCGCGCTAAAATGGTACGATGAGTCGATAAACAAGAATCCTAGTTATTCGCCTGCTATAGTAAGGAGGAGGAACCTTCTTGAAAGAATGAGGCGCTCCCGGGAAGACCAAAGAATGAATCCGCCTGAAAGAAAAATAGAGTCCTTGCTCGAAGGCTTTTTGAAGAGAACTGTCGGCAGCACTAGAATCGTCGAAGGGCAAATCAAGGAACATTCCTTCTACAAGCCTGATAAGACCCTTAAAGATGTCATAGGCTTGACCGACGTGAAGGCGTTTCTGGAACGGAGGGTGATTCTACCTCTTTTGCGTCCAGAAGGCCTTCAACGCTGGCACATTCGTTTCCGTGGATCAATACTTCTCTATGGTCCGAGCGGCTGCGGGAAGACGCTCTTGGTCGAGGCTTTGGCGGGAGAAATTGGCGCCTTCGTTCTCTCCTTCGAGCTGGAGGAGGTGCTAGATATGTACAACGGAAATACGGAGAAGAACATCCATTCACTCTTTCAGCAGGCCCGTGACTTCGCCGCCGAAGACAGGTCCCGCCGGGTAATCATTTTTATCGACGAACTCGATGCGCTTGGCATGACTAGGGGTATTGACATGGATGCACCGAGCAGGAGGTCCGCAATCAACAAATTGCTTGTGGAACTTGATGGGATTCAGAGAAACGCGGAAGGAATCTTGGTGGTAGGGGCAACCAACCGTCCGTGGGATATAGACCCGGCACTGATGCGGGCTGGACGGTTTGAGGATGAGTTGTACGTCCCGATACCCACAGAATCCGAGAGGCGGGAACTCTTCGCCTACTATCTTGAAGGGGTTCCAGTGGCGGATATCGACTTTGAGCGGCTTGCACGTGAGACCAGAAGTTGCTCGCCAGCTGACATTGAGCATGTTGTATCAAACGCAAAGTACTTGGCAAACGAGAGGGAAGCTAAGACCGGAGAGAAAACAAAGATTACAACGGACGACCTGCTGGCTGAACTCAAAAGAACGAAGTGCTCTCTGTACGACTGGTTCTATGAGACCGCGAAGGAACTCGCCTCGAAACCCGTAAACAAGGCGCGGTACTCTTCCATGTTCAAAGACATGACGACTGTTCTAGGCGATGTCTCAATAACCGATGAAACCCCAAAAACGAAGGTCAGCGCAATTCCAGATGAAGGGAGTAGAATCCCCGCTTACACATAGGAATGGGAGGAGCGCAGGCTATTACTGTCTAATAATTAATGAGACCGCCAGGGTTGCTGAATGATGTTCTCCATTCTCTACGCATCAGACATACACGGTTCCGATTGTGTTTTTCGCAAATTGCTCGTGCTAGGGAAGGCAACGGCTGTCGATTTGATCATAGTTGGGGGCGACCTGATGGGAAAGCGGTTGGTGCCTATCGTGGAATTGAACGATGGGAGGTTCAGAATTGAGGGCTCCTATGTTGGACTGGCTGATGTCCAGGCGTTTCAGGCGAAGTGCAGAAAGATAGGAGAATATAGCAAAGTGGTGAAGAGAAGCGAGTACCCTTACCTCCAAAACAGGGCGAACTACCAAGCGGCCCTTCTTGATATGGCAAAGATTAGGCTCAAGGAATGGGTCAATCAAGCCGAGGAGGCCTTTCCGGAGGGCACCACCCCTATTTTGATGATATTGGGAAACGACGATCCAGAGGAGCTGGCAGATATTCTTAACAGAAGCCGGACAATTATCAACCCTGACAACCGCGTAATTGAAATTGGGGGATTCGAATTCGTCAATCTCGGTCAAAGCAATCCAACTCCATTCAAGACGTATAGGGAGCTCCCTGAAGATGAACTGCAGGGTATTTTGGAGCAGATGTTTTCAAGAGTTGTCAACCTTTCGAAATGCATCCTGAATTCACACGTTCCTCCATTCGGAACACTGCTTGACAGGGCGTTTTCTATGTACTCAAGCAGTTTGTCCCTTGACAGACACGTAGGATCAAAGGCGGTTAGGAAGGCAATCTCAAGATACCAACCTCTTGTCGGACTGCACGGTCATGTGCACGAATCACCCGGGGTTGATTATATCGGTAGAACAACGTTGTTCAACCCCGGAAGCAAATATGAGTCAGGCCAACTACGAGCTGTGAAGGTGACTCTCGAAGGGGACAAAGTGCATTCATATCAATTTTTCGAGGAGTAGCCGATCGCTAATCCTCACTGTTAGAGTCTATAAGTAGTCTGCCGATAATTGATTGCATCTAGCCGACGACAGACGAAAGGTATATTCCGAGCCGTACGGTGACTCCACGCTTGGTTCTGCCAATTCGCTGACTGGTTTCCTGGAAAGTGTGGAGCTCAGGAAAATCCATCATTCGAGGCTTGCCCTGAGGAGCCGGACGGGCTCGCTAGAGGAGCTCGTCGCCTCCATCGAGGAGAAGGGGTTGCTCGAGCCCATTGTGGTAAGACCTGTGGAGAACGGTTTCGAGGTCGTCGCCGGGAACAGGAGGCTCGAAGCATGCAGGAGGCTGAAGATGCACAGGATTCCATGCCATATCGTCGAGCTCGACGACAGGGAAGCCTTCGAAGTCTCACTCGTCGAGAACGTCCAGAACGAGACAATGAACCCGATCGACGAAGCCAGGGCGTTCAAGAGGTACGTTGACGACTATGGGTATGGCGGCGTCTCCGAGCTGGCCAAGAATATAGGGAAGAGCCAGGAGTACGTCAGCAACAGGCTCAGGCTGCTCAGCCTGCCGAATGAGGTGTAAGAGGAAGTTGTTCGGCGCTGAATAACTGTGAGCGCCGCTCAGGGGCTCGCATCAATTAATGACAAGGTCGTACGCGAAGTCATAAAGATAGCCGGTGAGCAGCACCTATCGATGAGGGAAGTCAGGACGATCGCAAAATATTATCGCAAAACATCGCAGCAAGAAGAACTATCATCCTTCTTTGACTTGGGTGCCAACTATCCAGACCCGTGGAAGAGAAGGACGAGCAGGATAGACAGGGTCCTGGCCAGGGCGGTGGCGTCCCTGAAGATGGACAAGTAGAGGCTGAACGACGTGATCTATGATGTCGAGAATGAGGGAGACGAGTGGGTCATCAGTCAGGGAGATCCTCTTCCAGTGCATGAGAGGCCTGAACGAGCAGATTGACATGTTGCTGAGGTTCAGGAAGAGGTTCATGCGCGCCAGGGGGCGCTGACCTCGGCTGATCGTTGTCGTTGATTGTTGACCGAGCTTGCGATGGCTTCTACACCGCTCTATCTATCAGCATCACCTCTGCCCGTCACCGAAGTTGAGCCTGGTCCCTCCTAGATTCCTGATCGATGGCTGCTCTGTTCGAGAAGATTATTGTCTTCCGCCCGCCGCTGTCATTAGTCCATGACATCCAGCTCCTCCTGAAGAAGAGGTTGGCGAACACCTTCGGCTCGCATCCCTCCATCCCGAACCTCTCGCAGAAGAGCTTGAGGGTGGGCTGCAGCTACATGAAGAGCAGCAGGTGACCCGCTACCTCCTCCTTCCTCGATTCCTTGCTCGGGAGGTGCTTGATTCCAAGGGCTGACAGGCATCCGAGCTGACGCTCGTGCTCTCTCCTCATCCTGTACTGGTCAAGTAGGTCGAACGGGTCGCTCCGCGAGCCGTCGTTGGTGATGAAGAGGAAGACTCTCCTCTTCGTGGGGTTCTTGCGATCCATCTTGCTCAGCGCGATCAGGTCGGTCTTTACTCCGCGATAATGGCTGTGGGACAGAATTCCTGCGTGGCTATCCGTTAAGGTTGAATAGATTGAGCCATAGGCCTGTGCAGAACAGAGCGCTGTCAATTCTGTCTTCTCTCCTCTATGCTATTCCCCAACCAAACAGCTTCTTGCCTACAGCTTCAGAATTCTCCCTTTTGTAGTACTCTTTAAGGTATTGATATGTGTCTGTGACAAACTCCCTCATCGTGTCCTTCCACTTCTGTGATCCATTTAGTGTGTCACTCTTTGGTATGATGTAGACGACTGTGTCCTTGACAAACCGAGACACATAACTGGATTCGCTGTAATATTTATCAAGCCTGATGTCTTTCAGCTTCACATCAACCGTCTTAAGGAACATCATTGCCCTGTCCTCCTTCTCTGACTTCATGCTTGAACCAAATGCCGTCTTCGTTTTAAGGTCCATCAGCCTAAACGAATAAGCAAATGCCTTTCGCTTTTTTGCTGATTGCTTGTCCTTATCATAGCTTTCATTTTCATCACTTCATTGCTAGTGGTTGCCCACCCCGCTCTGCTCGTCCAGCGGTAGACCACAGGTTGTGCCTTCAGCCACTTACCCCTATCTTCATCGGATTTGGGGATATGTAGAATGTTTATTGCTCCGTTCAGATCAGCGTTTATTACCTTCCCTGTGTGGGGACACTTGAACAAGCCTCTCTCAATCCTTCCGTTTTCGTGAATTTCCCCACACAGAGAACACGTTTTAGATGTATTTGCCTCATTCACAGGCTTAACCTTTATACCGTATTCCTTGCCTACCTGCTTAACTCGTGTTATTATTGCAGAATAGTTCCAGAAGTTTGAATTTCTTTCATTTCCTTTACCCTGAGCTATGCCCTTTGGATAGCCAATATCTATTTCCCCTACACCTTTATCATAGAGAGACTCTACAACTTTCCTTGCTAAGCCTTCCCTTGCATTCTTTAGCAGAACAGCACGCCTCTTGTACAGCATTTCAAGCTTCCTGCTTGTTTTAAGGCAGTGCTTTGCAAGCTTCTTCTTTTCCTTTGAAATGCGCTTTGTTATCTTCTTAAATTCAGATAGCACTGAACCGCCCGTTTTGCGATGCCCTGAATTTGAATATTAGAATAATAAAATATTAAACCCCTGCGCCTGAGCCAATTCATGTCTAGGCCTCAGGACGTGGAGGCCGGCGCTCGTGAGGTTTGCACTACCAATGCCCACGAGGTTCCTGTCTGGGACTATGATGACCTTCGCATGTAGCACCGTAGAAGTTTTTAATGAATGTAAAAATATATAGTCAAATATTTTAAATATAAAAAATAAAACAGTAGATGGGAATGTGCCCAGATGGGAATGTGTTTTTACAAGATAGTCAGCTATTTTTAATTCATATGGTAAAATAAGTAAGTGTGCGCCATTTCTGCGTTTATGAATGTAAATTCAAACGAAAAAAAATGGCGCACAAGTATACTGTGGGAAAGGCTGTATATAACAGGTTAGCACAAATTATGACTACAAATGTGTCTATTTATTCCTGTTTCCTCAAGGTACAATGCTATTTATGATGAGCATGACCTTCATGGAGCTCTAATAGAGCTGTCCATGGGCAACATGTTTGCTGAATCAGGAATGGTTAAGCTTCTTGAGGAGACAGGTGCTATGGTGCCATCTGGCTCATGGATAAGGGATACGGTTGAGTCCGTAAAGCCAAAACGCTGTTTGCTATGCTAGATGGAGCGCTTGAATCAACGCTGGATGATCTAAAATCAAGGCACATCTTTGACATGCCTGTGGTTGCAGCCATAGACAAGCACA
>Ga0080003_1001470_pt1 | contig 12361 bp, 9 predicted proteins | sample JossMetagenome_FD_69206 | JGI IMG/M metagenome (GOLD analysis project Ga0080003, IMG submission 69206) | Hot spring microbial communities from Joseph's Coat, Yellowstone National Park, USA - JC2_E (SPADES assembly) (version 2) | ecosystem: Environmental > Aquatic > Thermal springs > Hot (42-90C)... | reverse complement strand
GTGGTGCAAGCGGCCTTTGGGCGCTGCCGCCGCATGAGCAATCCCGGCGCGCGGCGCCGGGCCGTTGATTTAACCAAGTAAATTCCGGAGGGTCCGCCGGGGCACTGGAGGAGGGGTGCCCCACGGGTCGGCCCGGGATCCCATTACACGGACATGTAAAATTCTGGGGGTCCGGCGGGCCCGGACATAACCGGTCGTTTCTGTCATGGGGGCCGGTAAACGGTCGCCCAAAGCCCTAGGAAAGCTAGGCGCCAGCCATATAATTAGTGTGCAGGGCGTGGAAAGTTGCTTTCTATAACGCGATTATCGCACTGAAGTCTTGCAACTCCTGAGAAAGTATAAAAGAATCATCATGCTACAATACGGGTCACGGGATGCTTGGTTCATGGCTAGAAACCATTTATATTATCATTTTCACTATTAGCGCCGCTCTCATGCTGATTTCCGCGCGGCGCTCCGCCTCTGAGAGGATCGCGTCGGCCTCGCGCTCGAACTCCCCGATCGGGACGTCGACCCACACCCCCCTCGGTATCGCCAACGCGCGCCCCGTGGAAGGTTAAAATATAAACTTGACCTAGCGCGGATGAGCAGATCTGACCCGGACGCATCTATGGATCGGACACATTGTTCACTTTACCGCCCGCGCGAGCCCCAGTTAGAGCATGCGCAGCAGCATTATGACTGCGAGCACCGCCACAGACGCTGCGGCCGCGGCCAGCGCGCCGCCGATTAGCCAGTACTTCAGCGGGCCGCCCTTGGGCAACGTCAAGTAGTTGCCCAGCACTATGATGATGAGCGTGGTCAGCAGGAGCAGGCCATAGCCGATCATCGATTGTTGACCGTGCCAGAGCATGAGGATCATGAATACCGATAGAGCCACCGTGAGAAACCCTAGGATCTCAACGAGAACCGCGAGCAATCTGTACAATAAATTTACCCTAAGCTTGATGTTTGTAGCGTAAGATAGCATATCCAGCAACCGTATAAATGTCCGTAATGATGCTGCAGATCTCTCCTCTGGCCGCGCGTCTGGTCCCGGGATAACGGGCTCGAATTCTTGCTCCGGCTTTTCCGTGCTTGAAGGAATCTCCATATGGTAGCCGAACACGCGGCTGTTGAGCGCGATCATGTCGAGCCTACCCTTCAACTTGCTCAGCACTCCTTTAATCTCCTCTAAGGACTTCCTGGCTCTTCCCTCGTCGATCTCCAACCAGTCCTCCCTAGTGCGGAACACGATGTACAGCGACTGCGGCATTATGCTCGGAGCCCTCCCAGGCGGATAGTTCCACATGAACACGGGGACGTCCCTGTACGGCTTGACCGCGGAAAGCAGTAACCGCCACGCGTAGCGCTTCACCACCGCGGAAAGCAGTAACCGCCACGCGTAGCGCTTCACCTCCGCGGGCGACCCCTCATACGTGAGCCGCACGGTGTAGTATTCGTGGGGTCTCAGCTTGATCGCGGCCGGTAGGCTGAAGCATATGTGCCCCGGGCCGCCGCCCTCCAGGCACGGGTCTGCGCTCCTCAGCAGGTTCAGCCACGAGCCGTCCTCACCGTACGCCCGCAGGACGGCCGCGTACTTGTACTCGTAGAGTGCGCCCAGATTCAGGCTGAAGGCGCGCCTATCCACACATAGGACGTCCAGCTCCTCATCACACTCGTTGTAAAAGGTGATCTCGGACGTCTCGCGGAACCAGTTATGGTTCTCGAAGATGACCTCGCGTTGCGCCCTAGCCACGCGCGCACAGTTCAGGATGCCGTCTACTGCCCTCTTCCTGCCCTGACATTTCGCCGGAGCGCTCATCCTTGATTCTCTATCCCAGCCGTCTTGGCGTGCTCTATGTAGTACTGCGCCCACCAGGCGGCCTCCGGATGCACGGCCTTCAGCGCCTCCACCATCTCCTCGATCCTCTGGCGCTCCTCGGGCGGCGCCGCGACCCATGTGTCTTGGACCGCCAGCCCGAAGTTCCGGGGGCCGAACCAGTCCAGCCACCTCCTCAGCTCCTTCTCGGCCTCCCTGAGCTCCCTCTCGTCGCCGCTGCGCACGGCTTCCTCGAGGACCTGAACGAGCGTCATTGGGTAAGTTTCTGTAGAAGCGCTATATAAACATATACACAAGCACACACAAGCGCAACAACAAGAGCCGAGGACCTCGCGCGGCCGCCCCTCAGAGCCCGCCGTTCGCACTCAGCCCGGAGGCACGGGCCGTGCCGGTGGACCTCCCGGTGCTCCGCTGTCCCGGACGGGTGCACGGACCTCACCGGAGCGGGGGATCCACGGCTGGCGCCCGGTCACACCGGCATCGGGCGCAGGGCGGCCCTTAAATGGCGGGCCGGTACGGGGGGATCCGGGATGGCGAAACCATACGTCTACGTGGCTGTGGGGGTGCTGCTGATAGCGCTTGTAGGCGGCGGCCTGTTCCTGCTGGCCGCGATGGGCGCCGCGGTCTTCTCGCCGCAGCTGACCCACCTGGTGGGGCCGGGCTTCAACTCCAACCCCGGCGGCGGCGGGGACGTCGAGCAGGCGTTCAGCGACTTCCAGCAGCCGCCGATCTTCGCGGTGCTGCGGGAGTGGCCGAACGTGCTGCGGGAGTGGCCGAACGGCTCCTGGAGCGCGCAGGTGTGGGTCTGGAGCGCGCAGGTGTGGGTCTACAACCCGAACACGCTGCCGATGCGCGGGCAGGCGTTCATCAATCTCATACCGCCCGGGAACTGGTCCCCGTTGTGGTGGGGGGCAACCGGTCAGCCGGCCGCGCCCGGGACCGGTGAGCCCAGCAACGTGGTGTGCCCGTTCACCTGGGGGTACACGGCCGAGTGGTTTTGGACCAACGCGAGCGGTAGATCAACCTATGGTGTGCTCTCGCCCCCGGGCTTCTTCTCCCAGCTGAACCAGCCGGGCTGGAACGCGAGCGTTGGCATCCGGGAGGCGTACCCGGTCGGCACGACTGAGACATTCGAGTACTTCGTCTACGTCGGGAACGACACATGGGTGGCGACGCCCGCCACAGCGTGGAATGCGGCCCCGGCCATGAACGGCCCGTTCCTGGTCTACCCGCAGGAGATCCCGCCCGACTTCCCCTACAAGGATCTGGTAACGGACATCAACAACGGGCCGCTCCCCTGGTGGTGGGGCCACCCGGGCCTGTCGAGCTGCCCGTGAGCGTGCGCGGCCGTGCCAAGATCTCCTCCCCCGGCTCGACTTGGGCCGTCCGCGTGGGCTGGGGCGCCGGCACGGCGCGGGAAAAATCCAAACTAGGCCATCATGGACCCTCACCCGCACCAAGCGTGGCCGCCTGGTGTCCGGCATTGTATCTAGTTATATTATTTAATGATAGCACACCGTATAGTGTGTCCTCTGTCACGCCACGAGCGCCGCCCCGGTATGGTGCCCCGGCCCGTGTTTCACACCATAGGTATTCCATTGCGCGCCGCGCGTAATATAGACTAATTAGTCCGCGCCGTGGACCTCGCGGTGGACCCCCGCGCTGGGCCGCTCGCCGGGGGGTCGTGCAACACAGCATCTAGGTATTGGTCAGATAAGGCGATGACGAAGACGCGGCGCTATCTCCCGGACGAGGGCCGTCCTCCACTCGGCAGCCCCATCCTCGGATCGATGCGCGCGGGCGCAAATGTAATCCACCGAATGGTCTTATCTGACCAACACACAAAGACGACTGAAAGGCTTAAATACTAGGTTTGAGTCAACGTGGTTGAAATTATGTCTATTAGCGTCCCAAGCGGCTTCACTCTCATGGAAGGGGAGCGTCCCTACTGGTATGGTAGGCTCAGCTGGAAAGCGAACTGGCTTCTAATCCTTCTAGGTGTTCTAACAATCTGGATCTTCGGCTTGGGGATAATCTTCTTTATCATCGCTTTCTTGAGAGTTAAGAAGACGGAATATTTCATAACAAGCCATAGAATGTACGCGAAGTACGGTCTTGTTGGGAGAAATGTTTTCGAGATAAAAAACGAGTGGATAACTGGTGTCATGGTCAGGCAAGAGTTTATTTCAAGAATATTGAACTACGGTGACTTGGTGTACAGTACTCCGGGACAGTATGCTGGATCCGTTGTCATGATCGGAGTCTCTGACCCAATGCATGTTAGGACGACCGTGGAAGACGTTTTGAGAAAGTTTAAGGAAATGAGCAGCGTTCAAGAGGAATTGAAAGCGCTTGAGAGGGAGTACGAGTTTGGTCGGATAACAAAGGAAAAGTATGAGGAGCTGAAGAAAAAGTACGAGGAAAAGCTTAGGAGCATCTAACCGCTCCCCACGGTGCCCCACAAATTCATGGGGCGCTGGGACGGCTCGGCGCGGTTCCACAGCACATCTGTGCGCTTCGAGGAGCGGCAAGAGCCCCCCCTTTCCCCGCTCATGTTTGAGCGAATAGCTCTTCAGCGCGATCCACAACCTCCTTATGCTTATGGCTTCTCATTCCTACTCTGGCTCCGTTACCTTAAGCCGACCCATCGATGAGCCTAAATCCGAGGGGAGCCCTCCGCTCGATTTGCCATGACAGCTGATCCAATACAGATCAGGAAGAGGACTCCCCTTCCGGTCATGGCCCACGCTGTTCATCCCTATTTCTCGGGTCACTCACTGAGGCGCGCCTCGAAATCCCTGAGGCCCATCATCAGCAGGAGCCACGTCTCGATATGGAGGTGGGTGCAGAGGCTCGGCCCCATCCTCGGATCCTTCGGCGCGGATCCGGGGATGTCCATCGCATATTCGTGGATGAGACCGTGGTGAACGTGGGAGGGACCTCCGCCCTGATATGGGTCGCGTTCGAGCCGGACCTCCGCGCCATGCCCGACTTCCGCGTGAGCCGGCGCGGGAACTCCATCGACGCGTACACGTTCATCAGGAGGCCCGCGCATAAGTACGGCAGGGTCCCGATCTACACTGATGGTGCGGGATGGTACTCCGACGCCTGCAGATGGGCCGGCGTGGAGCATGTAGTCTACGATCGTCCCCTGAGGAACCTCATGGAGCGCATGATCCAGTACTTGAAGGACAGGACGGAGGCCTTCGACGACCTGTTCCCTGTCGGCGAGCGTAAGCTCGCGTCCGGGCGCGCCTTCGAGCGCGTGCTCAACTGGCTCCCCGCATTCATGTTCATGCACAACTTCGTGTTCGAGAACGGGGGCCTGGGGAGGCCCCTGCTCGAGTGGAAAGAGGAGGAGATGCCACAGTGGCTGAATGGGCTGCGCCCGATCCTCTCGCTCGGGTAGGAGGTAAGCTTAAGGTAACGGAGCCGCGGTTTAGCCCAATAAGCTTATTGGATACGACCCGTCCCGGACACTATGAGCAACCCGCCTCACGCCCCTCCCGGGATCCGCCCGAGCGGCCTGCGGCAGCGAATTAATATCAGTGCTGTTATTACGTGTTTACGGAACCGGTGATGTCCGGCGGCCGCGCGGCTCCGGGGCGGGGGCGGGTTCGGTCGCTGTGCCCAGCGCCACACCGGCCCGGATCGGGTCGGGATACAGCTCCTTCCCAGTGCACTCAAGAAATTTCCGGTGCGGCTGCCCTTGCTCGCGACACGAGTTACTCAGCGTAGCCTGAACCTCAGGGAGCGATCATTGACGACATCAGCCGAAACATAGCTTTAATAGTAAGTTAGCGCTATGAAGGTTGATTATGAGGAGAGTGGCCGTGTCTAAGAAGGCCCTCGTAGCGATAGTCGTTGTGGTGGTCGTGGTGGCATTCATAGGAGGGCTTATTGGTGCGAGTTTGATGAGCGCGCAGCAGCCGAGCGGTAGCTACGCACAGCCCGAGCCGTCCTACGTCCAGCAGACCGAGACGGTGTTCAGCGGCTCCGCGGCCGTGAATCCGGGAACCTACGATGTTATTTCATTCACGGTTCCCAACGGGGCGAACAACGTCGTGCTGAGCGGGACCCTCACAGCCTCGGGGGGATCCGGGAACGATATCAGGGTATACGTTTTTGATAGCACGGGTCTGACCAACTGGGAGAACGGGCATCAGGCCTCGGCGTACTACTCAACGGGACAGGAGACCGCGTTCAACATAAACGTCCAGCTGCCCTCGGGTGGTGGAACCTATTACGTCGTGTTCGACAACACGTTCTCAGTGTTCAGCGGCAAGACCGTCACCGGTACCCTGACCGCCACCTACTACGTCCCATACTCCTGACGATATACCATCGAGCACCTCTTCTCGTTTTCTTGCTTCTTCTTTCTTTGCAGACTCACCCTCTTCGCGGGCGCCATGTGATCCGATTCGGCCGGCCTGTCCCAATAAATTTATTGGGTCTTATTCTATATTGCGCGCGGCGTGGAACCCGGATACCATATGAAGCCACACTCGCGCCGTTCCCCCATCCGTTAACTTTTCTATTCACAAAATAACCGATATATCGCTATAACCATGAATTTGAAAGAACATATATCAAAAATCTGGAGTATCTGGGGTTACCTCCCCATTATTATGACCCCTCCCAGGGGGGTAGTTTTGTTTAATAATACCATATTGATAAACAATAGTGGTTGATAAGGGGGTGAAAGAAGTGGGATGGTGGGGGAGTTAATAATAGGCCTCTAACCCCAGATACTCCAGATTTTGAATATGAGTTAAAAATACTAGCCAGACCTCGGAAACTGAGGGGCCGGGTCGATCCGCTCCGCGGCCCGGGCTGGCCGGCCCGCGAATCGGCGGCGCGCCCTCACAGCGCCCGTGCATGCGTCGACACCGCGCGCTTCCTCATATCAGTGCAGGTATTATCTGTGTGACCCTAGACCTCATCCTCCGGGATAAGGTTGCGGCGCCGGCGGCCCCCGGAGTTGCGGATCACGTCGCCCCGCGGCGGGGCCTCAAGGTTCACGTCCTCCTCACCGCGCTCCTCCGGGCCCGCGAGCCCCTCGAACGGCCTCAGGGCCTCCACCAGGTCCGGGTTCTCGCGCCTGAACCTCCAGTACGACATGGGCCACAGCTTCTCGCCCTCCGCGTTCGCAATGTAGTTCCTCACGCCCAGCCGCATGAGGCCGCGGTCCACCGGCCTGAGCGCGTCGCACCGCTCCAGCCAGGCGCGGGCGGCCGCCACGGCGTCGTCGCGGGACAGCCCGCGCACCGTCACCAGGTAGTAGGAGACAACGCGCCACAGGAGCCGCCTGCGGCCCTCCGGCACACCCTTCTCGAGCAATGCCTCTATCCAATCTATACGGCGTGGGGCCTCCCCGTCGCGCGGGATCCGCTCGTGCGGCCGCGGCTCCGGCTCGGGGCGGAACCTCAGGGCCAGGCCGGCCACGAGGTCGTGGAGCGCGCCCGAGAGGCTCAGGATAGGCGTGGGAGGGAGCACGCCGCAGCCAGCGCCCAGCGGGTCCGCGGCGGCGGCCCGTATCGCGTCGGCGCTGAGGTCCGGCAGACGTTCGGGGTCCACCGGGATCGATAACAGATTCGTTTCATGGTGCCGCACGAACGGAAGCCGCGCCATATGCTTCGCCGTCACCTCGAACGCGCGGCCCCCATCCACGTCCTGGAGGGTCCGGGCAGCCCTCACTTCTTGAGCGCCCTCGGGACCTCTGTGGCCATCGTGGGTTCCGTGGTGCTCATCCCGAAATTCTGGGACAAGTACTTCCAATTGCTTCGCAGCGGCAACTCCTGCAACCTGCCGCTGGAGGTCGTATACTCGTTCGCAGCACTACTCCTCCCGGTGGCCGCCCTATTGGTCGTGATGGGCCCATTCGAGTGGGGCGGCGCCCTCGGGCTCAGGGTGCGCTGCGTCGCAGCTATATACATGTCCGCAGCCCTGCCGATCGTCGCGCTGAGGCTCCGCCGGAAAGGGCAGCAATGACCGAAGGCCCTGCCGCCGCATGAGCAATCCCGGCGCGCGACGCGTCCATAGGCCGCGCGGACGGCGAATGTGCCACGGATGAAAGCCTCGCGGGCCTCCAAAAGGCTATGAGCTTGAGATTACGTGAAGAAGGCGCCACACCGGTGAAGGGAGTGGATCCTCACGTCGGGTGGGCGACCCCTTGTCGAAACCGCACGGTTTTGCCCATGCCGGGAGCCGGCCGGGTGAGCGAGTCGGATTTTACATGTCTGTGTGAAACGCGGCCGGATCCACGCGTGGGCTGAGGGTCGCTAGACTGGCTCTGAAATTAACACTCCCATATCAACGCGGCCCAAGATGGTATATAGATACACGTGTGGGATCCCAGACCCCATCTGAGCCGCAGTTGCGCCCTCCGCTATCCCAAGAGAGAATGGACGACCCAACCCTAAAGACCCCTACCATTAACTCCTAACTCAACATCACATTCCTCCGAACATTCCCTTCCAGAGCGGAACATTCGACCTTCGAGGACCCAGGTTTCCGAGCCGCGGATCCCCGGGTAACGCGGGCACTGCGTAAGTGCGCGTGGATCAAAATCGGTGGACAACGAGCTCAGATCGCGCAACACAGCAGTCAAAAGGGAATGTAAATAACCAAAATCAACATAAGTATTCAAGGTTAAATCTGATATAGGAATAATTTGGTGATGGCTTGCCTGAGATCCTCATTACCCAGGTCGCAACCCTTCTCACACGCTCTGTAAACGTCCAGGAACAGCCTTGCGGATAGTTTAACAGAGAGTGCCGCAGTCTCATAGAGTGCATACGCCTTGGCTAGCTTCTCGTCACCATTAATTAATGCGTAGAGCATGAGGGCTAACTGAGCCCTTGAGGTGTTGGGGGCAATTAGTTGGACTAGGGACTTACCATCAAGCCCACCCACCAACTCCATAAACCCATCAAACAACTTATCGACATTAACGCCAAACCCCTTAAACAAGCCAAACTTATTAATTAATGACTCACGAAAAACATCAATTAACTTCCATCTTAACCCCTCAACAGCAACACCATTTCCCTTGGCTATCAAAACGGCACCCATACAAGTTAGCTTCTTAGTCGAATCCTCAATTGATTCGCATACCCCACCCACATCCTCAGGCTTCACAAGCCCGAAGGTAACCATTAACGCAGGTAGGAATTCACGATCTATTTGGTCTTTAAATGCCTCAATTAACTCCAAAGGCGCAACAACAAGTCTACCCCCAAGCTCGCTGCTTAACTCACCCCTTGGACCGAGCAGGACATTGAGCATCAGCCTGATCGGGACCGAGACTTCCTCATCGGCATTCAGTAGCCGCAAATACTCCTCAAGCAGCTCCTTAATCTTCTTAACACTCTCATCACCACCCGTTAGGGCTAGGGACATGAGGTAATTACCGAGTATAATCAATGCATTTCTGAGGTTCGAAGCCGTGTGCCCGAAACGCTCCTCATTAAGGGTTTCCTCGTACAACTGCCGAAACCCATCAACCAACTTGTCACCAACTAAAGAGCCCTCAATAGCCTCAACACGCAATGCCCAAATACGAACAGCAAGGTAGTTTTCATAGTCACCGATGTCACCGATTTCCCTATACTCCCCAGCCGTCTCATTAAATAGTCTCGCCGCTTCATCGAGTTCACCGTTGATAAACCTATAAACCGCCAAAGAATTCTTAAGAAGTAATGTTTCCTCAAGGATAGTCCTCCTAACTACCTCCTCATCAGTCTTTATGGACATAGACTCGACATAACTCATGAATTCCTCATCCTTCATTAACTCCTGAACCTTCTCCCTCAGTTTGTTTAGTTCCTTAAGAATCTCATTAGCCTTATCAACCGCATCAATGCGTAACGCCCTCTCCATAGGCTCCCTCACATCCTCATTTATTAACGCTGGGGCCAACGCATACGCCCATGCGATGGTGCCTAGGCTGGACCTGAACCTACCTAACTCATTGAGTAGATCAGTGACCCTACCAACCACACCCTTAACCTCCTCATCACTGAAATAAATATGGTGTTTCTCAAGCAGGTCGGCGTATGCAAGTATTGCATGTACGAGGGACGGGGCATGCCCCTTAACACTATCATCGTAATTGTCTAGAACCTTATTTAACTCATCAAGTATGTACCTAACCGTATCACGGTCGAGGTTCTCTATCTCTAGTGCATAAGCTAGTAGTTCGAGGTACCTATGTGGTGCCTTATTGCGCAATGGCCCTAAGGCACCTAGTATTGACTTAATGGAGTATGGCCCTACATGTCGTATGGCGAATGACGCTATGTACAATGCGGCATCGGCATCGCCGGGCTCGACTGGCCTGCCCAGCCCAGCAGCATTGGCAATTATTGAGGCTAGTCCAAGGCCATAAAACCACTCAGCAGCTTTAATACTGGCCCTATCCCTGGCGCTATTTAGGACCATGTTTACCTCGGCAACAGCCTCACCGTACCTATCGATAAATGCCTTGGTAAAGACACATACATAAGTGGGGATTAGGCTCATTATTAATGGCGGGATTATGTTACCAGCGAGTAGGTAATCATCAACACTGCACCCCCTCAAAGCATCACCGAGGGGGTCAGCAACATCCCCAAGTAAGTCCTCAGGCCTAGACACTAAGACATACCCAGCCAAGGCGTAGCCAATGATCAATGCTGCCCTCCTCCAGCACTTATTGCTGAAGCTTCCTAGTGTAGTTGTGAATTCCTTGCCGTAGTTATCTACGAAGTACTTAACGGCACTGCCTTTATCACTTACCTTCTCCGAGATATCCCTCAATATCCCAACAGTTCCAGGCACCCAGGGCTCTAATGCACCGCCAAGGTCCTCACACCCCCCATCCTTACCCACGATGCAGTCGAGTAGCTTCCCAATCGCCCCCTCGATTAGGTCATGCTGCCTATGGAACCAACCGCTCAGCTCAGTAACGCCAATCAACTTGACAACACCAGGCGTCAGAATCGGATCACCAGGCCCCACCGAAACGAATGGCCTCCTCAATGCGAAGACCTTGACCAAAGCCTCGGCCGTGTCGGTGTCCTCATGGACTTTGAATAACCCGTTTATGTGCAGTATTATGAATGCCTCAGCCCTACCCCTAGCCTTACTGATTAGCCTCTCAACCTCATCGACACTGCAGTTGTTCCTCGCCAGTTCCTCGCCAATGAGCCTGGCTATTAATGCTTGGCCTGAGTCGAACTCAGCCACATCGCTGGCTAATTCACTAAGCACGTCATCGCTTAGTGCGCACCCATTGGGGTTATCCTCTGTCTTCGTGTACTCCCTAATCAACTCGGCTAGGAACTCGGTGTTAATGAGTCCCTGTGAGGCGTCAAGCCTGTACATCTCCAGCGCATTCCTCACTTCCTCACCCAACGCATCATACAACGCATTATAGACATCACTCGGTAGCACAATGAGTGTGAGTGGCCTCAAGTCGCTAAATTCATTCGAAGCGTCTATTAAATTCGCAATAGTCACCTCAATATCCCTCGATATTTTTGAGTACCTAACCTTCCCAACCTTCCTACTGGTTTCCGTTGACACACCCTGGCCCTGCTGGGGCTGGGTACTGGGTTCCCTTCCGTAGGTCTCTGTTGATACTGGGTCGTAGAGTATGAGAAGCTTGCCGAAGTATTCGCTGAATTCCCCACCGTAATTCCTAAGAAATCTCTCGAATTCCAAGTAATTCTCCTCGTTGAGTACATCAACACGTGCAACCCTACCAACATCGCCACTCATTAGCAACTCCCAAATTACGGATGCGGCTAGTGTTGACTTGCCAATGCCCTTGGGCCCGACAACCACGACGAAACCATAATTAAATAACTTACTCTTAACATCATTGACCAAATCATCGAACCTGCCACCAACCCTAACCACGTTGTAGCACTGACGCTCAACACAGATCCTCAACTCACCATCTTTAACCTCGATATTTTTGTAAATACCGCCCTTCGCGAACTCGTTAGCATCAGCCGTGGCAATGCCTGCTGACACCTCCTGCTTGAACAACTCAATCTTCTTTTCAAGCTCCTCAATCCTCCCCTTAATCTCATTAACCATCCTCTCTAGCTCATCTATCTTCAAGCCCATTATTTCCTTTAATGCCTCATTGGCCTCATCATAACTCATCCTCATTAAGTAGGCAACCCTATAAACCAACAACTTACCCAGCTCGTTAAGCTCAAAACCGCCGCCTGCCTTCTCCACCCTTAACATCTCAAGGTTCTTCTTCAACTCAATGATCCCCTTGACGTAGCTCTCCCCCTCCCTCTTGAACGCCATGTACGTGAGTACCGCGATGAGGGCTAGGGCAGCCGCACCCGTTAGGGCTGTGGCTAAACCACCAATTACATACCATGCGTAGCTATTCACGAAGCTTCCCAGGTACCCAGCAGACAACTCCTCCCACTCAAGCGAATCCTTCCCCAAACCTAGGACCTTGCTCAAGGCCTCATCGGCTTCGAAGTACGCATCAACCCAACCCTTCAACACCTCCTCAGCCTCCCTCTCACC
>Ga0080003_1001469_pt1 | contig 12383 bp, 11 predicted proteins | sample JossMetagenome_FD_69206 | JGI IMG/M metagenome (GOLD analysis project Ga0080003, IMG submission 69206) | Hot spring microbial communities from Joseph's Coat, Yellowstone National Park, USA - JC2_E (SPADES assembly) (version 2) | ecosystem: Environmental > Aquatic > Thermal springs > Hot (42-90C)... | reverse complement strand
CGTTGGCTCCGGCATTCGCCTTTCGGTGTCTGTCCTCGCTGCGCTGCGAAGGCCACCTCTCGGCATCATGCCCTGCGCCGAACGCAAATGTTCATTTCACTTTTAAAAGAGATTTAGTATAGCAAAAAGTGATTAATGAAGTTAAAAATCCTCTCTTACGATGGGCATGGTCATGCATCTTGGCCCGCCACGACCTCTGGATAACTCGCTTGAAGGGATCTCTATGACTTCAACACCTGATTTCCTTATCAGAGCATTTGTAACGTAATTTCTCGAATACGTTATCACCGTTCCCGGACATATCGCAAGCACATTCGATCCGTCGCTCCATTGCTCTCTATCCTGAGCGATTAAATCATCACCGCCACATTTTACAAGTTCGACGGCATCAAGTTTAAGATAACTTTTCAACACATTTTTAATTTCCCCTTGCTCTTGATCTATCTTCAATTTTCCCTTTTCTTTTTTTATTGAAAAAATTTCAAGATCATCCGCGAGTTTTGCGTGAATGACGAATTTATCGTAATCCATCATCGTAAAAATCGTATCAAGATGCATAAAAGCTCTCATCGGAGGTATAACAAAGGTCAAAATGGTTTCAAAACTCTCATTTGAAGAAAAGATCCTTCTTGCGAACAATTCAACGGCTTCAGGCTCTGTCCTTTGAGATATCCCCACGGCGATCACTTTAGGACTCAAAATGAGTATGTCTCCTCCTTCCATGAAAAAAGGATCACTTAGACTGTAATATTTGGGGATTTCTTCATCTTTGAAGAGTGGATGATATCTGTAAACGTAATCCATCAGCAGTGTCTCACGTCTTCTTATGCCCGTAGACATTCTATTAACGGATATGCCTCTTCCCACCGTAGCGACCGGATCTCTTTGAAAGTAGAGGTTAACCATTGGCCTCATGAAAAACGGAAATTCTTTTCTTATACGCATCGAAAGAGAAGTGTTTTGAAGATCTATCTCATTCGATCTCACACCACAGGTTATCTTTTCAAAAAGCGCTCTTGCATCAAATTTAAGCAAAAAATCTTTTAAATTTTGATTGAGATCTGGGCTGTTGATGTTGTTGAAAATCAACATATCTTTGATGAATTGTACTTTTACATCCTCATCTTTTAGCACCTCTGATATCAGATCTTCAACGTATAAAACCTGAACCTCTTTGCTTTTCAGGACAGACGCCATCACATCATGTTCGCTTTGAGCAACGGGAAGATAAGGTATATCATCAAATAAAAGGTCTTCAAGTGAAGATGGGGTTAAATTTTCAAGTTCTTTTCCTGGTCTATGAAGAAGTACTGTCTTCAGTTTTCCAATTTCACTGTAAACGTGTAATTTCAAATCAACACCTATACGCTTTGAAGATATCTTTTTTGTTCATCCGTTAGAGTATCTATTTTAATTCCAAGCAGATCGAGCTTCGTTTTGGCTATCTCAAAATCTATCTCTTGCGGCACTCCGTAGACCTTTTTCTCCATATTTTTATGTTCCTTAGCTATCCTCAAGGTACTTAACATTTGAACCGAGAAAGAAAGATCCATTATTTCTATGGGATGCCCGTCACCAGCGGCAAGATTGACAAGACGACCATCGGCTATAAGATAAAGGCGCTTTCCATCAACATCGTATTCGGTTATATTTGGACGGACTTCGCGCTTCGATTTGGATATTCGATCTAAATCCTTTACTGATACCTCAACATCAAAATGCCCCGCATTCGAAAGAATGGCACCATCTTTCATTTCTTTGAAATGCTCTTCTCGTATCACATTTGCATCACCGGTAACGGTCACAAAGATGTCTCCCACCTTTGAAGCGTCTTTCATTTGCATGACTTCAAAACCGTCCATCAAAGATTCAAGTGCCTTTACAGGATCGACTTCGGTGATTATCACCCTTGCACCAAGCCCCTTTGCCCTCATGGCCACTCCTTTGCCGCACCAGCCGTATCCCGCAACGACAACATGCTTTTCTGATACGTTCATGTTTGTGTTTCTCATTATCGAATCCCAGACAGATTGACCCGTTCCGTATCTGTTGTCAAAAAGATACTTCGTTTGAGCATCGTTGACGGCTATCGCCGGTACCATGAGCTTTCCAGTTCTCTCGAGCGCTCTTAACCTTTTCACGCCGGTCGTTGTTTCCTCACATACACCCCAAAGATGATCAAGTACCTCTCTTCTTTCTTCGTGAACGGTAACCGTAAGGTCGGCTCCGTCATCAACTATTATGTTGGGTTTAAAATCGAGAGTTGTTTCAAGATTTCTTTTGTACACATCGACATTTCTCGTTTTTTCAGCGTTAACGGTAAGTCCTCTGTGCCTGAGTTCAGTTACTATTTCGTCTTGAGTACTCAAAGGATTCGATCCCGTTACAAACACATCCGCTCCGAGTCTGGCAAGAGAAAGGGCCAAATAACCAGTTTTGGCTTCAAGATGAATCGATACCGCCACTCTTAATCCCTTAAGGGGTGCTTCCTTTTTATATCTTTCAACCAAAGAATTCATGACATTCATTCTCTCTGCAACCCAGTCTAATTTTGCACTTCCGAGGTCCATTTAAAATTCCCCCTTTCAAACATTTTCAGATATCAAAGATATTTCTTCATCTCTCGAATCGTAATCTATAAGTTCTGCGTACATCGAAAGATTTATGACGGTTTCAAAAAGTTCCTCCGAATTCTCATTTGGAAATTTTTCTTCCAAAAATTCCTCACACTCTTCCCTTGTTATTGTACCATCTTCACTGTTCACTATCATATCGAAAATGGCTTTTACAAGCGGTATTTTCAAAATTTGATCCTTGAAAATCAACTTTCTTTCATTTACATCGGCATCGAGGAATTTCTTCCCGAGTTTCGTGAAAATCACATCATGACTCGGAGTTTCAACAAAGCCAAGCATTTCTGCGGCCAGCGCTATTGATATCGTGGTACCGAAATCTCTTTTTATCTCATCGGCAAGATCGAAAAGATCAAGTTCACCTTTGTTGTCATCGAGTACCTCGAGCAGTCCTATTATCTCACTGACGCTGGCATGGGGAATAGGAGCCAATTTTTCTATTTCTTCTATTTTAGGAATATCTGGCATTATGTTTGCCGTCAACACGTTGTATATGGTATCAACAGTTTTAAGGAAAAAAGAAGATTTCTGATCTCTCGGAAATGGAAGAGAGTTGTGATATATCGCCTTGACACTTCCCGGGTTGGACGTAAGTATGACTATGTCATCGGACATGTAAACTGCTTCGTTTATGTTGTGTGTTACTATTATTATGTTTGAAAGACCCGCATTTCCCTTTGACCATATATCGAGAATTTCCTCTCTGAGGTTTTCGGCGGTCAGAGCATCAAGCGCGCTGAATGGCTCGTCCATACATAGCACTTCCGGTTTGGAAACAAGTGCTCTGGCAAAACCTACGCGCTGTTTCATTCCCCCTGAAATCTCACGCGGATAAACGTCTTCAAATCCTTCAAGTCCTATCATGTCTATAACATGCGCAATTAATTTCTGCTTTTCTGCAGGATCGATATTTTCCTTTATTCCAAGTGCTATATTTTCACTTACGGTTTTCCATGGGAAAAGCGCAAAATTTTGAAAGACCATTGCCATCTTATCGTTAACCGTGGTCTGCAATTTCCCCTTGTAATAAACTTCTCCGGAAGATGGTTTCAAAAGGCCGGTTATGACGCGCAAAAGCGTGGATTTGCCCGCACCGGACGGACCCAAAATGGCAACGACTTTTCCAGAATCAACACTGAGATTTATCGATTCAAGACCAACGTAGTAATTTCCGCCACTCATTTTGAATTTAACAGAAACATTTTTCAACTCAACTATAGGTGTATTCATTTAAATCACCTTCATTCAAATTTGAAATTCTCTGTAGACCATCTTTGAAGCGGTCTCCACAGCAATTTGTTTATCACAACAACACTTATCGACATTACAACAACGCTTAAAGCGAGCAAATTAAGTTGGCCTGCATTCGCGAAATCATTTATCAAACTCCCTATGCCATTTGTCTGATACAATTTCCCTCCGACATTCATGTATTCGGCCACTATGCTCGCATTCCATGCTCCACCGGCAGCCGTTATGGCACCGGTTATAAGATACGGAAGCACGGCTGGAATGTAGAGGTTAAACCATAACTCCTTTTTGGTGAAGTGGAACATTTTTGAGGCTTCCTTTAACTGATTTGGAATCGCAGTTGCACCTGCTATAACGTTGAAAAGGATGTACCACTGTGTTCCTAAAAGCATCAAGATTATCGAACTCCAATTCAAATTCGGAAAAAGTAAGACAAACCATGGATATATCATCGGTGCTGGAAAAGATGCGAGTACCTGAATCACTGGTTGCATTCTCTTTGAAAGTTTCAAACTTTTACCTATTATTATGCCTACCGGCAAAGCCCACATTGAAAGGCCAACGGATATGTAAACCCTCATGGCTGTCAGACCATCTCCGGATAATATCTTGAGAATGTCTCCCACTCCAACGTTACCAAGAAATGCCAGAAATTTCCAGACGGCAATCGCAGCCACAACTCCTATGATGGAATAAAAGACAACATTGCCGATCTTGCTTTCTTCCTTATCTTGAGCAAAACTCTGAGAAGAATGTGTCCTGGCCATGCCAATTCTTATTGATCTGAGATTTGTAAGGTCTCTGAAAAATCTAAGCACATGGGAGTTTTTCAACACATCCAGTATGAAAGATTTGGGCTCTTCTTCAGATCCGACTTCATCCATCTTGAATTTGTCAGCCCACGCAACGATTGGTCTCCAGAAAAACATGTCTATGGCTAAGATCATCAAGATCATCGCGATTATGGCATAAATTTCGCCCGGCACATATCCTTTATCCATTGCAACGGCCATGTATGAACCAACTCCTGGCAATCTGAAATTCTGATTACCAAGTGTAAAGGCCTCACAAACTATAAGAAAGAACCATCCTCCTGCCATGGACATCATGCTGTTCCAAACAAGACCTGGCATAGCGTAAGAAACCTCAACATTCCAGAAAATTCTCCACTTGGAAAAGCCGTAAATTTTGGACGCCTCAATTAAATCTCTTGGTATGGATTTAAGAGATTGATAAAAACTGAAAGTCATGTTCCACACCTGCCCTGTGAAGATCATTATTATGGAGGCAAGTTCAAGGCCGATGTTGCTGTGTGGAAAGATGGCGATCATCGCAAGAATAACGCCTGGCAGAAAGCCAAGTACTGGAATAGATTGAAAGATATCAAGCAGAGGAATTAAAACACGTTCGGCATACCTGTTACGCGCTGCAACGTAACCGTAAATAAAAGTGAAGATTAAAGAAAAACCGTAGGCTATAAAGCCTCTCGACATTGAAAGGAAGGTGTAGCCAACGAGGGCAATCGGAGACATGGAGATCTTCGCTTCGTAGACTACGGTTCCCGTCCATCGATGGGCAAGCAAAATTATACCCCAAACTATAAGGGCTAAAATGGCAAAGACTACCGCATCGTAGATCGAAAAGTGGAGGATCTTCTTTTCGATCGCACGAACCATTTTCACTCATCTCCAACACCTCCATGTTAACTTTAACAAGATTCTACCATAAAAATTGTGAATTTTTTCAATCATTTCTTTTGCCATTTGCCGTAAGATACATTAACAATCTCCGATTTTTCTTCAAGGTAGGTGAGTATGGCACTTTCAAATGATCTAAAAAGGTAAAAAGTGCCTGAGTTAAGATGTAACTTTTTCGATTCTGCGATTTCAAAACATATCTCTTCGACGCTCTTTGGTTGCGTAAGCGTGTCAAAAGTGATTTTGACGAAATCCATAAGTGCTTCTCTTGTAGCCTCAATATCCTTGGACGGATCATCTTTTGGATCACCGTGGGATGGAACATAAAAGTCGGCATTTGTTTCTGTCACTTTTTCAAGAGAACCAAAAAATGCTTTTGCATCCACAAGATATGGGTATGTGTATTTTTGAATTATCTCCTGACCAAAATAAGCATCTCCGCAAAAAAGCACACCGCCAAACTTTACTCCTGTCATACCCGGAGAATGTCCGTTAAGTTGAACGAATTCTATATCCGAAGGCCATTTTTCGTCTTGAAAAGATTGTATGGCGGAACTTTTAGCCTTGAAAAAAGAGGCTTTAAGCACCCGCGGAGGGTTTGCGCCGTACAGATAAAATGATTCCATGAATGGCTTTTCGATGAACAATCTTTCCAGATCATCGGCATAAATTCTTGCACCCATTGAAGCAAAGAGATGATTTCCCTGAATGTGATCGGCGTGAGAATGGGTATTCAAAACAAAATCGACGCCGCCTATTTCTTCTGAAAGCGACTTCGCGAATTTTTCACTCGAACCTGTATCTATAAGATACCTTTTGCCACCACACTCTATCAGCCCGACATTTGTATTTCCCCTTTTTAACCAAATGCCATTCGATATTTGTTCCATTCCGCACACCTCTTTGAATTACATGCCGATATGTCACTAATGACTAATCACTTTTTGCTATACTAAATCTCTTTTAAAAGTGAAATGAATGAACAGCACGTAGCACGTGGCTCATGGCAGGTGGCGCATAGAAAAAACAGTGAATAGTGAGAAGTAAACGGTAAATGGCAAATACTTATTTGCTGTCACGAAAGGCGAATGCCGGAGCCAACGATATTTCATATTTAAAGTTGATCAAGTATAGACGCCATACGCCATGTGCTCTTTTCACTAATGACCAATCACTAATGTCTAATCACTTTTTGCCATACGCCACACGCTGCTTTTTGACTTTCACCGATCATAGTTTTCCGAGTATATTTGCCCTTTCTTTGTCGAGTGCCGCTTTGATCGTTATTTTGGTATGTTTCAAAGGATGCACAAAAGAAAGTTCTGAACAGTGAAGAAAATATCCTTCGAGACCATATTTTTTTCTAAAAATTTCATTTTCATCTCTGTCACCGTAAAGATCGTCTCCTATGACCGGAAAGTCTATCGATGAAAGATGTCTTCTTATCTGATGCTTTCTACCGGTAAAAATTTGTACTTCCAACAGCGTGTATCCCGTGAAAAAATCTATTGGTTCGATGTGTGTAAAGGCGTACTTACCATCGAGTGTTGCCTTTATATCCATTCCACTTTTTACAAGCCCTTTGACAAGCGTTAAATACTTCTTTTCGATCTGGTGAGAAGAGAAAAGTTCAGATAATGTTTTCGCCATCTCGTAATTTTTCGCTATGACAATAACGCCTGAAGTGTATTTGTCAAGTCTATGGACGAAGAAAAATACTTTCATCTTTCCTAAAAGTACGTTGTAAAGAGATCTGTTTGAGATGTTGGTGCCCGGTTGGACGGAGAGACCAGATGGTTTATTTAAAGCGATTAAATCTCCATCTTCGTAGATCACGTCCAATTCCATTTCCAAAGGAATATGCTGCGGGGCGGTTCTTCCATATCTTTGAATTATCTCATCTGCGTTGCCTTGAAGTTTTATAATGACGCGCTGACCTATCTGAACCCTAAAGGCACCGTCCTTTATCCTTTTGTCGTTGACCAAAACTTTACCCGATCTTATAAAACTCTGCAAGGCAGACAATCTTATGGAATCATAATTTCTTCTCAGAAACCTATCAAGTCTCTCGTTATCTCTGTCCGCAATTATTTCCTTGAAATAAAAATCATCGTTCACGTTTTTTTCGGTCCTTTCATGCTTTTAACTATCGCTATGGCAATTATCATACAGGCAATTCCTATCGATGCACCACCCAAGACATCGAGAAGCCAATGAACTCCGACGTAGAGCCTATCGTAAAGGATCGAAAGTATGAAAAGAGAAATTATAACCGAGATTGTCCACGAAACGGCCTTTGGCAATTTCGATTTCATGATGAAGTAGACTATCATACCGTAAAGTGCAAAAGCGCCAACGCTATGGCCACTCGGAAAAGAGTAAGACGTATCAGGCACAAGTTGCGAAAGCGTTGGGCGTGGAATTGCGTAGATGTATTTCAGAGTCTCAATTGATATGCCCGCAAAGACCAAAGATATGAAGAGCATCAAAGGCTCTCTCCATTTCTTGAGCAGTGACAAAACAACCACGACGATAAGTCCTAAAACTATATCGTATATGGTATCGGCATATTTTGCAACCAATATGAAATAAGGGTTAAGAATATGGTGTCTCATACCTATGACCGCTTTTTCGACAAAAAGGTTAAGTTCATTTGCAAGGCCAAACTTTTCGATCAAACCAAGTGTTATGCCGATTCCAAAGAAAATCACAAACCATGAAAAATACCACCAAAATTTCTTCAACTAAAACACTCCTTTCTTGACAATTAACCTTAAATGTAGTACCATATATTTAGCACTCTAATATAGAGAGTGCTAAGGTGATTATATGGATCTGAATGAAAGACAAAAAAAGGTACTTTTTTGCGTTGTGAACGAATACATAAAAAACAAAAAACCTGTCAGTTCGGAGCAGATAATTAAAAACACGAACATCTCTCACAGCAGCGCAACTGTTAGAAACGACCTCAGAAAACTCGAATATCTCGATTACGTGAGGCATATTCACACGTCTTCTGGAAGAATTCCGACTGACAAAGGCTATCGCTTTTATGTTAATTCCATCTTTGAGATATCTCAAGAGATGAAAACATCAAAAGATGTCGAAATCTTCCCGAGTTATCCACAGGGTAATTTTGATCAGGTCATAAACCGTGTCTCAACGCTGCTTGTCAAAACATTGCCCGTTATATCGATCATAACAAAACCTGTTTCTGACAAAATGAAAATAAAATCCGTCAGAATTCACAGAACCTTTGAAGATTATATCACAATCGTCCTTTCAACGGAACTGGGCATGATCAAAACGCAAACTATTCCCAAGCGTTTATCTGAAGAAGGCGCAAGGGAAATTGAAAGATTCCTCAACGGTGCGATTGTAGGAAGGACCATTGACGAATTACGAAAAAATATCTTTGACTCGGACTTCGATCAAAATCGTTGGCATGGTACCAACGTCGAAAACACGATCGAGATAATCAAAAGTTTGATAGAAGATTTGGGTGAAGAAAGATACACGATAAGAGGTATTGAAAATCTTATAGATGACGATGCGGTTGATCAAAAAGTCCTCAGAAGATTGTTGAGTGTTCTCGAAACACCGGACAAATTTTATGGATTTCTGAAAGATTTTGGAGAAATTGAAGACATAAGAGTTTTTGTCGGGTCCGAACACCCACAGGCAGAGATGGAATCATTTGTTTCTTTTATCGCGCCTTACAAAGTCATAAACGAACAAATTGGGTACGTTATATCGATAGGCACAAAGGTCATAGATTATCAGAAAGCCATAAAACTCACGTGGTACGTTGGTAACAGGCTAACGGAACTTCTAACTTTTCTATCGAGAATAAGCGAAAAATAAGAGGTGAATTGAAATGGAAGAAGGAAATAACAAGAAAAACGATGTTGAAAGCGGTATGAAAGAAAACGCGCAGATCGATGAACTGAAAGCTTCGCTTGAATCATGTGAAAAAGCAAAAAAAGAACTTGACGAATACGCAAAAAGAGCCAAGGCCTCTCTTGAAAATATGAGAAGAGAAAAAGAAGAAGAGATAAATTACGTAACGAGTTATGCCAATCAAAAACTTGTGGAAAGATTCGTGGAAATTTTAGACGATATGGAAAGGATAATGGATAATTTTGAAGATAAAAAATCCATAGAATACTCTGCTTTAGAAATTATGTACAAAAAATTCAAAAACATGCTTGAAACTGAAGGCCTGAAAAAAATAGACACATCCGGAAAATTCGATCCTTTTGAGCATGATGCCGTTGAAAGAATAGAGTCTCCGGATCATGATGATTGGGATATAGTTGAAGTAACACAAAATGGGTATAAATTCAAAAACAAAGTCATAAGACCTGCCAAGGTAAAGGTTGCGTTGCACGTTTCAAGTAACGGTTCGAATGAAGGACGATGATCGTTTTGGCAAAAAAAGACTATTACGAAATATTGGGCGTTTCGAAAGATGCGTCTACCGATGATGTGAAAAAGGCGTACAAGGAACTTGTCAAAAAATGGCATCCGGATCTTCACCCCGACAACAAATCTGAAGCCGAACAAAAATTCAAAGAAATACACGAAGCCTACGAAGTGCTTTCAGATCCTCAAAAAAGAGCGCAATACGATAGGTTTGGTTATGTAGGTCAACCTCAGGAAAACGTGTATGGATCCCAATCCCAGCAGGGGAATCCTTTTAACCAACAGGACCTTTTTGGAGGGTTTGAAGATATATTCAGCGTCTTTTTCGGTCAAGGAAGAACGGCCGAAGAAAATCAGACAAGAAACATTCGAGGAGAAGATATCTACCTAACAATACAAATAGAGACAAAAGATGTGCTCTACGGCACTGAAAAAGAAGTGGAATACACCCGTTACGAAACATGCCAGGCCTGCCATGGCACAGGCGCAAAAGACGGAACTGCGTTCAAAACATGCCCAAAATGTCATGGAACAGGTGTTATTAGGGTACAACAAAGAACTTTTTTTGGAGTCATGTCAACACAAACTACCTGTGACATGTGCGGAGGTACTGGTAAGATCATAACCGAAAAGTGTCCCGTGTGCGGCGGACGTGGCAGAGTAACGGCAAAGAAAAAGATAAAAGTAAAGATCCCCGCCGGTGTTGAGGACGGAGGAAGATTGAGAATTCCAAATGGTGGTCATGCCGGAGAAAATGCAGGACCTTACGGAGATCTCTTCGTCATACTCAGAGTTAAAGAAATTCCCGGGATAAAAAGAGAAGGAAGAGATGCTTACAGTGAAGTTAACATTGACTTTGCTCAGGCGACGCTTGGAACTGAGATCGAAATAGATGGCCTTGAGGGTAAAGAAACTCTTTCAATTCCGGCCGGCACACAGCCTAACACCATTCTAAAATTGCGTGGAAAAGGCTTTCCGTATCCAAATGGAGGCGCACGCGGAGACCATATCGTAAAAGTCAACGTTTTGATACCCAAAAGAATTTCAAAAGAACAAGAAGAATTGCTCAGAAAATACGCAGACCTTACACACACAGGAGTGAACGAGAAAAAACATGGCTTTTTCAGGTGAAATGGAGAAAGAAATGGAAGAACTTCTGATAAAGAAAGGGCGTATTTATTATTACAAAATCTACAACATAGCGGATTCAGCCGATCTCGAAAAAGTAGTCTCATTAGCCTCAAATTTCAAGGGCATAAAAAGGTTAAGATTTGAACGTGTCGGATCTGACGTGATAGACATTCCAAATCCTCCAATCCAACTTTACATTGACGAATATCCTTTGGAAATAGAAGGATCTCAAACACACGTCACAGTAAAATTAGAGATAAACGAACTTGGCACAATGGCCATAATAATTCAGATTGAATTTGAAACGGAGATGCCAGTCGCATTTTTCAAAAATTTCCAGCACGATTACATGACCGATCCGGATACGACCTTTAAAGTGGACGATTACTTCAAAAATGGTATGAATATCCTGGATCCTGTTTTCAAAGGGAAGTACCAGAAACAATTCCCAATTCTTGATTATTCCGTGTATTACGTTCAGGAATTCAACAAACCCATAAAGGCAAGGGACATTTTAAAAGAATACAAGGACCTTCCCGAACTGTTGCACAAAAGCGACAAAAAGCTCAGCGCACAAGTCAGAAATAGAACCTTTCGCCATGCCTTTTCATACTACATCGATGATCTTGTGGTCGTAACCAATGACGGTGCATTCATATACGATCATGAAGGTTCCGATGACATAATGGACATTCTTGATTTTTTAAACACCCAACTTGTCACAATAAGATATTACGATGATCTGCTTGATAAAAGAATGAAAGAGATAAACCTTACTCTGCTTGACAAACCGACCAATTCTTTGATGGAAATATTCAAAATACGAAAGCACAACGATGCAAGCAGAAAACTCATGGTACTTACAGTTGAAGTTAAATCAGCTGTCGATCATGCCAGAAATGCCATACATGTTACCGAAGATGTTTACTACGCAAGAGTCTACATGAATGCAAGGCAAATCTTTGGCCTTGATTCTTGGGAAGAAAGTGTTGAGAAAAAACTTGAGATCGTCAACGATACGTACGAAATGGTTCAGCACACCCTTTCCCACGCCTTTGATAATTTTCTCGAAATAATAGTTATAATCCTCATATTCATAGAACTCCTGGCTTTTTTCAAGTAACATGATAAATGGCGGGTGGCACGTGGCAGGTAGCACGTAGAGATTAGACATTAGAGATTAGAGAAAAAACAGTGAGAAGTGAGAAGAGAAAACTGGCGGGTAGCAGGTAGCACGTAGCGCGTA
>Ga0080003_1001468_pt1 | contig 12395 bp, 9 predicted proteins | sample JossMetagenome_FD_69206 | JGI IMG/M metagenome (GOLD analysis project Ga0080003, IMG submission 69206) | Hot spring microbial communities from Joseph's Coat, Yellowstone National Park, USA - JC2_E (SPADES assembly) (version 2) | ecosystem: Environmental > Aquatic > Thermal springs > Hot (42-90C)... | reverse complement strand
CGAGGAAAAAAAGAGGGATTGGAGAACTGCTTGCGGCTCTCATAATCATAGGCATAACAATAATCGCAGGGGTTGTAGTTTACGATGTTTTATTCGCTAGGATGAACACGATAGGCTACACGCCCGGAGTTACAATTCAGGAATCAACAATCGCGAACGGGATGGCGTTTATAACTGTGAAGAACACGGGAACATACACACTGTCAAGCATTGCAGTTACAGTGTATTATAACGGGCAATCAGTTGGGACAGGAAGTGCTGGGAGCATGCAACCAGGGCAAACTGTTGCGATATCACCTATTTCACTCAGCTCTTCAGGTTTCACTTATCAGCCAGGAGAGACCTTTACTGTTTATGTAACTGCAAACTACAACGGTGGGCAAGTTTCAACATCTGCAACTGTAATAGGCGAGTGAAAGTGAAGCAAAATCCAAAAGCTGTTCCTTAAATTAACCTATTTTTTGAAAAAATCCTAATTTAATTCAAACCATGCACTTTCTTGAAGTGTTCAACTGCACTTTCTAGTGTCGAAAAACAAATTCTACAAACCAAACACACGAAGCCAAAGAACCATCCTTACAGTGAAACAGATAAAGCGTTTTGTAGCGGTTCAGCAAGGGGTCTTGCAAGTTTTCTGCATCAACGCCCGTGCACCCCGCATGCAATCCAGAAATTTTTACGAAATCTGCCATCTCCCCGTCCTTACAAGGAGAAAGCCTCTTTCGCATTTTTTCGTGGATTTCATCCTCCAAAGATCTCATGCATTTTTGTGCAAAAAAGATTAAAAGGCACGCTTGCAAAATAGTTTATTTTTGACATAGTCAAAAATGATACAAAAATTAGCTATAACTTTTGTACTATTTTTGACGCGTCAAAAATGATACAAAAATTAGCTATAACTTTTGTACTATTTTTGACATAATACGAAAAATCTTTTCTTTCTTTCGATCGTCTTTGCGGAACGGTAGCCTTCCCTAACTTATAAACATCGTGTACATTATATGCGGTGCCGTTAACTTAAGGCTTAAAATTTATTTTTCAGCGGGGTCCTATTTCTAGCAAATGATCAAACAAACCAGAAAAAGGACCCCAATAGTACTTATACTCTATGCCTTATATATTTAATTATTTCTCCAGTTTGAGCTTGAGGAGGGCCTCCCATGTACTCGAGCCCATAATTAAGAGAAGCAATATGGAAATGGATCCAGAATTATTCGTTCATATTCGACTCCTTTGACGTTGATAAACACGGTGTCATATTTATTGATGAAACTGAAATAAACGTTAGAGAAGCGTGGCTATGGGTAGCATACGAACCTCAACCCAAAGCGTTCCTATCATTCCACATAAGCTGGCACCAGAACTCTCTCGATGTATACTATTTAATAAGGAAGCTTGTATGGTAGGAAGACTGTTTACACAGATGGAGCTCTTTGGTACGTTGATGCGGGCAGGGGTAGATCATGTGGTATATGAACAGAGCCTGAAGAACCTCATGGAAAGGATGAATGAACATATAAAGGGCAGGACAGAAGCTTTTGATAACATGCAGAAAGCCAAAATTTGACCATGTAAAGAATTGGCTCAAAGCCTTCAGGTTCTTTTATAACTATGTATTCACAAACGAGGAAATTGGTTCAGCGCCAATCTCCAATGAACAGCTTCCAGAATGGATTAAGCCAGTTTTGTTGATTGCAAGCATGAGGTGAACAGGTTATGAGCTTGAGTTAACGGCACCCCCCAGCTAAACAAAAATATATAAATAATCGTATTTTTAATTAATGATTAATGAGTTTTTTAGATAAACTAAATAATTCGAACAGCTTGCTACTAAAGGTTGATCTTTACCCAAAACAAGGAGACCGCTTTCAGCCAACAGGATTCCCTAACCTTGGTGCAGCCGAATACAAGCGCCCAGATGGGGTAAGCATGGTTTTGGTCGAATCAGCACAGTCCATGGCGAACCGCCTTGAAAAGATGTGTCTTAGCGATGATGGTCCAATGTTGAATCATGAGCTTGACGGGCTGCCATATGTTGTTTCCCGTATAAGCTTTAACGGTAAACAGATTGTGACAAGTTCGCTAATTGAGCCTCACCGCCTGAACTCACCATTTATATTGGATGGGAAAGATGGTAATGAAAAATTCATCGATAAACTAAAAAGTGAAATGAACTATTCAAAGGGACAACCTTTAGACTGGAACAAAATAGCCAGCGTTATATTAAAATATGATCCAAATTCGCTGCTCCATGGAGTATTCTTTGCAAATATGGAGGGTGGCAGAATAAAGATTCAAAGGGCAGTCACGGGTTTCATCGAAGCCGAAGATGCAAGCGTAGCAGAGTCTGGAGGAGCCAAGATAAATCTGCTGGGGGATCCAAAAGGAAAAATAAGAGTTGCTGAAAATAGTAAGGATATCGATGATAACGTATATGGTAATGTGCTTTACAACAGAATAGAGTACACTGCAAAGCATATAACTGCATTCTTCAGTATTGACCTCTCTCTGATCAGAGGATACAGGCTTGGGCCGGAAGCCGAAAGGCTGTTAATATCTCTTTCTCTTTACAAGATCAGGCGCTTTTTGAACAGTGGGCTCCGGTTGAGAACTGCCTGTGATCTTAAAGTAAACGGGAAAATTGAATCATCAGTGCAGGGCTTCGAGCTGCCTGATGAGAATGAATTACTGAAAACCGTTAAAGAATATATAGGACTTTGCAAACAAAAGGGGCTGTTTAGCGAAAATGCAGTAACAGAATTGGTTGTAGAAGCCAAAGAATTTACTGACAAAGACCAAAAATCTGATCAAGATATTCAGGATCAGGACAAAGAGACCAATGATTAAAGATGCTGGTTGTCAGGATAAAGTTCATTGCGGGCCGTTACCATGCTACGCCATGGGGCAGAAACGTTAACGAAGGTGTGCCAGAATGGCCACCCTCGCCCTATAGGATAATCCGAGCCCTGGTTTATGCATGGAAACTCAAGCTTCCTGACTGGCAAGAAGATAGGGTAGCGCCGATTTTAGAGTCACTGGCGTCAGAGCCCCCATCATTTTATCTGCCACCTGCAACTGCCTTTCATACAGAAGCCTACCTTAATGCAAATGAAAAAGATAGGCTGGCTTCTAACCTTGTATATGATCCGTTTGTGGCAGTAAATGAAGATGTTCTGGTTTGCTGGGAAAAGGTGAATCTCTCCAGCAAGCAGGAGGCTGACCTATCACTCCTGCTTTCTATGGTGGGATACCTTGGGCGTTCTGAATCGCTTGTTGACATGAACTTAGCTGACACTAGAGTTCAGTGCAACTGTTTTCCTTATGATGGAAATTCTGTTGAAGGGTATGAAAAGGTGCTAGTGGCATGTGCCAAACAGCCGTCTTCATTCAGTGAAGAAGAGAGGGGCAAGTGGCTTGATTACATCTCATGGTCCACATATGATATCAGAAGAACTAAAAAAAATGAGCCTCCAGCATTGATAAATGTCCCGTACATGAGAAGAAATAACTGTTTTGAGATGCCAGCCAGTTTAGAGGCCCCTAACGCGCATCAGGCTATAATCAACGGTGTGATATATGCAATGGATTCGAAGGTTCTACCAGATATTACATCAACCATTGAGGTATCAGAGCGCGTGCACAGGAAGCTCATGGGCATCTACAAAAGGTACACGGGTGACCCTAAGCACATATCCCCAAAATTCAGCGGAAAGGATGAAAACGGCATGCCTCTTAAGGGGCACAGGCACATATACATACTGCCCACAGATGATAACCGAGATGGCAGGCTGGACCATTTACTGGTTATCTGCAGGGATGCCCTTGACATGAAGGAACTTGCCACACTGTCTAAACTCAGCTCTATATATCAGCCCAATGGATTACCTGACATCATTCTGAAGCCTGTAATGTGGGGTAATAGCGGAAATTTAAGGTACACTGAACCTTCCACATGGTTCATTAGCGCTACGCCGTTTGTATCGCCAAGACACTATAGAAAGGGGCGAGGCCCATTTGAAAGTTGGATTATTAGTGAAGTGAAACGTGAACTTAAGAACCATGGATTTCCCATGCCAGAAAGCATTAAGCCCTTGAAGGAGCCCACATTGAAAGGAAAAACGAGGAAGTGGTACAGATTCAGGAGAAGTCGCAAGGGCGATGCTGAAAAGCCTGGCTATGGTTTCATTTTGAAGTTTAATGAGCGTGTAAATGGACCGATAGCAATTGGTTATGGTGCTCACTTTGGTCTTGGTCTGTTTCTTCCTGCAGAACCTGAGGCCATTGCATATGACAGTCTGCATAATGGGGATAAAATAGAAGCCCCAACTGGAAGTTCTGCAGCCTCACCGGAGGGCGGAATCACAGGCCTTGATCAAAAAGCCTGAATCTGAGGATTCAGCCTATATACCGGCCAGAATGCTCAATGAGTTTGTCTATTGTAAAAGGCTCTTTTATCTTGAGTGGATTAATGGGGAATTCGAAGAAAGCCCTGACACCATTGAGGGCGATATTGTACATAGAAACGTTGATGTGGAACCATCTAAAGACACAACGCCCAATTACGGTGTAGGTAAGTTCAAGTCAATTACATTATCGAGCACAAAGCTGGGTATAATATCCAAAATTGATATGATGGAATATGATGGCGGCGTTGTTACGCCTGTGGAATATAAAAAAGGGGCAGCTTCAAAGGTAGGTGCATGGGATAATGACAGGGTTCAGGTTTGTGCTCAAGCCCTGATACTTCGTGATAACGGGTTCATGTGCGACAGAGGAGAAATTTATTATGATTCATCAAAAAAACGCATTTCGGTGGACATCGATGAACCATTAATAAAAGAAACAGTATCCGCGGTCAAGGGCGCTCGCATGCTGCTAAAGCGCACATCGGCGCCGGCGCCACTGGTTGACAGTTCAAAATGCTTCAAATGTTCACTTGCAGGAATATGCCTGCCGGACGAAGTGACTTCGTTATCTGGAAAAGGAAGGGCCAAGCAGGATGTGCGCAGGCTATTCCCGATCAACGATGACAGGCTTCCAGTATACGTGCAGGATCAGGGGCTTTATATTACAAAGGCTGGGGAGAACCTGACCGTAAGTAAAGGTGGCAAGCCAGTGAAAAGGATCCTGTTGATGGAAACATCGTCGGTTTCCATCTTCGGCAATATACAGATAAGCACCCAAGCAATACGTGAACTATGCAGGCGTGGGATAACAGTGAGTTATTTTACCTATGGTGGGTGGTTTTATGGGATAACCACCGGTACGGAAAGCAAGAACATAGAATTGCGGCGTGTTCAGTTTAAAGTAGCAGGCGAACCTGCGGAATCGCTTAAAATAGCAAGACGATTTATACATGGAAAGATAGTTAATGATAGGACCCTTCTGCGCAGAAACAATCCATCAGTTACCGCCGATGCCCTTAGGATGTTAAATGATCTGGGAAAAAGATCATTAAAGGCAAAATCGCTAAATGAGCTGCTGGGTATTGAAGGTGAAGCTGGCAGGATTTACTTCTCCAATTTTTCAGGGATGCTTAAAGCAAGGGAAGAGTTTGATTTTAACTCTAGAAACAGAAGGCCACCAACCGACCCAGTTAACGCGCTCCTTTCATTTGCATATGCCCTTCTAGTTAATTTGGAGGTAGTTACGCTTCTAAGAGTCGGTTTTGACCCTTATATGGGGTTTCTGCATCAGTCAAAGTATGGTAAACCAGCTTTGGCCTTAGATCTGATGGAGGAGTTTCGCCCTCTCATTGCAGATTCAGCGGTAATTGAACTGATAAATAACGGCATTGTTAAAAGAACTGATTTCATTATACGATCTGGTTCATGCGCGCTGCTACCAGATGCAAGGAAAAGCACAATTGATGCATTTGAAAGGAGATTAGAAACGCCCATAATACATCCAGTGTTTGGCTATAGGGTAATTTACAGGCGGATCATAGAAATTCAGGCACGGTTGCTGGCCAGATACATTATGGGAGAAATAAGGGAGTACCCTGAGTTCAGAACAAGGTGACAAAGGGTGAGAAATTTGTACCTTCTTTCATATGATATACATGATGAAGAAAGGCTGCACAATGTTTTTACAATCGCCCTTGGATATGGTGAAAGGATTCAACTTTCAGTGTTCCTATGCGAACTATCAGCTAGAGAATACACAATGCTTATCAGGGAACTTATGGATACAATAGACTGTAAAAAAGACAGTGTCCTACTTATTAATATAGGGCAGGATAAATCAAGAAGCAGAATTAAATTTTTGGGCAAAAATATACAACTACCAGAACGGAGAGCAGTAATAATCTAACCTAGATTTACGGTGCCTGCGCAATGTCCCCTGTAGCGGGGGACATCCGACAAGGAATGCACAGGTATCGATAGAAGGTGCTACCCATTTTCGAGCGGGCGCGGTCCGGGGCACATAGAATGACCGCTCGAATATGGCATTCAGTATAAAGCTCACAATGTTAATATTGCCATGTCGCAATTTAAGTTATGAGCTGCTCGCAACTTCAATGGCAAGAATATATATGGCCGTATCCATGGTTAATATGCCATGGCCCAATTGAAGCAATGTGCAATACCCTGTAACTTCAGCAGTAGCTGGTGTATCCATGGTTAATATGCCATGGCCCAATTGAAGCATCGCTTGGACATATTCCAACATAAAGCCAGGCTTGTATCCATGGTTAATATGCCATGGCCCAATTGAAGCGAATATATGCGAAGGTGGGTTAATAAATATGGCAAAAGACGTATCCATGGTTAATATGCCATGGCCCAATTGAAGCTTATCGGGAATGCTACCATAAACGTAAGTGGTAACGTGTATCCATGGTTAATATGCCATGGCCCAATTGAAGCATACTCATTACTTTTATATTCTGCTATTTTCTCATTAGTATCCATGGTTAATATGCCATGGCCCAATTGAAGCATACTCATTACTTTTATATTCTGCTATTTTCTCATTAGTATCCATGGTTAATATGCCATGGCCCAATTGAAGCTTATTAAATTAGGTAAACACTGCCAATTAGCCTGTCAAGTATCCATGGTTAATATGCCATGGCCCAATTGAAGCTGATAAGGCTCGAGAAGACTGACACGGTTCTGATTTGTATCCATGGTTAATATGCCATGGCCCAATTGAAGCGTACAATGGTATGAGGAAGCGTTTGCGCTGATGAGCCTGGTATCCATGGTTAATATGCCATGGCCCAATTGAAGCATGCCTAATGGCAAGCGTGAATAAAGCACTGACTTTGTATCCATGGTTAATATGCCATGGCCCAATTGAAGCAATTTCCTCTAACGTGCCTGGTATGATAACTACTGAGTATCCATGGTTAATATGCCATGGCCCAATTGAAGCCACATGAGATACACAGCTAATTTTACCCTTGGGCTTTGTATCCATGGTTAATATACCGTGGCCCAATTGAAGCGCTTCGCCATAAGCATCTGTCACATCTACCATGTCAGTATCCATGGTTAATATACCATGGCCCAATTGAAGCGCGTATAAGAGTGGAGCATACGAAGCAGTGGCAGTTGTGTATCCATGGTTAATATACCATGGCCCAATTGAAGCAAATCAAATGAGCAATTTGATTAACCGCTTATAGTCATTGATAGGAAATATCATGGATGCTGCAAAACGCGATCCGTTTTTATCGTCGGTAAAATCCATCGTTTTTACTGGCAATCCTGCATTTAACAGCCGCTTTCGTGCAAGCTTGCAGGCATCAGATGTGCGGTCCGATACGAGTAAATTGATTATGGTCATTTCCGACTTGATTTTCTTGGGTTCTCTGTCATAGTAGATGTCATTTGGCAAAAATAGCGATTTTAACAGGGCATATTGAAGAGGTATAATTTTATCGGTATATTTTGAAAGGCGCCGATTTACTTCTGCACTGATACTTTGTGCATTTCCCCAGTCTATCCACATCAGCCCAAAAAGAAGGTCCTCCAGCAATCTCTCATCCACCATGCCGGTGATGTAATCTATGACATCCTCTGGCTGGATTCTTATGAGGCCATAGAATGGATTGTTATTTGAACTGCCCTGCTTACCGCTATTGGAATTCTGTGAATCAAGCATCCTACGCTTTATTACTGAAATGATTTTCGACTGGAGTGAGTTTCCATACCATGCAACCTGCCCTGTGCCCCACTTTCCTGGTTCCATGGGTTGCACTCGTTCTAAGTTTGCCCTTATGTATCCAGCTCCCCCGGTTGGAGCTATGGATGCCAGGGCCATCGCCAGCCTCACTTCAACCCTTCCAGTGTCCAGCCTTAATAGAAATTCTGGCTTCAGGCCATGCACCGGCATATTGATCTCCCTTTCACTTTCCTTTCTTTCCCCTTCCATCTTAATTTTACTTTCAATCATTCCCATTGTCCTGACAAGCGATGTAAAATCGTTAACTGACCCGCCCTCCTTTAAGATCCTGAGCATCAGGTCATGAAGGCGCCTCCCCAGCTGTGCAGTGCTATTATTTACGTTGCTTTTTTTGCTGTTTTTACTCCATATCTTTTCCAGCTGATCTATTTCGCCTTCAAGTTCCCTTATCAGGTCGCTGTCCTGCAATGCAGCCCGCACCGGAAAATTGCCAGTTGGCAGTGCAATGAAGCTTTTCCCACGCCTTGGGACCAGAGAATACCTGTAAAATCCGGTCAGGCCACGATCGATCCCCAACGATGATACTGCTTCCGCAAATTCAAGCGTATCCCTTGCATGCCCTCTTTGAAAATCAGCGCGTCCCTCGGCAAAGAGCATACGGACTTCTTCATAGGTTGCCGGCTGGTCCCAGATTGGAAGCCATACTTCGGCCTTGATGTTTTCAGCGCTATCCAGCTTCGGGTCGCCGGCTGCCATCCCTCTTACTGTAAAAGGGCTTGATAGAATGCCCCTGATTTCCTCAGGGACAGATACATCCATACGCTTGGCTATTCCGCTGGGCATTACCATCGCACCCTCAATGGCAAGCACAAACTTCCAGGGATTTATTGGAACATCCTTATCCTCCACGCCAATCCCCTGGTTGCTGCCGCCGGCATTGCCGGGGTCAAACATGCCGACATGCCCCTCTTTCAGGTTGTCCACGGGGTCCCCAAATAAAGCATTCCTCAGCAGTTTCTCGCTATCCTTTTTGTCACCCAGAAGCAGGTCAAGCACATAACGCATGAACTGCCCAGAAAAGTCCAGGTTGCCATCATTGCCTCCACTCCCCAACAGTGGTGGATATTTCGGCTTTTCAGTGCTGTCGATTAACAATGCTGTGTCAATCCATTCAAGGGCAGAATCAGGCAGCATGCTGCGGCACCTGTCAACCAGCTTTTGTTTGTTCTCGCTTCTAATTATCCTCAAATATTTAGTATTAATTTTTTTCAGAATTCCTTTAACATCTTTATAATTGTCATTAATTTCGGTGATTTTTAAGCTAGCAAGTTCAGGATGTCTTTTTTTAGCATCATTAAAGGATTTTAGGAGCTCATCCAATTCATTATCATCCGTTTTAAGCTTATCAATCATTTCACCAAATGTTATATGTTTAAATTCTGGAAACTCAGAAACTATTCTGATAACCTCCCTGTAAGGTTCAAATCGCTCATCAACTGTATTCTTAATTTTTTCTATATACACCTCTGATTTGTCCCCTTTATTAAATCCGCTTCCGCCATTCCAAGGTGATACCACGGGGGTCGGCACATAATCATTCAGGAAGAATCCGACCAGCGAATCCCTGTCCATATCAGCCATTATATGGAAAACCCCTTCCTTCCACATGCCCCTGATTTGCTTTTTCTTTCCAAGTGTTCGGAAAACTCCCAACGCATCAAGGTATGAAATAATTGGCTCGGCGGTGCATCCTGTCAGGGCTATATCATTCATATTTTATTTACCACCGCTTGCTCTTTCATCTGAAGCCTTAAGTAATGCCTCCAGGTATGCAAGCTTGAACGGTCCGATTTTATCTCTCAGTTCAGTCATTCTTGCAACCCAGCTTGGCCCATTGGTGCCGCCGATACTCATTATGGACAGGTCTATTTTCGTGCATTTGACCTTAACACCGCCCCCAAGATCAGTCTCAGGTATCAGGTCACCATCCCACACGCCCATGGCGAACCTTCTATTTTGATCATCCGGTATAGATTCCCCAGGCAATGACCTTATGGAAAGGCGTATTTTACCGTGGTGCGCCGCAGCAAGGTACGCAACCAGGTCATTACATCCATTTTGAATTGCGAGTAAGCCAGATACCAGCTCATGCCTGAAGTATTTGCGCGCCACATTGCCTTGTTTCCATGCATGTTTTGGCGCCTTAGCTACTGGCTTCTTGCTTTTATCAACACCTTCAAGGTTTATCCTTTCCTGAAAGGCATCATGCGCCTTCCCCGCATCATGCCAGCGAGCGGCCATGAGCAGTGCATCAATCAACTGCTGATCAATGCTTAACTGAATGGCTATGCTTCTGACGCGGTTAACAACTTCATCCGTATGCTCACTTATTGACTTCCATTCATCAACAGATTCACTGTTACTTTCATAGTCGTCGTTGGGTTCTGTTTGCCCAATCTTTGGCTCCACTGGTTCTCTCGAATCAATACTCCACCCCCTGGCTTTATCATAATGGCCACTTTTTGTGCTCAGCATAAGCACCATGCCAGGATATACTTCTCTGGGGTGTTCCCATTTGCCTTCCAGAGGATCCCATTTCCACAGCTCTTCACTCACTTTTTTTGCATCGCTAACAAGCACCGGGCAAAGCTCCTCTCTCCCGGGCCTTGGCTCACGGGACGATGGTTCATTTTGCGTTATTTTTCTCCAGAAAACTTGAACTTCAGAATCAACCGTATCACGTATGAACCTTGAAATATCAACGTCCCCACCTGTAAGATCGTGGGTGGTATCAAAAAGCTCAATCACATCCTTTCTCCTTATTGCTGGGCCGTGCCTGAACTCGATCTGTGGATTCCTTATGCTGTTTGGGCTTACGTCCTGCCCTTCCAGCTTCAACAGGAAATTTCTGGCTTTTTCAATGTCTTCAACCGTATAGGGCAACACCATTTTGCTGTCATTTATGTCAAGCCAGTATATCCTTGCGTCTCTGCATTCGCCATACCTGTTGCATCTTCCGAACCTCTGTATCATAGATGAAAGTGGAGCCAGTTCTGTGAACATGACGCTGGAGGATATATCGACACCGGCTTCAATGACCTGTGTAGAAATGACTATGGAACCGTTTTCCCCTGGATCCTTTTTCATCTCATCGACAGCCCTCTCTCTGTCAGGCGGCCTGAAACGTGAGTGCACAAGGATCAATTGGGGTTTATTAACAGTTTGTTCGAGCGCATTTAATATTTCATCATATAGTTTTACCGCCCTTTCAACTGTATTTAAAATTACTATGGTCCTGCTGTTAGGCCTTACTTCTTTTAGGGTTTCTCTTGCCAAACTCTTGAGGTCCCCCACGGGCACATTCAATTTTTTTATGACTTTGGGCGCATTAAGTATTTGTCTTAAGTGTTGGCTTTCAAGGTCCTTTTGGGTAAGCGCTATGATTTCGGTTTCGGTAATATCTTTTGAAAAATCAACGGTTTTGAGCCATCCTCTATCAACCGTGGCGCTCATCCATATCGTATGGGCTTGCTTTAGCACGCCAAACGATTGCCTTAGGCCCTGTAGCTGCAGTGACGTAGTAAGCCCGCTGCCCATCAACTGAATTTCGTCCATTATCCACAACGTATCGTTGTTTAGCAACCCAAAGTGCATTGGCCACCTGTAACGGCTCATTGAATAACCCCTATTAAGTGCCCTGGAAAGCAGCATATCCTGTGTCCCCACTATTATTTGGTCGTTTTCAGGATAAATGTCCCAATCCCGCTTTCTCTCCCCGCCCATTAAAACTGTTAGCTTGATTGCGTTTTCGTCGTTCTGTGAAAAAATACCTAAATTATTCAACCATTCTTGAATGCTTTCTTTTGTCTGTTCAACAAGCGTGCGCATCGGCAGGCAGTAAACAAGCCTTCTTGGCGTTTTTTCCTTATAATTATTGCTGTATCGCCTTCTCCATAGCCAGGACAGCACTACCGCCGCCGTCTTTCCTCCACCTGTAGGAACTGATATCACCGATGGTAGGTCTTCCTTATATGCAAGCGCCACCTGGTAAGGATATGGTTCTTTCTTAGTAGCAGCAGTAAATAATTCTTCAAAAGATTTATACATTTGATAATTACACTTGGAACAAATTACTTATAAATATTATCTTAGGCATGGCGGTGCCGTTAACTTAAGCTCATAACCTGTTCACCTCATGCTTGCAATCAACAAAATTGGCTTAATCCATTCAGACAGCTGTTCATTAGAGAGTGGCGCTGAAC
>Ga0080003_1001465_pt1 | contig 12415 bp, 14 predicted proteins | sample JossMetagenome_FD_69206 | JGI IMG/M metagenome (GOLD analysis project Ga0080003, IMG submission 69206) | Hot spring microbial communities from Joseph's Coat, Yellowstone National Park, USA - JC2_E (SPADES assembly) (version 2) | ecosystem: Environmental > Aquatic > Thermal springs > Hot (42-90C)... | reverse complement strand
CTGGATTGGAATTGCCGCCTCACAAATTACACCACAGCGCGAGATCTAACGTCTAAGATGGGGCGGCTGATCCCCAGGCCTGAAGGCCGGGGCTTGCGCCGCCAAGGTTATTGGTCAAAGCGATCTACAGCCTCCACCGCAACACCCTCTGGAAGCAAGGGTTGTTTGATCCAGCTAGACGCTTTGAGTGATGTCCTGAGTCTTGCGTCCCATCATCTCCTTACTCCAAGGGGTTTGGCTAGAAGCTAATCTTGGCCCTTCCCTTGAACTGGGTCAACAAGCACTCCGGGGAAGATAGCGCGGTCTATACCCGATCCCCAGCCAGCAGCACCTGCCTTGGACCTCCGGATCGCGCGCTTCAACGTCCTGCAAGAGGCGGTGGACCCCCAGTTGATCGGGATTCCCTTCTAGAGTTCCTCAGTGACTTCGGAGTGCCCTTTGAGGCGGCACTCCTCCTCTTTGCCCACCCGTCGCATCAAAACGACGGGCAGGAAAGCCGGCTTCTTTGCTCGCCCGTCAGGCGAAGGCGATGCGCCTCGCCTCCCCTGCCCGAGGACGTTGTTGAGGAGAGCGATCTCGACGTCTTTCCGATGAGCTCTAGGGTGGACGTATGCGGGCGAGTTCCATCCCCTTGGCCTGCCCAGCCTTGACCCTTGGGGGTACCGCTTTGGGCTTCTTCTGACCTCCCAGGTGGGTTCATGGTGCACCTTGTCGTCTACCTAGAGGGTCCAATCCAGCGTATCGGGCCCGCCCGAGGATACACCCACAGGGCGGACCATTGACTCCAAGGACTGATGGAGGCCCCCACGCCAAAGTGTCGAGGTTTTCGGTGAGTTCAGAGAAGACCGGAGCCTAGGCGACTCCGGCATTTCTCATTATGGATTGGTGGCGGTGGGCGGACTTGAACCGCCGACACCACGATTATGAGTCGTGTGCTCTAACCAGCTGAGCTACACCGCCAAACCTCTTCCAAGCTAACATATTGCAGGCCAAGCGACCAGGGGTTCCGCTCCCCCTGTGGGATTGAGTGATTCAAGCGTCTGGCCCCGAAGCTCCTCATGAAGGCCCCTCAGAGGTACAGGGGTTGAACCCCTTGCACTCCTTGACTGAGCAGTTCACTTCCCAAGCGGGCAAGCCCCAGGCCTGAGGGTGGCTGATCGAGGACCCAAGGTCCCTCAGGAAGCTCGCTGACCGGGGTCACCTGAGGAGCCTGAATAACCCTCCGACCTCGGTCTTGGTAGCGCGCCCAATAGAGAGCTCCCTTAGGTGCTGTCAACGCAACCAAGACGGGGAGCGGATAGCGGCTCGCCACTCCAGCCAGAGAGTCGACACCAACCAGCGGGACCTGAAGACCCCGGCTCAACCCTTGGGCGAGGGCAACTGCGACCCGGATCCCGGTATACGACCCAGGGCCTTGGCCTACGACCAATGCCTCGATATCCTTGAGCTTGACATTCAAGCGGTCAAGAAAGGTCCTCAAGAAGGGCCAGATCTCTTCCGCTTGCCGTCGCTCAAGCCGAATAGAGCACTCAGCACGGCGCTCCCCCCACCAGCCGAGCGTGAGGTAAGGGGTCGCTGTATCGAGGGCCAGAACCCTCAACGCTTGCTGTACTGAGGAGCCCGACGGGCCTTATGCTTCCCGTACTTCTTCCGCTCTACCTCGCGAGGATCGCGAGTCAGATAGCCAGCTGGCTTGAGCACCCTGCGGAGGTCCTCATCGTAGCGGACCAAAGCCCGAGCAAGGCCGAGGCGAACCGCATCGACCTGAGCGCTCTTGCCTCCGCCCCGCACGGTGATCCAAGCGTCGAAACGGCGCTCCGCTTGGGCTGCTTTCAGCGGCTCAAGAGCCGAGACGCCCTTGATGAGCCCTCCAAAGTACGCCTCGGGAGTCTGCTCGTTGACAAGGATTTTGCCACTACCAGGGCGAAGAAAGACACGGGCCACGCTCGTCTTGCGGCGCCCAGTACCGTAGTATTGCTCCATCATCGCACCTCGAGAGGACGGGGATTCTGAGCCTGATGGGGATGGTGAGGCCCAGCATAGACCTTCAGGCGCCGAAACATCCGCCGGCCGAGCGGACCTTTGGGAAGCATCCCCCGCACCGCGTGCTCGATGAGGCGCTCGGGGTGCTTCTGAAGGATCTCCCGCGCGGTGGCCGTCTTAAGGCCCCCGGGATAACCGCTGTATCGGGTATAGACCTTACCGGTCCACTTATCGCCGGTCAGCTCGACTTTGTCCGCATTGATGACCACCACGATATCCCCGCAGAGCTGGTGAGGGGACCAGGTTGGACGGTGCTTACCCCTGAGGAGGTGGGCGATGCGGGTTGCCAGGCGACCGAGGACCTGGCCTTGCGCATCGATGAGCACCCACGAAGGCGCTTCAGGTTGTGGAAAATAGGTCTTCGACACAATACCCCCTGGCTCTCAAGAGCCCTCAAGAGTATAGCATAGACCCTTGGAAGCGAGGAGCCCGGGGAACTAACATAGCAACGAGGGCCGAGATGGAAGATCTCCTCGAACGCATTCGGTCCAGCCCTCAAATTTTGCGAGGACGCCCCCGCATCAAAGGCACCCGGATCGCCGTCCATATGATCCTCGAAGCGATGGCCTCCGGCATGAGCGTTGAAGACGTCCTGCTCCAGTGGCCAGAGCTCAGCGTGCAGGATGTGCGGGCTGCCTTGCTCTACGGGGCCTTGGCGACCAACTACGAGTGGATCCCCCTAGGATGAGAGGAGGGCGAGCTGCCTCGGATAATGCTCGATCTAGCCAAGCAGAGCCGATCCCAGGCCAAGCTGCCACGACGATGAGGGCAACCGATGGTCACGCGCTGGCTCATCGATGAGAACATTCCCCGCCAGGTCCGCTGGTGGATGATCGGGCAGGGCTACACCGTGATCTCGGCCAGCGAGGCTGGGCTTTCGGGTAAGTCCGACGAAGCCCTCTATGCCTTCGCCGAGGAGCACCAAATGGCCCTGCTCACCTTAGATCTCGACTTCTCCGATCCCATCCGCTTTCCCCTCACCTTTCCCCGCCTTGTGCTCCGACCGGGAGTCCTCGACCCTGAGTGGATGCGCGAGCTGCTCGCCCGTTACTTCGCCCATCACCGACCGCGCTACGGCGAGCTCTGCGTGGTTCAACCTGGAGGAATGGCCTGCTATGAAGCTACGCTGGGTTGAGTGTCCACGGGATGCCTGGCAGGGGTTTCGCCAGTTCATCCCTACCGCTGAGAAGGTCGCCTATCTACATCGGCTCCTCGCTGCTGGCTTCGAGGATCTCGATCTCACCAGCTTCGTCTCCCCCCGCTGGGTCCCCCAGCACCGAGATGCCGAGGAGGTCCTCGCTGCCCTCCCTCCTCCCGAGCACCGCAGATACCTCGCTATCGTCGCCAACCTCAAAGGCCTCGAGCGGGCCCGCCAAAGCCCTCAGGTGACCGCGATCGGCTACCCCTTCTCGATCTCCGAGACCTTTCAACAGCGCAACACCAACCGCTCGATCGCCGAGACCTGGCCTCTGGTCGCCGAACTCCTTGCCGAGCGCGGGAAGCTCGACGTCGTGATCTACCTCTCCATGGGCTTTGGCAACCCCTATGACGATCCTTGGTCTCCCGAACTCGTGGTCGATGTCGTCGGGCGCCTGCGCGAGATGGGGGTGCGGGAGATCGCCCTCGCCGATACCTACGGCATCGCCTCCCCCGAGCGGATCCACACCACCTTCGAGGCGGTGGTCAGGGCCTTCGGCCCTCAGGACCTCGGCGTCCACCTCCATAGCCGGCCGGAGGGAACCCAGGAGAAGCTGGATGCCGCGCTCTCCTTGGGTCTGAGCTGGTTTGAGGGAGCTTTGGGTGGGGTCGGGGGCTGCCCGTTCGCCGGGGATACCCTGGTGAGCAACCTGCCCAGCGAGATCGCGCTCCCCTATCTCAGCGCTAAGGGTTTTGAGCTCAACATCGACCTCCACCAACTTCCGGCCTTGCGGGAGGAAGCCTTAACCCTCATGCGCTACGCCTAGACCCCAGGCTCGCTTAGACTCTAAGATATGGAGCCTCGAACCAAGGATTCAGCGACCTTTCGCCGAAACCGAGATTCCTGGGTCAATCCGATCAGCGAGTTCCAAGCCAGCCTGGCGATGATGCGCCAGGGAGGTGGCCCGCGGGCCATCGAGCGACAACATGCCAAAGGGCGCCTGACCGCCCGCGAGCGCATCGAGGCCCTCCTCGATCCCGGAACCCCCTTTTTGGAGCTCTGGAGCCACGCGGGCTGGCAGATGTACGCCGAGTGGGGAGGGGCTCCCAGCGGGGGCTGCGTGGCGGGCATCGGCCAGCTCCACGGCCGCGACTGGATGATCATCGCCAACGACGCCACCGTCAAGGCAGGGGCCTTTTTCCCCATCACGGCCAAGAAGATCATCCGCGCTCAGACCATCGCTCTCGAAAACCACCTCCCAACGATCTATCTGGTCGACTCCGCCGGGGTCTTCCTCCCCTTGCAGGACGAGGTCTTCCCCGACCAGGATGACTTCGGCCGGATCTTCTTTCTCAACGCCCGGATGAGCGCTCAGGGCATTCCACAGATCGCCGCCGTCATGGGCAACTGCGTCGCAGGGGGAGCCTATCTACCTTTGATGACCGATCTCCTCCTCATGACCGAAGGAAGCGGGCTCTACCTCGCCGGCCCAGCTTTGGTGAAAGCCGCCATCGGGCAGGAGGTGAGCTCGGAGGAGCTCGGCGGGGCCCGCATGCACGCCGAGATCTCAGGAAGCGTCGATTTCTGGGAGCCTGACGACCTCTCAGCCCTTCGCCACATCCGCGATCTGGCCTCCCGCTATGCGGCTCGCGAGCTCGCTCCCTGGGCCAAAGAACGCCTGGAGCCCCGCCCGCCTCAGCGGGATCCCATGGAGCTCTACGGCCTGGTCCCCTACGATGGGAATAGCCCCTACGACATGCGCGAGGTGCTCGCCCACCTCGTGGACGGCTCCGAGCTCCTCGAGTACCGGCCCAACTACGGGGAGACCTTGATCTGCGCCTACGCTCGGCTGGGCGGCTTCCCGGTCGCCCTGGTGGCCAACCAGCGCCTGGCGATCAAGAAGCCCCGCGAGATCCAGGTCGGCGGGGTCATCTATGCGGATGCTGCCGATAAAGCAGCTCGCTTCATCCTCGAAGTCAACCAACGCTTCATCCCCCTCATCTTCATCCACGACGTCACCGGCTTCATGGTCGGGCGGGAGAGCGAGCAGCAGGGGATCATCCGGCGGGGAGCCAAGCTCGTCAACGCGGTCTCCAACTCGGTGGTCCCCAAGCTCACCGTCATCGTCGGGGGTTCGTTTGGAGCGGGCCACTACGCGCTCGCCGGTAAGGCCTACGGCCCCAGGTTCCTCTATGCCTGGCCAAGCGCCCGCTACGCGGTGATGGGAGGAGCCCAAGCGGCGAAGACCCTTTTGGAGATCGAGGTCTCCAAGCTCGAGCGGGAAGGGCGCAAACTCGAAGATGAGGAGATCAAAGCCCTCTATGAGGGGGTCAAGGGGCGCTACGAGGAGCAGCTCGACATCCGCTACGCGGCAGCCCGCGGGTGGGTCGACGAGATCATCCTCCCCCACGAGACCCGCGAGCGCCTCATCCGCAGCCTCGAGGTCTGCGCCCTCAATCCGGAGCGAGAACCCTTCCGCGTGGGGGTCTTTCAGGTCTAGCGCGAGCTCACGGTTCCAGACCCAGCGCATCTGGTAAAGTCCTCTTCATGCGCATCGGCCTGGTCTGCTACCCCGGCCTCGGAGGGAGTGGGATCGTGGCGAGCGAGCTGGCGCACTGGCTGGCCGAGCGGGGTCACCAGGTCTGGCTCTTCGCAACCGAACGGCCCTTCCGACTTCCTTCCGTCACCTCGGTGCGCTTCGTCGAGGTCGATGTCCCTCACTATCCGGTCTTCCCCACCCCTCTGTACGACCTGGCCCTGGCGGGCTCCTTGGAATCCGCCCTCCGGCGCGAGGGCCTCGAGATCATCCACACCCACTACGCCATCCCCCACGCGGTCTCAGCCTGGCTCGCCTCCGAAGGCCGGGTCGCCCTGGTCCACACGCTCCACGGCAGCGACGTCACCATTCTGGGGCTTGACCCAGCCTACCGGAGCCTCACCGCCCGGGCGCTCAAGCGAGCCCAGGGCCTGAGCGCGGTCTCCGTCGACCTCGCCCGCCGGGCTGAGTTCGTCTTCGGCGTCCGGCCTCAGGTGATCCCCAACGCGGTCGATCCTGAGCGCTTCTATCCCCGCCCCGAAGCGCGGGGGCGCTACGCTCGCCCTAACGAAGCCTTGCTCGTTCACGCCTCCAACTTTCGGCCGGTCAAGAGGGTCCCCGACCTCATCCGCATCTTCGCCCACCTCCGGCGCAAGCTCCCAGCCCGCCTCCTCCTCCTCGGACAAGGGTCCGAGCTCCCCGAGGTGGTCCGGCTCATCCGCGAGCTTGGCCTCGAGGCTTCGGTCGAGATCCTCCCCCCCACGCCCCACCCAGAAGAGGTGCTCGGGGCAGCGGACCTCTTCCTCCTCACGTCAGAGGAGGAGTCCTTCGGGCAGGCCGCCCTCGAAGCGCTGGCCTCTGGGGTTCCGGTGGTGGCCACCGACGTGGGGGGGGTCCGCGAGCTCGTCACCCCTGAGGTAGGTCGGCTCGTGGAGCTCGGGGACTTCGAAGGCTTTGCAGAGACCGCCGTCGAGCTCCTGAGATCCCCAGACTTCGAGAAGATGCGCCAGAGGGCTAGGAGCTACGCCCAGACCCACTTCCCTCCCGAGCGGATCACCCGGGCCTATGAGACCCTCTATGAGGAGGCCCTGGCCCGCTGGCGTTCGACCTCAGGCCAGACCGAAGCTTAGGAGGGTGACCGCAGAGCCGCTTCTGACCTAGCAGCGAGGCGCTCGCTGAAGGTCTCCGCCAAACGAGGGGCTCGCATGAGCTGGCCAAGGGCCCGGAAGAACTCCACGTAGAGCTCAGCCCGCGCCCCTTCGCCCATGAGCCCTAGGCGGAGGACCTTACCCCGCGTGGGGCCGATGCCCCCCGCCACCACCACCCCTAGCTCGCGCAGACCCCGGACTAGGGTCTCTTCGCTATAACCCCGCGGCGGCTCAACGACGAGGACGGTAGGGAGGCGGCTCCCTTTGGGGAAGGCTTCAAACCCGAGCCCTTCGAGGACCTCCAGCACGGCTCGATAGAGGGTTCTGGCCCGGGTCTCGCGGGCCTCCAAACCTTCGTCTAAAGCCAGCGCCAGGGCCTCGGCGAGGGCGTAGTGGAGGAGGACTGGGACCGTGACGTGGTAGCCGCCTTCTTCCCAGTAGCGGAGGGCCCGCTCGAGGTCCATGTACCAGCTCTGGGCCGCTCCTAACGCCGCCCGCCCCCGAGCCGAGAGGGCAAAGGGGGCGAGCCCTGGAGGGGCCGAGAGGCACTTCTGGCTTCCCGTAAAGGCATAGTCGACGCCCAAAGCGTCGAGGCTCAGGGGCATCATGGCCGCTGTGGTCACCACGTCGAGCATGTAGAGCGCCCCGTATTCTTTGGCCAAAGCTCCCACCTCGCGGGCTGGGTTGAGCACCCCGGTGCTCGTCTCGCCGTGGACCATGGCCACCAGGCGGACTTCCCTCCGGCTGAGCTCGTCGCGCACCGCCGCGAGGTCGACCGCCTCACCGGGAGCGAAGCGGAGGACGTGGGCCTCGAGCCCGAGGATCGGAGCGATCTCGGCCATCCGATCGCCAAATGCACCGTTGGTCAAGATGAGCACCGGATCCTTCCGGCGCACCAAATTGGCCAGACCTGTCTCCATGCCCAGCGTCCCCGAGCCCGGCAAAGCGCCCGTGGCTACCGTCCCGGGGCCAAAGATCTGGCTCAGGCCCTCCCGGATCCTCCGATTGACCGCGAGGACCTCGGGATCGGCATGGCTGCGCATCGTGCGCCCTAAAGCGCCTTGAACTCGGGGATCCAAAGGGGTGGGTCCCGGTGTGAGGAGGATCATTGGCCCAGTATATCAGCGAAGCTGAGCGTGGATCTGGCGGATCAGCTGAGGGATCGCGGCAAGGCCGAGGTCGATGAGGCGGAGGTAGATCTCGCGGGGGATCGGGTGGCCCTCGCCGCTCCCGTTGACCTCGATGATGGCCCCCTCGGCAGTTCCCACCACGGTGAGGTCGGCCCAGGCCGCCTCATCCTCGCTCTGGCTGAGGTCGAGCCAGAGGGTCTCCTCTCCCATCCACCCCAGGCTGACCGCGGCGAAGTCCCTAAGCGGCCACTCATCCAAGATCCCTTGGCGAACCCAGCGGTCCATCGCGAGGTGCAAGGCGGCGTAGCCGCCGAGGAGCGCTGTCGCCCGGGTGCTCCCGTCGGCCTGGAGGACATCGGCATCGACGATCAGGCTCTTGCCGCGGAAGAGCTCGAGGTCCACCGTCGCGCGAAAGGCGCGGCCGAGGAGGCGCTGGATCTCGGCAGTCCGCCCCGAGAGGACGCTCCGCTCCCGCTCCTTGCGCTCTCGAGTCGAGCGCGGCAGGAGGCTATACTCCGCGCTGAGCCAGCCGCTTTTACCCCGGACGTGGCGGGGGACTCCCTCGAGGAGGCTCACGGTGACCAGAACCTTGGTCTGGCCGAGCTCGGCCAAGACCGAACCCTCCGCGTACTGGCTGAAGCCAGGCGTGAGGCGAAGGGGGCGAAGATCCAGAGGGCCTCGCCCATCAGGACGGGTCATCAGATGAAGTAACGGAGCCCCCTTAGGGGGCTCCGTGAGGGTCTTCAGCGCTTCGCGGGATGGATCACACTGACGTTGACCGCCTGCGGGCCCTTGCCGTTCTTACCGGGCTCGACGTCGAACGTCACCTCGTCCCCCTCGTTGAGCGAGCGAAAACCGGTTGCGTTGATGGCGCTATAGTGGACGAAGACATCCGTATCGCCCTCACGCTCGATAAAACCATAACCCTTCTCTGCGTTAAACCACTTAACCTTACCCTTTTGCATACCGCTCCTGTGCAGGGGCTGTGCCCACCAAGGTCTGAGGCGCTGATCTAGACCCGAAGGGCCCACCACAAGAACCTTGGATACCTCAAGATAGCACCCTCTGAACCCAACGTCAAAGGGCTTGAACCATTCACTTGCCTGTGGCACCGGCCGGAGAGCCATAGGGTCTTCCCGTCGGCGGACACCCCGCCCATGTCCGGGCTGCCCCCGCCCGGGATCCGCCACTTGGCCAGGCTCCGGCCCGTGGCCATGTCCAGCACCGAAACCGAGCCCTCGTCCCGGTTGGAGACGTAAAGCCTCTTCCCGTAGCGGCTCGGGTACAGGCCGTGGGCTCCCCGGCCCGTGGGGGTGAACCCCAGAAGCCTCAGGGCTTCCCCGTCCACCCGCAGGACCCCACCCCGGTGCCCTTTGGCCACGTAGAAGGTCCGGCCGTCGTCAGCAAGGCGCACGTCCTGGGGCATCCCCCCCTACGTGGAGCTTCCCCAGGAGCTCTAGGGGCTCGGTCCTGACCTTGAGGAGGTCCCCGCTCCACTCGCAGGCGGCGAGGAAATACCGCCCGTCCTCGCTGAAGTCCAGGTGGTTCACTCCCCGGCAGGGTACCTTGAGCCTGGCCTGGAGCCGGAAGGTCCTCGGGTCGTGGTAGCGGAGCTCCCGCCGGTTCTCCGCCACCACCAGGGCGTGGGCCCCATCGGGGGTGAAGTACAGGTTGTAGGGGTCGGCCACGGGGATGGGCCGCCCCGGGCGGCCCGTCTTGGGGTCAATGGGCACCAAGGCGTCCCCTCCCTTGCTGGCCACATAAAGGGTCTTCAGGTCCCAGCTCGGGACCACGTGCTCGGGATAGGAGGGGACGGGGAAGGTGGCGAGGACCCGGTAGGTCTTGGGATCAATGACCGTGACCGTGTGGCTCTTCTCGTTGGGGACGTAGACGCGTTCGGGCACTCCCCGCACCGCGGGGGCCAGGAGGCCGGCCTGGGTGTGGGCGTAGAGGCCCTGGGCCATGGCCCCGGGGAGGAGGCCGACGAGGAGAAGGCTCCAGCGCATGGGGCCATGCTGGCAGGACTTGCTGAACGGAAGCTGAAGCGCGAACGTTTCTCGGTTGCAAATACAAGTAATCCGAGCGAAATACTTGACTTTTCCGCCCCGCCGGGGTACCCTGCGGGCATGCTGCGCTTTGCCCTGCGCCGCTTCCGCGATCACGACGGGCTTTTCCGTGCCCTGGCCTGGGCCTTGGGCTTCTTTCTCCTCTCCGCCTTCCTGTACCGCCATCTGGCCGTTCGGGGGCCGCTGGACCCGGAGGCCCACGCCGCCTTGGCCGCCAAGGTAATGGACACCGCCATCCTCATCTTCCGGGAGGGCCTCGAGGCCGTGCTTGTCCTGGCCGCCTTGGCCGCCGGGCTCGTAAGGCAGCGGAGCGCCGCCTTCCGCCCTCTGCTTTTCGGGGCGGGCTTGGCCCTAGGGGTCTCCCTCCTCACCTACCTCCTTCTCGTGCGGGTGGTGGGGATGGCCGAGGCCAGCTTCTCCGAGCTCCAGGTCCAGGCGGCCACGGGCCTCTTGGCGGTGGCGGTGCTCCTTACTGGTGATGAACTGGTTCTTCCACCGGGTCTACTGGACGGGCTGGATCAGCCTGCACAACCAGAGGAAGCAGGCCCTTCTCGCCCGAGGGGCCGAGGGGGGGCTATGGCTTCTCGGCTTCAGCGCCGTCTACCGGGAGGGGTTTGAGGTGGCCCTCTTCCTCCAGACCATCCGGCTCAAGGTGGGGGAGGGGGCGGTCCTCTACGGGGCCCTCCTGGGCCTGGCCCTGACCCTGGCCGTGGCCCTCTTCACCTTCGCCCTCCAGCGGAAGCTGCCCTTCAAGCGCATGCTGGTGGTCACCGGGGCCCTCATCGGGCTCGTGCTGGTGGTCATGGTGGGGGAAGAGGCCCAGGAGATGCAGCTCGCCCACTGGCTGCCCACGACCCCCCTTCCCCTGGCCGTCCCGGACTGGATGGGGGTTTGGTTCGCCCTCTTTCCCACCCGGGAAACCCTCCTGGCCCAGGGCCTGGCGGCAGCCCTGGTCCTAGGGAGCTACCTTTTCGCGCGTGGCCGGGTCCTGGGGAAGCCCCCCGGCCGCTAGGGTAGCCCCTCCGGCCCCAGAACCAGGGTGTAGTCGGCGAAGGGGCTTCCCGTCCCCCGTACCGCCACGCAGGAGACCCCGAGGCGCTCGGCCAGGGCCCTGGCCCCGGGCAGATCCCCGTTGGTGAGGAGGCAGGTCCGCTTCCCAGGCTCCACCTGGTAGGCCTCGGCAAAGGCCCTAAGGCCTAAGCCCCTGAGCCTTGCGGCCACCCTTTCCGCCTCGAGCCCCGCACGGCCACGCGCACCGGCCCCTCGAGGCCCGGCCCTTCTTCCTGGTTCAGGAAGTAGGCGCGGACCAGGGCGTTGGACCCCTCGGGGTCCATGCGCCAGTAGGAGACGCCCCGAAGGTTCCAAAAGCGCCTGGGCAGGAGCAGGCCCAGGACCTTGGGCCTCCCCTGGAGGAAGCGGATCACCGCCCCCACCTCCTCGGGCCGCAGGTCGGTCCGGACGTTTTCCGAGAGGGCGGACCACAGCTCGGGCAGGCGGGCCCAGGTCCGGGGGTCCTTGACCTCGTCCAGGAGGGCTAGAAGGAAGGCCTGCTGCCTTTGGACCCGGCCGATATCCCCCAGGGCATCGTGGCGGAAGCGGAGGTAGGCCGCCGCCTCCTTGCCCGTAAGCCAATGCCACCCGGGAGCAAAGTGGATCTTCAGCTCGGCGGCCCGGTCCTCGTAGTCCATGCGCTCGGGGATGTAGACCCTTACCCCCTCGAGGAGGTCCACCGCCCGTTCCACGGCGAAGAGGTTGACCAGGATGTACCGGTCGATCCGCACCCTGAGCAGGTCCTCCACGGTCCGCCGCGCCAGCTCCGGCCCCCCTAGGGGGTTGGCGCTGTTCAGCTTGCCGTAGCCCCTTCCGGGGATGAGGGCGTAGGTGTCCCGGGGAAGGGAAAGGAGGACCACGCGCCCGGCTTCAGGGTCCAGGCGGACGAGGATCATGGTGTCGGTGTTGCCGTTCCACCCGTAGCTTGGGGTGGCAGGGCCCGCGTAGGTGATGTCCTCGCCCATCACCAGGAGGGTGAGGGGGGCCGAAAGCCCCCCGGAAAACCCCCTGGCCGCCTCCAGGGGAGCCTTCAGGGGAAGCGGTTTCGGGGCGAGCCAAAGCCCCGTCCCAACCCCCACGAGCATCGCCAAAAGCACGAACACCGCCCGCCGCACGGTAAGGTCCATCCAGAGCCCAAGGGAGTATACCCCGGGTCCGGCCCGTCGGCTAGGTTCTGTAATCGGTCAAATTAGGGCCCGGTGGGGTCGCTCACGGTTATCGTGGTCGAGTCCAGCGTCAAGCTTCTTTTGGTCGGGGATCCGCGAGGGTAAGGGCCAGGGGGAGCACTCGTCCCTGAAAGTCCG
>Ga0080003_1001464_pt1 | contig 12427 bp, 26 predicted proteins | sample JossMetagenome_FD_69206 | JGI IMG/M metagenome (GOLD analysis project Ga0080003, IMG submission 69206) | Hot spring microbial communities from Joseph's Coat, Yellowstone National Park, USA - JC2_E (SPADES assembly) (version 2) | ecosystem: Environmental > Aquatic > Thermal springs > Hot (42-90C)... | reverse complement strand
CTACGCTCACATCCCATCACCCGAATAGCCCTAAGTTCTGTCCGGCGATCACCAATGTGCCTACAAATTGTAATGAAGTCAGCGGGTCGCTCTGGAACTTATAGTAGAAGTTACGCATATATGTTATGCTAGCCCTCAGTAACCATATGATATTTATCCTAAGCCAATTCATGAACCTCAGGAATAACCTGTAGAGATAAGGTAACGCATGCGCTAATTTGTCCAGGACTTTGACGAAACCCCTATATAAAGCACTACCTACCCTCGCGATTGCCCTTGCAACACCCGCTATAACCCTGGCTACTGCTCTAGCGAAATCACCCACGGCTTCACCAATACCTCCTCCTATACCACCTATTCCTCCTACTCCTAATGCTCCTAAAACTTCTGCCATAAGCATATATTAGAACTGGAGCATAAAAATATTTTATGGAACTGCCCGTACATGTGCCGTGCTCAGGTTGTTCGTTTGACTACATCGCAGACGTTCTGCAGAAATACCTGCCGTACAAATTCGTGAAAATAAGGTTCTCTACGGGCAAACTTAACATAAGTGACGCCTTCTTCTTCCTCTTACATTTTTCGCACCACAGCGACGAGGACATCATAGCATGGATAGACACGACGGTTTCGCCGGAATTCGTACCGAAAGTGATGGATAAAGGGAGATGGTCAGTGTACACGACAAGTAGCTGGAACAAAGAACTGATAGAGAAGATGGGAGTACATGTAAAAGGCATAATACCAAGACCCGTGGACGAGGACACAGCCACGAAGTACGCCAATACCGAGAAAACGCTAGAGTTCGTGACATTGGGTGACGACATAGAATACCAGACCGCGATGGTAGTAAGGAAGACGGTGTTCAAAAGGGAAGTGATAGGAGAGAAGGACAAAAAGTACATGTTCAAAGCAGGAGATAAGTCATACTACGACAAAAAAGGGATGATAGACGTCGAAAATATAACCAGGCAGTTAGGTGTAAGAGACAAGACAAAGATAGTGAGCAACGTACCTTTTGCAGACATAAAGACACATACGCTTAGTGAGGAGGACAAGTACAAACTATTCGCGAGTGCAAAGTGGTACCTTGCACTCAGCAGAGTTGAGGGGTTCGGAATGCCACCCGTCGAGGCGATGGCTGTAGGTGTACCGTCCGTCTACATTAACGGTCATGCGTTCAAACAATGGTTAGTAGGAATACCGATAGATGTTTACGACGTATACGACGTTGAGACCCCTGCAGGTGTTTTAAGGGTATGGAACGCGAAAGAAAGCGATATAAGGTACGCGATAAAGACGGCGATGGAGATGAGTAAGGAAGAATATGAAGACCTGAGGGTAATGGCGTTAGAACGCAGTAGGGAGTTCTACGCAAGGAGAATAATTAAAATGTTGGGATTATCAGAGAAAATAGGGGAGTGAAAAGTGTCCCTGTGTGAGGTAATCCTGTACATCGTAAAAAAAAGTAATGAGAACGAAAGAGTAGTCACACTGAAGAGGATAAAAGCCATACTGTATTTACTGCAGAAGAAAGGATACATAAACCTCGACCTTAGCCTGAAACCCACAATTTTCGGCATAAATAGTGTAGACCCCAAGAGGCAACTGGACGTCTACATGACGAAAGTAAACCGCTACCAATTTATCGACCCCGTCCTACAGGCAGTAGACAAACTAATATTGGAGGGCAAACTGAAGGTGAAAATAATGACGACCTATGACCCAAAAACGGGGCTAAAAAACCTAAAAGTGCCTACTTATTACACGGATGAGGACGTAAAGCTACAACTAGACCCCGAAGCAGAAGAAATATTAAAGTGGAGTACGTTAGAAGTGTACAACGAGATATACAAAAAAATAATTGACGTTAAGGTAAAAAGTTAGCATTTATTTTTTCTCCTAAAAGTAAGGTAGTTCACGTAAAGTCCTGCTATTATTCCTATTATTAATATAGCGTCCCATTTCACGCTCATAAAATGACGTTGTACGGCCATGCCGATGCCAACGTATAACAACGTACCGATAGCCAGGCTCAACGTCGTGCACGTAAAGTTATGGCAATACTTCACCGTGACCCACATCTCATATGCTACCCATATCAACATAACGATAGTGAAATAAACAGTAAGATAGCACTTCCACGCTACAGCGTCAACGAAGCCCAATATGCCTAGAAGCCCAATTATGAACCTGTCCTCATGCGTGAAGTTCATATACTCACCTCTTTCCAGTACACATCCTCGACCTCATATCCTTCCTTTATCATAAAGTCATCCCTCCTCTTCTTCTGCCTCTTGAAAATATCGCTCAACGCCCCCAACCTCGAGTTACTGTAATCAAACAAATACGCCATGGCAATATCCTTACCCTTATAAGGTCTCGTCAACCTCCCCAACCTCTGCACTAGTTTTACCCTACTAGCACCGGGCAACATAAGTATAAGCCCTACAAGTGGAGGTATATCTATACCCTCATCAACCAACGTTGTAGCTAACACTACATCCACCTTATTTTCCCTTAGCTTCTGCAATAACACTTCACGTTCAGCATCGCTCTTCTGACCCTCAAGTAAAGGTATGTTGAACCTTTGCGACATCTCCCTAAGGGGCTTTGCATAAGGTGAATGTATGATAACGGGTAGGTTATATTTCTCGTGGAGTTTCAGTGCAATAAACAGGGCGAGCCTCTGAACACTCTCATCACTTATAATCCTTGAACTCAACTTTATCACCGCAGAAGCACTGACGTTGTCATCGGCACTCTCCTCCGCGAAATCGACCAATACATTTACGACCTTAACGGGAACGAGGACGTTTAGCTTCCTGAATATCTCATCCGTCATCTTATACCTAACCACGGGTACTGAGGTTAATGAATGCAGGAGTAAGTCCTTGTTATCCTCCCTAAACGGTGTAGCAGAAAGTCCTACTCTCACTGCCTTATTGTTCACGGTGAGGATAGCTGAAATACTGTCAGCGGGTAGGTGATGAGCCTCATCGACGAGTATAAAATCTGCGTTTTTGTAGACGGTGAACAATGTGTTCTCTTTAACATCCAAGTCATTCCTGACGTTACTGACGTATGTCTTCACTATTTTATATAAGGACTGATATGTAACGACATTAATACCACCTTCCTTAACGCTCTGTTCGTTCTGGTATAACTTACCGACTTTTTCCTTACCGAATACCTTAGCGAGTTCACTACTCCATTGATTAAGTAAGTCCTGAGACTCAACAATAATGAAAGCCGTCTTCAACTTGCCGATGTCCATCAACGTCTTTATTAACGTTTCACCCACCAGCGTCTTACCACTACCTGTCGGCATCTGTATCAAGGCACCTCTTATCTCCGCAATACTGTCCATAGCCTTCTTCACTGCATCAAGTTGGTAAACCCTCAAGTCCTTTCCACCTAAGGAGTTAGGGATATCGACCTCGTCGACATCTTCAATGAAAGGGTTATTTATACTCGCGTTTATACCGAACTTTTTCGCAAGATCCTTCAATATACTATAAAGCCCGCGGAACAATAATATTTGACCTGGCTTTACGGTGTAGAGAGGTACCGTATTCTCAACATACCTATTACTCATCCTATCAAACGTCCTATATTTCATAACGAAATTACCCTTGATGTACTGGAACTTGTAGTATATAGGGCTGGACGAAGGTATAATGACATAATTGCCGTCCACAACAAGTTCGTTAGTAAACTTTACTTCATTATCAATCTCCTTACAATATTCATCAAAAAACTTTACAGCCTCCTCGTTCAGCGGGAGGTATTTAACGTAATTGTAGTCGCTACATATGTCAGCCTTACTGTAAAGCTGTAGCTTCGTTAATGATACGTTCCAAGCCTTAGCGGAACTATCGTAAAACCCCACTTTTCTGGCGAAATTGATATATAAGGAAAAATCGTCCGCGTTTACGTACCTGGTGAGTTGAAGGTACATTTTACAACCTCACACCCTTCTCTACCCTCGCCTTTGTTACGTTCTCTTTAGGTTTATACTCGTGTTCTATAAAATATTGTATAGCCTTACGGATGAACTCGCTCCTTTCCATCCCCATCGCCATCCTAACTACCTCCATTTTTTCCAGGTCGTCCTGCTCTATTTTGAATGTTACAACTCTCATTCCCACGCGTATTACACCCCGATAAAAAAAGGCGGTTATACCATTAAATACTTTACTGCCATTGGCTTTGCTCGAAGTAAACAATGTACTCCAGCGTCACCACATCGTTCATAGTATAAACCGCATAAACCGTCTTCCTGTCCTTGGTATGCTTGAACTCTATCACATGTCTTTTGCCGACATGTGTGACCCCATAGCCCATCATTGAAAGTAACCAAGAAGTCTCACTTTCTGCATCTATCGACACTTCTTTAAACCCCTTACTCATCAGCCATTCATTAAATTTCACAAACTGTTCCCTTTTCATTATAAGACCCAGTTTCATTGCAACGACCTTTACGGTAACGGGAAAAATATACAAGTCCGTTATATTTCCCAGTTCCTTTATTATCTCGTCTTCCACCCACATTCACCCCGCTGACTTCCTCCCCGCCCTAAAGGGCGGGGGTTCCCTTATAAAAAAACTTTTGCTTGAAGAGAACAATCATTCATCATCATTACCATTGAAAATAATTTTAATAGCTTCCTCTATTTTATTCTTAAATTTCTGTATTATTTCGTCAGGACTTAATATCCCATACACTTCTCTGCTTAGAATCTTTGCAGTCGTGTCTACGTTTATTTCACCATCTTCATCATTATCATCTTCATCATCACTTGTAAAAAGACACAAATCTAAATAATAATAGCCTTCAAGAACAGTGTTCACATACGTTTCCGCAATTTTCTTTTTTTCGTCCTCTGAAAAATCCAGCTTTACAATAACTTTCTTGAATTTGTGTTTTTGTTTGTCTATTTTTTTACTTAATAAAACTTTAATTTCGCCATTTTTTAGAAATGCATCAAATATCTTATCGTCTTTATTCTTTTCAAAAGCTTTTAATTTCCAGCCATCTCCTTGCACATTTTCACGAATCTCTTTGATTAATGCTTCAACTAATGAATCTTTAAAATTCGTATAGCAACTTTCGCTAATATTATCCTCTCTTAGACTTTCCTCTACGTTTTCACTAAATTCATATTCATCCAAATCTTTTATAATTACTTTTTCCGAACTAATTTTTGGCCACCCCGCATTTACGGGAAAAAAAACGACTTAACTTATATATTTAAGGAATAATTCCTTCACCTTTTGCCTATCTTCCGTACTCATCCTCTTCGTGAAACACATATAGGTCAGCAAAAAGTCATGAGCCTCTTCGTATAACGGGTCGTCCTTAGGGAAGAACGCATTCAGTACGACCAACATGATATCGAACTCGGCTATATAATCGTTCTCATGCACCCTTAACCTCTCGAAAAGGTCTACCATTTCCGCAAGCTTCTTCACGTCACCGTTCTTTTTCTTTATATCATCAAGGACTTCTATAAATGACACCCGAAACCCACCCCACTAACCTTCTTCTCCCCCATTCCAATAATAGACTATGTTACCGACAAGGTATTTCTCGCCTTCGACGTAGTGGATAGCTATGACCTCATGGCTATTTTTATTACGATAAATTTCCATAATATCGCCATCAACACCTACAGACATATCACTAAATTCGAAGCCCTCAGATATCAGCATACGGATAAGCCCACTAAACTGCTCCTCACTTAACTCGACCTTTATTTTCATACCGAAAGTCACCGCATTTGTCTGTACGTAATTAAGCCCTTTCATTTCCTTTATCTTCTCGACTAATTTTTCCATGACCTCGAGTACCTTCACGACACACCCCGAAAAAAAAGTCACGAAATATCGAGAAACACCAACTTCATCGTCCCGTCCTTCCCCACCACGTAGTGGATATCTACCCTCCACCCGTCCCCTTCGTATACCACCCTATGTGAAATATCGCCATCGTTAAACTTAACTTCACTTTCCTCCTTTTTCCTGACCTTATTGCTCTCCAACCATTCTAACAGCCCCTTCACATCAACCGAACCGTCCTCGTTTGTATATTTTAAAATTTGGGAAACTACCTCTATTTTCATCTTACCCCGAAAAAAACCCTAACTTGAGTATTCGTCCAACGCCCTCAAGAAACTCTCAGCGTCATAAAAGTTGAGTGTAACCGTATCAACGACGCCGAGGTCTTCGTCATTAATAGCAAACATTATCTGTTTCTTTTCAAGATCCGCGTAAGCCGACACGTTTACATTACTCCATTTCTCCATACGCTCTTTCAGTCCGGGTACCTTATCGATCATATCATACGAAATAAGACCCATATCGACCTTAGATGCATCCCCAACCGTCACCTTCAAGAGCTTAACAACACCATTAAGCAACTCATCATATGTATTATACTTACGCCATATCGTCACATAACCGGAGGATATAATCAGACTCTTTTCGATGATATCAACGGAGACATCGTACTGATGGAAATGATATTCCTCTTCTTCCGTGAGGCTCTTTATGATTTTATCCTCACCCACATTAGTTAGCAATAGGATGACCGTAACCCATCACCACTCACGAGCCACGGTTATAGCCTTATAATCATCGAGTGCATTCAGGAAATCATACGCGTTATTATACCCCTTAACGACCGTATAAACATCACCTACCTCGTCCACGTACACAATAATTATGATTTTCTTTTCTTCGGGTACCGCATAAACCGTAGCACCGACCGTAGGAGTAACATTATCACAGTACCTTAGGTCGTCAGATTTATGGGCTTCCAAACACATCTCCTTGTACTTCTTGATCCCGTCCTCGATAGCCTTCTTAACTTCGGGGTTTTCCTCAACAAGGGCGTTAAAATATTCCCTTTCAAGGTCTCCTAATTCCAATGATAGCGTAAAATTGCCCTTGACTATTTTATCCCTCCCCTTCACCATCGCAGATATTATCTTTGCCAACTCATCTTCCGTCATGTTCAATTGAGGATGAAGCCTGTAAAACCTCAGATAATCAATAGCTCGAGTTAGAGTGTCAGCCATATCATAAATGAATAACGTCTTACCTATTTTAACGATAGTATCCAGCAATTTATCATAGTTGTCAAATTTGATATCAACCCTTCCGTTATCCGTATCGAGTATCAGCACCTTATTATCAACGTCGACCATGACATTTGCCTCCTCGAATTCCGATTTCTTTACTTCTTCTAGCACTTCGGCTAGCTCATCGTATCCTACGTCCGAGAATAAAGTGAAAGTCGTCTTTTTAACACCCCGGTTCAAAAAAAGAGGTTAACTTATCTCACCCGTAAGTCATCTCTAAATACCAGAACAATGCCTCACATTCGTCCTCATTTGTGGCATTATTTTCCTCAAGATGATAATAGGTGTCAGGAGAATATCCTTCCAAGTTATACCCTTTCTTTTTTAGAACAGAGATACAGTCCATCGCCGACCCCGTATATCCAAGAAAAAATAGTTTTACCTTAATTCATGTGTTCTTATCCTTTTTTAATTTCTCCAAAACCTCCCTAAACGGATTTTGACAATCATCGCCTTCTCCTCTGTCCCATTCTTTCATCGCATTCTCGAGTGCCGATTCAATAGAGTAACCTACGCCCCACACTTCTTCAGAGTGCAAGTCATCGAATGTTGCAATATAGAAATTACCAAAATATATATCATTGTTATTATCATCGTTCTCTATTCTATATACAAACACACCACCATTTTCCACACGTTTATAGAGCATCATCCTCACTGTTAATTTTCCAACTATTTCCTCCATCAAGGTCATTTTATATCAACCCCCGTTTTTAAAAAAAGATTAATTTAAGGACATATATATTCATTTTCGCATACATATATCCGCAACTCATCATACCTCAGCTTTAAATAAATGTTATCCTTTATCCTAAATTTGTTGTCTCCAACTTTCTCGAAATACTTCGATAGTTTAGCGATAATCATAGCATATATCAGATCGGGCATCTCCGGATTTATCCCAATCCACAATAAGTCTTCAGGCACGTCATTCTACCTCAATTCTCTTTAGTACCATGAATTTTTCCTGTGATTGAACCTCAACATACTCCAGCATTACCTTTTTGCCCGTCTTCAGGTTCTCAAACTCATCAATAACATAATCTTCCTTGTAATTAATGAAATTATTCACCCTATTTCTAGCACCGTTGACATTGACAAACCCTTTTAATCTCAGCCAATTTATGAACTCATTAAATTCCTCAGGCGTTAGCTTCATATGTAACTTTATTTCTCCTGCGGTTATCGACTCTGGTTCATAACTTTTCTTGTTTATTTTCTTCAGTTCTTCTATTATCTGACCTATCACAAACGACCACCCCGAAAAAAATCAAGAATTACTTATCTCTTCCAAGAACTTACGTATCGCCCCTATTTTTCTCCTAAACCAAAATATAGAGCTAGAAATTTCAACTGTCTTCATATGTTTATCATACCTTACCTCAAATTCATATAACTTCCCCATTAAAGATACCGCACCATACGATACGTATCCATCTATAGTTTTTTGCGGTTCTGTAGCATATACTAATTCAATCTTCGAATCTACGACAGCCTCAGCAGAAAGGAAATCATCTAATTTGAAAATAAAATTATGCAATATTTCTCTTATCTTCATACACATTCACCTGTTCTCGTATTAACGCATATCCTCTTTTATAAATACCAGCTCATCTCCCTTAATTGCTATATGGATATGGGACTTATCGCCAGCATATAACTCATAACATCCTCCACCTCTCTGAGAAACATGTATCGGATTATCTATTTCTTCTAACTGTACTTTGATCTGATCTATTACCCTATCTATTTTCTTTCCTAATTTCAACTTTAGGAGAACTTTAGCCACTCTCATAACACCCCCGGTAAAAAAAGGATTATAAGTTTTCAAGCGTCTCTATATAATCTCCACATGTCTTGAAATCATTACAAGAATAGAACTGCGATGATCCTGTCGTACCGTTATACCTCTCCAACAGGTACCCTGAACGACCACTGAACTCTAGTTTATAAATTGTATAATAAACCCTCGGAAAATATTTCGTTGTATATAGATCCTTAACCTCAACCTCAACCTCTTGGCATTCATTACCATTATCATCACTAATTTTGGACACACTAACAAACCTATTGTTAACGTTATCATACCCTAATGATAATAGTTCGTCATCAATGCTAACTATTATTTTATCACTACACATGAACCCAACCTGATGCATACATAACCCCGCTCCCCCGCTTCTCGACCCCGGTTAAAAAAGGAAAATAACTTTAACGAGCCACGATACTAGCCCCATATTCCTCGAAAGCCTTCAGAAAGCTATATGGATCATCGAAAACCTTCACAGTCTCATAAACCTCACCGACTTGATCAATATTTACAACCTCTATGATACGCTTATCTTCAGGCACGGCGTAAATGCTGATATAAATCATAGGAAAAATGCGATCACAATAATCGGGATCATCGTCCTCATAGGTTTTCCAACATAATTCCCTATACATTTCAATACCATCTTCGATTGCCTTTTTAGTCTCTGGATGATCATTAATGAAACTCTCTACATCTTCCACCTCCACATCTCCCAATTTTATCTTCAATGTAAAATTTTTCTCAATCAAGTCCTCTTTCGCCTTTTCTATCTCAGATATTAACTTAATCAACATTCTCTCTTCCATCTCCAATTCCGGGTATCTTCTGTATAACGTCAACTGATCCCTAGCCCGGTTCAAAGAATCAAGAACATCATTAAAGAACAACGCCCTACCGATCCTTATAACAGCATCCAGAAGTTTACCATAATCATCGAAAATAATATCAGCCCTTCCGTTATCAGTATCCAAAATCATTTTTTTGTTATCGGTATCGAGCCAAATATTAGCTTCACTAAAATTAAGCTCTTTCACATTTTCTAACTCTCCAGCTAGTTCATGATACTTCACATTCAGAAATAACCTAATCACCATCCTTTCAATACCCCGATGATAAAAAAGATTCGATATCACGACTCAATCTCAACTTTCACGAATCTTATCTTTCCCTGCTCTAAAAACTCTTCTATTTCATCACTTTCCAACACGCATCCCTCTTCTAACCGAACCGTTAAAATCAATGCTAATATCTCATCTCCCCTATTCGCCGTAATACTGACCCTATTCATTTCCAGTGATGTGCCACACATTGTATTAATTAGTTCAACAGTAGATTTATGCCCAATAGCATTTACTAAATCCTTACTATCCTTTATCGCTTCACAAAATTCATTACTATCAATTTCCGTGAATACCGTCTTTATTTGAACGTTTTTCTCTAACTTTAACATAGAAGGAGAGAACGAATTGGTTAAAAATACGACCATCCTACTTACCCCGATTAAAAAGAGGGTAAATTGAAAAAAAAGTATTACTTAAAAGTATTAGGGAACAACACCTTCAAAACCGTTGATGGTTTAGCATTATCTATAACTCTTTCTATATTAACTTCCCCTAACGGTGACCTGTAAACCTCATTAAGTTTCACATGATCTCCATAGTTAGTCATCCTTAAGATCTCGTCAAACACATATCCGCTTACCGGATCAGGATTAAATACACTAACCACTATCTCTTTTGAATTATCCGCAATATCTAACAAATTCTTATCCTTTGGTTCTACTACCTCCAAGTATGTATTTAACTTAATTTCTAACTTTCGATTTTGAATAGATAATGCCATATATAGACCCCGATTAAAAAATAGAAAATAAAAAAATCAACTTGGTATCTTATTCGGTATCTTTTCAATATCCTCGGGTTTCTTTATATTTATCCTGCTTGTCTGTAAGTCAGTCCAGTCTACCACATATGCTTCACCACCGTGGATAAACGGCGGATGATTTTGACTACAGAAAGGTAAACCATCCCTTAGTATCGATTTTACCTCTTCAAGTGAGGTCACATGATATTGTTTTATTTTCTTGTCATATGGATCTATTATCAAAACTGATCTTGGTTCTAACTTGTTTGGATATATAATGACTAATATGTCTTGTTCATCTAAATAGAAACCCATATATTAACCCCGATTAAAAAAATGATTTGAATCTTTCAACATTTTTCTCAATTTCTCTTTAACATCTTCACCAATGACCGATGATTCCAATAAATCTCCTATACTTAAACCAACGAATCTAGTTATAAGTTTGCCATTTTTCCTTTCCTTATAGACCAATTTTTTCGAAAATAGATAAATACGATGATCATTGTCTAACTTTATCGTTTTTACCATCTTTTTTCTCATCTTTACCCCGAAAGCTAAAAATCAAAAACCCCGATATCATTGAACCCGGTGAGGTGGTAGCTACCCCGCCCGGTCAGCCTCCTAGCATCAACTAAGAGGCATACCGGGCTAAAACGGAGGTAATCCGGATCACCCCTCCGGGGTGTGGGATATGACCCTTCATCTACCTCCTTTAGCCTAGGGCTTCCAGCCCCTCCAGAGTGGGGAACCCTGGATCCTCCACGATCAAAAGACCATGGTTTCATCAGGCGAACCACCACCTCACCATGCCCTTACCCTTACCCCTACCCTGTGGATCGCTCCACCGGGTAGAAGGTAAGGCTCGGGCAATACTGTAATAATGATAGGCATTACGACCCTTCAGGACGGCTCCCCCCATCCTAATCTCCTCAAAAAGGAGACTAGGACGGGTAACGGTGGGGTAAGCCTCCTCCTTCATCAACCCCATGGGTTTTAGCCCCATGGAGCCTCTGGAAGGTCGACCGCCTTGGGTCGTAAGCCCCCCATTCTGTCACGCGGTGGAGGGGTCTTTTCCCCCGGGGCTACCCTGTGGTAGCCCGCGTGACGCGGGATTTTTTTCGGCTCACATAAAAAACCGTGAGCCGGCGGGGCTACTTTATCGCCCCGCTTTCTGTAGTAGGGTCACCCGCCCTACTACAACACCATTTTGTGTAGGATTTTTGAGCTTTCTGACCAAACCCTTTTCAGGAAAGGTTTAAAAAGCAGAAGACCCCGTATTATCCCTCTTCATAGAGAACACATTTTCCTTTATTATAAATAAGGAATAATATAAGGCTCTAGGCTCTTCACTCTAGACTCTACTTTCTCTTGCTCTAAACTCTGGACTCTTCCCTCTACTTTCTCTTCATCAAGAACGCCAAATTTGCCCCCCTCTTCACTCTAGACTCTAGAGTCTTCCGGAAATTTGTCATGACAAATTGCCCTTTCAATTCATCCTTACCGTCACGTCAAAATTTCTCTTACGCTAGAACGTTTTTTTGACGTAATCTTGTGTTGAATTAGAAGACTTTAGAGTCTAGAGAAGAGGGGGGCAAATTTGGCG
>Ga0080003_1001462_pt1 | contig 12439 bp, 16 predicted proteins | sample JossMetagenome_FD_69206 | JGI IMG/M metagenome (GOLD analysis project Ga0080003, IMG submission 69206) | Hot spring microbial communities from Joseph's Coat, Yellowstone National Park, USA - JC2_E (SPADES assembly) (version 2) | ecosystem: Environmental > Aquatic > Thermal springs > Hot (42-90C)... | reverse complement strand
TACTAAATAATAACAACTCTGTATCATAATAAAACAACAAAGCTTCAATCCATCTATACAGTAGATTTTCTAAATCAAATCCCTCTACTTCTATCTCCTTATCTACTTTAGGAACTACATGAGAAGTATCAGTCATAATTTCAAACACCGCTAATCCTGCGTTTTCAAAAGCTTCATTGATGTTTTTACCAAATGCTCTTATACCTACATCTGACGTATGATCGAAAAACTCGAATTTTTTCATACTAAAAGCTTTTTTACCTTATTGCTTTTAACTTTAATTGAAGAAAAATGGGAGGAAGACAAAAAACCACATTATTTATGACTAAAGAAGTAAGAAAGGAAAGAAGAACTACTACTTCTCAGCAAACTTCTTCGAAATAACTGACACGCTATAGTATATTATTATTGATAAAAATAAATCTGTAAATAAGTAATAAGAGTTTTTTGTAGATTCATATGTTATTACTATGTTGATTATTATTAAGATAAGTATAAATGTCTTACTTTTCATCTTTAATCACTAGAAAATCTCAATAGGAATTGGCAATCTAGACGAATATCCGCTAATAGCAGAACCTAATCCTATTGATAATCCAGCCAATATAGTTAGATATGCTGCAGGCAAAACGACTGTTCCTTCAACGTAAAATGGAATAGCCTCTGTAGCTAAGAAATTCAGAATATCACTAGCACTATTACTATTAACAGCAGGAGGATTAAGAACATTGACACCTAGTCCGGTCAGGAAATTAGGCAAGTAAGGTAAACCTATGTAAAATACTACTGCAAAACCTATCAATGCTCCACCTATACTCCTACCTATTCTAAAAGGTAATGACAAAAACAAAATTCCTAATGCTATAAATATTCCTACATTTTCATTTACCAGATACGATATTGTCAAAATAGTTTCCATAGTAGCAATCAAACCAGTTAAAAAAGAAAAGAAGATAGTTAATGGCGATAAGAAAATAGAAACTGCAGGATCTTGAGATATTGAAATTGTGGCATACAATGTTCTTATAAGGGTATAAATTTCTAACTCTTGTGCGATAACTTGATAAATCCAATTATAAAAACTAGTCCAATTTGATCCTATTATATTAGATATTTGTTGAGAAAAATACAATATAGCTTCAAAAGAATTAACTAAAACAGCGGAGTATATGCCATCTGATATTAGTTTAGGTCCCCATTTCTTTATTCCATATACCGGAATTGGACTACCCATTAATAATACTCCAATAAAATAGGTCAATATAGCTAAATTAAATGCTATGCCTAGAAAATAAAATGAGTTAAACATTTTCTCACCTTATATCTGACTTGCAACGTATGATACTAGACTAAATACTGTGGTACCTAAAGCTAACCAAAAAGCTGCTAATATTGCGTCTTCTATAAAATCTTGTCCAGTCCGTTTAATTTTAAATATTGGTATAGGCGAGCCTCTTATGGCCCATCCTATCGCCCATGCAAGGATAAATACACTCCAAGCTATTTCTGTTACTTGAGTAGTTATCTGTTGTACAAGAGTTTCAATACCTGTCATTACAATCTCCTTAACATATTAAATATGTTATAAATGATTCACAGAAGACTAAAACTAAATTACTAATAAAGATATTTAAGGTTAAAATAATTTAAATTAATAGAAAATAAATTCCTAATTCCTATTATAGGAATTATTTCCTTTATTTCACTATATAATAAGCAAATATTATTTATCATTCATAAGATAATAAGTTACCTAATAATCACAAGAGATTTTAGATAGATAGATCTTTTGACGAAACATATCTAAGAATTATATCTATTATATTATCTACAGACATTCTTTCCGTATTAATACATAAATCAAAAACAGATAAATCTAAGAGATCTATACCATAATACTTCCAAAACCGTAAATAATGACTTTCTTCTCTAGCTATGACTTTTTGTATGGCTTCCGAATATGATATATTATCTCGCTTAGATATTCTCTTAGACCTTTCCTCTAATGAAGCCCAAATATATATATTATAATCCGCTATGTCTTTTAATAACCATCCAACTATATGAGATTCAACTACTACATTACCTTTACTAGCTATATCGAATATTTTTTTGTCGATCTCTTTATCTATAGAGAAATCTTTTTCCGCAGCTAAATTAAGATCAAGAACGTCTTTCCCTACATTTTTTGCCATATTTCTCTACCCCCTAAAAACCCAAATTCATTCAACTTCCTCAACATCTTCTTCATTCTCTTCAGTAACAGCGTCTCTACTACTATCATAATTAAAGTTTACATATCCTTCATCTAAATAATATAATGAAAGTTCTGCAATTGATACTAAGTCTTTGTTTTTTCTTAATAATGACCTTAGCTCTTTAAATTTCTCGTCATCCACGTGTGAACCCCAATTTATATCTGTAATCACAAGATACAAAAATTCCCTATCACTTATAAGATAATTCCCATATTCTGCATTACCAGATCTACGAAGCTTTTCATATTCACTTCCTCTAATTTTTATTGGTTTTCTAAGTTCTAAAATTTCACAAATCTCTTCCAATAACCCTTTTATTTTTTTATAATTCCTTTTAAAATATATATCTCCTATTAAAAGAGTCTCCCAACTCATTTTCAACACTCCTTAAATTATTTTTCAAATTCGTCCTTATCACAAGACACCTCAAAACAGCACCGCAGAACAGCCAGGTCAGGACCAGGCCAGCAGGGACACAGTGGGACAGTGGACACAGGGGTACTGTGATCCCTGGGGTACAGTGGGCACAGGGGTACTGTGGGTACTGTGGGCACAGGGCCACTGTGGGCACTGGGGTACAGTGGGCACAGGGCCACAGTGGTGCCTGGGCCACAGTGCCCACAGAAAACTGCAAACAGCGGGATCGGACTGACAGACTGGATGCCCGCACTGGCTGGGAACTGGCTGGTTATTCTGCCTGCTCTGGTCCAAGCAATAGATCTGGATTGATTTCCTTGATTACAGAATAAAGCAAAAGAGAAAACAACAGTGCAAAACTATAAAGTAGTAAAAGATCATATGGATGTAGAAAAGAATTTTTAATATAATCAAAAAAATTTTCATCAATGGGAAATTTTGGGTTGGATTTTAGTGTATTAACAACAACATCTTTATTTATTTTCATTTCTCTTTCCCTTGCATAAATGGCAAGATTTATTATTCCCGATTCATCGCAGTTTTTTAAAAATTTCTCTATCTCACCATCAATAGCCTTAAAAAGTTTATTCTTATTCTTTATTCCTTTATATTTTTCAACAAGCTCTTCTACCTTTTTTTCATACAATTCAACATATTTTTCCGGCACTTCATATTCATTTTCCATTTTTTACACCCTTTTACTTAATTTTTTAGATTGAATCCAACTAACAGACTCTTTAATTCCTTTATTTATCTCATCAAATACAAACCCATCAAAGAAATCCCTCATAGAACCATAGACCTCGTATCCTTTTTTGTCAAAATCTTCAAAAGTCTCCGATTCTTTTATTGCATTCATCATTAGCTCCCTAAACTTTTCCTTGTATAACCCTGAAAACCTGTCAAAGGATATATTAATGAAATTCCAGATAATCTTGCCTGCTATTTGTTGCCTTTCCTCTTCCGTTAATGCTTTTAATTCATCGTTCTTATCAGACATAGATATGGAGATAGCATCCAGGATTTCACTTTCTATTAGCTCTTCCCAAAATTCAATCCCGCCAAACAATTCATACAACTCGTTTGTCAGGTCTATCGTGTTTAAATCTACTAAAAGTATATCCTTTATATCTCTAAAGGAAAAAGAGCCTTTTATTGCATTCTTAAATTGATTATATGTTAAGTCATAGCTATAAATAATTATTAGAAAATAAAGCATGTCTTTTTCAGTCCCTTCCCAGTGGGGCACGTCTGCTATGTCGTCCAGCCTGAGCCACCAGTGACCAGCGCCCAGGTGTTTCATGCCCCAGTGCTTCTCCTGAATATTTATGGGCTTTTCTGAGGACATGTTTCAACACCCTCTTTCAAGGGTAATCCCAGATCAGGTCTGTGGAATTTATTATTTCACACCTGAGCAGGCGGACAAATAAGGATTTAGAGTAAGTATATGCATAATATGGGCCATGGCTTAGAAAACCGTACTCAATATCATCCAAGGAAATACTGCCGAAGCATTTATAGGATTGGGAAAGGTCATATATGTTATAATGAAGCTGTTCTTTATGGAGTTCCTTTAAGCCAATGCCTACCATTTTCATAATCAAATCATCATTCCCTAGCTTCCCCAATATGTCATAGATATCTTCTGTAAGTTCATTAACCACTTTATTAACGTCTTCGGAACCATTATACTTACTATATTTCTCTATCAGCGCACCTTTTATTTCAGAATATAGTTTTTCAGCATAGTTTTCCAATTTAGCATTTGCATCCTCGAATTCCTTTATTATTTCCTTGCCATTTTCAATCTCTTTTTCAATTCCTTTTACCATTTTAACCACCAACTTTCGAATATTATCATCTTACAATATTAAAAAACCTAAAAATTACATTTTTCCTAGTGCGTACTTAACATAATCCAGAAAGCATGAAATTATTTCTGACTCCTCTCTTGGGTCTGTGAGACCTTCGGAAATATCCCTCATAAACTCTTTTACATAGTCCCTGAAAATATCTATTTCCTTTATTAAATTACTTTTAGTGATTTTTAGCTTTGAGTCCTCAGGGTCTAACTGCCATGAATATATCATTCCTTCCTGTGTTCCAAACCCATTGATTTTTTCCATGAATTTTACTGCTTCATCAAAGGTCAGGAATTCCTTCGCCCCTATATAATTAAAACCCTTATCTATCTTTTTAAATGCACCTATCCTTTCATATATATGTACATACCACATTTTTACCAGCCTCCAATAAAAATATTACCAACCTTTTTCTCTTTCCTCATCTTCACATAGTATTTATATAATGAAATAAACTTGTCATCAATGAAGTCTGTGTATTTTTCACCCGTGTAGTTAATGTAAAGCCAGATGAACTCCTGAAGGTACTGTATGTTCTCCCTTGAAAATAAATAATCTTTTAAAGGGGTGTCTATTAATTTTTTCATTGCAAAGCCATTGATGAGAAAATGAAAATAGAGGGTATAGGTGCGAATATACGAAAGCGGGTTTGTGGAATTGCTGTTCCTGTTGGCATTTATTATTACATCCCAAACATCATTCTCTAAATTCATTTCATTTTCCATGTCTCTCCACCTTTCTTTATTCATTTTTATAATTTTAAGCTTTTTCCCTCTTTGCACTGCCAGGTCAGAGGGGCAGGGTGGCCTGGACCAGCCCACTGCCAGACTGCTTCCCGCGCCCCTGAGGCCCTGGCCTGCTGGGTTTCCTGACCGCCTTGGCTACCTGAGCGCTGGGCTGGGCTTCTGCCTGCAGGATCTTAATGCCAAAACTGTCCAGGCTGGACTGCTTCAGCTCTATGTCTATCGCTGGCGGGAGAAATGCAGACTGTGGTGGTGGCGGGGGCGGGACATATTCTGGGATGGCCTTAATAATGGACTTTACGAAGTTTTTAATATCACGCCTTCTTTCACTAAACGGCTTTTCTAGATATATTACTCTCTTACTGTCTAAATCATCAGGGTCCTTTATGAAAATACGACCATTGATTTTACTATAATCATTAGAAATATTTCCATATATGTTGTGAATGAAGTCATTCCCCGCAAATACATATCTTGAGTTAACTAAATCAAAGGTACAGTCGTGTTTAACAGCATTTGGGACTGGCAATACTGAATACTTATAATTAATATTAAAAGCATAAATGCTTTTTCCCTCTGAAATTCTTTTTTTGAAAAATTCTCTGCTCATTAAGGGGAATTCACCGCCTAAATATACTGAAGGGATCATATTTAATTTTTCAAAATTTTCAAAGTAATTCCCTTTTAAGAAAAATTCATCATTCTTTCCTTTGACCATTTCTGACTTTAAATTATTTATTTTATGATAAAATTCTTTCAATCCTGAGACCATATCTTTAAACAATGCAATAACGTTTTTGTCTTTAACAATTTGTTGTGAAACATCCTCTGCATTTCTGTCTGGGGTTAATGTTACCATGTTGTCTATTAAAATATGTGTTGCAAATGGAAAATCTTGTTTTGAATGGACATTATTTATTGACAATACAGGACGTTCATCTGATTCGTTTAATTCATAATTGAATTCCTTTAAGTATGAAATTCCCGAAATATTGATTACAATATTATCCCAAATCCTCCTTACCCCCTCCAGTCCTGAAAGTTCAAAAGTTGGATATATGAGCGCTAGCCCTTCCTTCCTTTTTACCATGCCAAAGAAATTCTCTATGATTTCTTTAGGTGGTGAGATCAGCCTGCCATTTACCCAGATTTCTATTGGTATTCCCTGAACATACGCATAAAAGGCATAATAATATGATTGAAAAACAAACTGCTGAAGGAAATACTGATATGCATATTTAAGTTCTGGATCGAATATGCCACTCAGATATACTGTAGGGTCAGGCAACGGAAATTGTATGCCTGAATTTTTGAAAAATATTATTGTGCCACGGAATTTTTTATTGTTCTTGAAAGGCTGAATCTCATATACCAAGTCTTCATTGTTTTTAGACAATGTCAGTTTATAGCCGTCTTTGTTTTCATCTGGAAATGAAATAATTTCTGCACGCCATGAAGTGCCCATGCTTTTCCCACCAATGCCAAAAAACCCGGCAGAGTTCAGGTCACCTTTAGAAGAATAACCAATTGCACCATAAGCTTTTTCCAGTTCGGTTTTATCCATTCCTGTCCCATTGTCAATTATTAGATAGCCATACTGGGTAACCCAGGCTGTAATTTTCCCTTCAAAATTCTTTTCCTTTTTATGCCTTAGATTTATTGCGTCTATTGCGTTTTGAAAGAGCTCCCTGGCAATAATACCTGCATTATATTCATTACCATAAAGACCTTTTATTAATTCTTTTATTTGTGTTTTCATCTTTATCACCTTAATCTTAATCTAATTCAATTTCATAATTCTCTTTAACCAACAGATACAAGCGGGGATCAATGCCTTCTAAGACCACACCACCTTTTGAATAGAAATACCAGGCGACTGGGTGTATTAGGATATAACGGTCAGGAAAGTTCATAAATGTGTTACTGTTCGCTGTTGGCTTCATCCCAAAAAAGTCACCTTTTGAGATATCAATCTTTACTTTATGCAACTCGCCATCTTTTAGTATAATCCCGTAGTTTAGGATCTCTTCATCCTTGACCAGCTCATAAAATTCCTCTAACGTCAACCCCTCTCTTACTCTCTGCCTCCCTGGATTATAAATTATCACTCCATGGGTAGAAAAGTTTTCAAACAAATGTTCTTCTTCATTATTAACAAAATATACCTTATTAAATTCGCTGATTTCACTAGTCATTCCCTTAGGGGAATATATTATATCATCCGCCTTGAATGACCCAGTTGGTATTACATTTACATAAAAATAATTAGAAAAGTCATAAGATTCTAGGCCAAGTATTTTTAAGTTTGTAGTATAAAATATATTGGTTTCAAAAAACTTATCTGTACTATCAGTATAGTTTGCTATTTTGTAAAAGAATTGCAGTATTGGATAATCCTTTAGATCATTGTAATTAAATAATTTTAATAAATTAAGAGGATAAAAGTCAATTAATTTTAATTTCAAAAGATAAAACATCTCGTTGATTGTCTTTGCTGTCTCTAACTGCGTTTCAATATTTTTTAATATCGAGTCAAAAAAGCTCTTTATTGAAATCCTTGAAAAGGTCGGGGTTCCATATAGGTTTAATTTTACATCTGCCTTTTTAACTTCTTTATAATAAGTTACAGTGTTTGATAATTTATTTATAATATTTTTATCAAACTTTTCTGGAATTATTGGAAACTTTATATTTTCTAGGTCTATTATGGGTATATATATGGAAGGTATTGCATTAATACTATATGGATTAATATCATACAACACCTTGACATCATCACTGAATTGTATATAGCCCATTTCTGTTTTCATTATATGAACATCATCCATATTGACTGATGCACCTTTTAAATACATTGCCATCAGAAGTATTCTTTCTAAAAGACTTAATGTATCACCATCAAAAAAAGGCATGGATATTGCATCACCAGGAAGGACAAAGTTTGATTCACCTTCCCCAAAATAATATTCTTCATTATTGTATACAAACCTCACATACCCCTCTCTTAATTTTTTGTTTAAAAAGAAATAGACTGCAGAAAGATCACCAGTAATCTCAGAAATTTTCATTTTTCCATTTATTATATTTAACACCTGCTTTTTTATTTCATCTGGCAAATCTAAGTATACCTGTAAATTATTTTCATACTCAGTTATATAAAATTGCTTGATATATGGCATTATGACATTAAGACTGTAAGGGGCAAATTTTAGATGCTGAATTACGTTCAATATACCTTCATCATTCACCTTTAATACATTTTTAGCCATACTCTTACCTCTCCTCACTTATTTCTTCCTCATTTGAATATTTAGTACCACATTTATTACAAGTAGCAGTAATTTTTATATCAGCACCCATGAAAGATAATTTTCTTAATTTTGGCAATGCATAGAAATCATTCACAATCTTTTCAATACCGTTTTCCTTGTATGCAATGGTAATCGTTGATTCTGGCGGGTGTTCTTCCATGAATTTTTTATATTTTTCAATGTCATCATAATTAGTCAAATACTCTGTAATCTCCCTTGTAATTTTGTAAATTTTATCATAAGTTTCACCTATATATTTTTCTTTTATCTTCCTTTTTACACCATTTGGGTTGTTTTTCAAATCTAAAAGATCTGCACCACATTTTCCACACTTAATTTTCATTATCATTATTCTTTCCCCCCATAAACAACTTTATTTAACCTCTCTTTGAACCTTTTATTACTGCTTAAGTTATATAATAATCGTAGGTCGTAATTTTTCATTTTCATTTCTTTCACTAATTCTATGAAAACTTTCTGCTCATAATTATTTAATACTTCAAAAATGTTTGATTTTTCATCCTCTTTTATTATGAACTTTATAACATTAAAGATATAGTCTAACCTGTTTTCCATGCTTGCCATTATTGGCCTGTGCTGGATTATCAATGGAAGCCATTTGTATACAGTCTTTAAAAACATACCCTGTAAATTCATTGAGAAATAAACATCCGCCTCTCGAGGCTGTATGGCATAGAGACTGACATACCTGCTCTGCTCTGGAAATTCCTTGATCAGCTCAGGGATCGGGGGCATTGCCACATCCCTGATGAAGATGTCCAGCGCCACCGCCCGCACTAGAGGGTGCATGTTTATTTCACCCAAATTCTTTTTAATTTTTTCCTTGAACGTAGGATTCTGATACTTATGAGCAATGATTAGCATATTATTCAAAAGAATCCCTTTAAAATTCTTTAAATCCAAGGGCAGTTCAAAAAATTTTTTGAACCCAAACTCAAGATACATGCCAAAGTTAACTGGGTTTATAATATATTCATGGTCACTCGCCATATTTGCATAAAAGATTTGAGATATTGCATCGTTACTCAAAGAATTAAACAATGAGCAGGGTGTGCCGTCATCATGGTAATACACTGTTACACCAAATTCAACCCTAGCCTCCACAACCTTTCCATGGGGGCAGGTAATGCTTTTTACGGACATTTGATCCACCCCCCTTTACTACTTCCTCCAATCATTCAAATCATTTATTTTATACCTATTATTTCCATTGGGTTGCTTGATTATTGTTACATTTTTCATTTCTTCAAGAACACGCGCAATTTTTACAGTGGTTATGTTATAAATTTCTTCAGGCAAAATATCATACTTTTTTGCAATTTTCTCTATTACTGACTCATCAGCGTGAAGAATCTGGTGTTGCACATATCTAGAGAGTTTCGGATAGTCCAACTTTATAACACCATTTTTTATCAGATCATCTATTACTTTTTTAAGGACACTATCATCCATAACTTTTCACCTTCAACCTATGACACTTTTCAAATATGATAAAAATGCATCAAATACATCATCCCAGCTGTCTAATGTAATTATTTTGTCAAAAAAGCCATGATTTTTTACATATGTTGTAATTAAAATTATTGGAAAATTGTATTTCTCCTTTAACTTATAATTGTATTCCGCTTCTGAAAACTCACCATCAGAAACTACTATTATCGGTGTGTATTTTTTGAAATTTAGTGAATTTATTTTATCCAGTGCTTCACCCAAAGGCGTCCCGCCATCAGCCCTGGGATACAGCGTTACTGTTTCAATGGGCGTGTTGAAATCTTTGTATAAACATATGTCTCCATCATCTATGCCGAATCCTATTAGGGCAGTGCGAATCTTGAACATTATATTAACTTTGTTATATCCCTCAATAAGTATCAGAAATTTTGCAACAAACTCTGCAATTTTCAAGTACATGTCATCTTCGATTGTGGAACCGCTCTGGTCTATCAGGAGTACAAAATCTATATCTGGATAAAGCTTGCCCGGCTTTTTGTAAATATATGGATACCCTAAAAATATATTTCCATAAATTTCCCTTGCTAGATCAGGGTCAAGATCTCCTTCTTCTAAGTATTTTTCACCCTTTATCTTTAGGTAGTCAACCAACTTCTTTATGTCATTATTTGGGTTATATTTGCTCATGACCTCAAGGATATATCCCCTCTCTGAAGGTGGCGGGACCTCCAGCCCAGTGCCAGGACCGTAGGAAGAGCCAGGCGTACCATATTTAATAGGGATGCCGTTCAATATTATGTTGTCTATTAACTCCCTTATTAGCCTATCAATCTTTTCATCTATCTCTGAACCCTTTTCACCTTGCTTATTCTTAGGCTGGCTGTCTTTATTGTTTTTTTCTGGTTCTGCATTTTTTTCTGGTTCTGCCTGCTCTCCTTCATGCTGGCCTGTATTTCCGCCCTGGCCCGACCCGTGGCCATTCTTATTTTTTGATTTTGTGGTATCACTTCCAAAATTTCCGTTACAGTTTGAAGGTGAGTTTAGCTGGTCTTCAAGGTTTTCTAGAAATATTTCTATTATTCTTTCACTGTATTTATTTAAATCAATGTTCGTGCTGAGGAAATTATATATATATAAAATGAACTTAGCAAGGTCCCTATCTGATGAAACTTTGATTTTTATAAAGCCCTGGGCAATGTTTATAAAGTTCTTGTCTAGTAAGCCTATCTCCAGATACTTCTGTTCTGTCATATACCCGCTCAGCATTCTCAGAATTAATAAAGGTGCAACATTTTTGTTTTCCTTTAAATCAAGGAGCAGTGAGAGGTAAAAATACCCATTGACCTTTAAAAAATCCACCCTGTTCCACTGGGATTCTATCCTTGTATCCTCAACAACATTTACTATTTCATTAAGCAATTCTGTATTAAACTTTTTACTATCATAACCTATTAAGGAAAGATAATAACCCGGGTCCCTGAAGCCAAAAACTATATGGGACAGTTCATGCTTTAAAACATTGAAGATCAGGTAATCCTTCAATGGAGAGGGACCTATTTTCTTTTTCAATTCTTTTATTCCCATCAGTTTTTTCACGTGACTATTTATTACCTTTTCTGAAACTTCAATTACATAACTATAGTCTGAAATCTTCATAGTATGGGGAGTTTCATCATCATTTGTGAGGTATGCCTGAACATATATGTGGTTTTTATTTAGAAAATCCTTGATCCAAGGTATTACACTAAGGTCTATTACCTTATCCATAAAAACACACCTCTTCATGGTAATTGGTCAAGGACTAGGCCATGCCATTCTTCTTCATGCAAAATGCCTGTTACCAATTCTACAAAATCTGGATAACCTGTTTCATTTAAAAACGAAATAAAATACCTGTAATCTTTATTATTTAATATTTTTAGCACATCATCGTCCTGTATCCAGAGCCTCCCCGCTACCCTTTTTATGAATACCTTTTCGTCCTGGTTTGCTGATTTTAGGATGCTCGAATGCACTTCACTGAACTCCTCTTCATCCAAGACCTTTATATCCCTGTTTAATATTTTGCACAGCGACAAAATCTGCCTGATTGAACTCTTCGAGTTCTGCTTCCTCGCCTCCAGAACCAATGAAACTGCATATTTTATCAGAAAATCGGGGGCATCCGTCTCGCCCTTCGCCAAAGTAAGCAAGTCTTCCCTCGAGGGCATATCAACAGATATTTTCAGGCCTACCCTGTTCTCTATTGTATATGAAAGGCTCCTGGCTGTGTTGGACCAGGAGGGTGGGTTGTAGGCAATTACCAGCTTTGACAGGGGGCTGACGGGCAACCTGCCGTAAGGGGTGTCTACCTCAGAAAGCTCAAAGATGCTGTT
>Ga0080003_1001461_pt1 | contig 12442 bp, 11 predicted proteins | sample JossMetagenome_FD_69206 | JGI IMG/M metagenome (GOLD analysis project Ga0080003, IMG submission 69206) | Hot spring microbial communities from Joseph's Coat, Yellowstone National Park, USA - JC2_E (SPADES assembly) (version 2) | ecosystem: Environmental > Aquatic > Thermal springs > Hot (42-90C)... | reverse complement strand
TCTTCGGGTGCCTCAGCATCCCCAGGATGACCACCAGCGGCGCAGTGATCACGTGCGCCCCCGCCTCCAGGGACTCCTCCGCCTGCCTCGGGTTCCTTATGCTCGCGGCTATTATCTCGGCGCGCAGCCCCTGCACGTCGAACGTCCTCCTGATGGCGGCCACGAGCTCGCTCCCTCCGAGGATCCCGGAGTTGACGTCCGCGGCGGCGCGGTCCCCCGACGCGGCCCTGGACTCCAGCCATATCCTGAGGGACCTGACGTTCAGGTAGTCGCCCTTCGAGAACGGGATCCCGAGGGCGGACCTGACGTGGTCGTCGACCCTCCCGAGGAACGGGCTCACGTACCTGGCGCCGGCGAGGGCCGCGAGGGCGGCCTGGCCCGGGGTCATTATCAGCGTCGCGTTGACCGGCACCCCGGAGGAGCTGAGCTCGCGGATGGCCCTCACGCCCTCCAGGTCCCCATCCTCCACGCCCCTGGTGTTCACGGGCACCTTCACGACCACGTTGCCGGCCACCGGGTTGAACCCCTCGTAGAGGCGGAGCGCCTCCCTCACCATGTCCGCGGACCTCGTGCCCATCACCTCCAGGCTCACTGGCCTCCCGGGGCCCGCGGCCCTCAGCAGCTCCTCGACGTATCCGGCCAGGTCCGCGCCGGGCCTCCTCGAGATGGCCTCCCTGATGAGCGTGGGGTTCGTGGTGACGCCCTCCACCACCCCCCAGGAGACCGCCTCCCTCACCTCGTCCAGGTCCCCCGAATCCAGGAATATCCTCAACCCTCCCTCACCCTCCCGTCCGGGCCTAAAATACCCTTGGCCGCCGCGTCCCTGAGTACGGCGTCCACCGCTGCGCCGAAGTCCGGGACCGCGTAGTCCGGGCGCGCCGCGCCCTCCTCCCCTATCAGCACGGTCGTGCACCCGGCCGCCCTCCCCGCCTCCACGTCCAGGTCCTTGTCCCCGACCATGTAGCTCCTGCCCAGGTCTATCCCCAGCTCCCGGGCCGCCCTGAGGAGCATCCCCGGCCTGGGCTTCCTGCACTCGCAGTCCTCGTCCGGCAGGCAGGGGCAGTGGTAGATAGCGTCCAGGCGCGCCCCCCTCCTGCCCAGCTCATCCACCATCCTGGCGTGTATCCCTGCGAGGTCCTCCTCGGTGAAGTAACCCCTCCTTATCCCCGACTGGTTCGTGGCCACGACCACTAGGAACCCGGCCCCGTTCAGCCTCCTGATGCCCTCGGCGACCCCCGGCATGAGGACGAACTGGTCCGGGGACCTCATGTAGTGCACGTCGTAGCATATGACGCCGTCCCTGTCCAGGAAGACGGCGGGCCTCCCGCTCACGGGAAGAGCTCTCCCTCCACGATCTCCGCGATTATGTGGCCCACAGCTATGTGGGCCTCCTGGATCCTGGGGGTGAGCGTGGACGGGACCCTTATGCACACGTCCGACTCCGAGCAGAGCTCCGACGCGCCCTCCCCGCCCCCCGTGAGCCCCACCGTCCGCGCCCCGACCTCCCTGGCCGCCCTCAGGCCCAGGATCACGTTCCTGGACCTCCCGCTCGTGCTTATACCCATAGCCACGTCGCCCGGGCGGGCGAGGGCCCTCACCTGCCTGGAGAACACCTCGTCGAATGAGTAGTCGTTCCCTATCGCGGTGAGGCAGGAGGTGTTCGTGGTCAGCGCGATCGCGGGGAGGGGTCCCCTCTCCCTCATGTACCTGCCGACGAGCTCGCAGGCTATGTGCTGGGCGTCCGCCGCGCTCCCGCCGTTCCCGAAGGCGATGAGCTTGCCGCCGGACCTCAGGGAGCCCGCGATCATGAGCGCCGCCTCCACGATGGCCGCGGCGAGGGGGCCGTCCGACGCCATCGCGAGCTTCACCGATGCCCCCTCCCTGAGGGCTGCGGAGACCCTCCCCATCAGGTCCTCCCTCCTCGCTCCCCCCGCCGATCCCACGTCCATGTCCTCAGCCCCACCTCCCCGGCCCCGACCTCGAACGAGAACGGCACATGGATCAGGCCCGCGTCCTCCATCCCCTTAACGATTTCCCCCCTCCTGGCGGGGTCGACCAGGAGGAACAGGTGGCCCCCTCCCCCGGCGCCGAGGACCTTGCCGCCCATGGCCCCCAGCTCCATCGCCCTGGAGTAGGCCAGGTCCAGGGGGCCGTCGGAGATCAGGCTGGACATCCTCCTCTTGGCCTCCCACCCCTCGCGGAGGAGCTCCCCGAACTCCCCCATGTCACCCCTCTCGAGCGCGGACCTCATGCCGAGGGCGACCCCCCTGAGCTCCGCCCTGGCGGCCCTCTGTGCCCCCGGGTCCTCCCTCGACCTCCTGTCCACGTCCTCGTGGATGCGCGAGGAGATCCTGCTCCTCCCGGTGTAGAAGAGGAGGGACCTGGCGTCCAGCTCCAGGATCACCTCGGGGTCGAGCCTGAGCGGGGTCACCCTGATCCCTCCCCCCGGCAGGAACTCCATGAGGTTGAAGCCGCCGTGGGCCGCGGCCAGCTGGTCCTGGTACCCTCCCCTCTGGCCGAGCTCCTCCCTCTCGGCCCTGTAGGCGAGCATGGCGACCTCCATCCTGTCGGGCTCAGCCCCGGGGCGGAGGGCCCTGAGCATGGCTCCTATGGCCGCGACGGCCAGCGACGAGGACCCGCCCAGGCCGGAGCCGATCGGCGCCCCTCCCTGGGTCGAGAGGCGGAGGCCGGAGCCGACCCCCACCGCGTTGACGGCGGCCCTCAGGAGGTCCAGCCCGCCGCCGTAGGGGAGCCTCCCGATCGGGTGCTCCTCCCTCGCGCCCAGGTCCCCCGCCTCCAGGACCACGGAGCCCCCTCCCAGCTCGACGGACGCGCGGGCGTACCTGTCGATGGTCGCGTTCACGACCGCGCCCCCCTCCTCCCAGCAGTAGGGGGGAACGTCCGTCCCCCCTCCCCCGAAGCTCACCCTGAGCGGGGCCCTGGCCCTCGCTATCGCGCCCACCGAGATCCCCTCCCTATCGTCGCCCTGGCGGCCGCGTAGCCCTCCGGGGTCCCGATGTCTATGAACGTCCCCTCCATCGGGATGCCGCGCAGGGACCCGGAGGACGCGAGGGACGGGAGGAGGTCCTCCTCCAGCGAGAACCTCTCGGATCCCGGCATGGCGCGGAAGACCTCGGGGCTGAACGCTGCCACCCCCGCGTACATGCGGCCGGTCCCCACCCCCTCCCTGAACGCGACCACCCTGTCGCCCTCGAGCTCCACGAACCCGCCCTTCCTGGGCCCGCGGGCCTCCACCAGCCCCAGGGCCCCGACCGACCCGGAGGAGGCCCTGGCCTCCAGGAGAGGCCGCGGGTCCGCCTCAAGGTAGGTGTCGCCGTTGACGACCAGGAAGTCCCCGCCCGAGAGGAGGGGCTCGGCCCTCCTCAGGGCCCCCCCGGTGCCGAGCGGGCTCGCCTCGCGCGAGTACTCTATGCTGACGCCCAGGCGGGAGCCGTCGCCGAAGTACCTTTCTATCACGTCCCCCTTGTACCCTGTGGATATCACGAAGTCGCGGAGGCCGTGGCCCCTGAGGAGGATCAGGAGCCACTCGAGGAAGGGCCTGCCGTTCACGTCCGCCATGGGCTTGGGCACCGAGTCCCCTATGACCTGCCTGAGCCTGGTCCCGAGGCCGCCCGCCAGGATGAACACCCTCGGGCCGCTCACCTAGCGCCCCTCCTCGAGATCGCCCTCTCGGCCGCCGAGGCTATAGCGTCGGCCGTGAGGCCGTAGGCGCGATAGAGGGCGCGGGTCTCCCCGCTCGTCCCGAACGAGTCCCGGATCCCGACGAGCTCGACGGGCACCGGGTACCTGGAGGCGAGCTCCTCGGCGACCGCCCCTCCCAGGCCCCCGATGACGCTCGCGTCCTCCGCCGTCACTATCGCGCCTGTCCCCCTGGCGAGCGACTCCAGGAGCCCGGAGTCCAGGGGCTTGACGGTGTGCGCGTCCACGACGGCCGCGGAGATCCCCCTGGACCTCAGGGCTGAGGCGGCGGAGAGCGCCTCGTGGACCATGACCCCGTAGGCGAGTATCGCGACGTCCTCCCCGTCGGCGAGCTGGATCCACCTGCCGGGCTCGAACCTGAGGCCCTCGCCGTGGACCGATGGGACCTCGAGCTTGCTCAGCCTTATGTACCAGGGGCCCCCGCGCCCCGCCGCCGCCTCCACGACCGCCCTCGCCTCCGCCGCGTCCGCCGGGACCACTACCCTGAAGTTCGGGAGCGACCTCATCGCGGCGACGTCCTCCACGGACTGGTGGGACCAGCCGTCGGGGCCGTTCGAGAGCCCCCCGTGGCTCGCCCCCACCCTGACGTCCAGGCGGTCGTGCGCAATTATCCTGAGCACGTCCCACGCCTTCACCACGAAGACCGCGAACGTGCTGGCGAAGACGACCCTGCCCATGTACGCCATCCCGGCGGCGACCGCGAACATGTTCTGCTCGGAGGCGCCGACGTCTATGAACCTGTCCGGGTGGGCCCTCGCGAAGAGCTCCGTGCGCGTGGAGGAGGAGAGGTCCGCGTCAAGGACCACGAAGTCGCGGGAGGCCCCCAGGTCCCTGAGGGCCTCGCCGTACGCCTCCCTCGTGGACTTCCTGCCGGCGCTCAAGCGCACCTCCACCCCTCGCACCCGTTCTCCCTCGCGTACTCCTCGCAGAGCTCCCTGGTCGGGGGCCTCCCGTGGTAGGCGGGGTTCCAGCGCATCTCCCTGGAGCCCTCCCCCTTCGCCGTGTGCGCTATCAGGACGGAGGGCCTCCCCTCTCCCTCCCCTCCGCTCAGCAGCTCGTCGAACGCTCCCGCCAGGTCGGCGACGTCGTTGCCGTCCGCCTCCAGGACGCGCCAGCCGAAGGACCTCCACTTGTCGGCGAGGGGCTCCACAGACAGTATCTCCTCCACCGCGCCGTCCAGCTGGAGCCCGTTCCTGTCCACGACCGCGATCAGGTTCTCCAGGCGCCTGTGGGAGGCGAACATCGCGGCCTCCCACACTATCCCCTCCTGGAGCTCCCCGTCCCCCAGGATCGCGAACACCCTGCGGCCGGACCCGTCCATCCTGGAGGCGAGGGCCATCCCGGCCGCGATCGCGAACCCGTTGCCCAGCGCCCCCGTGGTGGCGTCTATCATGATCCCGGGGTCCCGCTCGGGGTGGCCCTGGAGCCTGCCGCCCAGGGACCTGAGCGAGTAGAGCTCCTCCCTCCCCAGGTAGCCGGCCTCCGCGAGCGCGGCGTAGAGCGCGGGGGCCGCGTGCCCCTTGCTCAGGACTAGGAGGTCCCTCCGGGCGGGATCGGGGCCGAGCCTCATGGCACGGAACAGGAGGACCGCCAGTATCCCCTTGATCGAGAGGGATCCGCCCGGGTGGCCGGAGCCCGCGGCCGTTATCGCGGCGACGGCCCCGCACCCTATGTCGCGGGCTATCCTCCTGAGCTCCTCCACCGATGCGCGGACCGGCGCGTGTCGGCTGGGCATGGAATCGGGAGGGCGTGGCCGGATTTTTAAGCTTGAGCTCGAGCGGGGGCGCCGCCCGGGCCCGAGAGTGCCGCGATCAGCCGGTCGAGCGACTCCAGGCTCCTCCTCCCCTCGCTCGCCGCGAGGGAGGCGCCCATCAGCGCCCCCCTGGCCGCGGCCTCGAGGCCGAGGCCCGCGGAGCTCAGGAACGCCAGGAGCGCGGTGATCGCGTCCCCTATGCCGACGAGGTTCGAGGGCCTGATGCCGGAGGAGGGGGGAGGGATCTGGGAGAAGGAGCCGCCGCGCAGGAGCCAGGCGCCCTCCTCCAGCCATGTCACCAGGACGCCGCCGGACCCCGCGAGGGAGGCCGCCTTCATGCACATGTTCCTGTGGCTCGTGTCGTTGATGGGCGCTATCCCGGTCGCGGCCGAGGCCTCCGCCCTGCTGAGCCTCACGAGGTCCGCGCCCGCGTACCTGGGGAGGTTCGCGCCCCTGCCGTTCACGAACACGGGGATTCCCCTGCGGCGGGCCTCCTCGACGATCCCCCTCATCAGGCCGCGGGTCACGACCCCCCTCGCGTGGTCCGACACCACTATCGCGCCCAGCCCGTCCGCGGAGGCGCGCAGGCGCTCGAGGAGCTCGGACTCCGTCCTCCTCGATATGTCCCTGGGGCTCGACCTCTCCATCCAGAGGAGCAGGTGGCCGTCCGAGAGGACCCTGTGGACTGATGTGGTCCTCCTGCCCCTCTCCACCACCACGCCGCCGGCGGGGATCCCCCTCCTCCCCAGCTCCTCCGCCATGTGCCTCCCCTCCGGATCGTCGCCCACTACGGTGAGGTACTCGACGCCGATCCCCAAGTTCGCGAGGTTCTCGACCGCGTTGTAGGATGCGCCGGGCCGGAACAGCTCCTTCGTGACCGTCACGGCGGGCACCGGGCCCTCGGGCGAGAGTCTCGTGGCCGATCCGATCGTGTACCTGTCGATCGTGGAGTCCCCCACGACCGCTATCCCGATCCTCCGGGCGGCCTCCCTCAGCGCGGAGGGATCAATTGCGAGCGTAGAACCGGGGGAGTCCACGACTGGAAGGATGGAGCTCGCGTAAAAAGGGTTTCTGCTGGAGGCGGGGTGTTGGTCAGATAAGGGGGATCACCTCCGACGGCGCGCGCCCTATCCCCTCCTGGAACCTGGGCCCGTTGTAGTACACGAAGAACATGTTCATCAACATGTCCAACGATGCGATCCTCGACCTCCCCGCGTTTATGTCCTTGAAGAAGACCCTCGTCCTCCTCTTCAGGGCGCCGAAGAACCTCTCCGCCCTGCTCCTGTCGCCGGGCATGGCCCGGGTGACGCGTGCCCGGCGCAAGTGCGCATTGGTCAAAATCGGTGGACAACGAGCTCATATCGTGCAACACAGCATTGGGAAAGTAAGATTTAAAGAGGCCAGTTTCATCCCGCCATACATAGATTATGGCGCCGAATCCCTCAGGTTCAGCTACCTGGAAGGGCACTTTAGGGCACGCCATAAAAAACATGGATCCCTATCTGGTCGCCCTATCTCTGGTTTATGCTATATTCTCCGCTTATTGGGCCGAGCTGTCCCTTATGAGATATTACGCGATGAATGCTCTGATTTACGACCTAGGAGTTGCCATGGATTTTGCTTGGTACTTCATTCGGAATCCATTTTCGTATATAGGCTTGGCGGAAAAACCTATCCTCTGGGTGATATTTCCCCTTTTCATCCCTAAGAGCTACCCGCTCATACTGGTCTTCCAGTCCCTCTTCCTATCCTTCGCCGTTTTCCCACTCTACTGGATCGGCAAGTCGCTCCTCAAGAATCGCATGGCGGCCTTCCTCATCGCCGTTTCTTTCTTTCTTTTCCCGCTGACAGCAGGCATATACTGGTACGATTGGCACTATCAGGCGCTTTTCACGACACTGTTCCCACTTGGATACTATTTTTACATCAAGAGGCACTTCAAGGCCGCGTTCGCGACCTTTGTGCTGGCCGGCTTCGCGCGGTTCCCCTACTTCCTCCTGGTTGCGGCCTTCGCTGCAATACTGGTCGTGGAGCAGGTTTACAAGAAGCGCAGGGGGGCCTTCGACCAGCAGGCCTTTCGCTTCTCGCTTGCCCTCCTCCTCCTCTGGCTCTTCTATGCAGGCTTCCTCATCATCAAATACGGCGCGGGTAACCCCCTCGTGCTCAAAGAAATGATTCTAGGTGGTGCTAGTGCGCATTTCGTCGCTGGCAGTAGCCCACTCCTCAACATCGACATGAAGATATTCAGCCTAGTACTAATATTTCTGCCATTCCTCGGCCTCCCCTGGCTTTCGAAGAGGTTTGCGCCGCTCACGCTGATTTACCCTTACATAGTTATATTCTCGGGCTATTGGGCCTATCAATTTCCATACGCCTTCAAGGATCAATACGGATCGATGATCATCCCGTTCCTTTACCTGGGATTCATCGATTCACTGGCCTCGCTGAGGTCCGGCGGGGCAGGGCCTGTCGCAGGTAAGCTCAGAGGCCTTTGGAAGACTGTATCGAGCAACGAGGTGAAGTTCGCGGTCGTTATGCTGATCGTGATGGCGCTCTTGGCCTCCGTTTACGAGCCTTACGGCCCCTTCAACACTAAGTACACGCAGGGCTACTTCGACGTCGAGCAAGTGACTGATGTCAACTGGGCCAGGTATCATGCCGTGGAGAAGGTGGTGGCAATGATTCCCCCTTCGGACCCGTACGTCATCACGCAGGAGAACATACCCCAGGTCTTCCCCAGGCCACCCCTTCCCGGAATCTATCCTTTCGAACCATATCCCCAGGTCTCCTATTTATTTAGTGACAAATTCCTGAATGAAAACGGCCAGATACTGCTCAACTTTATCCCTCAAGGTAAATATTACAACCTGGATTACGCTCTATTTAGCTTTGCCCCGGGCGCTTATAATTGGGCCCCGGGCGCTTATAATTGGTTCAATTCAAACCCCGGATGGTCCGGTACCACGACTCCATACAGGGTCGCCAAGACGTTTTATGAATCGGGGAATTATGGGATAGTGGCCTACGCCGACGGGGTCTTCCTGCTGAAGAAGGGCTACACCGGGCCCATCGAATACTACGTCCCCTACGAGCAGTTCTATCCAGGATCTGAATTCGCATACGACAGCCGCTTCGGCACCGTGGAAGGCGGGGAACTTATTCTCACAAACATTAACAAGAGCGTGGAGTTCGGCCACTCGTGGTACGGCCCCTATACCGCCCTCGGCCCCGGGGAGTACAACGCTACATTCGAGGTGATGACGAATGACACAAGCGCCGACAACCATCTCACTCTCAGTGTTCTCTATGACTATGGCGCGGTCTGGCTCGGATCCATGAATGTGACCGGCCAGGATTTCCCCGGCCCCGGCGTCTGGACGAATTTCACCGTAACTTTCAGACTCGACAGCTTCCAGAACACAATGGAGTTCCCGGGCTGGACGACGAACTGGAACGGCACTCTCGCCTTCAAGGGGGTGTATTTGAAGGAGATCGGAGAACCCAACGCCACATATTCGCCCCAGATCCCCAATTCGTAGTGGCCAATACGAACCTGTGCGGAATGTTTTTGTGAAGGCATTCATTGGAAAATTTGGTTTGGATTATCCCCGCATCTCAGTCATAGTGACCGCGCACGACCGCAGGAAGTACCTCCTCGGTGCGATGAAATCCATTCTCTCGCAGGACTTCCCCCGCGACCTCTACGAGGTCATAGTGGTCAAGAGCTTCCACGACGCGGCTATCGACAGCCAGCTGGAGAATTGGGGCGTAACCAGCCTCAGCTCGGAGAGCCCGGGCATAGGCGCGAAGGTCTGCGAGGCCCTAAAGGTGGCAGAGGGTGACGTGATCTCTTTCCTAGAGGATGACGACCTCTTCCTCCCGGGCAAGCTGAAGGCCGTCCACAGGGCCTTCGATATGGGCATCGACTACTACCACGGCGGCCTCCTTGTGATCGACGAGGATGGAAAGGAGCTGAGACACGAGGTGGGTCCTTCCTTCCTAGTGGGAGAGGGCGAAAAGACGAAGTACGCGCGCTTCATGGAGTTCAACCACGTCTGGCACGGGGCCAGCGCAGTGGCTATCAGGAAATCGATCATTGACCAATCTGCGTTGAGGGAGGTGGAGGCATCCCCCGACCTGTTCTACTTCTTGGAGGCTCTCCTGCGCGGCCGCTCTCTCCTCTTTGACGGGAGGGCGCTCACGGCCTTCAGGCTAGGGGGTAGTTCGTTACTGGGCGGTGCCCGCTCAGCGGGCGACTTCTCAGTCGCGTTCGAGAGGTCGACGACGGCCTTCCTCAAGGATCTGCTCCTTCTAGCTAGGCTGGCCGCGGGAACCCCTTATGCCGCATTCATCAAGGACCTCATTGCTTCGCGTAGGCTGAGATTCTCAGTGGTCAGGGGAGAAGCACCCAATGCCGATATCCTAAGGGCGATGGTGCTCTCCGCCCGCCGCTTCTACCTGGGGATTCCTCCTCGTGCATACTCTCCTAGGTTGCCAAGGGGTGCATTTGTAGCGACGTTTGCATTTTATTTGCTCCTCCCTCTTGCCCCACGGCGGCTTAAGCAAATTGCCATATACTATCTTTACCGCTCTCTGCATCGAGGTGGGCTACAGCCGACGCTACAAGATCACAGAGTACATAGATTAAAGGGGATCAATCCTCCATGGCCGCTATCACCTACGACCGTACGCGCCCTATCCTCTGTAGACGAACATTGCTATCACAATCCCTGTGGGGATAGAATCTTAACATCATTAGCCCATATTATCAGGGAAGAATATCAGCCTCCCTTTCTCGATTTTGTGCCTAACGCCTCGTCGCAGCACTCCAACTCCTAGAAGATCCATGGATATCTGGATTCCCGCCCACAATGAAGGTCAACTTATCAGTGCAGGCCTCGAGCACCCGGCCTAGGAAGAGCAACGCTTGGAGTGAGTCCTGGACCACTCGGCTAGGATGCCTTTATAGCGAGGAGCTCCTCGTGCCAGCATCTATCGCGGCCTACATGTAGACCTCCTATCTGTTGAGCTTCTCCTTCATCTCGTCCACTGCGACGAGTCTCTCCTCTCATTGAGGAGTATAATCCACCGCACTTTTCGGCGACCTTGGATATATCCAGCTCAGGGTCAGGCGGATCTCCTCCTCGCATCACTTAGGATCGAACGTGACTCCCTCCTCCCGAGGCGATCGATGTGGGCCGCGGCGACTGACATAGGAGAACGACGAACGCGAGCACGAAGGGCATTTGGGTTCTCCATCATGTACGCCTAGCCCGCGGATGGCCTGCCAGAAGATCCCCACGCGGGCACGGCGCCACTAGGACCTCGTCGACGGACAACGTGACGGATGCGACCTTTCTCCTACGATATCCATTCATTGTTCAGCACCACTAGCGTTCTCGAGGAATGAGTAGTAGTCCTCGGCCACCTCATCCCAGAAGGGCGCGCCCCATCCCCCTACGGCCCCGCGAGACTCAACGAGCTCCATCATCCGGCGCTCGAGCTCATCGCCGTCGATCCCGGGCTCCGCCAGAAAGACAGGGAGGCCATAGGCGGACGCGTGGCCGTCGAGCCGCTGGCGGCGAGCCTCTCCGGGTAGGGCAGCACGACGACGCCCGCCGCCGAGAGGTAGAGCGCCGGGTCCCGAACGAACCCCGTATCCGGACGTCGGCCCCCTTCCTGAGCTCGCGCACGCGCTCCATAAGCTCTCCGAGCCATCTGCTGTACTCCGGATCCCTCAGCGTCCGCGAGTGGAGACCCCCACTATTATCAGGGAATATCTCCCCCGGATGAGCCCGTCGCCCAAGGCGTGCAGGATGCGGCCCAGGCCCTTGTACATGGCCAGGTAGCCGTAGAAGAGTACGAGCACTCTGTTCCCGTCCACGCCGAGCTCCCTCCTGGCGAGCCCGCGATCGATCGTCCTCGACCCTTCCCACGCCGTGCGGCCTCACCACGACCTTCCCCGACGGCATGCGATAGTCGCGGATCGCCACCTTCCTCATGAACTCCTCGTGCGCTATCACGGCGTCCGCTAGGGACCCAATCGCCCGGTTGACGGTCACCACTCCCGCCCTGAGGATCGAGCCGTACCTCGGGAGGCCGTTCATCCTGAGGAACTCCGGGTTCCTCAGCTGCCTGAGCGACGGTAGATCGTGTATGGTCACCAAGACCTTTGAGATTGGCTTGGAGATCGCTAGGAGGAGGGGAAAGATGGCTCCCTCGAGGAAGCCGCCGTAGAGGAAGTAGGAGTATTGAATATGCACGACGTCGGGCCTTATCCTCGAGAGCTGCTCCGCTATCCTGAGCGGATAGAGTGGATTTAAGCGGAAAGCGCGGATGATCCTCACGCCGCCCTCGACGTACTCTTTGGGGACCCCGGGCAGGACGTCCGCCACCACGAAGACCTCGTAGCGGCGGGCCAGGGCCTCGGCCAGCCCCCTAGTGTGAGAGGTGATGCTGTTCCCGTAGGGATGGCGCTCACCGGGCGCCGGGTACGGCGAGACCAGCGCCACCCTCCTCATCGCCCGAGTGCCGGAACCTCCATCCACGCTACGGCTCCGCGCCGCTTTCATTTTAGCTTTCGGCGCCCGCTTCTATTTTCTAGTGTGATTTTACACTTGGATAACGCACTACAGCATGGGTACCTTCAACCTGATGACCCATGTGGATATATTAGGTGACGTCCAGTACTTGCTGTCCCTCCTAGCACCTCCTTGGCTCGCGTAGATGCTCACGATATTGTTATCCATGTTCCTAGGGTTCGCGGGCACCTACATCCTACCTGCCTAGGAGACTCCGCGGCCACGGGGCAGGAGGCCCCGAGGACCTCGATCGATGAGTGCCCGGTGGCGCCATCGCCCGGAGCCTTACCCCTGAATTCACGGGGAATTCCGCCGGGCGGCGCGGGCCTCCGCCAGGCGCGCCTCGATCGTGTGCCGCGCATCATCCAGGGCCCTCAGGATCCCGCCC
>Ga0080003_1001457_pt1 | contig 12470 bp, 10 predicted proteins | sample JossMetagenome_FD_69206 | JGI IMG/M metagenome (GOLD analysis project Ga0080003, IMG submission 69206) | Hot spring microbial communities from Joseph's Coat, Yellowstone National Park, USA - JC2_E (SPADES assembly) (version 2) | ecosystem: Environmental > Aquatic > Thermal springs > Hot (42-90C)... | reverse complement strand
CCAGGCCTCCTAGACGCTACTATGTGAGGGTTAACACGCTGAAGGCCACTACTGAGGAGGTCCTGCAACGATTAGAGCTTCTGGGGCTCAAGTTTCACAGGGATGAGGAGATAGACTGCGCAATCTACTCGGAGGTCGAAGGGCCGTACAAAATAGACGTGGAGGGCAAGATCGTAGTCGCTGACAAGAGGTCCTCAGAGGCCGTCTACGTTGGCAGTGACCTCTACGCGCCTGGCGTCATAAGGGCTGAGGGGGTCAGGAAGGGCGATAGGGTCACCGTTGTCACACCAGAAGGCATGCCTGTCGGGGTCGGCGTAGCGATGATGGACTCAAAGGAAATCTTCTCTAAGCGGGTCGGTCTCGCAGTCAAGGTGGAGAGGTCCGTCTACGTGGCCCCCAAGGTTGGAGCCCTTAAGGAGGTGCAGGAGGGTCTCATCTATAGCCAGAGCCTGCCAAGCATGTGGGCCGTTATGACGGCCGACCCGAGGCCGGGGGAGCTAATAGTTGACATGAACGCGGCCCCAGGGGGCAAGGTCTCGATGGTTGCCCAGATCGCAGGGCCTTCAGCCAAGATAATAGCTATAGACAGAGAGAGCAAGGCCGAGAGGCTCAAGCAGAACCTCAAGACCTTAGGCGCTGACTGGGTCACAGTAATAGGCGGCGACTCCCGCTATGCTTCAGATCTGCTGAACTTGAGGGAGGCCGTAGACCTGGTCCTCGTCGATCCCCCTTGCACAAACCTAGGCGTCGTGCCTAAGCTCTCTGGCAAGAAGACGCTACGAGACGCCGTCACCTTAGCCCGTTACCAGGTGCAGTTCGTCAGGGAGGCGTGGAGGCTCCTTAAGCCAGGGGGCAGGCTCGTCTACTCGACTTGCACGCTGACAGATGTAGAAAACGAGGGCGTTGTCGCGCAGGCCGAGGACATAGGCTTTGAGGTGGAGAGACCTGAGAGGGTTTCAAGGTGGGCTAACTATAACGGAGTGGGCCTTAGGTTTAGCCCTGAGGACGGCATGCCGGGCTTCTTCATAGCCCTCCTAAGGAAGCCGGTGAAGGGTAGTGACAAAGTTTAAAGTTGAGATAATAGGCGACATAGCCATAGTGAAGCCCCCTTACGGGGTCACGCCTGACATAGATGAAGCCGCTAGGTTCGCCCAGGCCTTCTTAGCTGAGCACAAGTACGTAAGGTCAGCTTGGCTTGCCGTTAGCCCCGTGGAGGGGCCTCACAAGGTCAGGAGGCTTGTCTACCTTGCGGGGGAGCGGAGGACTGAGACAGTCTACAGGGAGCACGGCTGCTCGTTTAAAGTTGACGTGAGTAAGGACTTCATAACGCCGAGGCTAAGCTATGAGCACATCAGGGTGGCAGGGCTCGTCAGGCCTGGTGAGGCCATAATAAACATGTTCGCGGGCGTCGGTACCTTCTCAATAGTCATCGCTAAGCACTCCAAGGCGAAGGTCGTTCACAGCATTGACATAAACCCTGACGCCTACGCCCACATGGTGGAGAACATAAGGCTGAACAGGGTCGAAGACAAGGTCATACCCTACCTCGGGGACGCAGCCCAGGTAGTCAGCGAGAGGCTCGTGGGGACGGCGGACAGGGTTCTCATGCCACTCCCGGACATCGCGCTTCCATACCTTAGGTACGCCCTCCTGGGCCTGAGGGATAAGGGCGTAATCCATGTCTACCTACATGTCCACGCTTCCAAGGGGGAGAGCCCCGAGGAGAAGGCGGCTAGACTGGTTGATGATGACCTCAGGGGGCTTGGAGCCGAGTGGAGATCGCTGGGGTCAAGGGTTGTCAGGATGGTGGGTCCCAGGTTCTATCAGGTGGTGGTTGATGCCGAGGTCGTCAGGAAGCCCTGACATAAAACACGTGCTGCTTGAGGAGAGGCTTATCGGCTACCTGGACCCTGGCGCCGAGAAGTTTCTGAAGCCCATCAACGAAGGGGGGCTAACGACCACAAGCAGCTGCACAGGACGCATAACCATAGTCGATGGGAAGTGGCACTGGCTGAGGGACAGGTCTAGGATAGTCTTCAAGACGCACACCGAGATCAGCCCGGTTGACCTGGCCTACGCCCTGGCCGGACCCTATGATGACCTGTGGCTGAAAGTCACAGGCCCGATAGTCCACGTCAAGGCCCCCAGCTTAGACTGCGCGGCGAAGGCCCTTCAGGCAGCGAGGGACGCGGGGTTCAAGCACAGCGGCGCTATATCTTTGGGTGAGGAGGTGGTCCTAGAGCTCACTAGCGCTGTGCAAATAACAGTTCCCCTTAAGAGGGAGGGCATAATAGTTGTCAACCCCACGTCAATATACGTCCTGGCGAGGACCGCCAATGAAGCCCTTAGGGATGGGTGGCGGAGGCTGGAGAGGCTCTCTGGGCTCCTGCCTCAGCTCGGCTGCCAACAGGGCTCCTAACCAGACGGCGATACGCCTGAAGAGGCGTCTTGGAGCCGCAGTCGACAGGGCACAGGCCGTACTGCCTCATCACGTCACAGGTGTAGGGCCTGTACTTGGTGCCCAGGCCTGAGGCTAGGAGCGCCTCAGCAAAGGCCTTAGCCCTCTCGCTGGGAATGCCAAGGGCCCGCGATATCTCTGACGTAAGGACTTCAAGAGGGGCGCCTATGGAGGCTATGAATGACAGATACGCGTAGAGGCCGCGGTCGCCCCTAGACCTAGGGTTCGGGGCGAGCTCCTTCATGCAGGGCGGGAACAGGTTAACGTCCAGGCTTGACGCTATGGGCACCTTGGCCTCCTTAGCTGCCAAGAGCCTTAGCGCCTCGTCGACGTATGGCCCTAAAGAGCCGTCGCCCTGGATTGTCCTTATTATGTCCTTAATTCTCCTGGCTATAGCTAACGAGAGGAAGTCCCTGAAGGTCCCGTCGTCCATGTAGACTAGGCCTCCCTTGACCATGGAGTTGACTAAAGACCAGCGAGGGTCGTTCAGCTGCGCTACTACCCTAAGGTAGTCGGCCACGCTGACGGAAAAGCTTAGTGTCCTGTAAAAGGTCCTGCCCTGCCTCATAGTCCAGGGCACCTTAAGGTCGGTCTTAGATGCCCTGAGGCCCAGCGACCTCGCTATGGCTAGGAGGGCCTCCCTATCCTCGTCCTCGAGGAGCTTACGGGCCCTCTTAGACTCGGCCTCGGCCAGCAGCTCGGCGAGCCTTGTTGACTGGCTCTTTGACACTATAGCCGCTGCCAGGTAGAAGGCTGAGACCTCGTCTTCAGCGCTGACCTCGGCGACGCTGACCTCGCCCTTCTCTATGGCCTCCCTCAGCCTTCTCCTGGCGTTCTCGACTACCCGGGAGTCCTCCGCTAAGTCCCTTAACGTGACAGGGTACCCATACGACTTAACCAGGTAGCCTGGGAACTCGGCCAGGTAGGGGTACTTAGCGAACGTTAGCAACTCGTTGCCCTTCAATACACCGCTCGACGCCAGAAATTAATAAGGGTCTAGACCAAGGGCCTGTGGGTTCCTGACCTATGAATGACTTGGCTTCAAGGATAGCCAGCTGGGCTGTGAACCTCGACTTTAATAGGCTTCCCAGTGACGTAATTGAGGAAACAAAGAAGAGAATAGTTGACACCTTTGGGGTGTCGCTTGGCGCCTTCTACGAGGAGCCTCCAAGCATAGCCAGGTGGATAGCGAGGTCATCGGCCAGCTCGAGGATAGCCGCAACGATATGGGGGACTAGGTCCACGGGTCCTGCTGACCACGTTACCTTCGCGAACGGGTGCGCTGCCAGGTACTTCGACTTCAATGACACGTACCTCTCAAAGGAGGCCCTTCACCCGAGCGACAACATAGCTCCTGTGGTCGCGGCGGCGGAGCTAGCTGAGGCCGACGGAAGGGCCGTCATAGAGGGCGTCGTGGCCGCTTATGAGGTCACGGCTAGGCTTGCCGACGCCTACAGCGTGAGGTCGAAGGGCTGGGACCACGTGGTCTACATAGCCATAGCCTCAGCCGTTGGCGCGGGCAAGGTGCTTGGGCTCAACGAAGAGCAGTTAAGGCACGCTATAAACCTAGCCACCGTTAACGCGGCCGCGCTAAGGCAAACAAGGGCTGGCGAGCTGAGCATGTGGAAGGGCTGCGCCGCGGCAAACGCTGCCAGGAACGGCCTCTTCGCGGCCCTTCTCGCGTGGAGGGGCATGACGGGCCCCTCGCCAATATTTGAGGGCGAGTTCGGCTTCTTCAGGGTGGCGCTTGGAGGAGAGAGCTTCAGCCTGCCGGCCATGGGAGGCGAGGGCGGGGAGGCCTATAAGATCCTTCAGACCAGCATAAAGTTCTGGCCCGTCGAGTACCACGCCATGAGCGCTGTCGAAGCTGCCCTGAAGATAAGGGAGAGGACGGGACCCATAAGGCCAGAGGACATAGAGTCGGTCCACGTGGAAACTTTCACGGTAGGCTATAACATAATAGTCAAGGATCCAGAGAAGTGGGACCCCAGGACCCGTGAGACAGCTGATCACAGCCTTCCCTATATAGTCGCCGCTGCCCTGCTTGACGGACACGTGTGGCTTGACACCTTCAGGCCCCAGAGGTACCTAGCAGATGACGTAAGGAAGGTGCTCAAGGTCATGAAGGTCTCCGTGAACCCCGAGCACGACAAGATATACCCTGAGGGCATAAAGAACACTATAACTGTTGTTCTCAAGGACGGCAGGACGTTCACGGAGAGCTCGACCTATCCTCCAGGACACTTCAAGAACCCCCTGAGCAGGGCTGGCGTTGAGGACAAGTTCAGGAGGCTTACTGCGGAGAGGCTCAGCGAGAAGAGGGTGAGAAGCGTGCTAGACATCCTATGGAACCTAGACAAGTGCGTAAACATGTCCAGGGCGGTGAGGGAGCTCGCTATTGAGGACTAAGCTCATTTCTTAGCCCTCGCGGGCTTTTTAGTCACAGCCTCAGCCCCTCTAGGTGATAGGAAGAACGCCCCGCCCAGGACCCCTATCACTACTCCTACCACGAACATGCCGGCCGCGAGTATGCCCCCTCTGTGGGCCTCTGAGAGATAGTAGGACTCAGCCCTACTGGCCAGCTCAAGGTGACTGTAATACCAGTAGAGCTTAGCGCTGGTGTTGCTCAGCTCCTGTTCTAGGCTGCTAATAGTGCTGTTGAGGTCAGCTATGGTGCCCTCAAGTGAGCTGACCACGGAGCTTACCCCCATTGACATCTGTATGCCGTTGGTCTCGTTAGGGTAGAGGTAGTAGGCTGGCAGGGTAGCCCCTACCGACGCTAGCTCGTAGGCGTTGAAGCCCGTTGCGAACGCCTGGAACGTCACGGAGTAGTTGCCCTGCGGGCTTATGAGAGGAGTTGTGAACGTGGTCACTAAGAACGTGCTGTTCACCCCAGCGCCGAAGAGCTCTCCTTCTAGCGCCCTGACTTGAGCTCCGCTGGGGAGGTTCGTCAGCCCGATGACTAGGCCTGGCGAACCACTGGTTTCCTCAACGCTGATTACATTAATAGGCGAGGCCAGCTGTGATCCATTGCTTAAAGTTACGAGACCGATAGAGCCGTTGGCCAGGACTACTGTTCCTGCCGCCTTCCACTGGGAGGCTGAAGGCAGGTAATAGCCTATACCGTAAGCTAACGTGGCCGAGGCCGGCATGGTGCCCAGATTGGTTATCACTATATGATAGGTTATCAGAGGCGTCAGCCTGCTGAACGTCATATAGACCCTTAGGAGGAAGGGGGCTGTCAGCGAGGCGTTGGCCGTGAGCTCGAAGGTCGTCGCATAATAGTTAGACGAAACCTCAGAGGCCTGCCAGGCCGAGCTGGAGAGCGCTCCAGGGAGTGGAACCGATGTGGAGTTAGGCGCTGATATTGATATTAAGGGGGTTGGAATCCTCGTAGTGTTAAATGGTATCACGGACAGCAGCGCGGGCTGAGAAACGTTGACCCACCAGAAGTAAGCTCTAGCGCCATGGGATAGGTCAAAGCCCACAGAGTAAAACACATTACTTATTGTGAGCACGCCCCTGGTAGTGTTAAGCGAGAAAGAGAATGGTAGCGTTGCCTGAGCGCTGACCACAGGCGTGAGCGCGAGCAAGGTCATCACAGCTATTACCAAGAGCGCTCCCAACGCCTTCAGATTCAAGGCGTTTAGCACCTGGCTAGACTCAAAACAAGGACTTTAAAATGCGTTCTTGCCGAAGCCTGCGGGCCTGACGTGAAGAGCACCTACAAGGGTATAGTGTTCAGCGGCGTTGGAGAAGGGGAGTTCTTCGTTAACCTGTACGCCGATAACATAAAGAGGACGCTGGGCATAGTCCCTTACCCAGGCACCCTTAACCTGAGGATAAAGGATGATGTGGAGTCCTTTAACGAGTCCCTGAGGTCGCTTAGGCCTATAGTTATAGAGCCCCCTAAGGTAAAGGACATGAACCTGGGCAAAGTCCTGGCCTACCCTGCCCTCCTGAACTGGACCGTTGAGGTGTACTTAGTTAGGCCCGAAATAACGGTGTATAAGGGTGACGTCGTTGAGGTCATAGCAGAGGTCAGGCTCCGTGACCTGCTTAACCTGAACGACGGCTCTGAGGTCCTGATCACCATAGGTGACCTGTAAGAAGGCGCTTGGGTCGTGTTTACCCGTGGCGTAACTTCTCCTTACTCTTCCTTACTTCTAGTTCCGCCACGGGCACCCCTCTTAAGGGATCATACACAGTCACCCTTAACTCATTGGGGCTGGTCGAGGGGAACACCACTGCCCTCCCATCCACACCCTTGTCACCCCCACCCTCGTGAGCAGAGCCCGTCATCAGGTAGGGGGTCACCAATGATAGCTGCTTCTGTAATACCATATAAAAGCGACCCGCGTCAAAATGGTATTTAGAGGTGATTAAAAACAGCTAGTAGTTACGTAGGAGCGTTACGGTCTATGGCTCTTCAGCTGAGCCTCCAGCAGGCGGCCGCGCCAACATGACCTCCTAATTCTCCATCAACAACGTGACGTAAGGGCCCTGGTTACGAAAAACAATTCAGCCTTGGCGGCCTTACCAACAGCGCAGCTGTGAGGAGGGTGGAGCGACTCTGAGAGGTGATGAGCGACTTTCCTCTGAGCTGCGAAACTTTTAGAGTATGTTTAACGAGTAAAGAAAGGCTTTTAAACAAGCTGTATACAGGCCTCAAAATAATGTAGGGTGACTGCCATGAAGGTGCCGAGCAGGGTTGACACGCTCTTCGTGGGGGGAGGAGGCGCCTCCTACCCTGGGGCCTTTGAGCTCGCCAAGGCGGGCCAGAGCGTTCTAATGGTTGACGATAAGGGCAACCTAGGGGGCGACTGCCTCTACGCCGGCTGCATACCCTCTAAGTCCGTCAGGACCAGGATCCTCGACTATACTTCGACAACCAATAAGGTCGACCCCGACGAGGTCTGGAAGGCGGCAATAGAGCTGAAGGAGTGGGTTCAGGAGATAAGGTATGAGCAGCACATGGAGGAGATAAAGGAGCACGAGCCGAACCTCACGTTCTTAAAGGGCTGGGCCGTCATAGAGGGTCCCAACAGCGTGCGCATCTCAACAGAGGAAGGGGAGGTGAAGGTGGAGACCAAGAACCTCGTCATAGGGGCCGGCGCTGAGAACGTCATCCTCAACATACCTGGCAAGGAGCTCGTCCTGACAAGCGACGACCTGTTCGCCTACAGGAGGGCCATCAAGAGGCCTCCGAGGTCCCTTGCGATAATAGGGGGCGGCTACATAGGCGTTGAGGTAGCCGACATGCTGTCAAGGCTGGGCGTCCACGTGACGATAGTTGAGATGATGGACAGGCTTCTGCCAAACATGCCGCCCGACATATCAAAGGCCGCCATGCAGAGGATGCAGGAGGCGGGCGTTGAAGTTCACCTGGGCTTCGCGGCGGCTGGCATAGAGAGGAGGGGGGAGTACAAGGTCCTTAAGGCTAGGTCAAAGGACGGCAAGGAGCTCGAGGTGGAGGCCGAGGAGGTCCTCATGGCCGTGGGCAGGAGGCCTAGGACCAGGAACTATGGCCTTGAGAACCTTCAGGCCCAGGGCCTCGAGCTCGATAGGGGCGCCATCAAGGTGACGCCAGGCATGAAGACCACTATACCTAACGTCTATGCCACTGGCGACGTGACTGGGAAGGCCATGCTGTTCCACGCGGCCGTTAAGGAGAGCATCATAGCGGCTAAGAACATACTGGCCGGCGGAAGGGAGCTCTACAGGTTCAACTACCACTCAGTTCCGTACAACGTCTTCACCTACCCTGAGATAGCAATGGTGGGCTACACTGAGGAAGAGCTTCAGGCGGCCGGGATACCCTATGAAGTGGTGCTATACAGGCTGGCCGGGGACGCCCAGTCGCAGATAGTTGGCCACAGGGAGGGCTGGATGAAGATAATACTCGAGAAGGAGAGCCTCAGGGTGCTCGGCTTCCAGGCCTACGCGCACAACGCGGCCGACCTCAGCGCTGTCTTCGCCGTAGCAATAGAGAACAACCTGACGGCCAAGAACCTGGCCTGGGTGGCAGGGCCTCACCCGCTGACCTTTGAGGCCATAAACTACGCCATGAGGCCCTACTTCTGAGCCCTAAGGTAGCTGGCCCCGAACCTGAACGGGAGGAGGTCCTTAAGCCTCCACTTCATGACTCCCCCCTCAAGGGACGCGGAGTAGATGACGGTATTATCGTCGCCAAACTCCGATATCACCTGGAGGCAGGCCCCGCAGGGCGGGGCTGGCGGACCCCTCTCAACGAGCACTAACACCTCCTTAATGGACCTCTCGCCCTCAGTTACGGCGTTAAATATCGCCACCCGCTCAGCGCACACCGTGAGGCCATAGCTTGAGTTCTCAACGTTAACCCCCCGGTAAACCCTGCCCGAGGAGGCCCTGACGGCAGCGGCTACCCTATAGCCCGAGTAGGGGGCATAGGCGTTCTTTATTATAGAAAGCGCAGCCTCCAGCAGGTCCTGAGGGACCTCCTGCATTTTCGTAGCCCTTTGGCTGTCCTCAGCTAACGTATAAGGATTTTACACCTATAAACACCTATAGTTTGAATATAGTTTATATGTAGCTCTATAGGAAGCTATAAAAAATGTAGAGATGTTTAAATAGCCACTGTAGGAGGTTCCTATGGGGCTAGTGATGGGGGAAAGAGCCGCTACAGGGCTTTTTGAACACCTTGAGACGGACAGGCTTAACCTTGGTCACCTCAAGGTGATACTCCTCTCGGGCATGGGGTTCTTCACCGACGCGTATGACCTCTTCAACATAGGCGTCATGTTGCTCATACTGACGCCCCTCTGGGGCCTCACGAACCTACAGAAGGGCCTCCTGGCCTCAGCGGCCCTCTGGGCCACCGTAGCTGGCCAGCTGCTCTTTGGAAGGCTTCTTGACGTTTTGGGCAGGAAGAAGGTCTACGGCATAGAGGCCGCGATACTGGGCGCCGGCGCCCTGGCCAGCGCCTTCGCGGTGAACTTCACGACCCTTTTGATAACAAGGGTGATAATGGGCCTCGGCATAGGCGGCGACTACCCAGCCTCATCGACGATAGCCAGCGAGTACGCCCCCACCAAAAACAGGGGCAGGATGGTCGCCCTCGTGTTCTCCATGCAGGGCGTTGGAATAGCCACAGCTGTAGTAGTTGGCCAGCTGTCCGCAGCCTATCTGCCGCCTGACCTGGCCTGGAGGGTCGTGGCCGCCGTAGGCGCCATACCGCCCCTGTTCGTCATCTACTACAGGAGGCGGATACCCGAGACGCCCCGCTACTCCCTGCTCGTCAAGGGCGATAAGTCTGAGGCAAAGAGCGCTGTCTCCCTCGTAGCTGGTAGCTCAGCGAGGGACCTGCCAGAGGCCAGGGCCGAGAGATACGGTGTCACCGACTTCATGAGAACTTTCTGGCTCACCCTGATAGGCACAGCCATCCCCTGGCTCCTGATGGACGTGGCCCTCTACGGTACTGGCGTCTTCTCAAATGATATAACCGCTACAATGATAGCTGGCAAGTCGCTTGCGGCCCAGGTACTGAGGTCAGGGATACCCCTTCTGATAGGCATACCTGGCTACTTCATCGCGGCCTACCTTGTTGATAGCGCTGGCAGGAAGAACCTGCAGACCATAGGCTTCTCAGTAATGACATTCATATACGCACTCCTCGCCCTCAGCTACGCGGGCTTCGTGGGAAATCTAGGCGATGTCTATAAGTACTTGCTCTTCGGGCTCTCCTTCACATTCATAAACCTGGGCCCCAACACGACAACGTTCATAATTCCAGCAGAGGTCTACCCAGTCAGGTACAGGTCAACGGGGCACGGAATATCGGCGGCGGCTGGCAAGTTTGGCGCTGCCCTGTCAACGATGTTTCTGCCCTTGCTTCAGACAAGGCTTGGCGTTGGCTCCCTCTTCGCGCTTCTGGCCTTGGTCAGTATAGGCGGCGCCTTGACTACCGCGGTCTTCACTCCAGAGGCCAAAGGCCTGACCCTTGAGGAGGCGAGCCGTGAGAGGCTGGTAGTTAAGTCGCCTCAGCCGCTTCCAGTCATGAGCTAAACTCTCTGCCTGTAAGGGCCTCCTTTTATCAGCTAAGAAACACTTTCATAGGCATAGCTTGCTAGGCTGCCCTCATGCCTCCGCTTGGAAGCCCCTCAGGCTTCTCCGGACCCAGTCCCCCCAGAGCCCTCAGCACCTTCAGTGCGCCTCTCCTTGACAGGTACTTGTTATTGTTGCCGCAGTATGGCGAGAAGACGCACCTGGGACAGCCGTCCTCACAGGTGCAGGAGCCCACTATGGCCTCCGCCATGTCTTCTATCTCCTCAAGCCTCTCAAAGACGAGCCTTGAGGCGCCGTTGCCCCCGACGTGCGAGTCATAGATCACTATGTGGCCCGTCGGGTAGCTGACCCCGCTTAGGTCAGTGTCGCTGGCCCCCACTATAGGCCTTGAGGCCGATATCAAGACGTGCTCAAGGGCGTGGTAAGCGCTCAGGCTCTGCTCAACGCCGCCGAAGTCCAGCAGGGGGTACTTGAGCATGACGCCCTTGGTGAGGTAGTCCCACTTAATGGGCTCCTCGTAGTAGACCTCAGAGAGCGCCTGCCCTGACGACTCGTCCTTAACTACGTAGCCTCTGACCGATACCATAACGTGAACGTCCCCATAGGCGAGTCTCACCGGGCCGGCAAGCCTTGAGTCCTGAGGGGAGAAGTCTATTACGTCTATATCGTAGAGGGGCTTCGTATAGAACGACACAGACTCAGGCAGGGGGGACAGCTCTGCCCTCAGCCTTCCTAAGTCCAGCGACGTGGATAGGTAGACCTTCCCTCCGTGGTAGTAGACGGCCCCTGGGTGAAGGTCGTAGAGAGCCATGGGCATCTCCCGCTCCCCTATCACGCGGCCTCCGTGGTGCAGCTTTACTATGGGGCCTGCGCTGCGTATCCCCCTCGCCTCAACGTAGTCCTGGGCAGCTCGGGGCGTTGCAAGAACTACGTCGCCTCTGGCCCTCACGAGACCCCTCTCCTCAACTTCGTTAAGAACCTGGAGCAACGCTGCCGGCAGCTCAGACGCCCTGAGGGCGCCCCTCTGGAGGCTAAGGGCAACCAGGTGAAGCTTCGCAACCTCCCTGTTGGAGGGCTCTATGTAGCCTGGGTCAGGCGGCCTGCTGAAGAAGTCGGTAGGCCTGGAGGCATAGTAGGCCTCTATGGGGTCATCGCCTAGCAGGGTTACGATGACCCCAGGCCTCCCTCTCCTCCCCGCCCTGCCGGCCCTCTGAAGGTAGCTTGAGAAGCTCTTGGGAAGCGACGCCATGACTACGGCGTCCAGGTCCCCTATGTCTATGCCCAGCTCGAGCGTTGACGTGGCGACCACGGCCCTAAGCCTGCCCTGGGCGAAGGCCCTCTCGACCTCCTTCCTCTGCTCAACAGGCAGCCCAGCCCTGTGGACCCCCACCTCGGCGCTGAAGGACCTCTTAGCTATCCTGGCCACGAGCTCAGCCATCTGTTGAGAGTCCGTAAAGGCGAGCACCTTAAGGTCAAGCTTCGTCAGGGCAGAGATGAGGTAGGAGGCGAAGGACCACCGGCTATTGTTGCCGTAGTCTACGAAGATGTGCGTGGCAGCGCCCCGTCTCCTGCGGGGTCCCCTGACCACAGCCACCTCCTTTGAGAAGAGCTCAGAGGCCAGCTGCTCAGGGTTCCCTATGGTAGCGGCCGACCCCACGAACTGGACCTCGCCCTTGGCCTCCCTCTGGAGCCTATAGAGGATCCACTTGGCGTGGGACCCAAAGACGCCCTGGTAGACGTGAAGCTCGTCAAGGACCACGAGCCCTACGGTGCTTACCAGCTCCCTATAGTCCTTGGAGAGCGCCAGGCCCACGTGAAGCATGTCAGGGTTCGTTATCAGTATGGGCGGGGGGTTCTCGTAGATCCTCCTCCTCTCGTCCCTTGGGGTGTCCCCGTCAAGGATTGCAAAGGGGACCCCGACCCCGGACATCATTGAGGAGAGCCTCCTTGCCTGGTCCCTAGCCAGGGC
>Ga0080003_1001456_pt1 | contig 12479 bp, 12 predicted proteins | sample JossMetagenome_FD_69206 | JGI IMG/M metagenome (GOLD analysis project Ga0080003, IMG submission 69206) | Hot spring microbial communities from Joseph's Coat, Yellowstone National Park, USA - JC2_E (SPADES assembly) (version 2) | ecosystem: Environmental > Aquatic > Thermal springs > Hot (42-90C)... | reverse complement strand
AATTTATAACTACATATGTAAATTTTTCTTATGACGATTATATATATTTCTTTTTCTATAATATTAACAATATAAACAATTCATATTCTTATGATCCATATAACCTTAGTTTTGAAAACAACATAAATGTAAATCCAGATTATGTTGCATATAATATTAATAATATAAGTTATACATATGAAGATCTACCATCTTTAAACCAATTTTTGATCGATTATTTCTATAATTATAGTTCATATATATTTAATGAAACAGAAAATGCATATGAAAACTATCAAATTATAAATAATACTGAAATATATGAAATAGCTTCTTCTGATTTATCTGCTGGTTTATCTGGAGGAAGTCCTTCCTATTATAATGAAATATATATACAACCAATAGTATCATATTATATTACTCTACCAGAGTATGATAGTGGAGAACCAGTAATAGTATCCTTATATGGGGTGGGGGATCTTTATATGAATGGAATATATAATGAGACATGTAATATAATTGCTGGAGGCCAAATAAATATATCATCATGTAATATTACTCAAATAAAATGAAAATACAGATTGGTTTCTTTTTATCATTTACTATTGCAGTATTAATTATTATAGCAATGTTCTTTATATTTATCTTTAATATATTTTCGTATGGAAATCCAACATTAAATAATATTGCCAGTTTAAATGCTGTTGGTATTGAATATAAATCTGCAAATGGTTTTTTAGATTCTTTAATTTATTTTGACAATGTAACTGTTCCAGCAATAGATATATATGCTGGATTTAATAATAATACCGCATTGGATAATTATATAATAAATGAATTGGCAAATGAAGAATTATATTATTTAAATAATTCTGCTACGATTATAACATTCTATTTAAATGACACAACGATTGGAGTATGTCCAAATAAAGAATATATAGATTATAATGTTTATTTAAATGGTAATTCATATGTATTCAAAGTTTGTCCACCAACAGTATTATATAATTTTTATGTAAACTATAACTGGTATATACCTCAGTAACCTCAAAGTTAATAATTTTAAAATTTATTGAATTTATATGAAAACATCTTTGGCACCATTGGCATTATTCATAGGAGTAATAATTTTAATTCTCTTTGGTATATATTATTTAAATTCCCAGCTTCAGCTTGCAACACAATCTTTAAAATATTTAAGCGAAGATTATATTTCGTATCAGGGATTTTTATATATCTTGTTTGTTTATATTCCATTTGATATTAGATATAATTTATTAAATAATCTTTTAACAAATATTTTTTCTGGATCTACATATAATATAAATTATGTATTTGGAAATTATATCCCAGCATTTGGAAATAATATTCCAGACTATTATTCGCAATGTCAAATACCTTTTTTATTTAATTTAAGTAATTTAGAAAATAATGGAGATAATTACAATATAATTTATTCATTATGTGTTCCAATAATTCCTTTAAATAATTTAGAAAATTACCAAAATATTATAAATATCTTTGACAATATTGGAACTATTGTAAATGGAGATTTAGGAAAAGAAATTGGATATTTAGATACAAATTTAAATTTTAAATATGCAAATTTTTCATATCAAGGTTTTTATTATGATGAGTATAAACATAGTTTTGTATTATCAGATCCCAACTATTCTTTCTTTGTATTAAATAAATATGAAAGAAATTTATCTTTTCCTCAATTAAGTAATCAAATAGACTATCCAATATATCCATATTTACTATATTATAATAAATTAATTGATTATCTATACAATCAAACATTTCAGTATATATATTATAATTTAACAAATCAATCAGATTATATATATTTGTATCAAAATTCGTATTCTAATGTAACAATCGGTGATAATTTATACTTAAATTTGTCATTTAATAATACCTATTATTATGTTCTAGATTTATATACATCGCAACTTTTACCATCAGAATATCCAAATATTACAAATGTAACAATTGTAATACCATGTGAATCTGTTGGACAGATTGTAAATAATCAATGTATAGTAAATGATACATATAGCGAATATATGAATGAATGCTTATATTCAAATATAAATAATATCTTATCCTTTTTTAATTATCAAATATTGAATAAAGAGAATATATTCAATGGATATTGGTATAATATAACAAGTATAAATATTAATACTGAAGAAAATATAAAAGTTGATGAAAATTTTGTAGAAAATATTTTAGAAAATGATGCATATTATACTAGTGGATACTATCCAGCTTTAATACCTGTAGATCTTCAAATAAATTATAATAATGTCAGTTGTTCTATATATAAAGAAACAATAAAATTTGGACCATATGAAAATTATCCTGACTGTTTATCATCGCAAGGCTCTTTATCAAATTTATGTACAATAATTGGACCTGGATGCTATTATAATAACGGAAATTATTATTTTAATGCTGAGTGTGATGTTCCAAAAGCAAAGATAAACAATCAATTTATATACAATTATTATTTATATGAATTTGTAAAAATAAATAATGAAACAATAAATGATTATTGCGATAATTCATTTTGTTATATAATAGGATAAAAGATTTTTATAAAATATATCTATCCTTTTTCTTACATTCTTTAATTTTTCATTTGCCTCTTTTACTAAATTATAAAAATATTCTTTACTTATCAATAATTTTTTATTTTTTGATACAATTGTTTCAATTTTTTCATTTCCAACAATTTCAACCATCACTCTTTTATCATTTATTAAAAATATTCCAGAATGCTTAAATCCAGATTTTCTTGCAATATTTAATATTTCATATGCCTTTTCTATATTTTTTGAAGATACATGTAAAATAAATGGTTCTTGTTTAAAATATATTTTTTCGTCATAATTTTTATATACTTCTAATAATTTATTCCATATATAATAAAAGTTTACATAATAATGGGATTTAAATAAAAATTCCGCCTCAAATTTTTTCCCACTTTTCGGTATTTTTAATAAAATTATCCTACCTGCACATGAAGATGTTGTAAAAAAGAAATCTAATGAATTAATAAGATCTAAAATATAATATATAGGTTGATCTGCTAGATGTTTTTCTTTAGCCTCTTTAAGTTTTTTCATATGATATATTTTTAATTTATTAAATTCATCCATATATTATGGATAGGGGAAAGATAATATTAAATGTGTTATTTCTAGCATTTTCTTTGATAGTAATTTACCTAATATATTATTCATATTCGACATATTTTAGTGGAAATAAGATGGTAAATCCTGAAAATATATATGATTTATATATATCAAATTTTAGCGTAGGCGGAAATTATTTTTCTTTTAATGTAAACAATCCAAATAATTATTCTGTTGAAATATATTTCTCATATTTAGGATTAAAAAATTCATATCAAACATCATCAATAATAACTTCTGGAAACTTTTTACAGAATATATACATAATACAACCAGACAACCATATTACTCTACAATATAATTTTGAATTGGATGATCAAACAAGATTGACAATTGTTCAATGGGAAAAACTTGGTGGACTTTTATATTTAACATTATATTATTCATCTATAGGAAATAATTCTATTAATGGAATAATAAACTATCAAATAGAAAAAAGCTAGATTTTATCAAGATCGCTTATTGTAAATATCTTTACTTTATTACTAACCTTCTGTATACTATCTATACATACTACATATTTTATATTTGTATTTTTCTCTATTAATTCTAATAATTCTCTTGTTAGTATGCCATCCATTACCAAATATGCTAAATTATTGTGTTTCAATATTGTCTCTCCCAATTTATCTACAGGTACTTTATTTAATATATTAAAGTTTTCATCCAATAATAAAGCCTGATCAGTTTTAAACACATCATTCATATAAGACTTTAATTTTTGTAATGTTGGATCCTTTATTCTTTTTTCGCTCCTAATATTTTTTATATCCTCAGCAGTTCCTTCTAATTTCTCATAATATGCTCTAATTTGATCAAATGATATTTTATTCTTTAATGCTTTTAATATTTCTTTTCCAGATAATTCTTCAACCTCTCTTCCAGCTTCTGGCTTTGCCACAAAATCAATATCAACACCACTTGACATACATTCTTTTACTAATAGATCTCCACCTCTATCCCCATCAAAGAAAGTTGTTATAATCTTTTTCTTTGATAGATCAATTATTGTTTTTGGTACATTTAATCCATTTAATGCTATTACATTTGTAATTCCATATCTTAATAAATTTAGAACATCAGCCCTTCCTTCTACCAATATTATTTCTTCAGATTTATCTATATCTGGTCCTGCAGGTAGTTTTTCAGGTCCATACTCAATTAATGTCTTCATATTATGTGAATATTCTAAATATAATAGTAATTCCTTTGGATCTGGTAATTCTTCATTTATCAATCTTCCCAATAATTCTCTAGCCCTTTCTAATATTTGTTGTACTTTTGTTTTTCTTATATCTTCTATTTTTTGTACCTTTATTGTTGCATGTGTTGGTCCAATTCTCGTTACAGTTTCTAATGTTGCAGCAATTAATGAAGTTTCAAATCTATTCAAACTTGTTGGTATCTTAATTTCTCCGATTGTTTTATCATTTTCTACCTTAAGATCCACATCTATTCTTCCTACTTTTCCAGATCTTTGTAATTCTCTTAGATCCATTTCTGATCCTAATAACCCTTCTGTTTGTCCAAATATTGCCCCTATTACATCTGGTTTCTCAACTACTCCATCAATATATACTGACGCATGTATCATATATTTTATGTAAGGTGGTGAACTCTTCGCCATTATTAAATATTTTTAGAAAGGTATTTAACTATTGAAATTTTTATACCTCTAGGTGGTATAATAATACTATAAAAAATGAAATTAAAAGTTATTATATGACATCATCAGAAAAAATAACAATAAGTGTTTTAAAAGCTGATATAGGAAGTTTAGTTGGAAATTCAACTATTCCAGAAATATTTGAAGAAACGGCCTCAGATATATTAGATAAATATAAGGGAGAAAAAATATTTGATTATTTTGTATCTCATGTTGGGGATGATTTAAATTTAATAATATTACATAATAAAGGGGAAAATAATAGAGAAATACATCAAATCGCTTTTGATATATTTAAGAAAAATTCAGAAATTGCAAAAGAAATGAATTTATATGGTGCTGGTGGAGATTTATTAAAAAACGAATTTACAGGTTCATTAATTGGAATGGGGCCAGGAGTTGCAGAAATGGAATTTACATTAAGATCTTCAGAATCAATAATTGTATTTGCTGCAGATAAAACAGAATCAGGAGCATTTAATTATCCTTTATTCCAGATGTTTGCAAATCCATTCAATACACCAGGTTTAGTAATTGATCCTGATATGAGACCAGGATTTAGATTTGAAGTATGGGATTTATATAAACATAAGAGAGTATATTTGAATTCCCCAGAAGAAATTTATGATTTATTATTACTAATTGGAACATCTGAAATGTTTGCTATAAAGAGAGTATATCCAAGATCCGATAAATATCCAAAGGATGAACCTATTTCAGTTTCTTCTACAGAAAGATTATATGAAGAAGCTGGGAGATATGCAGGAAAAGATGATCCAGTAATGATTGTAAGAGCACAAAAAGGATTTCCGGCTGTTGGAGAAATATTAGAAGCGTTTTCATTTCCATATATGGTAAATGGGTGGATGAGGGGATCTTATTGGGGTCCTTTATTACCTGTGAGTTTAAAGAATGCAAGGGCAACAAGGTTTGATGGACCTCCAAGGGTAATTGCACTGGGATTTCAGGTAAAAAAAGATAGACTATATGGGCCAGAAGATATGTTCGATGATCCAGCATTTGATTACACAAGAAATAAGGCATTGGAAATTGCAGATTATATGAGAAGACACGGTCCCTTTGAGCCACACAGGGTATCTTATGAGGATTTATTAACAACCACAGTAAAACCTATACTAGATAAACTAACTCAAAGATTTGAGGATATAAAGTAAGAGGACCATCATTTTTAAATATATTTTTTTTAACAATAATAAAATGGGTCTCGAATATATATATGCAGTATGGTTATTGCATGAAGCTAAAAAGGAAATAAATGCAGATAATATAAAAAAGGTATTGACATCAACAGGGATAGAACCAAATGATGCAATGGTAAATGCTGTATTAGCAAGTTTACAGGGGGTTGATTTGGATAAAATAAAGGAAGAATCATTATCCTTTGCTCCAGTACAGGCTGCTCCACAACAAGTAGAGCAAAAGAAAGAAGAAAAGGAGGAGAAGAAGGTAGAAGAAAAGAAGGAAGAACAATCATTAGAAGGTTTATCATCGTTATTCGGTTTCTAAAATTTATAAGTTTTTATATATAATTTTATTTTAAGGTGACAGATTCAGATAAGACTTATAGAGGCATTATCTTGGCAAAAAAAGAATTAATTAAGATAGGAGAGGAAAAGGAAAATTTATACTCTAGAAAGAGGGTTTTATATAAAGAAAGAAAGGAATTATTGGAAAAATTAAAGGAATTGAGAAATAAGAAGGAAGAATTTAGCAAAATGTTGGATAGCTTAATGACTGAAAGACAAAAAACATTGGAAAAGTTAGAGGAACTTAAGAAAAAATTGGATGAGATAAAGCAGGCAAGAAAAGATATATTTAAGAATAAAGATATCTTAAAAGATATAAATAAATATAAAAAAGAATTAGAGACATTAGAATATGTTTTACAGACAGAAGTTTTATCATATTCTCAAGAAAAGAAGATTTGGAATAGAATAAAATATTTAAGAAAACTTTTAGGAAAATATGAAGAAATATCTTCTGTTTTACAAGAAATTGATAAATTGAGAGAAGAATATAATGCTTATAGATCTAAATTATCAATAATAGGTCAAAATATTAGAAAAAATATTGATGAAAGAAAGGTTATAAAAGAACAAATAAAACAGATAAAAGAAAGGTTAACAGAAATAATGGGTGAATATAATAAAATTAAGGAACAAATAAAACAAATGAAAGATAGAATAAGAGAACTTGAAGATAAATTAAATGAGGATTTACAAAGATATCTAAGCCAAAGATTACAAAAACAAGCGGTTGAGATATCAGAAGATGATAAGAATAAAATAATCGAAGAATACTCAAAAATACAAGAAAAGATCATGAGTGGTTCTGAACTATCAATGGACGAAATATTAGTAATGCAAAAATATGAATTATTAAAGAAAAAGGGTGCAATCTAATTATGAAAAATCGTATCCAAAAAAATCTTTAGAAAGTTTAGGTTTATTTAGAAAAAAATGTAAAATTTGTGGTAGATATTTTTGGACTTTTGATAAAGATAGAGAGATATGTGGAGATCATGAAAATTATGGTTTCATAAATAATCCTGTCGGAAAAAAACTAAAATATAAGGAAGTATGGAAAAATTTTTCAGAATATTTAAATAAAAGAGGTTATGAAATAATAAATAGATATCCTGTTGTAGCAAGATGGAGAGATGATATAGATTTTGTAATTGCATCAATTGCAGATTTTCAGCCATGGGTTGTAGAAGGATATACAGAACCACCTTCAAAAAAATTAACTGTTCCTCAATTTTGTTTAAGGTTTAATGATGTAAGAAATGTTGGATTGACTGGGAGGCATTTTACTGGTTTTGTAATGATTGGACAACATGCATTTGTAAAACCTGAAGAATATGATATAAATCAATATTTTTTAGATCTATATTATTGGTTTGAGAATAATAATTTTCCAATGAATGAATTTATATTTCATGAAGATAAATGGGAAGGTGGGGGAAATGGTGGTACATCAATTGAATTCTTTATAAGGGGTTTAGAGGTTGCGAACCAAGTATATATGCAATATAAAATCATTAATGATGAATGGATAGAATTAGATAAATTAAAAGTTTTAGATATGGGAATGGGACAGGAAAGGGTTGCATGGATTGCAAATGGTACTAGTACATCATATGATGTTGTATTTCCAAATACAATAAAATTTATATTGGATAATATAAAATATGAAATTGATATAGATTTATTATCAAAGATTTCTATGTATTCCTCATTATTTGATTTCGAAAAGAATGATATAAAATCTTTTGAAGAATTTTTAAAGGAAAAGGGAATAGATTCAAAGAATAATGTTGAAATAATGAGGGCAATATATTCAATTTCAGATCATATTAGATCATTATATATTGCCATATCTGATGGGGCATTACCTTCAAACATTGGTGGAAATTATAATTTGAGATTGATTGCAAGAAGGATGTTTTATTTTATTGATAAATATTTTGAAGTAAATGATATAGAAGATTTTTTGAGAAAATTATTGATAAAGATTTCTGAGGATTGGTATGAAGAAAAATTAAAGGAAAATATAAATGAAATTGTTGATATATTAAAATATGAATATGAAAAATATTTGGAAGTAAAGAAAAATGCTCAAAAAATCTTAAATAATTTAAAAAATATTGATACAAAGAAAATATTTGAACTATATACATCATATGGAATTTCTTTAGAAATTATAGAAGATATAAATCCAAATATAAAAATAAATAGAGAAGAATTAAATAAATTGATTGAAGAACATAAGGAAAAATCTAAAAAAATAAAAAAAGAAGAAAAATTAAATTTAAACTTAAATTATAAAGAAACATATAAATCATTTTATGAATCATGGAAAAAATATTATGATATTGGAAAATTAATTGGAATGGAAGATGAATATTTAATATTTGATAGAACTGTATTTTATCCAACAAAGGGTGGTCAGGTAAATGATACTGGTTATATATTTAATTTAGATGAAATAAAAAATTATTCAAAAGGAATTTTAAATAATTATGATTTCCCATATTATGTAAAAGAAGTATTAAAAGATTATTTAGATGGTAATAAAATTGAAGGATTTGAAAATTATTTTGCAAAAGTTATTGATGTAATTGAATATGAAAAAATAATATTACATAAAATTGATAGAAAAATTAATTGGGATAAGAATTCAAATATTTTACAAATTATTGATAAGGATAGAAGGTATAGAATATCAAGACATCATACTGCAACCCATTTATTAACATCTGTATTAAGAAAAATATATGGAAATCATATATGGCAGGCAGGTGCTGAGAAAAATGAATATGAAGGAAAATTGGACGTTACACATTATAAAGTACCTTCATATAACGAAATAAAATTAATTGAAAAAGAACTAAATAAAACAATATTAGAAGGTAGAAAAATAAATAAATTTTATTTATTAAGGAATGAAGCTGAAGAAAAATATGGGTTTATAATATATCAGGGAGGATTTATACCAGAAACAAAATTAAGAATTGTTGAAATAGAAAATACAGATGTTGAAGCATGTTCTGGAACACACTTAGATAATACTTTAGAAATTGGATTGGTAAAAATAAAAAGTGTAGAAAAAATTGCTGATGGATTAATAAGGTTTAGATTTGTTGCTGGCGATAGGGTTATAGAAGAATTTGAAGATTATGAAGAAAAAGTTTTGGATATAAAAAATAAATATAATATTGATATAGGTAATTTAAATAATTATATTGAGAAAATAAATAAGGAAAGGGAGGAATATAATAAAAAATTAAATATAATATTGGAAGAATATATTAAAAACAATATAAATAATGGAAAATTATATTTAGAAACTAATTTATATATTTCTGATATAATAAAATATATTCTAAAATATAAAGATTTAATAAATGATATAAATTTAAAGTGTAAGGATGGAATAATTAATCTAAAAGAGGGAGAAAAGAAAATTGATAAATTTTATATAAAGAAAGTAAATTAATTTTTATAAGCGGCGGTGCCCGAGTGGTCAAAGGGGATCGGTTTAGGTCCGATTGGATAAGATCCGCCAGGGGTTCAAATCCCCTCCGCCGCACTTAAAATTTTTTACCTATATATTTCAAGTATTTTAATATCTTTGGGAGTTAAAGTGCGTTTATCACAAGCATCCATTTCAGTAAAAATATAATAACCACTTCTTGCCATTTCATTTTTTCCGATAATTTGAGAATTTAAATTATAAGATCTAATAAAAGCAACTATATCATCTAAATTAGCTCTCCTTAAATTTATAGTATAAGATCTTAACTCTAAATTATTATTTAAAGTGTCTAATCCACAAGCACCCTCAACATACATCTTTTGTGGTTTACCATTTTCTCCATAAATTGTTATGTCAGACGCAATAATTAATTTATTTAAAGGTACATAAGGTGGTATTTCTTTTGCATATCCTACAACTAAAGCAAAGTTACCATCAAAAGGAATAGGATTTTTATACTTTTTATAAGTTGGTGAAGGTATTATGAGTGCTCTAGGATAATAATCCTTATTTTTTCTTTCTGTATTTTTATATCCTTCCAATATTTTTGGAATTTCTTTTTCTGTTTGAAGAGTATGGGCTTGAAGAGTAGGAAGTCCAGATTTTTTTCTACGGACCGAATATGCCAGTATCTTATATAGACTTTTTTTATCGTCATCTACTTTTTTTATATTATAAACCCTTGTATCAAGTAACATATATTCGTCCATTTTACCATAATATCATGAAAATATTTTTATTACTATTCTTTAGTAACATTATATCTTTATAAATATGGACCCGCGGGGATTCGAACCCCGGACCTCTCGGACCGCAACCGAGAATTCTGTCCATGCTGAACTACGGGTCCTATATATATTATATCTTTGGTAGTATTAAATTTCCGAACTGCTCATATTTATTCAATTTAAAAAATAAGCCTGCTAAATAGGATAAATATCCATCATAAACATCTTTATATTTAAATACTTCTGAAAAATATTGATATTTTAATTTTAATATTTTTTCTACCGCTCTTGGAAATGTTTCATATATTTCTATATTCTTATTAATCTCTGTTATTTTACTTTTTAATAAATTAGCTCTTTCATATAACAATTTCATTGATTTTAAAGATAATGGTAATGGTTTGAATCCATTTTTATATAATAATTTTTCTTCTATTCTATATGGATATTCATAACTTAAAGGTGCATCAATAAATATATATTTAAACTTTTCATTTTCTATTAAAATTAATATTTCTTCATTTTTATATAATATCCCAAAGATTGGTTTTTTATTAAAGTAAAAATATCCAGTTTTATTATTTTCTTTTGCAGATAGATCTAAGCCAAGAATCATTCTCTATAAATAAATCTATACGAAGTATCATATATTTCCTTTTCAAAATTTATTTTATCCAAATAATAATTCAATATTACAATAACCTGTGATGAAAAATAATTAATATCTCCTAAGGAAATCTTTATTACATTATTATCTATTTTTTTCTTTATACCTTTTGGTAATCCTAAAAAATCTCCAATAATAAATACTGGATTTTCAATTTTTATATTTTCAATAAATTCCCCATCTTTATCTAATAAATATATATTTTTTCCATTATTCTTATATCCATCCAATAAATCGAAAAAATCAACTTTATCAACATATATACCAGGAAATGGGTCTTTAATATTCTTTTTATTATATTTTTTCAATGATATTGATAATAATGTGGATATATCCTTTTTTGACCATGGGGTATTTATATCAGATTCTATTCTTATTAATCTAGGAGGAACAGGTTTTCCATTTAAATATAAATCAAATCTAATATTTTTTCTTAATCCATTTGATACAAAAAAAGCATGTATAATTGAATTAATTGCTATATCCAATCTTCCAGAATAATATATGTTTTTAAAATTTCCATCAGTTCTTATGGTATTTGAATAAAAAATAAATATTCTCATAATCAAATATTCAAATAAAATCTTATAAAAAATTAAATAATAATAAACTCTTATGAATAAATTAAAACTATTTGCATTATTAATTTTAATGTTTGGTTTCTTTAATATATATTCACAAAATTATTCATCAACATTGTTTAATATTCCAATAAATTCTGTTAATATAAATCAATTAAATATATATAATCTAGGTCAGGGATCTTATGGTGATTTTTATATTTTATATCCAGGATATTATTTTCCTTACCCAATAAATTCATCAAATCAATATTTAAACATATATTTTAATTCATCAATTCCTTTAACTTTTTATATAATGGACCAACAAGATTATCAAAGTTTTCAAAATGGTGGAAATTTTACTTCAATTTATCAGGAATATACAAATTATATAAACCAAAGTATATATTTATCCTCAGGAAATTATTATATAGTAATTTCTAATAATAATACACAAAATGCATATTATTATTTTACATATAGTTTGACAAATCAGCCTGAAAATAATGTTTATTTTCCAATAGGAATTTCTGATTATGGCATATATATTAATAATGGAAATATTTATGGATATAATATTACAACAAACGAAGTTATTGGAGAAGTTTATTTAAA
>Ga0080003_1001455_pt1 | contig 12487 bp, 5 predicted proteins | sample JossMetagenome_FD_69206 | JGI IMG/M metagenome (GOLD analysis project Ga0080003, IMG submission 69206) | Hot spring microbial communities from Joseph's Coat, Yellowstone National Park, USA - JC2_E (SPADES assembly) (version 2) | ecosystem: Environmental > Aquatic > Thermal springs > Hot (42-90C)... | reverse complement strand
GAATGCTGCTTACGAATTCCCCTTCGATAAAAGAAGTAATCCTGTTTCCTACAGTTAAGCCTAATGTTGAAAAAGACGAGAGCGAAGGCAAAGAAACCTGACTTACTCCAAAGCAAGTTGAACTCACAGGCACGCATACTTTCTTATTTGATGCTTATACTAAAATCAGAACGCTAGTCAACCAGCAAGATATCTTAGCTGCTTACGCCGCCGAAGCTTACGCTTGGCATAACGCCGTTAGGCGGGTAGGCACGGGTGCGGAGCCAATAAATATAGATTGGGGTAGAGGGTGCGCCTCCACCGTTGTTGCTTGGGTCAATATCGAAGTAGGTTGGACTTTCTGATACTGCTGATGTTGTTGAATATATTTGTGCATAATTTATAAACATTTGTAAGCTTGTAGCAGAGTTCATTTGCATTGTATAAACTTTATTATTATTTGTATCAGAGTAACCTGTTGACGCATCAAACTGACTTCCAGCATTTCCTAAATATATTAGATTTGTAGAAGAACCCCCTTCAGAAAATGAATAACCATCAAAGTTACCACCGTTCCCTGTAGCTGTACCTATATAACTACCTGCACCAATAGAATCATACATATTGCCGTAAAATTCCCATATTGTTACTGTGTTAGAAGATAATGAAGATGGAATTGGATTAAAACCCAAACCATACCAACCCCCTGTAGAAGAAGCTGGTGCAACTTCAGTATAAGTTGAAGCATATGTTATAATAGTATTAGCAATTTGAGACCAGCCACTCGGCAATGCACTTAATCCACCCCATCTCTGATAATATGGGAATACACTTGCCCCGTCATCATACTGTGCATATGTGCTTGATAATTGAGGTGCTTCGCCTATGCCACTTGTTCCGCTGCTGCTAAGAAGATTTGTGGTTTTGCTTGCAAAGCCAAGATAAATAGCTAAAGATGAAGAGGCGGGAATGCCGTTTGGCAGATTTACCCATACTGTAAGTGTGCCGCTGTTGTTGCTTTCTATCCACGCTGGCAATACAGATCCGCTCTGCGTGAAAAATTCAAAATTCGCAAAATTGCCATTGTAGGTAATATAGCTTGCATAATTTCCTTCGTTTATCTGTATCATCTGCTGGAATGGTGCAGGTGTGCTTGAAGTTTGAGCGTTTTGAAGAGTGATTGGAACATATTCGGTTATTCCAGAAGGTAGAGAAGAAGGCTGTGAAAAAGTAACACCACTAGAGCTTGTTTGAGTGACTTTCGTTGTTACAGTTCCAATTTCATTTTGAATTACTGTGCCGTAAACATCTGTATATTGCAAATACAAATAGCCGGAAAGAGGAGTGCCTATAGTATACGATGAAGGATAAGGCGAGCCGACTCCTAACGGTATATTAACATTGACTTCTTGGCCAGAATAAAGAGTGCCGATATCTGCACTAGGATCAGAACTTGAGAAGGTTGTGCCGCTAGGCACGAAATAAACATATGTATTGGTGAAGGTAGTGCCTGTAGCCTGGCCGACTGTCACTGTAAGAACTCCTGATGTTGAAAGAACAGGATTGCTGCAGTAGAAGCCAGACTGCGCTATGCACGCACTCCCAAGAAGTGATGTACTGTTGAAAACACCGAGCTGGAACAGAGCGCCGAGCACAACTGCAATGATGAGTATGGCCCAGCCATATGTCATCAAATACTCCATTGCGCTCTGCGCCTTTGCACCTGCAAAGCGCCTTGACACATTGTTTTTATGCGCATGCCTTTTTCTCAGCATTTCATCGCATTAAAAATGCAATAAAAAAATAAAAAGCCTTGCTATTGCTGTGCTATTCCGCTGCTGTTATTCCGCTTTGCTTTCTTAGCAAAGCTCACGCTAAAGAAACAGAACAAGAACAAGAAAATAGAGGAACAAACTAAGAATTAGGTTTTAGTAACGGTCTGCTGACCGGTCGCTTGCGCTCCCGGCTTACACAGCCGCCCTATCAAGTCATGTAATACGACCACCCTAAGTGTCTCGTTTCGGATTGGACTTCGTCCTTAGATGCTTTCAGGACTTATTCCTTAGCGCGCAGCTACGCGGCCATGCGAGCACAACCGCTAAACCGGAGGCGCCGTTACCCCATTCCTCTCGTACTAGGGGTAACTTATCCTCTGACACTAACACCTTCAGTAGATACTACCGTCCTGCCTCGCGGCGGACTTAACTCAGCTCATGTAGGTCTTTGACAGGCGAGCAGCCTGGCCCTTGGCGGCTCTTGCACCACCAGGATGACCTAAGCCCATATCGGTGTATCAAACGGCTGGGTCGATGTGAACTCTCACCAGCCACGAACCGGTTACCTCTAGAGTAACTTTTCTGACAGGTTGGGGCCCTGTTAAAGAGGCCACCAACGCTCGGTAAGCCCCTCTTTCGAGTCTGCACCTCCCGCTTTTCGAGGTACAGTCAGCCCTGCATTTGCCTTTAAGCTTGACAGCGGGTTTCCAACCCGCCTAAGCAGAGCATTGGTCACTTTCGTTTCCTTATCGAAAGCAACCGCCCAGTCTAACTACCCATCTGTCGCTGTCCCTTTGCGGTTAGTCATACCGCAAAAGAAGAGTGGTGTTACATTGTCGCTCCGTGCACGCCGAAGCGTGCACATCGACGCTCCCACTTACGCTATGCAACCTTTGCAGTACAACAACAACAGACTGTAGTCAAGTTTCATAGAGACTTCGTTTCCCACTGAAGGTACGTGGCATGTACACCACGCAGTGAGTTCACCGGGCACCAGGTTGGGACATTGGGGGGGTCATTACGCCCTTCATGCAAGTCGCCTATTAAGCGACGAGGTATTACGCTACCTAAAGAGGGTCAGAGTTACCCCCGCTCTTTGCTAGCGCTTATCCCTTGCGGGTTTCGCGTACTAGCGGTGAGCAGGCGTCACCCACTGTACAAAGCATTACTGCTTAGCGGTGAGTTGTGTTTTAAAGAAACAGTTGCCTCCCCCTTGTTATTGCAATCTGCGCTTACAGAGCGCAGACATGGCTTATTGTTACCGTACGCCACTAACTTGCCGAGTTCCCTAACCTGATTTAGTCCCGACACGCCTTGGCCTTTTCAGCCAGCAGCACCTGTACTGGTTCTAGGTACGTTCAGGCACGATCGTTGCAAATTCCCTTTTCACGGACTCAGGAATTTGGCCGAAGTTCATTTAGCTGCTTCTCCTCATAATGAGACTCTGCAGCCATTTGCACTTTTCAAGCGGCCTATCCCCAAGTGTCAGGAATTTGCCTTGTGTTGCCACACCTACGTGCCTGGCGCCTGGATATTAACAGGCTTCCCTTTTGCAAGGTAGTGATTGGCTCCTTGCTTAGGAACGGCTAACTCCCCACCAACGACTGTTGTGAGGAAAACCTTGTGCTTCAGGCGTAAGGGATTCTCACCCTTATTTGCTGTTACTAACACCAGGATTTTCTCTACTGTGCTGTCCACGCCTCCTCAAAGAAGCGCTTCTTGCAGCACAGCATGCCCTTCTACTCGTTCTTGCGAACGCAGGGGTATCGGTACCTAGTTTAGCCCCGTCCATCTTCAGAAAACACTGTCTCGATCGGTACGCTGTTACGCGTTTTTTAAAGGGTGGCTGCTTCTGAGCCTACCTCCCGACTGTCTAAGACAATGTCTTCCTCCAACACACTTAACTAGGATTTAGGGACCTTAACCTCTGTCACTGTCATTCCAGTCTCGTGGCGCTAGCTTACCCAGCGCCGCCGACTCCCCGGCTCTGCAGCACGTGCATTCGGAGTTTGACTAGAGAGCGGAAGCTTTCGCTTCCAACAGTCTAATCGGTAGCTCTACCGCACATGCGAGCTAACCGGAGGCTATCCTTAAGATACTTCGAAGGGGACCCGTTATTGCCATGTTCGAACGGTCTATCGCCCCTACCCGCGAGTCACCCAACAGGACACGCCATGACAGGTTGCGGGCCTCCATCGAGCATCAACTCGACTTCGCCCTACTCGCGCGTAGTTCACAATGGCTTCGGGTCGTAATGAAGTGACTTGGGCGCTTTCGCACCCGCCTTATACAGGCCTCGCTTTCGCTCAGCTTGCGCTTGCCACTTCAATACACTCCCTGGCTCTTGCTTCGAGAAGAATGATAGAACACTGCTCTATGCGTTTCGCTAGCCTTTCACAAGGTTCGCTTCGCGCACTTCAAAGCTCATGCCCTACCTTCTTGTAACCACCTAGTTTCAGATCTTTTCACTCCCACACGTGTGGGTTCTTTTCAGCTTTCCCTCGCGGTACTTGTTCGCTATCGGTCTCTAGTCAATGTTTAGGGTTGGAGTTTAACGCCCCATCTTCACGTGGCGTATTCAGGCCACGCTACTCTTTTACAGGGAGTTGCACAACAGCTTCGCCTACGAGGCTGTCACTCTCTTTGGCCGCTCTTTCCAAAGCGTTCGGCTCGCAGCTATGCAAATAACCCTGCACTACATCTCCCTGCACTTGCGCACAGGGATTCGGTGTGCCCTTTAGCGCGTTCACTCGCCGTTACTAGCGCCATCTCATATGATTTCTTTTCCTGCGGGTACTAAGATGCTTCAGTTCCCCGCGTCTGCATGCGCCACTATTCATAGCGCAATTCGGCAATCTTGGGTTCAAAGCCTGACATGCGGCTACCCCAAGCTTATCGCAGCTTGCCACGGCCTTAGCAGCGACTAGAGCCAAGCCATCCCCTAGGTGGCATATGGTCTCTTAGTTTGTTCCTCCTCAAATCAATTGCAAAACGCAATCTCACAAAGGCACTGGCAGATTAGCTATGCTAATCCTCTTATTTTCATAAAGCAAAAGCACAGAGCTTGCTCTCGAATAAGTTGCCTTTACAAGCCCAGTGCCCACATTTAAGCACCGAGTCTATATTATGTACAACAAGATTTATATATATTGCCTTGACCTGCCTGCTGAAAAATACTAGAACTGAAAAGCAAATAGTATCAGTATACGGTTTTGTGATTTAACAGCCAAGCCCACAAAGGAACGAACCTTATTACGCGCCCGTTAATGGTTTGGGTATCGCTTAAATCCCATGTTATGACCTCTAAGTTGTTGCAATGTTGCTCTTTGCCAGCTTTTAAAAGCGATTTAAGCTCTCTTTCCTTTATATCTTCCCTGCTTGACGCATAAGTCACTTGAATTAAAGCTTTTGTATTATTGTTTTTTCTTAAAAGAAAATCTACTTCTTCATGCATAGAGTTCTTCCAATAATAAATGCGATAATCTCTGTGCCAGTACTCTATGCGACGTTTCAATTCAACTGCTACCAAGTTTTCTATTAGTCTTCCTTTATCGTTTGCTGATTCTGGATATGCTGCTATGGCGATGCCGGTATCGGTTGCATAGACCTTTTTAGGGGCTTTTATGCTCTCTTTTATCTTATTTGAGAATCTCTGTATTCTGAAAATTAGAAAAGCATTTTCCAAGTAACTAATCCATCTGCTTATTGTATTAGGCGTCTTCACACCTATTATGTTTTTGAGCTTGTTAGAAGTTACCTCGTTAGAAAAGTTTGCAATTAAATAATTAGATAAGTGTTTGAATTCTGAAGGACTGTTTATACTGTACCTTTGTATTGCATCTCTTTCTAATATGTCAGAATACAAATTAGCAAGATACGCAGTTCCTAGCCTTCCAGCAAGCGGTATGCCGCCTATGCGCAGATAATTTGCCAAAAATTTCATAATCTTTGCTTTGCTCTCTGTTGTATATGTGCTTTCATCGATAGCAAAAGAATTATAATCCAAAAACTCTCTGAAGCTAAATGGAAATAGAGTAAAATCCATATGCCTTCCTACAAGATATGTTGCGAGCTCTTTGCTAAGCAATCTTGCATTGCTGCCTGTAACTATTACTTTTTTTGATGAGGCCAAGCTTCCAACGAACTTTTCCCACCCGTCTATATTCTGGATCTCGTCAAGAACTATCTTGTCCACGTGTCCTTTTAACGAATACATGGCTTCCAGAACGCTATTGAGCTCTTCTGCTTTTAAAGACAAACGTACATCATCGAAGTTTATGTAGCCGCTTGTGCCTCCTGAAAAAGTCATTTGCGCCAAAACAGACTTGCCGCATCTTCTAATGCCTGTTATTATCCCTACAACCCCGTTTCCTATGCTATCCTCTTTTATTGTAAGCTCTCTCTTTATTATGTGGGTTGCCATTTGCTGCTTCAATTCTTGCTCCTGATCGGCAATTACCTGTTTTATAACTTCTACCTGGACCATATAGTTTATATCATTACAAAGAATATATAAATCTTTGTAATGTCATTACAAAGTTTGAAAAATAACAGCCCTACTTCACGCAGTAGAGTAAAATTCCTAATCTTAACGCTTTACTCGTCATTATTAAATTGTCTTAGTAAGAAAGACAATATAAGTAAAAATTGTCTTAGTAAGAAAGACAATATTTAAATATATATCTGCTTATGTATAATTATGGAAATTGATTTAGTCAAGGACTATATCTCAAATTATCTCGATGCAAAAGTGCCAGAACTTGTCAGAAGAGATTTGCAATTAAATACTATAAAAGGAAAGGCCATTACAATAGTAGGGCCTAGGAGGGCAGGCAAGACCTCTTTGATGTGGCAAGAGATTGCAAAGCAGGATAGGCGTGAAACAATATACCTTGACTTTGAAGATATAGCCTTAAAGGATTTATCTGCAGCAGAAGTGCTAAGGGTAATAACAGATATCTTTACAGAAGTGAGTGGTAAAAAAGCGAGCACTGTCTTTTTAGATGAGATACAGAACGTTGACGGCTGGCAGAGCCTAGTTAGAACATTGCTCGATAGAGGCTACAAAGTATATGCTACAGGCTCTTCATCAAAGCTGCTTGCAAGGGAGATAGCCACACAACTACGAGGAAGAAGTATAACACATCTTTTGCTACCTTTTTCATTTTATGAATATCTAGTTGCTACAGGAGAACGTGCAATAGACATAAATAGCATGAGTGAGAAAGGGAGAGTAAAGAACTTACTGAGCAAATACTTGCATTCTGGTGGGTTCCCAGAAGTGGTGCTTGCTAGTGGTGATAAAGAGAGGCTACTTGCAGAATACAAAGATCTAATATTCTTCAAGGACTTTGTTGAAAGACACAAGGCAAAAAGCATAGATGTTGCAAGGTATATGTTTAATTTTGTAACCCAAGCATATGCTAGCGAGATGAGCATAAGAAGAATATTGACAGCATTAACATCTAGTGGTGTGCCATTTGGTAATAACACAGTTTATGACTATGTAGACAAACTACAAGATACTTTGGTTGTTTTCTTCCTGGAGAAGTACTCAACAAAGGTTAGCATAAGATCTGGCTGGCCAAAGAAGGTTTACCTGGCTGACAATGGATTGGCATGGCCCTTACCCTACGATGAAGGCAGGTTGATGGAAAATACTGTTTTCCTAGAATTGAAAAGACGAATGAATAGTGTGCCTGGATTAGAGCTCTTTTACTATAAAGATTCTACAGGACACGAGGTTGATTTTGTAGTTAAATATGGTGCAAGGATAAGAGAATTGATCCAAGTGACTCGTGTATCAACTAATGCAGAGATAAAGCGTAGTGAAGTAGAGTCATTACTCAAAGCAAGCAAAGAATTGCGATGTAAGAACCTTACCATAATAACGTGGGATTATGAATATAAAGAAGAGATAGACAATACCCGCATAAACTATATTCCGCTGTGGCGTTGGCTCTTAGAAAAATAACCTTAATAGGCTCTGTACTGTCTTACTTTTGAGGCTATTGAAAATCTCTTTTACATAACGGCGAATTAGTAAAAATTGGTTAGTTTGAATGATTAATCATACTGATTTAATCTGATTTCGGGGTTTAAAACAGATAAATTTATCATCGAATGTGTATGTTTAAGAAGCCTTCGGCTAACCAATATTAGACATGCCTTGCAAAACTGGTCGCAAAGTTGGCTGCTAATTTTGTTTAAAATGCAAAGAAAAATTAGCTTTTTGTATTAGTTGCTATCAAAACTCTTATTAGAGCTAATCCATCACAGTTGGCCATAAGGAACTTCTCAACAAAAATTTTAGTACATCTTTTGTTTTTCGATTTTCTTATCCATAAATGCCTTTAAAAGCTCTTTGTTAAGCTCTTGTAAAAATCTTCCCATAGCTATATCTCCACTTAAATCTACATAAACTACTCTACTTTCAGCAAATTTGTTTTTCGTAATTTCTATAGGCTCACTGGTTATTATAACAACTTCTGTACCGGCTTCCTTCATTTTCCTTAGTTGCACCTTAGTCCCTTCAAGATCGTCTGGTTCACCATCTGTTAATATGAATAGAAGATAATTTCTGCTTGGGTTAGAAGAGGCCGCTCTTTTCATTTCGCCCTCCAATTCTTCAAGCGCATTCGCCAAAGGAGTTCCGCCATCTGTTGATATCGAATTTACTCTATCTGGTTTTATATTATATAAATATCCGCTAGCACCGGGAAAACCAAAGAAGTGGGTAGTAATAGATCTGGAGCCTTTCGTAGTTTCAACCAAGGCACTAAGCACGTCTTTTACCCCTTTTAAATCTCTGGCCATGCTCTCAGAAGTATCTACTAATATGAAGAGATCAGTACCTCTAACAATACTTCTTCTTATCTCATACAGCCGAACATCTGGTCCGACTATCGGCTCGCTTCTCGCCAGACGTTCCGTGATTTCTCGTTCGTTTAATCTACCACCCAATAGGGACTTTGTAGTCTCTAAATAAGAGCCACTATAGTACTCTTCTAATGTTTTACGTAGATCATAAGAATAATAACCGTTTACCGAACCTCTTTTAAGGGAAGACCGTAAGGACCTTAATTCGCTGCCTCCCCTTTTTGCAAATTTCAGATCTTTCTTCAGCTGTGAATCCTGCTCTCTTTTGGCTTTGTTTAAAGCTTCCTCTATGTAAGAAGGCAAAAAAGTGCTTGTCCTACCCCTGCCCTCTACATAGCCACCAAACAATTTAGGCAATTTTTCTAAATCGTTAAGCTCGGTTTCGCTATTGTTTCCTTTATCTTCTTTATTTTCTTTGACATAATCTCTGACCTTCTTAAGTATTTTCCTTGCTGCCGTCTCTGTAGAATCGAATTCTTTTCCTTTTGTTTCCTCTATGCTTTTAACGAATTCATCGTACAGACTTTTGAATTTGCTAGGAATCAACTGCTCGAAATTAGATGTTTTTGTGTGTTCTGTTGCAGTAGCCATTCTTGCCAGAAACAATAGATGTAATATAGAATTAGGATCGTACCGCCTTGCGAATTCATCTAATATGGCTGTGTAGATGTCCGAAAAATTCCTTACACTTCCAGGATATTCCACTTTAAATAAATATTCTACTCTGTAATCCTCTACAAGTTGTACGACATACTCTATTATTCTGGGGTTAAGCTCTGGAAACTCTTGTGAAAGGTGTGTAAGCAGATTAAGTAAATCCTTTGAAGAGGACATAGGGGAGAACAAATTATGCGCTTCTTCGTGTAAAATCACCCCTCTTATTTTGCTTTCGTAATGCGGGTCATATCTTAGTTCATTCCTGCCCAAGTTTAAAACAATACTCCTTCTGCCATTTTCACCTGTTTCGGTAAAGCCAAGGAGGCCCTCTCCGGAATACTCTACATTAAACTCTATATTTATATCCTCTCCTTTTCGCAAACTCAAGTAAGTAGTGAATAGACCTATCTCTTGCAAAATGTTGCTAAAAACTTTGCTTATGGTATCTTTTAATAAATCCTCATTTAATAAATCCATTTTACCCATCCTTATTTTTTTCATCCGTCATCGTAGGTATTAATCCAACATCTTTCGCTTTTTCTATTAAAGATTTCCGGAGTTGCTCATCGAAGTGATTCAATATACCTACTTTGAAGGCCTCCATTAGGGCATCGGGAATATTGCTTTTATAGAATTCTTTGAATGCTGAAATAAACGCTATGAGCATAGGGGTTGAGATAGGTGGTCCTCCCCATTCACCTCTTGTGTGGTTTGCTAATTTAATCGCTCTCATGATCATGCTGCTTTCAACATCTCTACCTACCATTTCATGTATTATTTTAAACTCGTTCTCTGGTGCTGGATATGGTAGAATAAATGTATATTTAAACCTCCTTTCTAGGTCGAGATTTAATGAATTTATCCCATAGTAGCCAGGATTAAGTTCATTCATCGTGCCTATTACTATAAGTTTCTTGCCTTCATTGATTTTTGCTTCTATATCACCGTATTTGACCATGTTTCTACCATCAAGCAGAGGATTGACAAGCTTTTGAGCTTCTGGAGCCAAACCGTTTACTTCGTCTAACAACAATATAGCAATGCCATTTTCATTTGCAGCCTTAATTGCTTTTAATATAGGTCCATCGACAAATTGTGTAGTAAGCTTATTCTTATCGTATGCAATTTTCTGATACCCTAGAAGCTCATGATAGTCTTGGGCTTGATTGCATTGCGCGAATTCAAATGGAACCTCTCTATTTAGCTTTCTGCTGAGCTGCCCAGCTATGTAAAATACAAGCGTGGTCTTTCCTACACCTGTCGGACCTTTTATGTTAATAGCTAACACCTGTTCGTCGCTTTTGAGAAAATTCCTAATTATCAAAATCAATTCATTGAATGTTTTTTCGATTTCTCCGACCATTACTAGTTTGCCCATTTGAGCCTGCTCTTTTTGCCCTTCTTCATCTTTGCGCAGTTGCCCTTTTAGTGGATCTACGTCCTCCACTTTAGAAGATTTAGCGAATTCCATCAAGTCAAAAGAGTAGACTACAAAATTTTAAAAAACTTTTGTACAAGTTTTGCTTAGGATCCTGACATTTACATTTTATCAGCCTCGTCAAATCCATAAAATTACATCACATACCTTATGAGATATGTGATAAGGCACGAATACGTGTATTGTGACCTTCTTTATTCCTACGAACCTGTTTCTTGCAAGGCCGACACCTCCTTCAACCTTGCAAAAATCCTCTCTATCGCCCAGCGCTTCTTGTAATCTTTGTCTTTAGGTTCTTCTGATTTGCGGAAGCGTCTTCCATTCCGTGCAATTACAGGTATTACATTGTCGTGGCGCAGCGTCTGCTTTACTTTGGCAGAATTAGAATGCGTTGGTTGTGGCGACAACCTGCAAACTATCAAACTATAAAATTTTTAAGCATAAGGCGGGCCTGGTGGGATTTGAACCCACGACTTAGAGGTTAAAAGCCTCCCACTCTGCCATGCTGAGTTACAGGCCCATCAACAGGGCGCATAATATATTTGTCAAAATTAATATTAATCTTTTATCTATCTCTTCCTGCTTTTTTGTATAGGGTAGATCCTAAAAACATACGCCCTTGCCAAATCTCTATTTGTATACTCAAGTTCATATTTATATGCTCCTATTTATTTAGAATATATGCCATACGAAGAAGCGCTGCAGAAAAAGCTTGAAGAGCTTAAACAGGAATACGCAAGAACAAAATACAACAAAGCCACTGACAAGCACCTTGGATTGCTAAGGGCAAGAATGGCTAAGATAAGAAGGGAGCTTGAGCTAATAAAGGTGCGGAAGAGCAAAAAAGGCATTGGCTTTGGAGTAAGAAAAAGTGGCGATGCGACTGTTGTGCTCGTAGGCTTTCCTACAGCAGGCAAATCATCGTTGCTTGAAAGGCTTACAAATGCAAAGGCAAAAATAACGGGCCATGCCTTCACTACGCTAGACGTTATACCTGGCGTGCTGTATTACAATGGCGCCCACATACAAATACTCGACATACCCGGGCTCATAGAAGGTGCGCACATAGGAAAAGGAGAAGGAATAAAGGTTGCAAGCGTAATAAGGATTGCAGACCTGCTGGTGTTTGTAATCGACATTAATGCTCAAAACCAGCTTGAGGTGTTGCTCGAGGAGCTTGACCAGCTAGGAATAAAGGTAAATAAGCAAAGGCCTGCAATAAGCTTAGAAAAAACAGACAAAGGCGGCATAGAAATAAATTCACAGATAAGCAGCGAAACTAAAAGGGAGATAACCGAGCTATTAAACGGGATGGGAATTTACAACGCAAAAGTAAGCGTACCACAAGGCACAGATATTGATGAAATAGAAGATGCCTTATTTGAAAGCAACACTTACGTAAAGGGCATAGTAGCTTTAAATAAAATAGATATTGCCGAGAATGGGTTTGAAGAAGAAGCTAAAAAGATAGAAGAAAAGCACAAAATGAAAGTGGTGCCGATAAGCGCGAAAGAAGGAACAAATATAGAGGTATTAAAGCAAGCAATATTTGAAGAGGTTGGGCTTATACGCGTGCATTTGCAGCCTAAAACAGGAGCAGAAAAGGTGAACGCTGGCGAGCCAATGGTTGTGAAGCGAGGCAGCACTGTGCTAGAAGTTGCCAAAAAGCTGAATTCAAAAACTGCACAGGCATTAAGGTTTGCATATGTAACAGGTAAAAGCGTAAAGTTTGCAAGACAAAAGGTCGGCAGGGAGCATG
>Ga0080003_1001454_pt1 | contig 12491 bp, 16 predicted proteins | sample JossMetagenome_FD_69206 | JGI IMG/M metagenome (GOLD analysis project Ga0080003, IMG submission 69206) | Hot spring microbial communities from Joseph's Coat, Yellowstone National Park, USA - JC2_E (SPADES assembly) (version 2) | ecosystem: Environmental > Aquatic > Thermal springs > Hot (42-90C)... | reverse complement strand
TGGTATTTCAAATCCCGCTGATATTTTACATGTCGGAGATCCTGTAATTGTTGTAGGAAATCTGATAAAATCAAATCCTCCTAATGGGCAGAATCAACAAATACAAATCGACTATGTAATGCTCGCAAAAATAGCGATCAATTTAAACTTTCCATCAAATATAGCGATAAACAATCCTATAGCGTTTAGCGAAGTAAACGTATCTGAAATGACTGAAGCGGAAGTAAGAAGTTTATTCGGTGATATGAATGGCGCTTGAAGAATTAGCAAAAAAATATGGGTTTAAATTACAAGGAACGAACGATGACTATTATTTTAAACCCACTTTTACTAATTGGGGCGATAAGGGGGTAGGGAAGACTTCGTTCGCTTTAAGTGCGTTTGCAGGAACAATAGTTGCTCTATCATACGATGGAAAAACGAGAATAATTAAAAAGAAATTTGTCGATCTTGACCCTAGGAATAAAGATAGAATAATTGTCGAAGATTTAACAATCCCTGACTATAAAGATGATAGTATTTCCGTTGCACCTGAATTTATCTTAGATACAGGTGAACTCGTTGTAGAACAGACAAGATATATATTGGCTAATTATAAACCTGATTGGTTTTTATTCGATGGCGAAGACCTCTTAGTCCAACATTGTGAAATGTATATGAGAAAAAGACAAGGGATGATGCCATTTGAAGGTTTTAAGAATTTGAACTTATGGAAAGAGAGAAACGCGTACATAAGACAACTTCATCGTTTAGCGCAAAGAAATGCGAGAGTCGGTGTTATATATAATACTACTTATCAAATCGAAGAAGTAGATAGAGCTGGCGAGACAAAGAGAATTGAGAAACCTAAATGGGCTGATCTTGTAATGTATGAAACTGATTTCGCATTTCAAATCTTTACTGCGCATGATTCTAGGACAGGTAAAGAACGATTTTACGCTAGAGTTACGACGACTAAATACGATAGTATACTGCCGTATGGAAAGTTATTCGATGTAACAGATTATCCGGTCCTTTTCACTCCCACAATGTTCCTACCGAACGCAATAAATAATCAACAAAATCAAACTGCAAATAAAGCGAGTGAAGAAAATAAAACTGTCGAAGAGAGCAAAGAACCTAAAAGCGAAAATACGAGTAACGTTTGGGATTTGTGATTAAAATGTTTAATACACTTTATTTTAATTATGATTATAATTTTTTACCGCGTACTTTAGGAACTCCATCTCAATGGGAAATTTTTAACTTAAATTCAATTGATGAATTAAGAGAGAGATATTCGGGCAAACTCCCTCTATATATAAGTCATAATCAACATCATAAGAATATGGTCTTCTATAGGATGATGATGTTTGATTTTGATGGCGAGGAAAATGAAGTAAGAGAAGATGTATTGAGTTTTATTGATTATTTTAAAGGATATAAAAAATTGATAAACTATACTGGTAATGGAATACACGTATTTATAAGGGTTAATCCTATTTTCGTTCTATCTTCTGATTTAAAGGTCAAAAAATTTCAAGTTGAATTGAAACAAAAATTGAATTTAAAAACTCTTGATGTTTCGACTACTGAACCTAAAAAATTAACTAGATTATTGTTGGCTAGGTATGTAAAAAAGATTGGAGGAGTATATATAAGGTCTTTAAGGCATACTATTCCTATTAGAGAGAATGATTTATATGATTTAGAAGATGTAAAAGAAATGAGTTTACAAGGCAATTTCACCCATATTAATATGCAGTATGGTCAATTATTGGACATTTCAAATTTAATTGAAAAAGATAAAGCTCTGAGGGTAAATCAGTTGTTTTCTGCAATCGATCTAGATTTAATTCCTGACAATGATTTTTTAATTCTTGCGCGTTTAGTTTTGAATTCTTCTACCAATCTCTTCGAAGGAATGATGAAAAATAATCCGCCTGATATTATTAGATTTAGATCGGTAATTGCAATAAAATCTTTTGGATTGGATGAAGAAAGTGCATTTCAATTCATTTCGCGTTTATCGAAATTAGCAAATTGGATAGATAGAAATCCAGATATCATAAGACTGAAGATACATCAAATTTATTCAAAACCATATTTTTAATTTTATATTATTACGCTTATCGTTTTGCAGCACATTTATATACTAGTTCGAAATATAGTATATAGAGGCGTTAAAAATGAACTTAAAGGAATTTTTTAAGGCTTGGCAGAAAACGCAAAACCAACCAAAAGATTATGTTGTCGTAAAGATGGCTGATGGCGAAGAAATAAAAGCAGATATGTTTCATGTACAAGCGGCGAGTATGTCTATTGAAGGCGGCAAGGAAATTATTTTCTTTTTCTACAAAAAGAAAAGGGTAGCTACGGTTCAAGTCGAAGATATAAAGGATATTTATTGCGGTTACGACAATAAAACTGAAAATAAAATTTTAACGATTGAAGAGTTCAAAGAGCTATGGAATAAATCAGCGCAATTCGATAGTTATTTTAAATACGTAATCAAGTACACGACAATAGTGGATAAATGCGGAACTAGAATAGAAGCTAAAGATTATATGATCGATTTTACTAATGAAGGCGATGTCATAATAAATCTATATAACGAAAATGGGTTCATAGCTGAGGTTAAGTTGAAAAATATAATTGAAGTTTATTAATTTATTTTTATAACATTGTTCGCTTAACTAAGATTAAGTAAATTTTTAAATACTTTTTTTGTTTTATTGTTTAATGTTTGACGAAACTCAAGAGAGACCTTACGTTTTGAGTATGATCAATACTATTCGTTCTTCTTCTCTTACGTCATTTGCGCAATACTATTCATCTTTAACTGGCGATGCGTGGGAATTCACATTCGCACAATTATTGATGATAACTAGTCAAAATCTCGGAATTTACATCGATATTCCTCCATATCCTAGGATTACGGCTTATCCTAATCTTTTTATCATTCTTATCGCTCCTCCAGGAGTACATCATAAAAGTACAATAATAAATCGTACAAAGAACATAACTCAAAAAATTACAGAACTAGTTCAAAATGAAGATTATGTTAAAAGCATTACGAACTTACAATTAGCAGGCAGTATGGAAGGGTTTATGGAACGATTAACTAAGGGCGATAAAATTGATTTATATAATGATGAGTTTGGTCGAGTATTATCTGCGTCTGCAAGAGGGACGTATGAAACAGGGTTATTGGAGATATTAAATAATGCTTATTATAAGAAAGGAACTGCAAGTTTAAGGAGAGAGTTAAAGTCGATAGATGCAAATAATGGAAAAAAGGAGGGTAGTAGAAATAGGGATTTGATAGTTCCGGATGGAAAATATGTTACATTTTTCGGCGCAATACATGAGAATGAGATGACGGAAGAAATGTATAGGGTAGGTATAATTAGAAGAAGCATTATCGTTTATTTATCTTATGAAAGTGTTATAACAGAGCCAATAGTATATGATAGAGAATCGAACGAATTAGCAAATGCGATTGAAGAAGCTATCATAAAAGTTATGGCAGAAGCGAGAGCAAACTTAGTTAAATGGAGTTATCAACCGACATATGAACTAAAAATAGATGATAATAATGGGTATGAATTTATTCAACAACATAAACACTTACCAATCAACTTTGAATATAGTGACGAAGCGATAGAATTTCTTAAAGAATTATATACTACTGCAATGAAAAACGCCAAACAAGAAAAGAGACAACTCTATCCTAACGAATCGGTAGAATTAATTACGCGAATCGCAATAAATATAATGTTATGGGATGCGATGAGAAAAGAAAAATATTCAAATCTAGTTCTAACAAAAGAGAATTTGATTGAAGCAAAAAATTATATGGAAAAAATAGTAGAAAATTATATTAAAGCAATTTCTGCTATCGAAGACAAAGATGTCGATGAACGCTCAAAAAAGGTATATAATTATGTTATGAAAAAATGCGAAAATTTCCCGTATTTTATTAATCAAGGTGATGTTATGAACGCTGTAGGACAGAAATGGGAAAATTTTCAAAGAGAAAATGCGATAGTCCACGCAATAGAAGAAAATAAAATAGCGAGATTCGAAATTACATATATTAAAAAGAGAACTGGTTATATATTATGTCCATATGTTCGCGTAGATGATGTTATCGCAATACTCGAAAAAATGGTTGTAGAAGGGAAAATTTTGAATTTTAGAGAAGTGCGCAAACGATAAATCCCTTAGCAATTTTTATTCTATAGAATAAAAATTGAGAGAATCTGCAAAAAAGGTAATGGAATTTCATTATTTTAGCAAAAGAAAGTGTTAAAAACTAAACTTTTATTTACTAAAAAATACTAAACTTTTACGTAAAAACTAAACTTTCAAAATAATTTCATATCACTAAACACTAAACTTTTACGTAAAAACTAAACTTTTAAAGAAAATTTACTTGATTAATTAATGAACCAGAAAAAATAATATGCCATTTTAAATGGAAATTAATCAATCAAGTAATAAATCAAGTAAAATTACTTGATTAGATATTTCGTTGAAAATCAACGTTCCATCACGATTTCGAACCATATAATCAAGTAAATCAAGTAGTATAATAATAATTAGTATATATACTAAAAAATACTATTTTATTAAAAGTTTAGTCTTAAAAATAAAAGTTTAGTATTTTCAGTCGATTTTGACCTTTGAAAAATAACACTTTTAGAAAACAAAATTCCATATATAAGCAAAAAAAGTTTAGTCTATTGCCTATTAATAAAAAATACTAAACTTTTAAAAAAGTTTAATCTTAAATATGTAACTCGCTTAACCAAAAAGTTTATAATATAGTTAATGATATAGATGTGTAGCGGAGACTCTCTACATTAAAATTAAACTTTTTAAAAAGTTTAATTTTAAACGTAGCATATAAGATTTGAAGATTATAATTTCTATTAGTTTTAAAAAAGTAAAAGTACAAGAAATTCAAAGGTACTTGATTTACTTGATTATATATGTTGAAATCGTAATGAACTATTAATTTTTAATGAAATATCTAATCAAGTAAAATTACTTGATTATTACTTGATTAGATAATTTTTAATCATGATGAAACGTTGATTTTTAATAAAATATCTAATCAAGTCAATTTTCATTAAAAGTTTAGTCTTAAAAATAGCATATAAAATTCATAAAATTCAAATAGAAAAGATTTATCTATATATCATGTTTACTTGTCCGTTTTGTAATGCTAGTTTTCAATATGAAGATAGATTAAAAGTACATATAGTACAAAAACATTTGGACTTACCTACTAATATTACACAAAATTTTGATGATAAAGAAAAGCCAAAAGAAGTCAAATCAGCTGAACAAAAAACTGATAATGGAGTGAAAGAAAAATCTTTTGAAGATAAAGATACGAAGGATAGGGTTTTAGAAATTAAACCACCACCCACGATTAAACCGAAAAGATTTAAAATTCCAAGAAGAAGTATGAAAGATACAATATTGATAACTTGGGAAGGCGAATTCTACTTCAAATTCATTCTTTCTAATGCTACTACTACAATGAAAAATGAAATAAGCGAAGGTATTGCAAATTGGATATATAATTACTTGAAAACTAATAAAGATGTTCAATTCAGGATTATAAAACAGGATTAAAAATCTAGTATCTAGAAGGAAATATATTCAAATCTAACCAAAAATTCATTAAAAGTTTTTATATTAGATCGTATTTTTTGAATTATGATGTGGAATATCTGGGAGATATTACTAATCATCGTAGGGTTGGGGTTATTGATAGCCCTGTTCCTAGCAAGAAGCGGAGCTAAGTTCCCAATGATTAAAAGGCACGAAACGGGAACATTAGTAATTGCACTTGCCGCACTTTTTCTTGCCTTCGCTATGGTAACGGGAGTTTTAACTGTAACGCAGACAACTACATCGATAAACACGCAACAGACTGGTCCAACATATGATCTTTCCTATTACTTGGGAAATGTTCAGGGGGCATCCGCAGCATCAAGTACTGCAACAACAGTGGTACTTGCATCCAAGATAGCAACAATCAATGGCGTGAATGGAATAGAGACAACCGCAAATATGTATAATGGAAACTTTGTAGTTGGGGCAGATCACAATGCAACAATTGGACAGGTACAGTATTCAATAACATTATATAGGACTGATACGAATATTGGAAATATATCATTTTCCGTATCAGCTGTTGGAATTCCAACTATAACGAATTCAACAACTGGAAAGTCCTATCCACTTGTGATGGAGACAAGCAATGGTCAGTATGAGGTTTATTTCGCAAACAACACATTAACACCAAACATATATGTTCATACAATAGCAGTTGGCGGAACAGTCACTTTCTGGGTAACTATTGATTATAACGCTAATGCAGTTAGTGCGATGAGTCAGTATCAGTTCGAGTCATTCAACATAAACATTTCATTTGGAAGCGGACAGTCAATTAGCATACCCAATGAAATCGTATTAGCTTCTTAAACAAATAGTTTTTTAGTTTATTTTTTTAATTTTTATTTATTTTATTTTTACAACAATAAAATATTTATAGTGATTTTTAATATTATTTTGTGGAGGATAATCTCGATTTTGGAATTTTAGATAGTACTGATAACGATAATAGTAGAAAAATCGATACTTCAGACCCTAAAGATATCAAAGAAGCTAACGAATCTAAAAAATCATATTCTGATTGGGAAATGCGTATTTATAGTTTGGAAGACAAAGCTTCAATGTTAGATGATAGGCGAGCGGCGCAAATAATGAAAACCATTATATCTTCACTTCTCGTCTGTTTAGGTAGTGTACGTGGATATGAAGAAGAATACAAGAAATTCAGAGAAAGATTTATTAATCTTCCAAAATTAGGAAATTTAAAAACGCAACTGCGTGGAAATGATTACGATATTGTTGAATTACAGACAAATGAATCGATCTATGTACCTTTAGGGCAATTAAGATTAGGGATTCAAATCATGCTTGAAAAACAAGCGAGTAGATTGCTACAAGAGGCGATGGTACTTGAGACGGATATTAAAAGGGTTTTGAGAAGAGAGTTAAAGTATTTTGACGAAAGAAAAACGTTCAATAGTAATGAATATATAAAGATGCAGATAATGAATTCGGCTATGCCAACAACTCCAGAATCATTTGATAATATTGGTGGTATAGGAGATATTTTGCCGCCATCTGCTCCGTCGATGGAGGATGAAGATGACAACATCGACGTACGATCACGAAAGTAAAAATAATAATACGAATTTACCAAGTCTGAACCTAAGCGCAATAAATCTAGGGCAAGATTATGAGAGAATGTTAAATAAAGATTTCTATACTGGCGAAGATATCAGGAAGATGTTTCGACTTATACCGCCTGAAATTCAGTATTATGAGACTACAAACGAAAAAGGTAAATTTGTTGTTAATTACCCCGCACATGTCGTTTTAACAAACTGGTTAAATGCGTGGATTGATTATAAAGAAGGAAGAAGACCGGATAATCCGTTGAATTCTTGGAAAGTCACGATGAAGTTAAAGCAATTATTGGAAATGGGTAGAAGACAGAAAGCAGAAGAGTTAGGGGCGATGGGACTCCCTTTACTTCATTCATATAGTAATATAACGTTCGATTATGAAGATTATCGTCCCAGCGTCTTTTTAAAATGGGCTGGGAATTATAAAAAGAAACCGCTTGATTATGGCGGAAATGTTTGTATTATCTACGGTACGCAAGGTTCAGGAAAGACCTCTAAAGCTTTAAAACTGTTTGTTGAAAACGCAATTCCTGAAGGGATTAAAGTTATGGGTAATATTCAAATTGAAGATGATTTGGAGGGATATACATATGTCACTAGAGAGAGCGAGATATTATTAAATGCTATAAGTAATGCGATGAAAGATGAACCATCGCTTGCAATAAAAGACGAGCAACAATTAGGAGGATTCGATAAAACGCATACGACAACAATAGACAATCAAGAAGATGATGCTATCATTAGACTTACAAGAAAACTTAAACTATCTGAAGTAAGGATATGGCATGAAGAAAGAAAGATTGCAACATCGGTCTTGGGAAGTGTAAGAATGATGATTAAATGTTATGGAGGTACAGAAGAAAGGGTAAAGCAATTGAGGAAAAAAGCTACATTTATTATTATGAAAGATGGTACTCAAGAATCAAGTTTTGATGTAGATGGTATTCCAAATACTTCTTTAAAATATAAAACGGACGATCCTGCGCCTTTCATTATGGATGTTTCAATCACGCTCATTTACCAATATTTAGCAAAAATAATGGGGCAAACTACTAACGAAAAAAGTCATTATGAAAAGTTGAGAGATGAAATTCTAATCCACAAAAGATTTTTTGATGAAACTGGAAAAAGAGTTGATAGAAAAACGCTTAAAGAGTTTCAAAGCTGGCGCGAAAAGAATAAACTTCCCGAATAATATTTTTATGAAAAAGTTCAAATACCTTTTAACCTTATAATGTCATGAAACAAAAATTAAAACTTCCCCTATCTATTCTATCACTTCTCGACAAAAATGAAGAATTTGAAAAAAAGGTAAGTAAAGGGATGAAAAATCAAAGAGCAAGAAGCGAATTGATAGACGAAATCATAAAAAAATTTGTGAGCAAGTATAAAGTTTTTAATGTAATTAGTGCTAAAAATGAATCAATAGTTGTAAGGAGCGATTATTTAGATTTAATATATGAAAATAAAGGTTGGGGAGGACATTCGTTAGATGTATGGATTTCAATGATAATTGAATTAGAATTGGGCAATCGCAAGGACAATAAACTACCGGAAGATACACATAGGACTGCTGAAGTTTATTCAATTCCTACATATTTATTTGAAGGAATTAAGACGAGAGAAGAGAAAGAAAAATTGACGGTCGATTCTATTGCATATTTGTTAAAAACGACTACTCCCTACTATACAAAGGAGAATACGAGAACAATTGTCTATGAAACGCGTGACGAACTCTACTACTACATCCTCGATTTAAAAGGTCGCGGTACTAAGTTTTTCGACAATTTAGTCGCATTTGCAATAAACTATTATTCTAAAGAAGTATTAAATAAAACTTTCCTTACAGTTGAATAAAAGTTTTTATATTTGTTTATTATCGTTTAATTATGGCGAAGAAGATAAAGTTTAAACATCATCCAGGGTATAATTATAAAAAAGGAGTTGATTGGAACGTTAAAAAAGGATTAGATTATGCAAAAAAACATCATTTATCGTCGGAGGATGTAAAGAAACAATTAAATTTTCTTGCAAATTTAAATAAGAATAAAAATAAAAAAGTTTCTAATGTTTACAAGAAAGCGGCGGAAAAGGTTTCAAATTTCGGTAAAAAGCTAAAATCAAATAATAATAAAAAGAAAAATAAAAAAGGAAAAATAGAAAAAGAAATTATTGATTTTTTCAAAGAAGATAAGGAAGAAATTTAAACGAAATGTTTAAATATTGTTAATATATTCCATAATATGGAATGTCCCAAATGCGGAACTAAAATAGTTAAAAATGGTTTTCGTAAAGGAATACAGTTATATAGATGTAAGAATGATCATGCATTCAATGAAAATACATTGTTCGGCAACAAAAATGTAAACGATAAGATTAAAGATGAGTATGAACGTTTTAAAAAACGAAAAACTTATTTTGACGAAAATGGAATGTTGATTCTTCCGCCATCTATACGTAAAATCGTTTAAGAGTTTAAATAAAAGTTCAAATATTTGAATATTATATTTTATTTATGTGTAGAATGGGGTTCGTTTCGACGACTTCAATTACTGATCATACGAAAACTATTAGAGACGCTTCAGTTTTTTATAGTGACGAAAATCCTGATGGTTTTGGTTACGCTTATTTACATGAAGGTAGAATAATATACTATAGTAAAACGAAAGAAAGTGCAAAACAGTATTGGATGAGAAATCCGCAAACTAAAATAATCTCCCACCTATCACTATTCCACGACAGAAGAGCTTCAGTCGGTTCTATCTCAAATTCTAACTCTCATCCTTTCGTTTCGAATCAAGTAGCTTTAGCTCATAATGGAACGCTTCATAACTATGAAAAATTGAAAAATCATCTAATCGAAAAGGGGTTTAATTTTACGTCGCAAACCGATTCTGAAATCTTATTGGCATTATGGATATTTTATGGGACTAAGTTTACCTCAATCCTAGAAAAGTGGAAAGTCGATGGAAAAATAACGACGATTATTCTAACATTAGATGGATTGTATTTATATACAAATAATAACGCAATGGTAGTTTACAAAACAAAGGATTCATTGATGGGGTTTTCAGATACAAGGTTTATGGGAATTGAAAATGCTACACAAATTCATCCAAAAGTTTTATATTTTGTTTTGGGAAATAATATTACTCCAATAACTAAAAATTCAAATACCTTTTGATCTTTAACAACTATGGATACTGTGTCATATGCAAAATCGATTTTTGAAAAATGTTTACAAATACTAAAAGAGAGGGAGAAATACAATGGAGTATTGGAAAGGACTACTGATATTTTTAACGAAGTAACAAATAATGATATGAAAGTAGATGAAGCGTATTTATTTCTCGCGCTAATGAAATTAGAGAGATTGAAAAACGAAAAGTCAATTGATAGTTTTATCGATATGATCAATTATTTTGTATTATATTCAAAAACTTTCATCGAAAATCCTTGAATTTTCTTTAAAACTTTTTATATTTGATTATTATTGTTTATTTATGAAGTTAAAAAGTTCGACGGTCCCTCCGATTTTAGTTCTAGCCCTTATTATTCAAGCTACTCTTTTAATTAACGGTTCGGCGTTATTTGGACCATATTGGAGTGAATATGAACCTATTTTAACAATTTACATTCTTCTAGACGCAATCCTATTGCCACTCTCACTTATGAAAATCATCCCCTTCCTCGAAATTACAATATCTGATGCTATTATCGTTTTCATCCCAACATTTTTGATAAGTGGATTTTTATTTCAATTTTTATTTAAAACTTCTCCAATCACAGTTCCAGTCACAAACTTTTTCCTCGATTTCATCTTCCAAATCTTTGTTGTAGCATTTACCGAAGAGATGATATTCAGGGGAGTTTTATTACAATATAATTTGGGTCCAGTTCCCGGGTGGTTGTGGACAGGTATAGCATTCGGTTTTGCGCATTTAAATTCATATACAACACGTCTCGGATTAGACTGGGGTGCGCTTATCATTGCTATACTTATGGGTTGGCTGTTCGGTTTAATTGTAACATACTTCTCGAAAATGAATCTAAGCGGAGTTGGTCTTACAATCACTTGGGCTCTTCATAGCGCATGGAACGTTGCACTAACTACTACCATCTTCTCTCTGACGATTTTTAGACCAAACACGTTACCATCAAATCTTCAATTAACGTTTTTAGGAATAGCTGCGCTATTATTTATTGTAATTTTTATAAAATTTAAACGCTTCGAAAACGCATCTCATTAGAAAAAAATTAAATACTCTTTTTACTTTTTTGATTGGTGATAACAATGAATTGGAAAAATAGAATGTTTTTAGAGGCTGCGCAAAAAGGGATAGATTTGAGTTTAATCGAAGTTTTAGTCGATGAATGGGAACAAGAATATTCTGACGAACCAAAAGATTTGGAAGAACTCTTCTTCGAATTGAATTTACCCATGTATTATTAATTCATTTTTATTGTTTAGAATTGTTTTTCCATTTAATATTATTTTTTCCCATTCTTTTTTGTCAATAGAAACTTTTTCATATGGGAGTAGGGTTAACTCGTTATTTAAACTTCCATAGAAGAGTACTTGCGGTTTTCCTATACCAACCATGTTTTGTCTTAGTATTGATGTTTTTTTGAATAGAAAATTCGCAAGTTCCTTTCTGTCTACTAAAACGCTTTGTATTATATTATTATCCGCCCTCTTAAATGCATATGTTAGTTTCAAGTTCATGATATTCGAATTTAAAGATGGGTCAGTCGTAATAGTATGTTTTTTCAACGTCTGTAAGTTTAATATCTCTGTCGTCAATAATTCCCATGTATCGATACGCGTATCCCGATAGTAGAGTAAAAAGTCATTATCTTCTGAAATTTTGTTTTTTAACATCTCTATCGATATTATAAACTTAATGACCTATTTGAATTTTTCTAACTACTAGTAAAAGAACTAATTTAATACAAAATTTTGGTTTAAGAAAAAATGACACAATGTCAAAACGTGCTTTTAAAGCTTAAATAATAAATTTATATTGAGCAAAAAGTCGAAAACGTTTTGCTCAATTTTAAATTGAACGAAGATAAAAATTATACAGTTTCGAGAAATATGACGCTATGTGCATTCAAAAAATTCAAATAGTCCTTTTCGTTATGTAAATTGTGAATAAATCAATTATATTATTAATGGTTATAATATCGATTTTTATGTTTTTAACTGCGAGCGCAAGCAATATGAATTCAACG
>Ga0080003_1001453_pt1 | contig 12492 bp, 17 predicted proteins | sample JossMetagenome_FD_69206 | JGI IMG/M metagenome (GOLD analysis project Ga0080003, IMG submission 69206) | Hot spring microbial communities from Joseph's Coat, Yellowstone National Park, USA - JC2_E (SPADES assembly) (version 2) | ecosystem: Environmental > Aquatic > Thermal springs > Hot (42-90C)... | reverse complement strand
ATCCAACTGTGTAGAGCATGTAATGACGTTCTATATCATTTAGCTTTTCATAAAATTCGTGTTTATCGTTCGCAAGGTCGTATTCTTCCGGTATCCAGTAGTTATTTTTGGCTTTTGTATACAAAGCAAGCACTTCTGGGTATTTGACTTCATCTAACTTGTAGTTAAAAGATTGACAAGCTTCGTTTTCCATGGGAACCTCCAGCGAGATTATTAGTAGTATATCACAAAACAATCATATAGTCAAGTAATGCTCAATCTTTACTCATCTTCTTTTGGAATATAATCCAGTGGTAAAAACTTAGTTTCATAGCCAGACTTCTTGCGTCTTCTTCTTAGCATAACATATGGTGCAAAGCATAAAATTAAACTTATTAAATCAATTGGGATAAACTTTGGATCTGTAAAGTGTGGGAAATATCTTTCTATAAATCTTGTTACTACATTAGAATAATGCGCCGATTTAATTACATAAAACACAAAAATCATAAAAAGTGTAAATAAGAACATAAGAAACTCTGGTATAAATAAACCAACGGAGTAGCCACCTAAAAAGTTTGCCAAGTATGTATATGTAATACCACGTGGGAAAATGTAATACCTATCTATAATCCAATATGCCAAACCTATTTTTAGAACTAATGACATACCAAGTACATAGAACCATGCAAGGTTAATAGCAAGCGGATTTGTTGCATGCATACTCCAAAGAACAATGCCAACAGATGCAGAAAGACCAAATAATACACTGGCATGTACTAATGTACCAAACTCAACACCTTTTATAATTTGGAACATTCTTTGATTGGTAGTAATCTTCTTATCATCAAGTGGTCTTTCTTCATCAAGTTCCAATGACAAGTACCAATCAAGGTCTGATAAAACAGTAATAATACCAGAACCACGACGCTGGGCTTCTTCTTTTTTAATGGCTTCTTCAACCGATCTTCTAAGTGCTTGTTTGCGTCCTTCTGACATGGTTAGTTATTCCTTATCATAACCATAGATGTTTTTACACATCATAATACCAATTATAAACCAAAGCCTCCTCCACCACTTTTGAAACAGCACGCTGTATGTTCTTGCCACACTATAACCCCAACATTTCTATTTCTTTTGTTAAATGGATTCAAATCTTCTGCTATGCCTTTAGCAATTTGAAGTGGAGATAATCCGGAGCCTTCAATAAAATGAGGAATTTCATTGATTATATCTTGTATATTGGTGACAGCGAAATTGCCAATTAAAAGTAATGGGTCACTATAATATGCCAGCATTTTAGCTAAAGAAGGTGGATTATGCAATAATGAAGTCCAAGCTGGATCTGCTGGTATCATTAGGTTGTTAGCGTTATTATCAGTTATATCTGAGAATATATACCCTGGTTTAAAGCATCTTCTACCAACTTCCATTATATATGGATTGTAAACTTGATACCAAGAAGCTTGTGGAGGTGTTGCAACAAGTCCCATTGTTTCAGATATTAAATCGTGCCATCTTGCGATGGATAAAAGTCCACCTGCTATTGGGTCTTGATATTCAATCTCACCAACTCTTGGATAACCATTTCCCCAAAGACCAACACATATAAAGGTTGGATCAAAACCAGCCATCGTAGCTGCTTCCACAAGTGATGGAAACTTCATAATAATTTGAGCCATGTAAGGGCAAGTTATTAACTCTGTTGGAATCGGTAAATTTGTCAAAGCTTCCTGAACTGCCATCATAAAGTATTTCCATTTTTCCGCATCTGGGGATAGTTCTCTTATTGCCCATATAAATGCAAACAACTCTGATGGTACAGATGGGATTTGACTGCTTGAATAAGCATAATGAAACTCTGTTGTTATTTGGGGAAATTGTTCATTTATATATGTTAAATTTTTAGTTACTTGAATTGCTAATGCTGGATCACCAAAGAAGTCTGGGATAAGCCGACCAGTTCCAACGTCCTTTAATAGTTGTGTTATATAGAATTGTGCAGCCGATAATACAACAGGTGGTAACTGTACTTGAGACACCTGTATTGCTGCAACCTCAGCAAGTATAAATGGAAGACAAGGCAAGCAAGCTTGGTTTCCTGCATTTACTTTCGACATTTCTTTTTGAACTTGTGATATCATTGATGGGGAAAGTCCATAATAATGCGGATAAAGTTGCATTGAAGTCTGTCCTTGACCTACTTCACCATATCTTGTACCAGATGGTATGCCAGGTGGTATTCCAGGTGGTATAATTGAATTATTAAAAGGCATTAAAATTTTCTTTAATGGAAAGTAATCCTTTGATAAAAAGAACAACTTATCACTAGATGCTCCAAATTGTCCAGCATCGCCTGTTTCTGCAAAACCAACTGGGATTTTGTATTTTATTTTTGGTGCAAAAATACCATCTACAAAACATAACCCCAGAGGCCAACAGAAAAGACATCCAGTATTCAACAAAGATGTGAAATCAAAAAGATCACCAGCACCAACAAAAGCTTGTCCTTCTTCAGACAATGAAAGGTTAAGAGAATTTGCCATAGCCACAAGGCTCATCTTTGCAATGTAGTCAAAAAATTCACGCCTTGATGCTTTGGCATTTTCAAAAAACTGTTTTAAATCATCTTTGTTAAACATATAAACCAACCCATATATTAGCAGGATTGCTTGATTTTACATCTATTAAGAACCTAACAATATAGGGATCAGTGTTAGGGTGTTTGAACAATGGAAGCGAATACCAACCACTTTCTCTTTGCCTCATTTGGTATAAAAACTCAAAAAATGCAGGGCTATTATATCTGAGCATAATATAACCTTTTATATAACGTACCTTTAATGGTATTCCAATATTTAGAATATAATCTTGGTCTGGATACAAAGTGCCTATGAAACTAGTTTTAATTCCATATAATTTGTCAAGATAAGTTTCTGTAGCTTGTTTAGTTCCAGATAATTGTGGATAATACACATCTTTTCCACTAGTCACGTAAAACCTTACTTGCTTGCCATCCATATTAGTATTATACCAAGATAATGTATCATTGTCAAGATTATATCAATGTGCTATAATAATACCATGTTTAAGTTCATTCATTTTGTGATTCATACAACACTATTGCTAATGATTATGGCTCTTATCTATCACTATGATCCACAAATATTTACTCAGATGAAAGAGATGCTAATTACATTGTATAAAGCCATTGTGAACTACAAAGCTAATTACAATGATAATTTGCTAAATCATTTAGATACAACAAATAATATAAATAAACTTACCACCAAATTACACCATATTATTAATATTCATAAGTGATTTAAAAAAAATCAAATCTGATATAAATCATTGTAAATTTTAAAATAAGTATTATAATATTATTGGTATGATTAGTATAACCAGTATTACTGATATTACTAGTAATACTATGACGACCAAAGAAAGGAGTCCAGTAGTATATGCTTAGCAACATGATGCCTTACGCTATATACTTTATGTTATTTTATATACCTAGTATGGCTCTTTTTTGTTTGGCTATTTGTGATAAATAATTTTTAAGGAGGTATATATGGTAAAAGAACTTTCAACCTTTGCTGTTTGGTTTCACAAAGATGGCAAAGATTATCAAGGCACAGTATCACTGTACCAGGAAGATGGTAGTGTGCTAGAAGCATTTCTCGAATCTTCTGAGTGTCAATGCCTATACCCTAATGTCGAAATGCGTATACACCGCTCTATAGTTGATTACCAAGTACAATGGGAACAAAACCCATTTAGCAGTGATGAAGAAGCCCAAGTGTGGGAACGTCATGTATTGGAAGTCATTAGAACAATGGAAGACGATTGTGCTCGTTGTTTACACTTTAAAGGCACTAAAACCACAATAAGGAGGTCTGAATGATAGGAACACACTTGTATAACTCAAGAAAACAAGTTGATATACAACAGAGCAAAGAAAATAAGCCCAATGTGGTATTGTCTAACAATCATTGGTATGCAGTTATGGAAGCCATAGAAAATGACAATTTTGACCGTGCTCTTAAAATTATGGATCTTGTAAAAGACACATCAAACTACATAGAGCAGGAGAAAATACTCTTTGTTTCAAGGTATATTGAGTTGTATCAAGTTACCAATCAAAAGTACTTTTTAACAAGAGCATTGGACATAGTTGAAAGGATCATGTTTTATGATGCAAGTAAGTCTGTTAATTAACTCTGAAAATTTTTATTTTAAAGGAGGTTTGTATGAAAGTAGGCTTAGACCTAGGATTTGGTTGGTGTAAAGTTTACACCAGCGAAGGGACTTGTTTTAAGTTTCCATCATGGCTTGCGTATCACACAGATGCAGCCATATCTGAGATGGATATTGTAGTTGTGGACGGCATTGAGTATGTTGTTGGTGAAGATGCCAAGTATGAAAGGCAAAGGATTACCATATCAGACATCGACAACGTAATATATTACTTTAGTGTCTTCAAAAAATACGCACTTCAAAAAGCTGGGATTAAGGATGATAATGTCCAAATAGTTACAGGATTACCACCAATACACAAAGACAAAGCAAGCAAGCTTGAAAAACAAGGTGCGACTGTCTTGCCACAAGGCGTTGGTATATACCTTGATGTAAAAGATAAGGTAAAGTCTAATGAAATGCTCATATTGGATATAGGATTTAACACTGTGGATTATATACTGGTTTCAAATGGTGTGAAGAAGAAAGGGAATACAATAGAAAAGCAAGGCGTAGAAAGAATGGTGGAAATGTTTAGGTCCCAGATAAACATATCTTTCGTAAAACAGTTTTCGCTTCAGAGAGTTATGGATCTCTTCGAAAAAGGCTATGGCGTTTTTGAAGGTGACCATATAGATATGTCACATATTAAAAAAAGAGCAATAGCTGAATACAACGAAATACTAAAAACAAGGCTTAAATCAGAAATTGGAAACTTGCTTGATGAAATAGAAACGATAGTTCTTGCTGGCGGTGGTGCATATTACATTAAAGATATAAGAAAAGATGTCTACATACCAGATGCACCAGAGTTTTCTCAAGCAAGAGGATATACGAAGATATGAAAAAGGATAAAACAGCTGGGAAACCAGCTGTTGCTATATTAATAGAGAGGTAAGTTATGGCAACAAAAAGAACAACCATTGTATTGGAAGAACGGTATGCAAACATTTTAGAGTCCTTACCAAACAAGTCTAGGATCATTAATAACTTATTGGCGTTACTATTTATCAACATAGATGAAAATGATCTTATGAAAATATCTTACGCATCAAGCAAAAATGAGAATTTACGCAGAGAACTTCAAAGTATATTGCAACGTAACATTGGTATAGAACCACTTAAACAAACTAATAAGGTTAAATTTAATAAGACCGTTAAGCAAACACTAAAAGAGACAAAAGAGAAAGAATCAGTTGATAAATCACCCATATCGTTTGAAAGTTGGTGGTAATGTATTAATTATTTTCACACAATAGACAAATCACACATTATATGATATAATATTTTCATGACAGAACAATGGAATAGACTACCACCAAAGGATGAACTACAAAAATTATTAGAAAACTACACTAAACAAGAAATTGCTAGTATACTTGGTATATCAATATACGATCTTAATGCCATTTTAAGAAGATACAAACTTATACCAACAAAAACACCAAATTTTTCAGAAAAGTTGGCAGATAATTTGGCATTGTATTCGCATAGCGAAGTAGCAAAACTCTTAAAAGTTAACATAAGGACTATTTATTATTATATGAAAAAGTATAAACTGAAAGAAGATAAGAATTATAAAGTAAAAGGAATAAAAGATAAAGCAAGTAAACAATATTGGTACTATATAATAAAAGAAAATAAGGTAAGTAGAGTTAATAAAAAGAAAATAAAAAAGATTGGAGACATAATATGAACAAACGCCCAAGCAAAGAGGAGCTTATTAAGCTACTACTTATTTACGATACACAGACAGAGATCGCAAGGCATCTTGGTGTTTCAAAACAACTTATTAATTTGTGGCTAAAACAGTATGGATTATCTGTAGAGAGCTCAAAACATCTAAAGGTTAAACAGATTGGTAAGTGGTTTTATCTATACAAGAAAGAAGGAAATACATACAAACTATTTGGTAAATTCACACAAGAAGATTTAGAATAATAACTTTTAATCTATAGTTTATATCATTGCAAATTTTAAAGAAATTATTATATTTATATCCACCAAAAGTTAGGAGGTAAGCAGTTATGAATCAAACAGAATTTAAACAAAGAGTTTTAGCTTGGACTAAAATAATAAATGTACAACCAAAAGAAATTCAAATAAGAAAAATGACAAAAAAGTGGGGTGAGTGCTCCAGCACTGGCATAGTTACCTTTGCTGAAGATCTGTTGAGCCAACCGTTAGAGTTTATTGACAGTGTTATTGTTCATGAATTATTACACTTAAGATATCCAAGACACAACAAGATGTTTAAGCTTATGCATGGCATATATCTAAAAGAAGCATATAAATTGGCTGAAAACTTTTGATATTATCTGAGTTATAGATGTTATATTAAATTATATCAAAGCAGGAGGTAAGCAAAATGCCAAAAGAAATCAAATTGACAGTAGAAAAAATAATAAGATCAAATAGAAAAACCATTGCAATACAAGTTACAAACAATGGAACCATCATAATAAAAGCACCAAAAGAAGCAAACGATGATGCAATAAGCATAGCAATTACAAGAAAAATATATTGGATTGAGGAAAAATTGAAATTAGTACAATCAAGACCAAAATTTAAGGAAAAAGAATTTGTAAATGGTGAAGGATTTTTATATTTAGGAGATTATTACAGGTTGCAAATAACCAAAAACCAAAAAGAACCTTTAATACTAAAAGACAAATATTTTTATCTCTCAGATGATTACTTACCTAAAGCAAGAGAAGTATTTATTAGTTGGTATAAAGAAAGAGCCTTAGAAGTAATACCAGAAAGAGTAGAGTTTTACGCCAAAATGAACGGTTACAAATACAATAAAATAAACATAACAGATGCAACAACAAGATGGGGCTCTTGTGGTGTATCTGGGAATCTCAACTTCAACTGGAAACTAATAATGGCTCCTTTATCTGTGATAGATTATGTAGTAGTTCATGAATTAGCCCATTTAGAAGAAAAACATCATGGCGAAAAGTTTTGGGATAAAGTAAGAGTTATGATGCTAAACTATGAAGAAAAAGACAGATGGTTAAAAGAAAACGGGTACATGTTGAATGTTTAGCATGTCAGAAATGCATCATCTTGTCAGTTTATATTAGTAACAACACTTAGGAGGTTTGTAAAATGGCAAAATGGTTAAACGATTTGTTTAAAGATTACATGAAAGAAGAGTTGGAAGAAGACCTAACGCAAAACAACAAGCAAACAGATCCAATACTTAGTGGCATCTACTTTGGTAGTTTAAAAGCTTTAGACAAAAACAAACCAAACAAACCTTTATACTTTCTCATAATTGACAAAGTAGATGAAAATCTTTATGAAGTTTTAAAAGTATCTGACCACCATGTGTTTGCCACAAACGTAGATGTTGTCCTAGACATAGGAACGATGAAGGTTATAGTACAAACAGATACAAACTTTTATCTAACAGAAGAAGAAATAAACAAATTCATATTGATATACAAAATATCAGAACAGGAGTTACACAAGATACTTGCTTTTAGAGATGGCGAACTAACTAACTTGAAAACAGGTGTAACTCCAATATACGATGAAGATATCAGAAAAAGATTCAAACAAGAAGAGTTTAACCAAATCAAGGATTATCATTTGAGGATTTTTACCATCTTATCTGAAAACGAAGCAGAAGAACAACCAAATGTGAAAGTATATATATTAAAAAGCTTATCACAGATATGCGATGTTATATCAGCAAGAGTTCAAATTACATACCACTCAGATGATATAAATAGTTTGTTTAAAAACTATGAAATCGTTAATATACAAGATTTGGAATTTGTAAACCTTGAAGATGGTTCAGTGGCTGTATATCAAGACCCAGTCATAGGTGGTTTTTATCTAATAGAGTCACTTTGATTTTAGGTTGTAATAATACCATAATAATGACTTATATCATTGCAAATTTACAATTAAGTGTTATATTATTAGTATCAAACCTATAGGAGGTTAGTTTTATGTTGTTAGAGCTTTATCAACGTCGCTTCGATGGGAAGCAGTTATTTTGTGGGTATATAAGCGGGTGTACGATTTATGTTAATCACAAATTACTTGAAGCATTAGACAAAGATGCACTACAAAAACAAGCAATCAAGATTGAACTCCCAATAGAAAACTGTGATGTTATAGAATTAAGTAAAGATATATTAGTTTTAGTACCAGGCGATAAAGTATTATATTTCTTCAATAAAACTAAATACAATATCGTATCAATAGAAAGTGATGACTATAAAACCTATTCTAACAGCACACTATCAACTTTGATACTAGCACTTGGAAAAGTGAAACTACATTGTGAATATACAGATGAAGACGAAGATACAGGCGAAGGAGAAACCAAGAATATAGTAATATTACTATATCCTGATGGAAGAATAGAAGACATTCCAGATGAGAAAATATTAGAGTATGTATGAAACCAATAGGGGCTCTTGCCCCTTATTTGAATAAAATAAGTATAAAAGTGTGATAAAAGTTAATAACAAACAACTTTTAAATGCTATTAAAAAATCGTTAACACTGAAATATAGAAAAGACAGCAAGGTATTATTAAAAACATCAAACAACATATTAAAGGTTTATAGCAATAACGTTGAGGTTTATGATAGCAAAGACTCACAAGAAAATTTCTATCATAATTACTTATCAATATCAATAAATGTAAGTGGAAATGACAATGAACTTATAGCTTTAGTGAATAAACATAATTTATTAAAAATCCTTGAATCTATTAAATCTGATAAAGTTAGCCTATCAATACAAAATGATGATATGAATAATTATCTGTCCATTAGTGATAGTGAAGCAACATATCTTTTAGAAACTTATAATCCTGAGTCTTTCATAGAAGACTTTATTGACACAGACATAAACAATGGAATTAAATTTAACTCTCAATCTCTAATAAAAGCTATTGATAATATTGTTTATGCTGTAAATAAAGATAAGGTTGTTTACATTATAGATAAGGTTAAATTTAACCATAATATTCTCAAGAGCGTTGGTTTTATTTTTGAAAATAACTCTTTCTCTATAGTTGGAACTGATAACTATAGATTAGCAGTATGTCATTTTAAAATATCAAACAGCTTAAATATAAATGGTAGGTTTGGCATTACAAAAACCGCAGTATCATCTCTTAAATGGATATTTTACAATAGAAATAGCATTTTGTTTAATATTATAGAAAAAGATAATCATAAGATAGCTGTATTTAAATCAAATAATATTGTATTTGTAACGGAAATAGTAAGAGAAGGTGCTTGTCCTGATTTTCTTAGTATTGTGAATGAAGATAGAAAACACCTGGATATAGAACTAAAGCTTTCAAAGAAAGAGAAAGAAAACATCATTGATACTCTAAAGACTTTCTTAGGTAAAACAGAAGAAAACAATGAAGAAGAAAAGAAAAAGGATTTAATTAAATTATTTTCTAAGCCTAAACCAGTATTTGTTAAGTTAACATTGTGCACTGATAAATTAAACTTATTGTCACTATCTGGTGGTAAAAAAGAAGATGTTAAAGTTAAATACAATGGACACAAATATACAGTTACTCTTGATGCATTATTTTTGTTAGAAGCTTTGGAACATATGTGTAGTGATAATATTGTTTTAAAATTTCCTTTAAAAGTTTTGTGTGGTGTATTCATTGAACCTATTGGTTTTACTGACAATTGTAATTGTTTATCTTTAGTGATGCCTTTAGCAGATAGTTACTACACTTTATAGAAATAGTAAAAGCATATCTATTATAAAAATTGACTTATATCATTGCAAATCTAAAATAATAGATTATATTAATAGATATCAAAAGACAGGAGGTAAGTAGTTATGGTAAAAGTTAATGTCAAACAACTAAAAGATGCCATTAATCAATCTTTATCAAGCAAAACTTTTCCAAATCTGTTGTTAAAAACAACTGGTAACACATTAAAAGTTAGTAGCATGGATAATGATAGTTATTTTTCAATAAGCATTAGCATCATACAAAAAGACACTGATTTTATAGCGCTGGTGGATAGAAAACATCTGTTAAACCTTCTTAAAACCATCAAATCGGAACAAATAGATTTGTCAATACAAAATGAAGAGCTATTAATTAAAACTGACAAAGCTGTTTATCGTTTACAATCTATTGATCCAGATCGTTTTATGACTTATGGTTTAGACAAAGACATTGACATTGGCATCAGGTTACCTTCCAAAGCTGTTATATCCGCTATAGACAAGGTTATTTATGCTATAAGTAAAGACAGATACGAATATTTGAAAAGCGTTGGCTTCATCTTTGAAAACAACTCTTTCTTTGTTGCTGGCACAGATGGAAACCGTTTAGCAGTGTGTGATCTTAAAATGCAAAACATTATGAATAACAGATATGGTATTCCAAAATCTGCAGCATTGCATTTAAAAAAGCTGTTGAAAAAAGATGTCTTATTTGGTGTGGTGAAAAACAATAGTTATGAAATAGCGGTTTTCAAAGGTGATAACTTTGTTTTTGCTACCAGATTAACTGATGGATATCCAGATATACTTGGTGCTATTAATGGTTATAGAAAATACATAACAATAGAGATAAAACTATCAAGAAATACTATACTTGATGTTTTGAGATCTTTTGTAATAGGCAAAAGAGATACAAATCCAGTTAAACTAACTCTAACAAATAACAATCTAAGCATAGTATCATTAGAAAACAATAGCCAAGCCAATATTAATGTTGATTATACCGGTAATGAGTATACAATCAATTTTAATGCATTGTATTTACTAGAAGCTATTGAGAATATTGATAGCGACGAAGTAATACTAAAGTTACCATCAAGGAATGACTATGCAGCATATGTTGAACCCGTTGGGAATTGTAATTGCTTGGCATTAGTGATGCCAATGGAATAAATATGACCTATATCATTGCAAAATTAAAATATTAGCTTATATTAAATTACATCAAAACTTTTAAAGGAGGTAAAACGTATGGAGATAAAAGAAGTTGTTGTAGAAGCGATTGCACCATCAGGAAAAGGAAGAAGAATAGGAAAAGAAACATGGCATATTGTTAAGTTTGGTGACAGAGAATTTTTAATGCCAAAAACTGCGTCAAAAAAATTTACTAAAAATATGCGTCATGATACTGTATTTTATTTCTATTTTGATGGCAATAATTTAATCACCAACAACAGACAACATATTCCAGTTGATAACATAGTTCAAAGTTTAAATGAACGTTATTTTGTTGTTTTAAAAGAAGATGTAGAACTTTTCAAACCTGAAAACTACACACTACTTGCAAGAGAGAATGGATTAGCTTTATATATAATGAAAAATTATACCACAACATTTTATAAAGATGGTAACGTATATAGAGAAGTTGATCGTCTATGTATACCTACAACAATTAAATTTTATGAAGAAAAACCATTTAATGAAGAAACATATAACCTATTACAAAAGATAGCATCTTCAAGAGACACTAAGAATATATGGATAAATGGAAATAGACCACTTCTTAGAATGAGCGTACATGACTATAATGATTTAAAAGTATATGCCACAGAAGATGAATATAAATATCGAATATTCTTAATAGAAAACGCAGAATTTGCAAAAAATGGCAGTGTATTACATGTAGCATTCAAAGGCGATCAAACATACATGGTAATGGATAATTTTTACATGCCAATTGAAACAACAGGACATAACAATGACTATGAAGGATACGAATGCATTATACCTAATGCAAGTAAAGTACTACATAAAGAACTAAAAGAATATATTGACGAAGGAAAAATAGTTTTTGTTGAAAGTAGCATTATAGAAATACCAAGTGTAGACTCTGAGATAATTGTTAGGAAAGTAATAAGAAAAGCAGAGCCAGTATTCAAAAGAAACCCAGATAGATTGAGTTATAAATTGTTAGAACCTAATATAGTAGAAGAAAAAACCTATAAGATCAAAGATTTTGTAAACAAGCCAGCGGAACTTGAACGGGGATTTATTGGTATTTGTTAAGTGGAGCATCCAGACCTTTTTATTTGTTTGTTTTTCTGTTAAATCTGATTTATATCAAAGGTTAGGAGGCAAAAGTTATGGAATTTAAAGAAGTTGTTGTAGAAGCTTGGGTACCAGGAAAAAGAAAATTAAAGAAAATGAAAGAAACATGGTACACTGTCATGCTTGGAGACAAAGAGTTTTTGATGCCAGAAAAGTTGAAAAACCATTTTGCTGGTAAGATCTATCATGAATCACAGTTTTCTCTTTACT
>Ga0080003_1001452_pt1 | contig 12496 bp, 16 predicted proteins | sample JossMetagenome_FD_69206 | JGI IMG/M metagenome (GOLD analysis project Ga0080003, IMG submission 69206) | Hot spring microbial communities from Joseph's Coat, Yellowstone National Park, USA - JC2_E (SPADES assembly) (version 2) | ecosystem: Environmental > Aquatic > Thermal springs > Hot (42-90C)... | reverse complement strand
TTGTGGTAACTGGGGGCATGTCTGTGGACCCGACGGATAGGACACCAATAGCCATCGAGAGGTTAGGGGCTGAAATAATAGCCTATGGAGTACCTATAAAACCCACGACAATGACCATGATGGCCATGCTGAATGATATACCAATCCTGGCTGTGTCAGCAGGCGGTATCTACTATAGCGAATTTAACGCCCTGGATATATTCCTACCAAGGCTAATGGCCGACTTAATACCAACAAGGGAAGAAATCGCGATGATTGGACTAGGAGGACTATTACCAAGCTACAAACCCACGCATTCTCATCATTAAGGTGCAACAGCGCCGTGGTATCGCATATTATTTTCAATTTCTAAACGCTTAAGCACGATTAAGCAGGGCATTTGCGTAATCCCTATCATACAACATACCAGGTGTTAATCCAACTTGAGGTTTCTCCGTAGGTTGATCGAACATGTTCTTCAGCCACCTCATGATGACTTACAAGGGCTAGTTCACTCACAATATTTCTTAAATCCTTCGGTAACTGATTCAATAACGCCAGCAATTGATTTGATGGGTCGTGACTTCACGTTGGTACCTCATATATGGAGATTATAGCCTTAGCAAAGTTCTCATCTCAATAGATAACTGCGAATAATGGACGCACCCAGCCCAATCACTAAGTTGGTAATGCGTCTCAGCCCGCCTTAGATGCTCATTCGCAAGTGCTAATCTAAATCTCCCTTATTGGGTCTATCATAATATCCTTACCTTAGCTATGGGTTTTGGCAGAATCCAGTAATATGCCTTTCCATCCTTAACCCTTCTCAATCCACTCTCAATTATTCTACGCCTAACATGGTCCAGAAAATCCTGGAGCCTTCCGGATCTATCGAGGAGGATTACAGCGTCCCAGTAGATATTCAGAAGTAGGGGCCGTATTATACCTGGGTTTACGAACTCATCAAAGTCCATGTCCAACACCGTGAACTCGGGATAACCCCTCAATAGAGCTGTGTTCGTTGCCTTACCCCTAATTAATCTGTTAATTTTATTGAATCCCCCTATGGAGGACCAGTATGTCAACATCACTCCTCTCATCAGCCTCGCACCTAGTTCACGAACTAAAGAGTAGGACAACTACGTAACTCTCATTGGTCAACCTGCTTAACTCTCTCCTGAGATTGTTAATCAAGGGATTACAATTCAAGGGCATTTTTACATTGACTAGAACCATTTTTATTGAAGGATTTATTTGCTGCCTTCCTTAACTTCTCTGGACACAGCATTGAATAGGCCTTTTATATAGCCTATGGTGTATATCCTCCCTAGGTACGAGTAGCCCGGCACATACTCAATATCGTTTTCTAGAGTCGGTGTGTGGTCAACCCTTAAGTACCACTCATGGTTAATTTCCAGGAACGCCCTAGCCGCATTAACGGGGTCCGTTTTACCTTCACCAATGAGGGCCTCAACGAAGTTATACCTATCGCCCTTAACGTCTCTAAAGTGTACGAAGTATATTCTATCCCTAAGTCTCCTAACGGCACTCGATATATCGTCAGTCATGAGCGTGAAGTTACCCATGCAAAATGTTACGCCATTGTACTCACTCCTATTGAGGCTTATCAGCCTCTCGAAGGACTCCACGCTATTCATTATCCTAGGCATACCCCTATATTCAGGTATTGGTGGGTCGTCTGGGTGCATTGCTAATTTAACGTCAACCTGCTCCGCAATTGGTATTATATAATCTAGGAAGTCCTTGAGATTCCTCCACAAATCCTCGTGGGTAATCTTACCAACGCGCTTAAGTATTGCAGGTGGTGGCGCATTCTCTATATCCTTAATGTCGAACCCAGTCACGTACATACCGGCCTTACCTGGTATGTGGGTCTTAGTCCTGGACCAACCAATACCAGCCATCCAACTATATATCCAAATCTTAATGCCCAACTTGCCCATATTCTCGATGAACCTCGCCACGTTATCAAGCTCCTCCTCTCTTAATTCCCTAATGCCAAACCTGATACCATCAAGTGGTGGGTTATCCTCAATTGCGATGAGCTTAAGGCCATTTTCCTCAAGCATTTCCTTATAACGCATCAATGGTTCGTAATCCCATGGCTTCTCCTCCTCAATCTGTCTCCAATCCCTAAACCATCTAGGCAATACACCATCCGCATAATCCACGCCTAATTGCTTAAGTACTCGCCAAAACCAATTAGGTCTATTCTCGAGCATTATCTCCGCAAACCTAATCTCCATTAAGCCAAAGCCATTAAAACCAAGCTTAAAAACCAGCACTCTCACTGGTAAGATTATATCGTTACCAATCCAACAATGGCTACGAATAGCTACCATGACTTAATGTGCATTTAACAACCTAGTTATCCCATAATCATCTACGATGACCACATGGTACTTGAGGGCTTCACGTTACCAGGGGCTCAGCCAACGCTTTAACAACATCTACTTGCCCAATTCAGGATCAAACCAGCGCAATTTGAGACTTCCACGGCCTCCCTCGCGTATCTTTCAAAGGCTGCGCCCTCAACGAAGGCATCTGGGTAGCGGTGTTACGTATATCTTAATCGAGATAACCAACGCAAAACCCCAACCTATTACCCACATTGCTACAATAATTGACTAGGTCATTGAATAAAGCTACCAGGTTATGATCATAGACTGGCTTACCCAAAAAGGTTTCTGTCGGAGAATGCGTGATGACTTAATAATTTAATATGTAAGAATTAGTGCTTAATAATGCCTACTTGGAAATAGAGATTAATGGGCATCTTTGGTTGGATTGGTAGGGTCCTCTATGTGGACCTTGGTACTGGTAAGACTTGGGTTGAGGCTATGGGTAATGATGTGTATGATAAGGTACTTGGTGGTGAGGGTTTAGCTGCATACATAATATACAGGAGGTTTAGGGATATAAAGGGTCCGCTTGATCAATCCAACGTCCTAGTTTTCGCAAGTGGTCCCCTTACCAGTGAGTTAATACCGCAGAGTGGTAGGGTGTCCATAGGCTTCATATCACCACTTACGGGTATATGGGGTTCGGCACATGTGGGTACGAGGTTTGGTTATGAGATTAAGAGGGCTGGTTTTGATGCGATAGTGGTTTTGGGAAGGGCTGAGAGGCCGGTCTATGTCTATGTTAGTGATGATTTCGTAGACATTAGGGATGCAGGTAAATACTGGGGCTTAGATATTATTGAGACCATAAACTCCATCAAGAGAGACTTGAGGGATAACTCTGTTAGGGCCTTAGCCATAGGACCGGCTGGTGAGAGGCTTGTCAAGTTCGCAACAATAGCCAATGAGGAGGGTATCGGTGGTAGGGCTGGTGGTGGGGCAGTCATGGGCAGTAAGAACCTCAAGGCCATAGTTGTTAAGGGCACAAGACCAATAGAGTTTGCCCATCCTGAGGAGTTAAGGAGGTACGTTAGGGACCTAAATATTAAACTCGGTAGCTCAGCTAGAGGCGTCTCGCTCAGGAAGTTTGGTAGCGCCGGTAGTGTTAGTATTTATCACCAGATTGGTAACATACCAATTAGGAACTTCCTTTGGGATAGGTGGGATGACAATGAGGTGTTTAAAATAACTGGAGAGACCATGACCAAGACAATACTCGAAAGACCATTCCCATGTACAACATGTCCAGTGGCCTGCAAGAGATTTGTTAGGGTGAAGCCGGGTAAGTGGTTCGAGAGTGAGTTCAGGGGTTTAGGCCCTGAATATGAGACAATAAGCCTGTTTGGGACAAACCTACTAATTAGTGATCTGGAGGCTATAGCAAAGATAAATGAGCTCTGTGATAGACTTGGTCTTGACACAATATCTACGGGCAATGTAATAGGGTTCATATTCGAGGCTGCCGAGAGGGGATTAATCGATAAGGAAGTCGATGGATTAAGGCTTGAGTGGGGTAATGCAGATACCGTGGTGAAACTCATAAGGAAGATAACATATAAAGAGGGAATTGGAGACCTACTTGCCGAGGGCGTCAAGAGAATTTCCGAGAAACTTGGCGGTCAAGAGTTCGCAGTCCACGTCAAGGGACTCGAGATGCCAGCACACGATGGTAGGGCCTTCTTCGCCCATGCCCTTAGCTTCATGACAATAAATAGGGGTGCCGACCATCTTGGCTGGCCCCACATGCCCTGGAGAGGCATTGCCGTTCCAGAATTGGACATAAACGCACGTGATGATAGGTATAATGAGAGTGAGGAGGTTGTTGATATAGTGATTAAGATGCAGAACCTAATGACGGTATACGACTCACTCGTCATGTGTAAGTACGCATTCAATGCTGGATTGACGGTAACAGACGTACTAAATCTACTAAGATATGCCACGGGTAAGGACTATGCCGTAGATAAATTAATGGAGATTGGAGATAGGATTTGGAAGATAGAGAGGCGGATAAATAACCAATTAGGGGTAACGAGCAAGGACGATAAATTACCACAGAGAACGCTCACACCATATGCAAATAGGGATGATACCAAGGTACCAAGCATAGTGGAGAAGTGGTTACCAATATATTATAGGAAGAGGGGATTAACAGAGGATGGAAAAGTTAAGGAACTAGACGTATAACTCCTCAATACCTACCAATGCTCTTACACACAATGTTTGGTGGATTGTTTGCCGTCTCTAGAGACCTCTCCTGAAGCTTATACCTATATATCCAACTCGTCAATCGTGGCATCCATCATCAATGACTCGTTTAAACTCTCATCAATAGCTATGTGAACGCGTGCTTGAGACCATGCCCCACCCTCACCATCTAACATTGCGCTAACACGGTACTTCTTGATATGTAATTACACGTGGTTCCTGACGCCAATTCAACATCTCGTCCATGTCGTTTAGGTTAAGCTCGAGATACCTGGCAACGCTTGGTGTTACTACAATTATAGGAACCTCACTCTCGGCACCACCATTAATGAGTACAACAACCTCAGCGTTGTTCTCGGTACCCTCATTTATTAACCTCACACTTACCCTCACTATCATCCTTAACACCTGTCCTAACGTACCATTTAATCACCCTATAGTTACTGTATTTCAACCTAATATCCTTATGCAGCTTAATCATACCATTGAGTAATACCCTAAGCGCTTTCTCATTAATTGTAACTATTCTAATCATGGGGTATTTTTAATAGTTTAAGATTGCTAAAAACTTGGTGTTAAAGTGTGTTTATTCCATATTCTTTGGTATGGTATTGGTATGGCCTTCTGGTCTATATGGACATCCACAACGCAGGCCTTATCTGTATTCAATGCCTCCTCCAATGTGCTCATCAACTCACTCCTATCGTTAACCACAACACCCTTAGCACCAAGGGATTCAGCTAGCATTGCAAAGTTCACCTATGGTAACCTCACCAATTCATCAGTAACCCCTCCAAACCTAACCTTCTCGTAACCCCAAGGACCCTATAGGCTGAGTCATTAAAAACCACGATCTTAGGCTTAGCCCCATATTGAACTGCCGTGGATACCTCAAGACCTGTCATTAGGAATCCGCCATCACCAACGAGACCAACAACATCCCTATCAGGGTGCATAATAGATGCGACAACAGCACCTGGTACAGCGAGTCCCATTGAGACGTAGCTTGTTGTTATGTACCTTTCACCCTCATAAATGGGCATCAGGAAACTTTCAATTCTATGTGCACCAACATCGCCAATACCAATAAATACCGTATTCTTCCTCACGAATATACTCCTAACAGCCTTAATGACCTCCCAGGGCTTTATACCTCCTGATAAGCCAGTGTAATATTTATCGAGATCCTAGTTCTCCAGGGACCATAATCTCCTTAACTAATCAAGTATCCCTACGCCTAATATTCTTCTTACGTAATTCCTGCAATAATTTCTCGAGGAAGTAATGGGCATCAGATAGTATGGAAATGTGGGGCTTATATACCAAAGATAAACCTTAATCCCCTCGTTGTGATCATCTTATATCCATTGTCGTAGAGGTATTTGGCAATAACCCAAGAGTAGTTGAAACCCTGAATTGTACAATCACTAATCTCTCTGGTCTGGCTGGCACCCACATAGTTAGCTTCCGCATGGGTTTTCCAACACGCTGTGATGATATCGGTCTAGGGTTATCACTACGATCCCGCATCGTCGTATTTCTGTAGAGCTAAATTTAAATACTCTTAAACTGACTGTATTTTTTAGGGTGAATTAACATAATCGTTGTAAGGTTTGATGAACCTCAGGAATACCATGCTCCAGGGCAGGAGACTAAAAGAGCTCGAATATTTATTGATGAAGAGAAAACTGGGAGAAAAGATATTGTGGTAGGTATGAGCATTTATGGACCAGGTATGGAGGGTCCATTTAATAAACATGAAGGATCAGAAACAGTAATTATAGTTCATGGTAAAGGTCTTTTTGGAACAAGAGAGAAAACCGTTGAGGCAGGGCCAGGAGATGTTTTATATATTCCTCCTGGTGAGGAACATTTTCTAAAAAATATAGGTAACCAGACATTGGAATTTATATTTGTTTACTCCAAACCAGGTGATGAAAAACCTATCAAGGAAACATGGATACCGATTAAAAAATAAACAGTCGTTTCCATCAAGCCATCAAGTAAGGTTTATGTTTTTTGCTTTTTATCTTGAGTGGAGTGCTATAGAAGGAGGCTGGTTTCATAAGATCCATTGCTCGTTATGGAGAAGTATTACTATCAAAAGTCAACCATGAACGAGATAATGAGAATAACTTAATAGGAGTTAGGATTTAAATATTGTCATCATTTGTAATAAAAATTAGTCTTATTGCTTAACGTAGTTTTATGTTATTAAACTGCGTTAGTCAAAATGCTGTATTACGTGTTCTTATATTCTTCCGGTGATGTCTTATGACGCTAGTTAGATTAATACTATGAAGATGTTGTATATCATGTTCCATTTCTATTATTAGAAGCCATATGTTACATATTAGTGCATGAATATAAGAAGACTTGAGCTAAAACTTATTACATGCTCAAGTTATGCAACACAATAGGCAGGCTCTGTAAACTTAAGCGTTTTTGAACGCCTCTATCATCGGTAGTGCTTTCTCGATAAACTCCCTGACATTAATACACTTACCTAACCATACCTCATTTACCATGAACCCTATCGAGCTCAGCAGCATCTCAGCATGTCTCCTATCATATCCCACACGGTATGTATTCATCAAAGCTCCCCATCCTACCCTTGACATACTGGACTATCCTCTCCATTAGGTTCCTGGTCCTCGAATCGTATACATAATGCCTTAAGTTCAGCATCCTGCAAGCCGCCCTGTAGTATCAAGCCCCCATCCATCAATACAATCATCCTAGACCCATAGATGGACCTGATCTTCTTAATGAAAATTAGTGCCGTCAACATGTTCGCTGCATCAAAGAACCTTATGTAGACTATCCTGCGCAGATGAGGCTCGAAGGCAACGTAAAGCACCACTTCCCTAGACCCAACCTTGACCCAGTGTCGTCAATTAATAATAGCTTGACCTTCCCTCTGAGGCTCTTGTCGATGGAATAGGAAGCTCAACGACCTGAACCGAGATAGCATTGAGGTGTGGCTCCTACGAACCATGAAGCTCAATGCTCTCGAGGCCGTCCTGGAGGAGCATGAGCGGAAGTAGATGAAGGCTCCGTAGAGGATTAAGATGATGGGGTTCTCTTCCTAACAAACCTAATAACCTTCGCCATATCCAACATAAGTAGAGGAGATCCCAATAAGGCTTTAAGTTTACAGAGCTCACAAACCTTCAGATACACTTAAATACTTGTAAAACATATAAAATGGGGATTATTATGGTAGGAGTGTATAGTGGTAAACTTCTTAGAGTTGATTTGTCACATAATAAAATTCGTGGAGAAAAATGGGATTTGTCTTTAGCAAGAAAGATAATTGGGAGTATTGGATTAGCAGCAAAAAATGCTAGAGGAAGTAAGTCCAGAAATTAAAGCATTTGATCCGGAAAATAGACTAATTCTTGTTCCGGGAGTATTGTCAGGTACTACAATACCTGGGGAAATAAATCCACTTTTATTGCAAAATGAACTTAATAACAAACTGGTTATGCATGTAGTCCTGCCCAAGGCAGTAGGGGACACTGGTGATGTGCTTGAGAGCTTCGACCTCATAATTGACCTGCGAAAGGTAGGTGAAGCATACCTATCGGAGAGGGATGTTGTGTGTTGGGTTACGGACCTTGCACGCCCGCCTGTACCACCGATCAAGGGTAAAGGTAGAAAAGCTCTCATAGCCATCGGCAACCTCCCGGTCACTATTCCCGTCTTTCTTCTGCCGTGGATCGATCGATTCCTAAGGGCGGGGTGGATGCTTGATGGCACGACGCCGGAATTCTACGATGCAATCAGGGATAAAATCGAAGCAGTAAAGACGCTTGAACAGCGATTTAGGGATACTTTAGCTGCTATGTTCAACAAATATCACTGGGTATACGTGGGGAAGGATAAGGCTGGCAGGTACGTCCTTAAGAGCGAAATCTCGGTAAAGGAATGGCAAGGCTATGCATACTTCAGCCCCGAAGATGGAGAAGTCTGATTGCCCTACCCTATGTGGACTAGATTGCGTAAGCAGTTAGAGGGCGTAAGGATCACCGAAAAACTGATACGATACATAATCAAGAGTAGCAAGACAGACAGGTGGGCAAAAACGTGTGGGGGTGAGCACTCGATAGAAATGAAAAACCTGGTGATCCTAGATAGGGCAAGGGTTGAGGAGAACCTCGGAGGGCCGATAAAACACTTCATGGTTCACGAAGAGCCGGAATGCGAGGACATGGATGATGATCTATGATTCGTGAAATAATGTTAGGCCGTAGCTACGCAACTATACTCTGGCGCGCCCCCGCGCGCTTTTGCGCAGAAGACGCTTCTCTAGAAACTTCTCTACGTAGTTATGTAGTTGCGAACGTGGGGTGATGATTCGTGAGGCTCCCTAGTATCAAACTCGAAAGCATCACCTTGGAGAGCGATTCTGAGGTTAGGAAGACGGCTAGGTTAATTGCCAAGTTGGATTCGCTGATTAAACGTTTCATTGCTAGGCCACGTGTTTTTGGCCTGGATTACTTCCTGGATGCTTTACGTAGCGTTAGGTGCATAGTACTCATTATTGGTAACCCCGGGACTGGGAAGACTGAGCACTTGGCCAGGCTTATTCGTGGGGATGTTAGGGTATGTAATGCCGATCTTCCAAAGCCGGCCTAACCCTGGCTTTCATCAATGCCGACATGGCCGAGTTGAGACACGGGGTTGGGGATTTGGATGACTTTGGGGTTAGCACGCTTCATTCCGTGGGTGTTAGGACGGTTGGTATTAACTCCATGGTCGGGTATGCGATAGAGATTCCTGGGACTAGAGGGTTATTAAGATCCGCAGGGGTGATAGGGAGTATGAGCGTGAGTTCGTTGATATTACTCTAGCCCAGGAGAAACTAAGGTCCGTTGTGGCCCGAAGTGTCGGCCTTACGTATAGTCTAGACCCGTTCATCGAGCCTTTGGGCAATAAGATGTTTCATGCATTCGATATTTATGTTCACACCCAGGGACTCGGTGATTTCGACACTTTACTTGATAGGTTAGGGGAGGTTGATGTTAGGCTGGCTAGGGCGATCAAGTTATACCTAAACTGCCTAAGTGGTAGGGCTGGCAGGATTGGGGACATAAGCTGTAACTACGCCTATGATTTCAGCACAGTTCTACTCGAGCTTTTGCGTTCTCCACTCCCTGCGGTTGATGGTGTACCGATTTACACATTGATAGTCGATGAGTGGCAGGATTGGTCGCCCCTTATGAATGCCATACTAACGAACTGGGTTAGGCATGTTGATTACGTGGTTTTGGCCGGTGATCCCGACCAACTCATTTATCACTCGCTAAATGGTGCTAGGGAGGGTGCGTTCCTAGCAGTCTACAGGGCTATTAAGGAGGGTAGGGTAAGGGGTGAGGTAATACACCTAAGCCAGAGCCATAGGATCCTAGAGCCTCTCAATCGCCTTGCTGTCGGCGTGCTACGTAGGATACCCGTAAAGAGGACTGGGACAATTGGTCTGGCAGGAAGACAGGGGTTCGGTGCCCATCATACACGTAAAGACTTGGAAGCAAGTCCTTGGGGAGCTAATTGGTTTATACAATAATAAATTATTAAGGAAGTATTTCATACTGGCTCCCGTCAATGCTGGGGTGCTCTACGCCCCCGTTCCCTATTGAGCCACGGAATTGTGCCATTTTTCCTAAAGTCGGTTCCATCCATGGTTAATCACTATGTTGGTATCACCAGGGAGGTGGTTAGGAAGTTCATTGCGGGTAGGTCCACGATACTGGGTGCATTAAACAACGACATTACTAAGTACATACCCGACAGCTTGGAACCAGAGGAGGCACGCATTGTTAAAAACATAGTGGACTTCGCAATGGAGACAGCTACTAGAGAGAGGCAAGGCGATGAATTGGAAATAGACGCCCTGGAGCGTGTATTCGATGATCACCTAAACCCGAGGCAAATGACGCATAACCACAACCCTAATGCCCACCTATATGTAGACACCATTTATACGGCTAAAGGGTTAGAGGCGGAGCACGTTATCCTGCTTAACTGGGACATAAGGAAACGCCAGGTTGATGGTTATGCAGCCAGGTTGTGGTATGTTGGTCTGACACGTAGTAGGGGATCGATAACAATTGTTGTGCCTGGCGATAACACGAAATTCGTGAGTGCCATGCCTCTCTCAGTCATTGTTAGTGAGGCAAGGAAGGTAGGCATTGAGGTGCCAGGGTGGCTTAAGAAGATGGGTAGGTTACCTGGGAAATTCTGTACACGAAAAGAGTGGTTCCCGATCTCTGGCAGTGAGGTTAGTGAAGTAATGAGGACATACCAATTGAGGCTTATCTACCACGCCTATAAGACCCAGGCTAGGGTGAATATATCCATATCCGACGCATTGCATGACTTGGAAAACAATGAGGTGGCCACCGTGTTGAATAGGGTTAGCCTCGATATTGACTTCGTCAGGGAGTTAAGCATGGAAGAGGCAAGAAAGATAGCCCGCTCAATAATAGCCAGGGCGCATAAGGTATACGGCGTTACACCAATCATCACCCGCTCAGGGTGCCACGGAATACACATAACCTACTACCTAAATGACTTAGTACCCGCAAAGGACGCCAAGAACCTTAGGATGCAAATATACGAAGACCTTAGGCTGAAGGACCTAGGCATAGGGCTTGATGAGCATGCCCTGAATCTTGAGCACCTATTTAGGCTACCGCTGACAATAAACACGAAGTGTAATAGTGAGACTAGGTTCATCCACTACCTGGGTGTTAGTAATCACGTCCTCGATGCATTGAGTCTCTATAGGAATGCTGTGTATAGGCAGGTGATGGAAGGCGTTATACCCATCGAGCTACCCGCTAAACCCAGGGAATACGTGCATGTATCGCTAACCCTACCCTTTGAGGAGAGACCCAGGTCAGGGGTTAAGTGCCTGGATATTACGGATTTCGGCAGGGTATGCTACCCCAGGGCTATGAGCGGGCTTGGGTGGATTAGGTACATTGTTAGGAATAAGGTGTACATTAAGGACTGCCGACAGAACTTGATATGGTATGCCTTGTCTTGGGCGCCATTCATTACGGACAGGAACGGCGAGCCACTAATCACAGAGCAGAAAGCCATTGAGTACATTAGGGAGACCACCACCAAGTACCCAGACCCAGACAATGAGTTGGACCCCGATGACTATGTTAAAATGCTCCAACGCTACCTAAAGAACCACGGCAAGAAAAAGCCTGAGGAGAGGATTAAGCCACCATCATGGGAAAGAATGCATAGCCAAATAATATTATGTAATAAGTCAACCAAGCAGGTAATTTTGACGGCAAGAGAACCTCAGCTAAAATGGGGGTTAATGACGTGACGAACATGAGGTCGTAGGCATCGAGCATAAAACCAAATGCCTGGGCTATGACGGCACCCACACCCTCCCTAGTCCACCTCTCCTCATGAACATAACCCATACGTTAAGGTAATAATTGAGGAAGTATTTAAGGAAAAATCTATTTAATTTTACATCGTACATTTACCAAATAAATTATTTCTTGCAGAGTTCTTTTAGTAGTTTTCTTAGGGCTATTCCGTCCTCATTACCGTAGCCCTTACCGCTTGCCATTATGTATAGTTGGACTGCTAGGCTTGTCTCTGGTAATGGGCAGGTCGCATCCTTGGCTGACTCCAGCGTGTACATTAGGTCCTTGATTATGAAGTCTATGGGGAAGTATGCCGAGTAGTCCTCCTTCATAAGCTTATCACGCCTAGCCTCAAACCAATAATTATAAGCCGCAGTCTCCCTAGCCGCACTGAGGAACTTCTCAAGGTCAACACCAAACTTCGAAATGAACTCAATACCCTCGAGTAAAGCAGCCAATTGAGCAACGCCTATTGAATTCGTTATA
>Ga0080003_1001450_pt1 | contig 12509 bp, 18 predicted proteins | sample JossMetagenome_FD_69206 | JGI IMG/M metagenome (GOLD analysis project Ga0080003, IMG submission 69206) | Hot spring microbial communities from Joseph's Coat, Yellowstone National Park, USA - JC2_E (SPADES assembly) (version 2) | ecosystem: Environmental > Aquatic > Thermal springs > Hot (42-90C)... | reverse complement strand
GCATATGACCACAGTGAGGAAAGCAAATTCAACATTGTTGCTTTAATAATGGGGGATGGAGTGTCACTAGTAGCATTCAGGTTAAGGCATTCAAGATTCTATAAGTATGTCCCGGAATGGGCTAGGAACCTATATTTCAGAAAATTCAAATGGATTTAAGCTAGTTTAGAATTTTTAGGGATAGGATGGATTTTCTCAACTTAAAATACAAGGTCACCTTAACTGTTCCAGGATCTTCCTCATTCCTCTTCTTATGTCATATGAGAGCGCAAATTTTAATTCCCTCTTCGTTTTATTCATATCAGCTTAGGTAAACACCCGATAACTCCTTAGTGGATTTAGAATGTAATGGGGGTTTCCATCATAATTCATCTCCTCCTTTATGATCGTGAATATTTCTTTGAATTCTGTGGAAACGCCAGTCCCGACGTTGTACGTCTCCCCCAGTCAGGCCGATGGATACCGTATACAAATCACAAATTCGGGCAAGCCCATTGACATTCATAAGCGAATACTTTATATAATAACAAGTGTCACTTTTACTCATGACCTTTAAACCAAAGCATAATGCATAAATATTTATTATAAAATGAGAATATAATAAGATTGTATGAAAATATTAAGGCAGGATCAAATATTATTGCTGATGTTTATTTAAGAACACTTGGTCTGTATTATGAGATAAATAATTCAAATCCACAGGAAATATTGAATAAGGCATCAAGAGATCCAAAGAAATTTAAGGATGATTTCATTAATTTTGTGGGACCACAAGAAAAACAGGGAAAGGCAGGATCTAATATTGTGAGGTTCAAAAAGACTTTGATATCATGGTTAAAATTCAAAAATATAGACTTAAAGATAGATGTTAAAATCAAAGGAGAGAACGAAAGCCCAAGAATAGCAAATGAAAGGGTACCAAACAAGGAAGAACTTGCAAGAATAATAAGAAAGGCATCAACAAGAGGAAGAGTTGCAATTGCATTAATGGCATTTTCAGGGTTAAGGCCTGAATCCCTTGGCAATTATGATGGAACTGATGGCATAAGGTTAGGTGATCTAAAGGAATTGAACCTTGAAACACTGGAGTTTGAAAAAGTCCCTACAATATTAGTTATAAGGTCTTCATTGAGCAAGGCAAAGCACCAGTATTTTACATTCATATCAGAGGAGGGAATAACTTACATCAAAGAATACCTAATGGAAAGGAAAAACAAGGGAGAAGAATTAACAAAGGATTCTCCATTGCTTCTCCTTGATGAAAAGGGAGTTAAATCACACAGTATGTTAAGGACACAGCTAATAACAAGGGAAATAAGAGAGGCGATAAGATCAGCAGGACTGACCATGAGGCCATATGTATTGAGGGGATACTTTGCTACGGCGCTAGATATTGCAGAATCAAAGGGTCTTATTTCTCATCCCTGGAGAATGTTCATAATGGGGCATAAGGGGGATATTGAAGCAAGGTATTCAACAAACAAGAGGCTACCACCTGATATGATAGAGGAGATGAGAGAATCCTACAAAAAATCCACAAAATACTTTGAAACAGCAATTAGAGAGGCTTCAGAAAACGATGCAAAACTATTCTTTGAGAAGCAGTTATTACTTGCGGTGGGCTATAAGGAAGAAGAGATTGAAAGGATAGACCTTGAGCACATATCAGATGAGGATTTCCAGAAGCTTTTGAGGGACAAAATAGCAGGAGCAATGACAAACAACGGAAACAAGCAAAGGGTGATTTCACTAAATGATGTTGAGAAATACATAGAGCAGGGTTATGAGTTTGTTGCCTCACTACCAAATGGCAAGGCAATAATGAAATTGCCTTTCTAAATTTTATTTTTCATTCGTTGAATCTTCGAAATATTTTATTACGTCATCATAAATTTTTAACAGTTCATTATCTCTTTGTGAATTATTTTTAAGATATCTTTTATATGCAAGTCTACCTTGTTCCTTAATGAATTTAAGATTAATCTTTAACTCTTCTTTATCATAGCTTAGATATTTTATCAATAAATCTTTAACAACATTTGAGGGTATATGTTCGTCTCTAATCAACAATTTTAGAAATTCCTTTTTTCAGGAAGAGAATCTAACTCATTTAAAAGGTCCATTACAGGATAAACTATTTCAGACCGATTTGCTTCTTTTTTAAACAGAAAAAGATAATCATTGAATAAGGATTTTCCAACACTTTTTATTTTTTCATACAAATCTTCATAAAGATTTTTATTTTTTTCTTCGTTTTCTTTGTATAATTTAATAACCCTTTGAGATATATTAATAAAATAATTTCTGTATTTATCTAACTGCATTTCAGGAATACTTCCATAAATATTTTTCATGGTCTCATAAAAACCTAAAAATAATTCAAGCTCTTTAGTTTTATAAAAATTATCAATATATTTTTCAAATTCATTTACTATAGTTTCAATATTTTTTTATTGATATTTGTTTTATTTTTTAGGAATTCTAAAAAAATATTTTTCTTTTCTTCTAAAATTTCACTAACTAAATGGTAATATGGCTCCCTCCAAATATAATTTAGCCCCATTAATTTTATTTCATCTTTATTAAGTTTTTTAATTTTACCCTTTTCTTTTAATTTTTTTAAATGTCTGAAAAAAGTAGTTCTAGAGCAAATATTTTTACCCTCTATGATATTTCGCAATTGTTTAGGCGTTTTTGGTCCCTTCTCGAGTTCCATAATAATTAAATTATCAATATCATCTTTTTTCATTAATATCACTAATAACTTTTTATTATTTAAATTTTACCCAAATTTTGACCTAATTCAGTATCAAAATTTTAAAATTATAAGTATCAAATTTTTTAAAAAATATTTTAATAATTGCATATTATAGGAGGGAATAGGAAAAATATTGAGGTGAAAAAATGGGAACGGAATTGGAGTTTGGAGAACGTAAGGTTGTTAAAAAATATCGGCATTACTTATTTGTAATGCTACCAACGGCATATACACGGGCTTTTAATATAAAGATGGGAAATAGATTTAAAGTTTTTGCAAAACCTAACAGTGATTTAATCTTAAGGCTGGTGAAAGATGATGGTGAACATATCAGTCGTTAAAAAGGAATTCACGACACGATTTCCCGATCATAAACTTACCTCTTTCTTAAAAAATACTCCTGATGAATTAGAGCCAGCAGAATTTTTTATGCTGTGTCAAATTTGGATAAAAATACTCAATGAAAAATAAAAGGTGAAAAAATGGATTCTAACACTATTGTCATTAAGTTATATGTTTCCTTTTATTTAAATCTTATGGAGGGGATATGAAATGGATCCTTTAGAAAAGAAATGGAAATTTAAACGTTTACAAGAATTAATAAATTTAGGTCCGAATGATGTTTATAATCATATTATTGAAAGTTTTATATTTATTGATAAAAATAAAAATACTTTAACCGGAATTAAAACGATCGCAGACCCTGATTCGGAGAAGGAATTAGTTTACATTTATGCCGATGGTTTCTACATTCGGGGTGAGTCAAGACTTAAAGAAATTGCTGAAAAATTTTTACGTTCTCAACTAAACTTATGTTTCTCAACTATTGAAGATCTAGACAACTCAAAACTTACAAAAGAGGAAATTAATACACTTCAAAAAATAAAATCTATCTGTGAGAAGAAAAAACACCAAGGAGTAATGACCAGTGTTATTACAGAGGCTATAAATATGGTAAGACGCAACACCTACACAAATCCAAGTGAGATAAACCCACCAACTTATGTCCCTTTCAAGAATGGTCTTCTAAATTTAAAAACATGGAATCTGGATCCATTAACACCTGAGTTCTTCTATACCTGGTATGTAAATGCGAATTACCTCAATCGGGAAATTGATCCAAGCACTGATTTTCCTTTGTTTTTACGCTTTCTCAGTACATTAGTGCCACCGGAACATATATTTCCTACTCTTTTTTATATGGCGTATACTCTATACCTTGGATTTCCTGTTCATAAAACACTTTGGATCGTGGGCAGACAACGTATTGGAAAAGGTTCTCTAATAAGATTGTTGCATTTAATTAATCCGGAAGGTCACGGTACAATATCCGTGAACAAAATGTTAAGAAATGATTTTCGGTTTGATGTCTACAGTATCGTTAATAAAAACTTCGTGACAGATGCAGAGGTTGGGAAAATTAACAATCTTAGGCCTGAAAACTGGGACCTATTTAATAAGCTGTTTGGCGGTGATTTCGTTGATGTTGAGGGGAAATATAAACAGAAGTACACAGGTCGTTTACATGTGAAAGGTATCTTCGTTCAGAATTTACCCATGTTAAAAATAGAAAATCCTGCAACGATTGAACGCATAATTCTTGTGCAAACCAGGACTTCTGAAATTAAAACAGATCAGAGGGTACCAAATATTGAAGAATATAATTTAGAAAAGAGGGGGATGCAATTGCAACCTATCTTGCAAACCTTTTAAGGATCCTTGAGAAGTTTAATTTTATCTTTCCAGAGATAATAAAAATCGATGAAAATGGGGAAATCACTGAGTGGAGGGAAATGGAATATGACGAAAAAACTACACTAATAGAAATGTTGAGTGATCCAGTTCAAAACTTTATAGAGGAGATGACAGAACGTGTTAATACGAATACATCTAATGATTATAATATTGTAACTGTGGAGGATGCATATGCAATTTTTGAAAAATGGTGTAATAGAAAGGGTATAGTCCCTCTAAAAAGGCAAGTTTTTACCAAGAAATTTAGCCAGGAATATCCTAAAAAACGTGAAAGAATTGACGGAAAAAAGGTTTATGTATTCACAAATGTAAAATTTGTTGATGAAAATTCCTTGAGGTTGGGACAAGAAGACATTATCGAAAAAGACACGCAGAATAATGATTCCAGCATTGTTGAATGTTTGTCCCAACTTATTAAATAAAATTAATTACCTGGGGGGAGGTGAGTAATGATAAGGGGGGTGTAGAAGATTATGATAACAAGTTGGTCCAATCAAAAAAATTTTTCAAGATTATTACAGCACTTAACTTTCGCTTTAAGGAAAACTGTCCTAACCTGTTTTTTATGTTTAAAGATTCAAAAAAAGGAAGGGATCAAGAGTCAGGTCAGGGGTCAAAAGAGGGAATTCCCATTGATGAGTTTAGTAAAATTGAACAGGGATTCAATGAGGGAAAGGGAGAAGAAAGCATTTCAGATTCTCAGTCCCTAAACGATTACCATTATTTCAGGTCAGAAGAATATTTTCCTGATTCATATTTCAATAACTTTGGTATTCAAAACATAGAACACAAGCAATCTGAGCATATGCATTATTATAAGATCCCTTATTCAGAGATCTTAGAAAAAAATACTATGAATTTTCAAGTAGGTTTTCATCAAATAGTAAAGTTTTTGTCATAGATGAAAAAGAGTTTGATTCAATAGAGGGGAGGGGGAAAAGGAGAAATGAAAGAAATAGAATGCCCATACTTTGCCTCATGCAATGCCCCGATATGCCCCTTAGATGAGAACAAGGAAAAAGCGATTTGGTATTCACATGAGGCTATTTGTAAAAATCCTGAGTATTCAGGCCTAGAGTTCATAAAGACTCAAAAAAGATAGCAAAGGTCAATAAGACCCATGGTGTCAAGGGCTATTTTACTTTAAAAATGCTAAACCAGAAAATAATAGTGAGGTCAGGGATTCAAGGGATAAATGAGGATACCCCTATTGAATCTTCATCCATCCTTGAAGAGAATTGGTTGAGAAGGCATAAACCGATTTCAAAAGAGGGTATAGAAAAAAGGAGGGTTAATATGAGAAAAGCGAGGGAGGTTCTTGAACCATGACTCCCTTTTTCTATTGGCATTTTTCAGATACACCCCTATTGGTAAGGGTAAAAACACCTATTTTGAGAAATACTCTCAAAAATGCCCCAATAAAAAGGGGATGTTTTTCAAAAATCAAGGTCCTTTATTCAAGGACAAAGGAGGTTTTAAAATATGGAAGTATTGAATGATAAGAAAGGAGGATCTGGAGGCATTGAGGGACAAAAACAAAGGATGTACGATACATTAGCAATGATCACGATGAGGGATGATGGCAAAAATATCCTTATAACAACGATAACAAACACAAGCATAATGGGCAAGTTATTGAGGGTGAGCCCTTATGAGCTTGAGCTAGAGGTAAAAGGAAGGGATGGAAAATCAGAAAACATGATTGTGATGAAGCACTTCATTGCTTATTTGAAATTTATTTAAAAATTTGAATTAAATATAATAATAAAAATATCAAAATAAAAATTAAAAATACTAATATTAATCTACAATTCCATTATTTTAGCAAATACAAATATTTAATAAAAGTGTTCGGTCCTTTTTATGAATAGTAATAAAAAATGAAAGACAAACATAGTAATATATAGTAAGGTTTGTTTGAAAAAATTATTATCTAATCGATGATGAAATTAATTAAGTATTATAAAGAGGAAATATTCTTTCCAAAAAATTTTTCTAAATAATTGTCTAATTTTGGACTTCCTATTATCTTACCATCGAAGGTTTTAAAATCTGTTGCTTCCTTATCAAGTAAAAAAAAGGCTAAATTTATTATATCACCGATACCAATGCGACTATCATTTTTATTTATATTATTCAGTTCTTTAATACTTTCCAATAGTTGCGTTGTGACATCACCTTTATTTTCTGGATCATCTATTTCATAGATTTCTAACCTATTTTCCTTGAAAAGATTTATCAATTTATCAATGTCATCATAATAATTGTTAATATTTTTTATAATTATGTTACGAATAACTTCTCCAAGAGCAAATTTGTTAATCTTAATTTTAATGTCTCCTACATTATGTTTAGTAAATAAATTTCTTGCCAGATAATATTTATCTGGTTTGTCACTCCATAAAAAATTTAATAATATATCTGCATCAATATGAAAAATTTGATGTTTGTTTATATCATTTTGTAGCATTTATTCACCCAATTTCTTTTATTTCTTGTAATATTTGTTTAATATATTGAGAATCTTTATTTTTTGCATTCAATATATCATTTTTTAATACTATAACTTTATTTATGGCTTCCTCATCATTATAATTCATATCAATCAAAAATTTAAGTGTTGATGCAATTTCTAGCCATAGAGGATCTTTATTATTCAAATATTCTACCATTTTGATTTCATTTTCATCTAAATTATTTTCTACATTATTAATTTCATCATCTGTGATACTAAAATAATCATCAGCTAATTGAGGAGAATAGGGGCCATGAATATACATTGAATATGGATAATCTAAATCTTTATCAATTTTTTTAAGAAAAATATCACTTTTTGAATTTTTAATCTCAACTCAAATTTATCCTCTAAAATAAAATCATTTGAGTCCTCTTCTGATTTTGGTTTTATATCTGAAATTGATTTTATGCCCATTATTTTTAATAAATTGATTAATTTTATTTTTCTTATGTCTCTCATATTAATACTTTAGGAATTTCAAATATTTAAATATTATTAAATGCTTTTTTATTATAATTAAAATTAAATAAAATTAAAAAATGTTAAAAAATAAAAATTTAATATTTTATTTTGAATATTTCTCTATGTTTTAACTTAAAATGTAGCGAATTTTGATTCAAACGATATTATTGATATTTAAACCTAATGATCAAAATGAGGCAATTTTCTATACGTTTTAATTAAATGTGAAAAACTTTTTAAGAGTTTTTAATTTGGAGTTTGCTCATGAAACTTAATCATCAACTCATTCTAATCAATCAAATATATATCTTTATTTTATGATCTTTGTTTTCTTTTATTAAGCTCTTTTTTATATTTTTCAACTAATTTTTCATCATCATAATCCCAATACAATGGGTTTACATATTTCATGAGGTAAAGGGCCTCTTTCTCTAATTTGCGGAATTTTTCTTCCTCTTCCTTTTTCTTTTTATATTCCTTCCTTTCAGTACAGAAACGCAAATGAGCAAATAGTGCATATACATTTTTAAATTCTCGCTTGCAATATACGCATTTATAAGGATGATTATATTTTTCTTTCATCATATAATTATAAGCATTTAATACTTCTATATATTTTTTCTGATGTAAAATTTTTTATTTTTTGTAGACGCATGAATACCAGACGCATATACCCTAGACGCATGACTTCTAAACGCATAGGGAGGATTTTTAATGCATACCATAAAAATATAATCATGTACAACGCTCTAAAAAATAAGCAAAACAATCTAAGATTACTAAAAAAGGTATTTTTTAGGGAGATACCCTACTCCCATTTATTTATTATTTTGTTTTTAGAATTAAGTTAACGTAAAATTGAAGGTTAAGAAATTTGTTGAAACTTGCTTATATAATGTGATAAAATACTCTAAGAAGATGAAAAATAAATATCTCACCCTAGTGAATAGGATTGGGAAAAACATGACAATAATAGCTATAATAATGATTCCCTCTGAAACAATATTAAATATGTTAAAAAAGAATTCTGATTTCGTGGATAAGATAATTTCATTAACTGAAAGTAAGGTAAGGAAAATGATTGAAAGAGCGAAATCAGAACTTAGAGAAATAAACATTCAGAAAAATATAAATTTTGTATTCTAAAAGATTTAAATTATTATCAAATAGACCTTTTTAATAGAAGGACTCATAAAATCATAATAATCAAAAAATACAAAAAAAGAATGATATTCTTATGACCATGAAAGAAAGGGTAATTTAGGGAAAAAGTTTAAATAATATTAGATTTTCATTTAAATGCAAACAAAAATTTGAAGCCCAAATATATAATGCGAGCCAATTCGATATTGAGGCCCAAAAGGAATATGCGAGCCAAATGATGAATGAAATCCATGTGGCTCATGCGATCTATGCGTCGGGTGGGGATATTAAAAATCCCTGCCTGATGATATATCTAATTATTATGAAATGTTTTTTATAAAAAAATTTTTTAAAAATAAAAGATAAAAAATGCTTAAAACAAAGGTGTCCTTAAGTTATTATGAAATTAAATAGAAAGTAGTTTAAAATCTTAAATTTGATATTTTTATAAATCATTAAGAAGAATTTTAAATCCATAAGTATTAACAAAAAAGTTATTTTCATGATTTTTCAAAGCCTCTTCAATATTTCTTTTTTGGTTGTTAATTTTATTGTTTGTATTATTTTCCTGACTAAATTTAATAAAATATAAACCATCCATGAAAGATAAGTAATGAATTTTATTTGAACTTTCCGAGTTCTTTATAAAATCTATCACTTCTACAATTTGTTTATCTTGAGCACCACCAGACTCATTTATATGTTTTGCCTCTATTATAAAAAAATCCTGATTTACTTTTAATACCATATCTGGCTCTTTACCTTGATGAGTTTTACCAAATTCAAATTGAATATTGAATTTTTCGCAAAATTCTTTGAAAAGTTTTTCATCTTTTGAATCTGGTAAGAAATATGCTATATTTGCATTTATTAATGAATTCCAATCTTCAGCATGAACTACATCTTTAAATCTGCTTTTTATCAAATCTTCTAATTTATTAATTCCCGCCATTCCTTTTTTTCGAGATGCCCCAGCATCATATAAAGCCTGAACAGTTATATTACTATATCCAAGAGAATTATATAATTCAAATCTTTTTTCACAATATTTTTTTAGTATATCTCTTAAAATGTTTATTGATTCTGGAGAATCTTTAAAATCTTTAAAAACAGAATAAGATAAATCTAAATTTTTCCAAAAGGCAACAAATTCTGTATATTGAATATTTTCTATAGAAACGATTATATCATATATTTTATTTAAAATTTTTGAAGTCACATTTTCATCTATTTTTGTCATTTCGCAATAGGTTATTATTAAAAGTCTTAATTGTTTAATTTTGTCAATTAGATTTTGATCATTTACAATTATATCATCAAATATGTAATAATTATCTAAAAACTGCTCTGGATGATTTAAAGATTCAATCCAATACTCTATATTTTTTCTTAATCCCATAATTTCAACCCTCTTTTTTCTTTTTTCTTTTCAATAAATGATATTACTTCTTCCACATCCTTATTTTTTACTAAATTTATAAATTTTATTCGTTCATCATTATTTAATTCCAACCAAGGGAAAGTTTGTATTAGTTTTTTTACTTGAGATAATCCTAAATATTTTCTTGTATAAGCACTATTAGAATATTTATAAGTAGTCATAAATTCACTATCTGTTTTCTCTCTAAAATATTCCAATACTATATTAAAATAATTCATTAATAAAGTTTGTTCCTCATATGTAAGTAAAGGTTCTATGAAAATTTGAATTGGATGTGTCCTAAATTTCGCTTTACTAACCAGTATACCATCAACCCCAAAAGCATCTCTTATTTTGTAAAGACCTACCCGACCATATATGTTTCCAGTATCAAGTGTTCTAACGAAAAGGATGTTTGATTTAATTTTTTTGAATAAATCATCGTTTACATAGATTTTTATATTTTTATATTTTTTACCATCATAGGCATTTACATCTATAACTTCAATTTCATTATTTCCATTATTTTTTTTCACATCCTCAATTGTTAGATAATATTCTATTTTCAATGGCTTTAATGACTGATTATTGTTTACAAATTCTTCAAATTCATTTCCTGCTCTATAATGATTTTTCGGAGTAAGAGTATATATTCTTTTTTTTACTTCATTGTTAATTTTTATTCCTTCAAAAGTTATAGGTTCATTTTTTGGGAAATCCTTCCTTTCAAAAAAACAAATAACGACATTAGTTCCTGTATATTCAAATATATCTTTTTCAAAAATATAAGCTTTTTTGATTAGATAATATTTTAAAAAATCATTTCTTATTTTATTTGATACAGAATACCCAAATAAAAAATTAGAGGGTATGATATATATCATATTTTTAATTTCATTATGCAAATCATTTATTAAAGCAAGTTGATATAAATCCTGATACCCTTCATATATTCCTTTAAAATATTCCAAATATTTTTGTGTTTCCTTATTTTTCACAATATAACCTATATATAAATAAGGAGGATTTGTTATATGATAAATAGGCAATTCTAAATTAAATAAAAATTTAGGATAGTCTTTAATTGTATCTCTTTGAATAATATTTTTTTCTGCAATTTCTTTTGGAATACCATATTTCATTGAATTAAAAATGGCCTGTTCAACAAATTCTTTTTGTATATCAAATAAAAATATATGGTTTTCAAAAAAGTTAATTTTCTCTTTTTCTGGAATTAATTCCAAAATAGGAAGTATAAGATTACCACTACCAGCAAATAAATCAACCCAAATATAGTCATAAATTTTATCTTTTATCTCTGGGAGAATGATTTCTTTAAATATTTTGATTGGAGTTAAATGTTCCCCGTAAATTCTTCTTTTTTTATTTATGGATTCCATATTTATTTCAATGTTCTAAATATTTTAAAATTTCTTGTTTTCTTTCTGATAAAACGCGATGATCTGGGTTATATTCCTTTATTGAATTAATATCCATCTCAAATTCAGGATTGTTAGGGTTTGTACTGTCAAATAGTACTAATCCTATTTGAATATTGGCACATAATGATTCCATCTTTCTTTGATCTTCACGATTAATATTTTTAGGAATTGCTAAAATTGTTTTATGTGTAAATAATAGATATGATAAAGCCTGGCCTAATCCTTGAATAATATCTTTCCAATCTGAACTAATTTTTAACTCTCCAGCTATAAATATAGGTTCTTGATTAATATCATTTTTAAATATCCCTATTACATCAGGATTTTCCCATTTATTTCCTTGTCTTGAGGAACCATAAGGCTTACATCGTGTACATATACCTTTCTTTATTAAAAAATCAGCAAATTTTTGATAAAAATCTTCTTCTCTTGCTTCTTTTAATTTGAAAATCCCTCTTTTAGGTTTAACTACCAAATCAGGATAAATTTCATCTAAATTCCATATCGAGCCATGAATCGTATTTACTTTTATTTGTGGATAAAATTTTTGCAATGTCTTTACTAAATCAGAGTACCTTATTCCATCTGGATATTTTTTAGTATTTCTAAGGCTTTTTCTCTTATCATTCCACGTTTTGATTTTTCTTTTTTATCATCCACCATTTTTCTTCACCTCAATTCAACAATGTATTCAGTTTAATATTAAAAATCGATTATTTATACTTTTAGAATTTTTTAAAATTTTAAAAATTATAAATAAATATATATTTATTTTAATCAAAAATTCAAAAATTTTTATTTTATAAAGCTTTTTACTAAATGCAAATAATAAAGAAATTTGCTAAAAATGCATCAAATTAAAAGTATTTGCTTATAATCATAAGCAAAAACAGCGTCGATGCATCCGTCTTCAGGTGGTAGCGTATTTTGTCGTTGTTTCCGCATACCTTGGAGAATATATTTTCGTCCTGGAATGCTGCGCTGAGCATTGTTTCTCTATCGCTTCTGGCT
>Ga0080003_1001449_pt1 | contig 12511 bp, 14 predicted proteins | sample JossMetagenome_FD_69206 | JGI IMG/M metagenome (GOLD analysis project Ga0080003, IMG submission 69206) | Hot spring microbial communities from Joseph's Coat, Yellowstone National Park, USA - JC2_E (SPADES assembly) (version 2) | ecosystem: Environmental > Aquatic > Thermal springs > Hot (42-90C)... | reverse complement strand
AGCATCAATTTGACAGGTGTTCCTTCTGGAACATCAATTTCAGTTTCATTAGAAAGTCAAACACCTGTTTATAGTAATGGTTATCCAGAATATAGTTTTAGTGTTAGCGGGTTACCAGAACCATTACCATATTATAATGTAACAAGTTTAAGTTATGAAGTAAATGGGAAAACTATAACTGTTCCTACAATAACTGGTGAACCAATGGCAATAGAAGAGACAAGTTTGTATAGCAATAGTAATAGCAATAGTAATAGTTTTCCAAAACCAAGTTCTATACCTTCAGGAATAGTAGCTTATGTTCCTATAAAAATTACTAATACACAAGACTCACCCACGCCAAGCCCATTCCAGCAGATGATACAGATAAGCGAAGGTAATTATGCAAGCTATATTGCCTACAATGGCAATTTTGCTAATTTTGAATTTTTCACGCAGAGCGGAGCTATATTGCCGGCATGGATAGAAAGCAACAACAGCGACACACTTACAGTATGGGTAAATCTGCCAAACGGCATTCCTGCGTCTTCATCTTTAACTATCTACCTTGGCTTTGCAGGCAACACAATCAACTTATTAAGTTCAAGTGGAACAGGTGGCATAGGTGAAGCTCCTCAGTTAAGTTCTACATATGCAGAGTATGATGATGGGGCGAGTGTTTTTAATGTTTATTTGAATTTCGAAGGAACATCACTTCCTTCTGGTTGGAATTCAGGCGCATCTTCTGATGGTACAGTAAGAATAAACAACGGATTAACTCTTGGAACAGGTACATCAGACGATCCTTCTTATTCATATATAGTATCAACTACTTCGTATTCACCGCAAATAGTAGAATTTGATTTATCTGGAATACCTACTAGCCCTGGAGGCTATGGTGGAGTAAGCACAGGTTGGGGCTTTAGCTCAAACACAAACCCAGGACCACAGGGAGGGGGTATTGCTGATAATAATTTTGCGAATTTAATAGGAGGTGCAATATGGAGTGCAGGTCACAGTTATAATTATCAATTATGGGACAATAACGCAAGAGAAGGAAGTACTAGGTCGCTTAGTGCAGGAATTTATGGAACTAAAATGCATCCTGTTTCAATTTATAAGCGCGTCAGTGACAGTGGCTCATTAAGTACAGGAATCCATGGAACTCTATTTAGAAAGAAGATTGTAAAGATACTCCCATTAAGTACAGGAATTTATGGAACATATATAAACCCATTAGACTTATACTACAATTATGGATCAAAACTTTCTTCATCTACTTCTGTATCTAGCAATAATTATCTACTTTTAGGTATATCATCAGCAGGTAGTAGTGCCGCCGTTCCTGAGAGTGAAGAAATACAAGTTGATTGGTTAAGAACACGTTCTTACCCACCAAATGGCTATATGCCAACCACTAGCTTTGGTCCTGTTCAAACTTCGTAACTATTGATAATTTTAAAAAGAATTGTACTTTGTTTTATTATGAAAAAACTTCAACTTTCAATAGAGCTTATTTTAATAGTTGCTACAATCGTGATAATAGCAGTGGTGTTTTTTTACTTTTATCAAAAAAGTGTATCTTCTGCCAACTCAAACATCGGTATAATATTTAATAATTTCCAAATAAATTCATATTCCACGTCTCCTACTTCCGCAAACACTTGCGAATTTAATTTTTCGTTTCAATCTACATCTGATGCCTTTGCATCGTTGCCATTAACAATTTTAACAGAAAATTCTACTGATAGTCTGATAAACGTATCTATAAATTCGACATATTTCTCTGTTTCTAGTTATCCGTTATCAGATAATTTTTATCAATATGAATATAATCTGATAAGCAATTCCTTGTATCCGTTTAATTCTCCAGTTTGTAATGAATTTACACAGTTTCAATCTTCAACGAGTGGAAAAATTGTAGGAATTGGTGTCTTGGTCAATGGAAAAAATGAAGTTTTTAAATTTGCTACACCTGTTCCAATGTATTTTTCATAATTTTATTTTTTAAAATCCTTTTCGTGCTTTTTAATTGATACTAATGAAGTGTATAGTAATGTTTAGTTATCCAAGATTGGAATTTGACAACTATGAAATGTCAGTAGAATATCACATAAAGAAAAAAGATTCCAATATATTTCTAAATGTAAAAGACACCTTGCCTTTGGTTTCGGCAGGGGTAACTCATTTAATAATAAACAAAAGAAAATATGATTACGAATGGTATACTGCGCTTGTTGATAAAGGAAGTTTGATAAAAGAAGAGATTATCAAAAAATATTTTATAGGAAATCAAATAAAAACCAAAAAAGAGATAAATTACTTTGTTGCAAAAGATTCAAAGAAAAATGTAATAGATGAGACAATCTTTCCTTTAGTTGCAGGCGATGTTTGGCAAATAAATCCTGATTCTAAAGAACTAATTAAAAATAAGGCTTAACTGGTGGTTTCATAGAGACGAGGCAGATAACCTTTAATAATGAGAATATGGAAGTTTATGTTTGCAAAAATTTCATAGAAAAACTTAATGGAGCAACTATTTTAAAAGAGCCCGATAAAAAGGTTAAAGGAATGCTTTTCGTTTATAACAAACCAGTTAGAAACGGGTTTTGGATGTATCGTATGAGATTTCCATTAGACGTTTATTTCCTTGATGAAAATTTTAGTGTGATTGAAAAATTTGAAAGAGCACAGCCATGCCATAATTTTTTAGGAATAGGTTGTCGCATATATAAGCCAAAATCTAAATATAAATATGTGTTAGAAATATGGTGAATATTTATGAACGAGGAAATAAAAAATCTCCATAATAAAATACTGAATTACAATGGCGCTCTTTATGGCTCTGGTAAATGTGTTATCTTCAGGTCAAAGGACGGAGATATAAATCCGCCTATTGATCTTCTTGTTATAGGAGAAGCGCCTGGATATTACGAAAGTATTAGTGGTGTTCCGTTTGTTGGCAAGGCTGGTAAAGAGTTAGACAAAATTTTAGATTTTTTGGGATTTAATTATGTAATTACAAATGTCGTAAAATATAGACCAACGGATGAAAAGGGACAGGATAGAAAACCAACGCCACAAGAAGTTGAGTCTTGGTTACCCTTGTTAGAAGAGCAAATTTCTGCATATAAACCAAAGCTTATTTTACTGCTCGGAGATACAGCGTTAAAAGCGGTTTTAAAACTAAATATGAGCATAACACAGGCATCAAAGTCTTTCAAAACTTTTTATCATAAGAAGATACCAACTTTTGTTTATTTTCATCCATCATATTTGATTAGGAATAACTATGATTGGAAATCAGATATTGAAAAATTAAAAGATTTAATGAAAAAAGCTATTTAATGGTTTTTAAATATGTCAATTATATATTTTATTAAATAATCTATTCTATAAGTGAGAGTATGAACGATGGCGACGAGGATTATGAAGAAATTCCAAGATACGAAGTGGAAGAATACTTTATAGGCTCGCTTGGAGTATCGATGGATGAAAGGAAAGAGTTTTTTGAAAACCTTACGAATATACTACAAGACCTTGGAGTCTGCTATACAAGAAATCTTGCAAAGAAATATTATGAAATTTTTATGAAAAGCAATAAAGACTATAAAAAAGCAAATAAAGAACTTGAAAAAGAAATCCTCTTTTCAAAGTAGATTTGCCATAATTTCTTTTATTTCTTCTTCATTAAATGAAAACGATGGCATTTCGCCTTTTATTATTGAATTATAAGCAAGTTTCTTGTTAAGTATGTTCTCTACATTTTTATCAAACTTCGAGTCAGTTTTTATTATTATATTATAAACATAATTTCTGGTCTGGTCGAGTCTATTTATTCTTCCTATTCTCTGCGTTATATTTGATGCTATTAAAGGAAGGTCGTAATGAATTACAATAGAGGCTTCGTTTATATTTTGACCTGATGCAAATATATCGCTAGTTAAAAGAATGTTTTTGTCTTTGCTTTGCTTGAACTCAGACAAGCGTTTAGATCTTTCTTCGCCAGTCATATCACTGCTAATTATTATGCTGTTAAATCCGTCTTTTGAAAGATTTTTATAAAGTTTTTCAAGTATTATTTTATAAGAAGTAAAGACTAGAACTTTTTCATCTCCTGCTTCATTTAAAACGTTTTTTAATTCATCGTATTTCGCGCTAACAATTCCGCTATCAGGGTTTTCATAGTTGGCATCATCTATAATAAGCCTTGTTTTTTGGAATAAAGACAGCATATATGAAAACTCGCTCTCGCCTTGCATTTTCTCTTTTACTATTGAATCTCTTGAAATCTCTTTCATTTTTATTTCCTGTTCTTTTAGCAACGGCACAACTCTGCTCTGGGTCTTGACTTCAACCTTTTTGAGTTCTGGTATTGATTCTTTTGTTCTTCTCAAATAAATAGGCTTTAATTCTTCGTGCAGAACTTCAAGGTTTTTAAAACCGACTATTTTTTCAACCGTTTTGTCTCCAAATCTAAGTATTTTCCTTATAACAAATCTGTTATTGAAATCGACATAATTGAAGTAATCAAAAAAAGTATTCACTATTCCAAAAATATCAAGCGGGTCTTTTTCAACAATCTCTCCGCTCAAAAGCCATATTCTATCTATTTTTGTTCTCTCAATTCCTTTTCGAAATTCTGTAGCATTTCTAAGTCTTGACGCCTCATCAAAAATGCCAACATCATAATGCTTATTTATTATTTCCTCTTTTTCGGATGTTCTAAATTTTTCATAATTGACTATAAGAAAGTTAGAAAACTCTTCTATCGGTTTTCCAAAAACCAACTTAAATTGTGGCTTCCAATTGCTATCAATCAGCGACAATGGAACGACAATAATTGCTTTTAGGTCTGGATTATCGTTATAAAGTTTCTTTAACGCAATCAACGATTGAATAGTTTTCCCAGTTCCCAGCCCATCTCCAAGAATAGCAAGTTTATTTTTTAGCAGAAACTTAACACCTTCGATTTGGAAATCATAAGGAGTAAGTTCTGGCGGAAACAAACTTCTAATTTCTTCGCTTCCTATGTTGTCTACATTTTTTATTATTTCAAATTCATCAAATGGTGCATTTTTAATATTGGCAAAGAAATCGTTATAATAAGCCTTACTTAAAAACCACTTTTTCGTCTCTGGGTCATACCTGCATTTGTTTTGTTTAAAAAACTCTATTATCTTTTTGTCTTCATCATCATACTTGAAATCTGTAATTTGCAGTTCGTATGCTGGGTCAGAAGTTTCTATAAGCTTAATTGATTTCAAATAACCACATAAAGATATGCTATACAAAAGTTTAAAATTTAGGCAATCGACTAAATTCTTTAGAATATGACAGGTATGTCTTCTTTAGGAACTTTGCTTATGAAGGCTGTCGTTAAATCCAAATTCCTCGCTTTCGCTTTTCTTTTAAGTTCTCTAATTCCGTTTGCAGAAAGCACTATGCCTTTATCTTTAACTACTACATATTTGTTTCTGTAGAACCTTTTGAATTTTTCATAGTTGTCAAAGAACCAGAGAGAGTCTCTTTCGTAATCTTTTATCATTTTAAGAGTTTGTTGTTGATTATAGATCGCTTTTTTCATTGCATCAACTTATTAAATTACTAATTTATGTGTTTAAAACTTATAAAACTTAAACTATTTAAAGTTTCTATAAGTAATTACTTTAAGTTTACTTATAATTTATAATGGTTTAAAGTATTAGAAGTAAATTATAAGTAATCTGCAAGTTCCATTTATTATCTTGATAAATCTTATGTTTGTTCAATCTGTTATACAAAATGCATCTTTGCAAAAACACAAAAACTTGTAAAAACCTAAAATATAAGAGCAGAAAGGGAAAGATTTAAATATCAAAAAACGAAAGATTTAAATATCTTTCGGTATCTTATATAATTAATGAACAAGAGAAGGTTTAAAAGCTTTGCGCTTTTAACCTTTGCGACCTGGTTTCTACCAGGTCGCCAATCTTGGGATATTAAGATTTTTAAAACTATCTTTTTCTTTTGACTTTATTTTTAAGCCTAAAACTAACGTAATTATATAAAACTAAAATAATGGTGCAGTTATGCCGACCACAAAAGTTAAACAAGCAACACTCGATCCGTTTTTGAACTTTGACAATCAGAAGAAGCAAGAGACAGGTAAGTTTGTAGAGATAGGTCAATTTGTTCAACTTGCACAGGAGTTAGATAAAACACTTGATGAATATGTACATTTCACGTCTTCTTCACAAGAGTTTAAAAGCGTTTTGAAGGATAAGTTTGATGGAGATATAAGACAAGTAAACCAAAATCTGGTAATATTGGCTTTAACTGAAATACATATAGAAAAAGTAGCAGAAGACCATAAAAAACTTAAAAACCTTTTGCCGAGTCTGCAAGAGAAAAGAAAGGTTTTGAATGAAAATGTTGAAAAGGTTGCAAAAGAGCTCGGTTATGGCGTAGCTTACTATCCGCTTGACAAGGTAATGAATAAAGATCTAAATGGCGTAAAAGAAACGTTAAAAGAAGATTTTGGAGTGGAACCTAAATTTGAAAAGGTATTTAGTACAAACGCATTAAATAGCTTAACAGACTTATTTGCTTTTATAGTCGGTAAAGTTTATATAATTGATGAAGTGAATATCGTTGAAATACCCGTTAAGAAAGACTTATCAGCAAAACGTAGAAGAAAACGCCAGCAAATAGGACAACTGGTTTTAATATGCAATAATAATACAATGCAAGATCTTGTTGCTCAACAAACACCAGAAGAAGAAAGGCAAGCGACTCTAAAAGCGGTAGAGCGTAAAGATCAAGACATTAAAGGAAACGATTTATCTAGCCTGAAAGCAGTATTAGTGAGTAGAGACCAGAACGCAAGAAAAGAAGCCTTGCCTGTCTTAGAAAAAGCGCTTAAAGATCCAGACAAAGTTGTAAGAAAAGAGGCTTTGTTTTATTTGGAAGTAGCGTTAGTAAATGCAGATAAGCCAGAAGACATACTTGACTTTTATAAGGTTTCGTTAGAAAGTCCGTATAAAGACGTCAGGATGAAGGCTACCCAAATCCTTAAAAAGGTGCTAACAAACGGCAGGCAATAAACTAAAGATTGCCTAATATTAGCCTAAAATGAAAACCATATACCTTTATCGCTTATTTAAGCGTTAAATAAGCCATTTTTTTACTTTTTAGTTTGATGGGTGAAAATACGCTTTGCAGGAGATCGTGCGTCTAATGTCAAATAACCGCATAGAATGGCAAATTAGACACGGTCGTAGTAATGGCATAGAAGTTTTCTCTTTATATATACCTATAAATAAGGTTTGTATATCAAACTAATATTTTAAACCAGATAAAATAGTATATATGTGGGTGTATCAAATGGAAGCCAATGTAAATCTCGACGAATGGAAAGGAAAGGATGCGAAGCCATCAAAAGATATGCTGAATAAGCCTATGGTGGTAATCGCTAAAAGGGATTTTCCGAAACAAGCAAAAACAAAAGACGGAAAGCCATATACTGCAACCTATCACATACTGTACGTAATACTAGATGAGAACGGAGAAAAGATGAAAGTGTTTGCGTCAGACAATTTAAACAAAGTGATAGAACAAAAGAAAGACAAACTTCCTCTGCACGGGCATATAGAATTTGTTCCAAACGCTGGAAAGTACGGAAAAGGGTTCTATAAGTTTGTACTTGAGGAAAAGACAGCAACAAAAGCTACTCCACAAGAACCTAAAAGCCAGTGATTTTTTTATTTTAGATTATTCTCTTTTTTATACCATTCTTTGAATTCATCTATATTTTTGAATACTTTAGTCGCTAAATAAACCAACCAAGGATGATCTCTAATATAAGGCTCCTCAATTATGAGATATGTTGGTCTGTGCAAATAATAGCTGTTGAAAAATATTTCCATAAATGACCCGGCACTTGACTTGTTATTCACAATAGCAATTATTCCATCGCACATTTCAACATCTTTTAGATCCTCTTCAACTATTATTTTTGATGTTTTCTTATTGTATATTATTTTTTCTCCTCTGTCCATTTCTTTTGTAAATTCCACATTCCCATCGTAAAACGGGTTGTGAAGTTCTATATTAAGTTCTTTTTCCATCGTTTTTTCTTCTTTTTTAATTCTTAATCTATCCGCTGTTGGATTGGTCAAATAATACCATTTTTTCGATAAAGAATTAGTTACATAGTGTTTCAAAAGTTCATAATCGTTTTTTACTTTTAGATTTCTTAAAATATTCTCTCTATTCACTATAACATATCCTGTTTTTTGTTTAGTAGGATTATTTTCCATAATGCTTATTATTTCGCCAGTTATAAGCCTGTTAAAATATATCTTTTTCTTGCCAGTTTCTTTTAAAAGAAGATGCCCACCAAAATACTCTTGAACAATTAAAGATGTTAATAGTGTTTTGTTAACATCCTTTTTCTTTGAATTTTTAAAATAACCTTCTATTGCTCTTCTGAGCCTTCTTAAAAATCTTGAAGAGATCGTGCTTCGTGAAATTCGCCAAATATTTTTTTCAAACTCTCTTTCAATTTCTATATCATCCATTAAATGCCACAATTTAATTATGTAATTATACTTTAAAATTTAAACTAATTTTAGGCAATAAACTTATGTTGAAAGTCTCAAAATTCTTTTCAAAAACATATGAAGTTAAAAAAGGAGTTCCTTATTTCAAAGTTTTTTATAATGGCAAATGGCAATTTCCCAAAAACACTACTTTTGAAAAAATAACGTCTCCAATTGATGGGAGTTTAATTGGGATGTATCCTATTGTCGATGAGAAAACTGCTGATGAGATTATAAAAAATTTATCTTTGCAAAAAGATGTAGCAAAAAATGTTCCGTTTATAGAAAGAGCAAAAGCAATGGAAAAAGCAAAAGAGTTGCTTGAGAAGTATAAAGAAGATATGATAAAATCTTTAATGATAAATTCTGGAAAATCAAAACAAGACGCAGAAGGTGAAGTGAATTCAACAATAAGCCGATTGTTTCTTACATTAGAAGAGGCGCATAAATTAAAAGGAGAATTTATACCAGGAGATTTAGCAAAAGAGAACATTGGAAGATTTGCGATTGTTAAAAAAGAACCGCTTGGCTTGGTTCTTGCAATATCGCCTTTCAATTATCCACTATTTATTTCATTTACCAAAGTTATACCTGCATTATTAGCTGGAAATGTCGTTATTTTGAAGCCAGCAAGTGCAAATCCAATTCCTGTTATTTTAATGACAAGAATACTTGAAAGCGTCGGTTTATTTTCAACCTTCTTCGCTATGATTACAGGAGAAGGCAAACTCGGAAGCTATATGGCTTCTAATGATTTAGTAAATATGGTGACATTTACTGGAAGCACAAGTGTTGGAAAAGAACTTTCAAAAATTGTGGGAATTAAAAAGGTTCATTTAGAGTTAGGAGGTAAAGCACTTGCAATTATTTTAAAAGATGCTGATTTGGAAAAAACTGCTAATAGTATAATAAAAGGTTCTTTAAGTAATGCGGGTCAAAGATGCGATGCGATTAGTGGAGTTGTTGCTGAAAAAGAAATTTATGATGAGTTAGTAAAAATATTAAAGAAAAAGATAAAAGATGTTAAATACGGAAATCCGTTTGATAAAGATGTTATAGTTGGAACAATGATAAGTGAAAAAGCCGTTCAAGGTGTTAAAGATTTAGTGAATGACGCCATTAAAAACGGAGCAAAGGTGGAATATGGAAATAAAATAAAAGGTTGTATCTTCTCTCCAACGTTGTTATCAAATGTATTACCAGAAATGAAAATAATGAATGAAGAAATATTTGGTCCTGTAATACCTGTTATGAAAATTGATAATTATAAAGAAGCTATAAGTTTTGCTAACGCATTAAAATACGGATTAGATATGGCAGTTTTCACGAAAGATATATCAAAAGCCTTTGAAATATCAGAAAAAATAAAAACAGGAGAAATAACAATAAATGGGTTGCCATCCCATGGAGTTGGTCTCTTTCCATTTGGCGGAACTAAATTAAGTGGAATTGGAAGAGAAGGTGTTGGCTATAGTATAGATGAATTCACAGAAACTAAAACAATCGTAATAGCATAATTATACGGTTTCAATTTCTGTTCCAGTTAATGGGAACAATGTAACATCCTCCTCTCCGAAAGAAACTCCTATTCCTTCATATATTACATTGCATTCCTCGTCTTGTGACAGGAGTACTTTATCCTTTTTCTTAAGTTTTGACAAAATTTCTATTAGTTGACCAACAGTCAATCCTTTTTTATATAGCAAGTCCATTCAATTCATCAATTATATTAAAATATGAGAATTTAAAAGCTTTTCTATTTTATAATGGTATGACTGGTAGCAGTTACAGAGAACTTGTTATAATAAAGCCTGATGGCGTTGAAAGAAAACTTGTCGGAGAAATAATAAGCGTTTTTGAAAAAGCGGGTTTCACTATTGAGAAATTACAGAAAACCATCTTAACAGACAAAATAGTGAAACTTTTATACAGGGATACAGAAGAACAACTAATTGGTATGGGAGAAAAGACGATAAAATCGATGGAGGAAAAAGGAGAAGTAGATAAGCTTGATGAACTCTTTGGAACAAGAGATCCGTATAAGATAGGAAAACAACTGATAGAAAGACAAAGAAAATTTATGACATCTGGTCCTGTTATTGTCATGATACTTGATAAAGAAAACGCTCCTGCTGATGCGAGAAAAATCGTTGGAAGCACTGATCCTTCAAAAGCTGAAAAAGGAACAATAAGAGGAGATTTTGGAAATGATTCTATTTATACTGCAAACGGAGAAAAGAGAGCAGTTCATAATTTAGTTCACGCATCCGACCCTGAAAACGCTGAATATGAAATTAACATTTTTGAAAGGTATCTTTTCAAAAACTAATACATAAGATTAAACGTTTCTAAAGATTGCATCATGTCGCCTTTAGTATAAGTTTGAAGCATTTAAGTAATGAAAGACGACAAAGATATTTTACTGATAGCATAGCGAAATTTTAAGCACATACAACATCTTCTATTATTTAAAAGGTCGGTAAAATGACCAGATTTTCTAAAAAAGAACTCGAAATTTTAGGAAAAATAATGGAAGAGGGAGAAGAAGTCCTTGCAGTTAGTAGGCAAAGCAGATTAAGCAAGCTAATTGCACCTTCTATTGCACTTGCTACAAGCAAGAGGGTTGCAATAATTAAAAGGGACTTGCTAGGCATAAGGTCTGATATACACTTCATACCTTATGACAACATAGTAAGCTTTAGGCTTGTCCATGGGTTTGTATTCTCTTCTGTAAAGCTCAGACTTATGGGCTCAGTAAGACCTGATTCGCAAGACATGCTTGACAACACGGGAGACGAAACAGAAATACGCGGGCTCAACAAGAAAGATGCACATAAGCTTGCTGCGAAAATAAATGAAAGATTAAACGGCAGAGAAAAGGGCGTAAAGGAAAGGGAGATAATAAAAGAAAGAAAAGCAGGACCTATAATCAACATATTCTATAACTCGAACATAATCAACACTCCTGGTACAGTAATGCTGCCTGGCGTTTATCTGCCACACGAATATAAGCATACATACGCCAATTACGCATACGCCAATTACGCAAATGTAAATACAACCTATGAAACATCAGCCCAAGAAACGAGCACAGACATGCAGACTGAAGAAACGGTTGTTACGAGCAGAGGGCAAGAAGTATATGCATTGGCACAACAGGATAGTGCAGGAAAAGCGCCGACACTTAATTCAGCGAATAAACAAGAAAACAGCACACACATACCTACGGGTAACGACTTTGTAAAAATAGATAAACAAGAAATAAGCAGCGCAAGAAGGCAGGGTGCTGGAAAGGTAACACCTGATGAGATAAAGATATTTGCAGAAAGAGAAAGCAAAAAGAGCGATTATGAGAAAAATAAAATAAAAAGCCCGTTCTTGTCCGAAATAAGCTTCCTCAAGAATCTGTTCGCAAAAAATGGAGAAGACAACAGCGATGAAGACCCATTTCTAGACGAAGTTGAAAAGAAGGCAATGTCATAAACTAGCAAACAAAAACAAAAGGTGCACATGCTATGCATGTGCACTGCTACAACGGCAAGCTTATAAACATAACTAATATAAAAGATAAAGTATAAGCATTAGCATAAGTAGCAAACAAGCTAAAGTGGCTTTTGTTGAACTTATTTAAACGTTGCGGAAATAATATAGGCGTGTTCTTATGGTAAAAGAAAACAGCATACTTGCAGTAATAAGAGTAAGAGGCACAGTAGGCGTAAAGCGAAGCATAGCTGAAACGCTGAAAAGGCTGAATATACCAAAAGTAAACAACCTTGCACTTGTAAAAGCAACCAAATCCAATCTAGGCATGGTCAAGGCAGGCGCAACCTATATTACATATGGCGAAATTGATGCTGAGACAATGGCAAAGCTTCTAAGCAAGGCTAACGCAAAGGCAAGCAAAGAAGATATAGAGGCGATTATAAACGGCAAGAAAGAGCTAAAGGACC
>Ga0080003_1001447_pt1 | contig 12514 bp, 12 predicted proteins | sample JossMetagenome_FD_69206 | JGI IMG/M metagenome (GOLD analysis project Ga0080003, IMG submission 69206) | Hot spring microbial communities from Joseph's Coat, Yellowstone National Park, USA - JC2_E (SPADES assembly) (version 2) | ecosystem: Environmental > Aquatic > Thermal springs > Hot (42-90C)... | reverse complement strand
CAGAATCGTTATTACGTGGCCATATTTCATTTTTTTATCCGTCTCGAATAACATTGGATTCATAGAGAGGTGTTTCATATACTATACGTTCGCACTCTATTCGCTGTTGTGTTACGCATTCGCATATCTTTCAGTTGATCTTTTCTCAAAGAAAGTCAGAAAACTGACGCCCCTTGTGGAAAACGGAGGGAAACTTATTATATTCATACTTGCATATTCAAACCTCTCTGCTTTGAACCTTAACGCAGATGGGGGGGCGTGGTCTGACAGCATTATCCTTATACTCATATCAATTTCCACAGTTCTGCTGCTGAGGGAAGGAAATGGAATAAGAATTTACCTGTTCATCTCAGGGTTGATGCTCATCTCATTCCTCCTTGACCCAGATTACGTCCCTATGTTCTGGATAGCCGTAGTAGCAGTGTCAATAGTCTCAGGCATCCTTCAGAAGGAGCTCAGGAGAATTGCGTATTCAGTTGCCTCTGTGTTAATTTCCACTCTCTCTATCCTTTATCTGTATTTGCAGGCTTACTGGAGCGCCCCTCCTTCCATCTCTGGTTTTAATGCTCTCGGATACAGGAGTTTTTCACTATTTACAGCAAACATTAATTACTACAACGTCCTGATTCTATTCGGTCATTGGTGGTCAACGCTAGTATATTCACCCCCTTCCATCCTTTTCTACAAAAATATATTCAATCTTCCCGCTTTATATTCCCCTCCGCAGGTTATAGTGGTTCCCGGTATAACATACTACCTCTGGATAGCAGGCCTGTCTCTTGTACCTATAATTTCTTTCTCCTCGTTGGTATTCAAAAACACGAGAATGCTTGCGCTTCCTGTACTATTTGTTTTTTTTATTGCATATATGATTAGTGAAGAGATGAACTTCAAGTGGATATATTTCGGACTGCATCACCTTGTTTACTTACCAGTTATAGGGACTGCCATAGGAACTACACTCTCCATGCCAGGCCACTTCATAAATCTTATAGCCTACTCATACCTTCCCTTGTTCTCCCTTGGAATCCTATCAATACTGAGTGTTTCAGAAACACCGTTCTGGATAGGAAGAAAGTCGCATTTGAAGAGAAAGAAGGAAACTGAGAATAGAATAAATATTGTTGCAAGTTTCAACAGTGCTAGAAGGAGAACTGACCAGAGACAGAAGGAATCATACATTTCCTTTTCAATAGCGCTTTCACTTTACAGATACCCCGGTAAAAGAAATAGAAGAAAGGATGTCAAGTCCTTCCCAAATGTTAGGCTTCATCTAAAGGGGAGAAGCAATGGAAAGAGAAACATTTACACGTTGAGAGCAGCCGCTGTCATCGTTGTGATCTTCCTTTTCATTTCACTCGCAGGCTGGCAAGCATTTAATGGTTCATTCTACCCTATGAGAGCAAGTCCCGGCTCATTTCTTGAGGGGGATGCAGTTCCACCCAAGGGCGTCTTTTCACCAACAGACGTGAGCTCTGCTGTTATAGGGGCATACGATATGGTAACCGCAGGTTACAATGGTTACAGCACAATATGGATAGGGGGGCCATCTGTGAGCGAGTTTACGTGGGCAGCTCCTCCGGACAACATTCAGACTCCAGGCCTTAAGGAACTTATATCAGAGAACCTCTATGGGGATGTTGTGCCATATCTGATAGCCCACAGTGTCAGATATGTGGTTATATCAGGTGATGATATATCACAGTTCTCAGGCAATCCGTTCACCCCATACGGTTTTGCAAATTACTCATCTGCTGAACAGTTCTTTTTAAAGAGTGGGCTTCGTCTGGTTTATTCGGTTGGCAATGTTTATGTATTTGAGGTTCCAAATGTAGCCGGCCCGATCTATTACTCCAATATGATGTTTCGTTATACAGGTAGTAGCTCCAACAATGCACCTCTTTATTCACTGTTCCACCAGATGGGTATCAACCTATCGCTTTCGGAAAACTCTGGAGCAAGCGTTTCAGTATTCAACAATTCAAGCCAGATTGATGTAGTCCCCCCTGATATGCTTTGGTATTCCGGTGTCTTTTCCCCAGAGAACGCATTAACTGTGGAATCATCAAGCTATTTCATTGAAAGGGGTTTCAATTCTACTGACTACAAAGGTTTCATGGAGTACTACCAGAATAACAGCATGGGCCAATTCGTCCATGTACTCCCCGGAAATTTCACCACTACTTCCTGGGGTGGAAACACATCGTTTTACTACGGTAATGGCAGCATCAGTGCCACGGGTAAGAACTCATCATTCAGCGTTGGTTTCAACGGATCACTTGCAGGCCAGCCGGGAGGATACTACATGGGGAACAGTGATGTACCAGCTGAGGTGGCAGTAGCGTTCAATGCAAGCTCCTCAAGCAATTTTACCGGTAGAACTGTTCTGAGCGTAATTGGTGAAGCAAAGGACCCGGCTGTGGTCACTTACTTTGATAACCTGAATTTCTCCGTTTCAGAGAAGGAGCGGATGTTCAGGTTCATTGAATTTTTGCCTGCGGATACTGTTTACGTTGGATTCAGAATAGGTTTTTATGGTTTCACTGGTATCGTTCATATTGGCTTCACAAACTTTACCATCGTCAGGAAAGGGACAGCTTTCTTGAATTATAGTTATCCATTCGGTGAAGGTGTGTACCTGCGCAACACAATACTTCAGGTTCCTCCGGGATTCAGGGATGCGTATTTCGTCTATTACGACAACTCCAGCAAAGAAATTCAGGTTGCCAATATAAGCACTGGAGACTCTTATAAAATGATAAATGGAAGCATAGAGGGGATAGTTTTGATTAAGAATACAAGTATCAACAGCTACTACGGGCATTATGCTGTTATCAACGAGGGAATTAGCAGGGCAGATGATGTTAAATCAGATGGTCTTTCACTGACCAAATACTATGAAGGTGTGGATGGTTCTTATATATTCCCATTGAGCGGTAATCACAGTGTTTCAATCACTGTACGGAGCTATATCGTGATTTCACAGACACTGGCATACCTGTCCATCATAATCACCTCTATTTCGCTTATCTCGGTCTATCTAATGCGTAAAAAGGGCGGGGATTACCATTGAGAAGAAATATCATCCACTTATTTGATAAGTTCCCATTTCTTTATCCTCAACATGACAAAATTGGTTTGAAAGACATAAGAAACGGGACCGTTCGTCTAAGGGGGAGATTAAACGTAAAAAGGCATCGTGCAGTTTCGAGATTTTAGAATGAAGCTTGACGAATCTTCCTATATGGACCTGAGCCTTTGCAAACAGTTCACTCAGACCGGATATTACAAAAAAATATCTCTTTATATTAAGAACACTCTTTCTCCTGGTGATGTATTCGTTGATGTGGGAGCTAACAGTGTTACTATACCCTTCTCCTTCTAGTATAGTCGGAGAACAGGGCTTTGTTTATTCTTTTGAGTCCTATCCTGATACATATAAAAGACTTGTGCAAAATATTATGCTCAACTCTTTCAACAATATCCACGCATTTAACTATGCAGTCTCGTCATTTGACGGGAAGGGGAACTTTTTGTCAGCAAATCTTCGGATGGCCTTAAATCCTTAAAACTGATCCCATTAGTAAATGGTCTCCTTAAAGTTGGAATCAGGAAGCTCGACACTGTAATTCATCAGGGTGTAAAAATGATCAAAATTGATGCCGAAGGGAGCGAACTAGACATAATCAGAGGCGCAGAAAACATTATTTCCTCGTCGAATGAACTCGTAATAATATATGAAATCAACATAGAGTTTTCGGGGCAAGAACTTCTCGCTGCCCTTAACTCGCTTGGGTTTAAATCGTTTATTGTAAAAGATGGAAAATTATCCTTCAGCATTCATAAACTGGATTCTGTACCATCGGGCACAAGCAATCTTGTATCGATTAAGCAAACTAAAAATTAGACTTTGGTACAAAATCATTTTGTGATATAATGCTTGTTAGCCTAAGCTATGCTTATGTTTATAAATCAGATATAATTACAATCATTGCAGTTGCCCTTACCTGATATAATCAGGGAATCGTATGACAGGAATGGCCCCGTTTGTCTTACTGGTGGAGAGCATCGATTGTGTGATTGTTGTAATTTGAAAGAAGATCCTTGTATTACATATCATGAGGGAAAGCCTCGAATAGGTGTATAAGCTAACAACATAGGTGTACAGTTACCTGGGATTATTCATTGTCCACTTATTAATGCACCTCAGGTAGGTTTGTTACCTAAAATTGTGTATGTTATTCTTCGAGACCCATTCTTTATTAGAATCAAAACAGCAAAGATAGCCAAAATCGAAAGATGATTATTCAAAGTTTGCTTGCCATTTTGAAAAGAAGTATACCGTACAAGAAATTCCACGTAAATATCGATCAATACCAGTGCCAAGGGTCTTTCCAATGAGGTCACCAATTTTATAGTTAATTTGGATTGTGTTGATGCTCTGGGTAGAGATGCGATATGATAGGTCTACGTCTTCGTCCCCATTAATATAGACCTCATCGAAAATAAGGCCTCCCGAGTTCTTTATGAATTTCGAGGAGAATATCCCAAAACTTGATATGAGAATAAAAGTGCTGTTTTTCTTTAATGGCCTCACAATTAGGAACTTCACCAAAGGTTTTAAAAATCTTGGTTTAATATAAAAATCAGAAATAATCTCAAGATTTAAGTGAAATTTTTTTTTGATATTTTTAGCAATACCTTTTTTTCCTCTAATAAAATTAAGGATCCCATAAATAAAGGTCGGGCGTCCTATATACGCTGGAACACTAAATCTGTTTTCAGGTGAAACAGCATAAACTACATCAACATTTTCTGGAATCGCCGATAATGAAATTCTGAGTTGTTCAACATCATCTATCTTATACATATCATCATTCGAAAACACAATCCATTTCGGATTATATTCCATGGCTCTTTTAACGCCAATATTCACATTATGGGCACCGTTGAAGTATAGATCCGGTATTTCGCCACTTTCTACGAAAATCATATGTAGACCTTTGAAAATGTTTTCCCTGCAATTAACCGCATATTTTCCATTGAAATCGGCCGTGGGTATCACAACAATGATGTCCTTGTCTCCCTCAACCTCATGAATGTACGATGCACCTTTCGGCCTTTCTTTCATCCACTCTATGAGTTCATCACAGTTCTCGAATCCGTCGTAGAACTCCATGATTTTTTTCGGGTCATTACTCGTGAAGAGGCTGTTTCGGTAGTCCATTAGGCTGAAGAATAATTCATCTTTTTCTAGTTTCTCAAAAGCACATCTTTTCCTAGAAATATAAATATCTATGGCCTTGGTCTTCACATTTTACTTTATGGGGGGTTTATTAAAATATTTTTTGCTTGTATTGAAGCCATATCGATCAAATATTTTAGAACAACAATCAGGGTTGGTCATCACTAGTTTAGATTATCACAATGTAGTATAGATTTGTATATTTTGATTATAATAATTATAGGAGTGGGAGATCGAGGAGAAAAATGAATACGTTGTAAACGAGGGAAAGTAAAATAGCAAGAACAGTACCACAATTCTTTTCTTTGTCTGCTCACAAGTGTGAAAAACGTTATGAATAGTTTTTCAGTTTTTGATCTTTTTTTACTGAATAAAATGGTTCGTAGACAGGCTCCATTCATCCAAACCACAGTAGGGAGCTTATGATAACGAAAAAATTATAATTTTAAAGACGATGTACTGATCATGCCATTCAGATTCTTAATCACATCGGTGGAAGGTGTAAAAATTATAATTCCAAAATTTTTCACCGATTTCAGAGGGTCTTTTTATGAAACGTATAAAAGAAGCGAATTTTCATATAATGGCATACCCGATAGCTTCCAGCAACAGAATATCTCTATTTCCAGGAAGAATGTTTTGCGAGGGCTTCATTTCCAGATCGATCCTTTTGCTCAGGGGAAGCTTGTTTCTGTGTTGTTCGGGAAGATATTCGATGTTGCTGTCGATCTGAGAATGAATTCTCCCACATTCGGAAAGTATATCTCTATTATCCTGACGGCTGAAGAAGGGAATATGATTTGGATACCTGAGGGATTCGCCCATGGTTTCCTTTCAATGGAGGAAAATACGCGTGTCTCGTATCTTACCACCAAGGAGTATTCTCCCGAGCATGAAAGGGGGGTTATATGGAACGATCCAGATATAGGTATAGAATGGCCTGAAAACAATGTCATACTTTCGGAAAAAGATTCACATTTCCCAAGACTAGCTGATGCAGACATAAATTTCATATACAGGGTGAAATAAATGAAACTCTTGGTAACAGGGGGCCTTGGTTTTATAGGGTCAAATTTCATTAGGCAGAGACTCAGGGACCATCCTAACGATGAGATAATCAATCTAGACAAGATAACTTATGCATCAAACCCCCTTTCCAAAAATTTAATTAAAAATCCGCAATATTCATTTGTCAAGGGGGACATTGCGGATTATGATACTGTTTTTTCCGTGGCCAAAGATGTCGATTGTATTGTAAATTTCGCGGCTGAATCCCATGTTGACAACTCGATAGCATCATCCGACATATTCATTCGGTCAAATATAGTGGGCGTGCACACGATCCTCAAAGTTCTGCGTGACCTGGACGTCCGTCTTCATCATGTATCTACAGATGAGGTCTTTGGGTCATTGGACATAAATTCAAAAGATAAGTTCCATGATGGTTCTCCTTATAATCCAAGGAACCCTTATTCAGCAACCAAAGCTTCCTCTGATTTCCTTATAAGGGCATTCTGCAATACATACGATGTAAAGGCAACAATATCAAACTGCAGTAACAATTACGGACCGTACCAACACCCCGAAAAACTAATCCCTAAGGCAATACTTAATGCCCTTTCAGGTGAAAAGATACCAATATACGGTAGCGGGGAGCAGATCAGGGACTGGATACATGTCGACGATCACTGTTCTGCGATCTCGCTCATTATTGACAAGGGCAGGATTGGAGAAACATATCTTATTGGAGGTAACGGGGAGATGTCCAACAGATATGTGGTAAACAGGATACTTGAGATCATGGGGAAACCGCAAAGTTTTATACAGTATGTCAACGACAGGCCCGGTCATGACGTGAGATACTCTATTGAAACATCCCCTTCACTCAAGGCTTTAGGTTGGAGGAAAACCATCGATTTCGATACGGGTATCAGGAAAACTATCAAGCATTACATAGAAAACTATGAGGTATACGTGAATTACAAGCACTGGGAAAGTGAATGGTATTAGGGCAACTTCATTTTGCGAAGTTGTTTTTTGGGGAAAGCCTAGATAAATGCCTTTTTTATTAACATCTCAATCATCACTATAGATGAATCTAGTTAGTGATATCTTTACGATCGTGATTCTAATCGGTCCTTTAAATTTCGGTTAATACACAACAAGCGAATCAGGCGATTTTAGGGTATACTGCCCATTACCTTTCCGATTGAAGCAATAATTTTTTGGCCTCTATAAATTATATAATATAGGGAAAAAATTGTTAATTCACAGAGAGCATGTCGTTTACTTTACCGCTTCTTTGATCTTATTACAGATAAAGTCGACCTCTTCTTCTTTTAAATCGGGGAATAACGGTAATGTTAGAACTTCTTCACTAACCCTTTCGGTTACAGGTAATTTTAGATTTGCATAATCCTTTTTGTATAAGGAGAATTTGTGCACAGGAGTATAATGAATACTTGTCGCGATTCCATTTGAATTCAAATACTTCATAATTTTATCTCTTTTCTTGGAAAGTATAACGAAAAGATGATTGGAAGATCTCCCCCAATTTTTTGTTTCCAGCAGTTCAATATCTTTGACGGGTTCAAGATTCTCTCTATATCTCTGAACTAGTTCATAGCGAATCTGATTCACTTTGTCCAGGCGTTTAAGCTGAACACGTGCGATTGCTGCCTGAATGTCGTTCATATGGTATTTATATCCCAGTTCTTCTACATCATAAGTTGACCTTTTTTCAGCGTCTGAGTTGGAGCTCGGTGCGTATCTGTCCCACGTAGTTTTTGTAATTCCAACCCATCTAAACGCTCTCATTCTATCCATGGTAGACTTTTGCTTGCCAACAAGCATTCCACCATCACCAGTGGCTAAATTTTTAACAGCGTGGAAACTGAAAGCAGAAATATCGCCAATAGTTCCTAATTTTTTCCCCTTGTATTCAGCACCTGCAGCATGTGCACAATCTTCAACTATGAGTAAATTATGCTTATTCGCTATTTCTGAAATTGTGTCCATGTCGCAAGCTTGCCCTCCGTAGTGAACCACAATTATTGCCTTTGTTCTGTCTGTAATGTTGTCCTCGATACTTGCTGGATCTATAGTTAGAGTTGAACGTTCTATGTCTGCAAACACTGGTTTAGCGCCCACGTAACTTATGGCGCTGGCAGAAGACACAAAAGTAAATGATGGAACAATGACCTCATCTCCTTTTTTTAGATTCATGGAGAATAGTGCCATATGCAGTGCAGCTGTGCCGGAATTGGTGGCAACACCATACCCAGCTCTGAGATATGCCAAAAATTCTTCTTCAAACTTGGCCGTTTCTGGTCCCAACCCCCACCATCTAGTTTCAAGCACCCTAAGAATAGCTTCCTTTTCTTCATTATCCATGTATGGCCTAAAAACAGGTATCATACTTGTTTCATCATCCAATTATCCGTGGCTAGATATTAAAATTTTTGCTATTGTTTTAAATCCTATGCTTGAATAAAAGTGTTCCGCAATTCCATCCTTAATTGCAAAAAGCCATATTTTACTGGTTTTTGAATTGAATATATCGTCAAAGGTGAAACGCAATAACATTTTAGAATATCCATGATTTTGATAGCTCTCTTTTGTAGACACAAGTTCAATACCGTATATTTGCTTAGTTTTATCCCAATGAACTAGTAGACAAGATACCAGTCTATCATCTAATTTTATGCCATAGAGAGAAACGTACGAACTCAGGATTCCTTTTTTGTACAATTCTATAGAGTCCCCCATGAATTGTCTGTCGTATTTAAAAGCCGAAAAAACGACATCGGCAAAATCTGCTACATCCACTTTACTAAGTTTCAGGAATCTTATTTTCTTGTCAAATACAGGCATCGACGAATAATAAGTATTGTTAGACCACGTATCGTAATCCAAGACCATTAACGATGCTATCTTCTTGTATGGTAAGCACGAACTATCAGGATCTGTGTCTGTTACGATGCAGTATGATTGAAACGAACTGACATTAAAATAATTTCCTAAATCCTTAACATCCATTTGAATTTTTCCCAAACACACAATTGAGTTCGAAAAATCACAGGAAATTTTACTGTTCCTATTTACGGAAATTATACAATTCCCTTTTCTGGACACTTGCGAACCCATACTAGAAGAATAATGCGCCCATTCATCGAAAATTGATTGAATCATAAATCACTATTGCAATGTGAATAAAAATAATTGCTTTAATTCCTGTGTCGAAAGTTTGTTTTAAGGTATAGGAAGACCAACATGAACTGTCATATTCTTTTATCATGTTAAATGTTCATAGTACCCTCGTTGAACTGTATAATAAGTCGGTCTTCACATGAGTTCATTTATCTAAAAGGCGCATCTATCATATGTTCTGACTCAGCACGATCTGGACACGGGTAAATAGTGAAAAAGAGATTTGTAGTGAGGTAGAAGAAGCGTATAAATGGAAAACTGATAATCACAAAGGAAATTTACATAGATGAACTATGGCAATTTTACGGATATGAGTACGAATTCAGAAGTAATGTCTTTCTATTTTGGTACCACAGCATGTCTTAGTGACCCTAACATAAATTGACCTAAAATGCCATGATAATAATGAAGAAAGGAACGAATCAATATTTCCAATCAGCTCTAATGAAAGATATTTTAAAATAAAAGCTAATTATTACTTATTAGATGAAAGGTATCATTTTAGCTGGTGGATCCGGCACTAGGTTAAGACCAATTACAAAATATCTTAACAAGCATTTATTCCCAGTATATGACAAACCCATGATATTATTTCCAATTGAGACTATGAAAAAAGCAGGCATTCGTGATATTATAATTGTTGTTGATAGGTATCGATCTGAGAAGCTTGTGGAATTCCTCGGTTCAGGAGATGATTTTGGTGTTTCACTGACATATAAAATTCAAGAAAAGCCTGGTGGAATAGCTCAGGCGATATCAATTTGTGAAAGAAATATTATTGAGTCTGAAGCTTTAATAGTGATGCTTGGCGATAATATTGTTTTCGACGATCTTGGCCCAGATATCAGCGCCTTTAAAAGGGGTTGTAAAATCTTCATTAAACAGGTTAAGGACCCAGAAAGGTTTGGTGTCCCAGTTTTTTCAGACAAAAAGGAAATAATAAATATTATTGAAAAACCAAAAATCCCTCCTAGTGAATTCGCTGTTACCGGAGTATACTTATTTGATTATAGTGTTTTTCAAATGATAAAACAATGTCAACCTTCCGACAGAGGCGAATTAGAAATAACAGATGTTCTAAATTTTTACGCAAGAGAAGGAAGTATAACTTACCGCATTCTTAACAAGATATGGATAGATGCAGGAACTTTTGATAGTTTATACGAAGCATCCACCTTCGTTAAAGAAATGAAAGGGTCGTCAAATTTGTAAGGAATTTTTCTTTGACCTGCTCTGCCAGTATTTGGAACACATCTCCTCAATTTTCATTTTTCAGGTCCTCTTTCATCTTGACATACTGCTCCTTGGTTATCTCTCCCCTTGCATACCTCTCCCTGAATATTTCGAGTGCATCATCATGATTCCACCATGTCCATCTGTTGCGTGAGGAGTATCTGTAACTCCTGGACATCCATCCTATGGATCTCGCAAACCACACTATTAACCATATGAATATGAAGAGGAAGAATAGACCTATCAATGTTCCAACTACTCCAGATGCAATTCCAACCCATCCTCTTGTGTAATTTACTATGTAATGTGGGTTTATTATTTCTCCAATAACAGCAGCGATCCTTATGAGCATGAACATCGCAACCAAACCTACTACGAATATCCTTGCTGGATTGCTGCTCACTCCTCAAGCAGTTTCTCAATCTCTTCCAATTTCTCAGCCACTTTCCTCCCCTTGTCTGTCAGGGATATCATGTTGCGGGGTGGATAGGTAGAGTGATCTAGTCTGGACTCGATAAGCCCCAATTCTTTTAGCTTTTTCAAGCTCAACCTTAACACCCTATCATACAAATCGGATTCCTTTATGATAGAATAATAGTTTATTTCTCCCTTGTCTTTCATCAATATTAATACTCTAAGTATACCCTTTTGCCCCTCTAAATCTTTAATAGCCATACCTTATGCAGTATAGTATGTACGACGTGAATATCAAAGTATCGAAAGTACTCCATATTGTATGGTACGAGAAAAATAAATACTACATACACTATACAGTATGTAGTGATAATAGTGAACAAAGAAAATGAAACTCTAACGTACATCCGCGTCTCAACAAACGAAGGGCGAGAAAAGATGAATATTATCCAGGAAGAGCTATATATCAGGATAATAACCCAATTGATTGCCTTCTTTAAGGAAAAAAGATGGGGCATCAACATGATCTTCTCTGAAGACACCGAGATTAGGGAATTCACCTCATACGCAATAAGAGCTAGAAAGATAATCATAGAGGAATTCAGTAAACTGGAAGGGAGACCTCCGAATGAGCTGGAGATTCAAGATCTCCTCAGGATGGTTGTTGTACCTTTCGGAATGCTGAAACAGCAGAACGGTAATTCTCATTTCCAGAATGTGCATTCACAGTCATTGAAACAGAATCAGGAGAACAGCAAGAAGGATGTTGATTCCGTAATGGATATAGTGAAAGAACACCCTGAGCTCTCAGTAGAGGGGGAGAAGATTGTGATGAAGAAGAAAATTGAGCCCGTGGATGTTTTCTATGCAGTGAGGGATGAAATGGAGAGGAGGGGGTGGAAGTATATAAAGCCAAGACAGATAGGAGGGGATAAATGGGAACCGGGGTTCTTTGAGGTGGACAGAGAGGGTGCATAATGTCCAGAAAGGGCATTCAAACTAAGAAGCCGAAATGTTACTATTGCAAAGTTCGGTTCATTTTCCCTATTTACTAAAATTACACTGGAAAATCTAACAACAGGTAAACGTTCACGAAATGGATCAAATCGCATTCCTGTAATGATATGTTGCATATTGATGTATAGCCCCTACTACGTTTAAGCAATATTGCCGACTGCAAGTATTGCATCAAATTATAGGTAACCTTCCAGGAAGAAATCGTAACTGATACATTTCTTTAGGAGTTAATCGGACACCTTCGACTATCTTAAGGGTATTAAGGATCTTATGGAGGGCGGTACCGGTATCGATCTGATGCAATTTTGATGCAATAAAAATGCAAAAATAATTCAATAAAAATTCAATAAAGATGCAATTTAATGTGGAAAAGATGCAATCCAACGTCAAGTCTAT
>Ga0080003_1001439_pt1 | contig 12551 bp, 9 predicted proteins | sample JossMetagenome_FD_69206 | JGI IMG/M metagenome (GOLD analysis project Ga0080003, IMG submission 69206) | Hot spring microbial communities from Joseph's Coat, Yellowstone National Park, USA - JC2_E (SPADES assembly) (version 2) | ecosystem: Environmental > Aquatic > Thermal springs > Hot (42-90C)... | reverse complement strand
ACCATTAATAAACTGCTAAATGAAGCAAAAGCCAGATTTATAGACATCAGAGATAACGTTGCGATACAAGTCATGGATTACTTGGAAAGCATAACTTATCAGAAGTTTCATATAATTAACAAAACCGATACAGATGAGGTTGATATACAAATATCACGTAATGAAACATATGGAGAATACGACAAAATAAACGGAATATATTATTTAACTTCAAAAGGGTTAAAAGAGATTGCTGATAAGCTAGGAAAGAATAAACATTTGTTGGTAAAAGAGCTAGAAAAAGCTAATGTTCTAGTTGCTAAGAATGTACCATATTACACTAGAGCTACTAGACAAACAGTTAAAGTGTATAAGCTTAAGTTCTCTGAAATGATAGATCCCCCTTCGATGGAAACAGAGTTAGTAGAAACATAAGAAAAAACAAGTTATGAAAAGATGAATATAATACAGCGAGAAAAGAGCAGAACTTAGAGTTAAATATAGAAGAGTTAGATATACCGTTTTAATGTTCACATGATAACTATTGTGCTAATGTCCAATCCAAGTACTGATAAATATTTGTTTGGGACAAGTATGCCACGGTTTATGTGTTCACGATGTAGTGAACTTGTGCAATGAGTATAATAATTTGTAATGATAAATTTCTATGGAGCATGGATTGGATCAAAATATTAATAGTTTAGAGGGAAAATGTTTACCATTTAAGGAAGATATTGAGCTGTGCTTGAAGATTGAAGAAATGGAAATGAAATTACTAAAAATGCTATATAGACTAGTTGATCAATCTATAGATGAATTTAGTACCAGATATAAGCACTCTTTAAAATATCTCAATGAAATTTCTTTACAAATAGTTATGGCAAGTTATCAAAAGAACAAAGGAAACAAAGAGAAAAATAAAGTTTATAATCCTTTTAGTGAGATTATAGAGAAATATATATGGTATATTCTTGTAAGAAAGCTTGAAAAGGAAGAATATAAACTCTTGCCTTTAGGATATTCTTCAGATCTCACTATGGAAACCAATGACCATGTTTTAAATTTAGATATCAAAACCGCAAACTGGGAAAATCGTTCTGACTTTAGAGGTTCAATTCCTTTAGGTTTAAATCAATTCACACACAAGGCATTAATAACCAAAGAAAGAAAAAATGACTTTTTTAATACCCCCTTATATGTATATCCAGCTATTCCTCCTTGCTATTTAATACATGGTAACATCAAATTTGTATACACATTCGCTTTGTTGTTTATCTACCCTCCATATAAAGAGATAGTTGAAGAGATTAACACGGAATATGAGAAACTTTATAATTTGTTTTATGCGAAATTTTTAAATATTATTGAAAATGATAAAAATCTTTCTGGATTAAAAAATGAAGAAAGAAAAAGGATAGTAGTAGAAAATCTAATAAGAGCTGTATTTATTCACGATGAAGTAGAGGTCATAGATTACTTAAGCATTCCAAAGGAAGAAGTTATTAAATTCAAAGAACAATTAAACATATTTGTAGAAAAAATACGGAAAAGAGACATTAGACCTATAGCAATAAATTTAATTTCGATTCCTAACGGATTATTAGAGGAGAAATACTTAAACCATTTTATAAGCGGTAAAAATTGGGGTAAATCTGTAAGATATTATTATTCCTCTTTTAAAAAACATAAAAAGAACACAGATAAAGGCAAAAAAAACTCATTAATATCTAAACTGCCTATATTCAAACTTATATACGATAAAACAAAAGAAGAATTTCCAAGGGTATTGTTTCCTTACTTAGATGAACGCTACAAAGAAGATATTAAAAAACTTTTTGAAGGACAAGTTTATAAACTTGAGGATAGGATTATTGTATTATGAGCAAAAATACTATTATTTACGGAGATGTATATTCAGGTATTAATTCTTTAGAGGATAGTAGCATTTCTGTTGTCATAACATCACCACCTTATTGGAAGCAGAGAGATTATGGTTTTGAAGGCCAGATTGGTCAGGAAAGGACACCAGAAGAGTATATAGGCAAACTTAGAACAATTTTTGGAGTATTAAAAGATAAATTAACAGATGACGGAGTTTTTTATTTAAATATTGGTGATAAATATCTAAACAAATACGGCAATTCGCATTTACTACAAATCCCATATAGATTAGCCTATCACATGATAGAAGATGGCTGGATATTAGAAGATATTATCATTTGGTATAAAACAAATCATATGCCGTCATCAATAGATAACAGATTTACAAATTCATATGAACCAGTTTTCGTTTTTGCTAAAAACAAGAATAATAAATATAGAAAGTCAAGGAACATCTTAAAACTCCCGCTTCAACAAACTAAGTATAAACATACTGCTGTTTTTCCAGAAAAATTAGTGCAATCGTTATTAGAAATAACTCACCTTGATTACGGTGATACAATTTTAGATCCATTTGCAGGCACAGGAACTGTTGGCGTAGTAGTCAATAGATATTCCAAAAACCTCAATACTATATTAATTGAAAAAAGCAGTGAGTATATAGAAATTATTAAAGAGAGGCTTCACGTAAACAACACTATAGAAGTTGAAGATTTGAATTATCTGGTTAAACCTATAGCTTTAAAGAGACTAAATCAAAATCAAAACAAATTGAAATTATTAGAAACGCTAAAAAATGATTTACTGACAGAAAAATATGGTGAAGTATTTATAGCAAATAACAGTGAAGAGTTTTTAGCAAGCTTAACCTTTATGACGACAAATGAGTTTAAAAGCTTTCATAGAGAAGATGCAGTGTTTTTTATTGGTGTTAAGGACTGGAAAATAGATGATTTGTACTACCCTTACAACATGATTAACCATGGTTATATCTTAAGAAATATGCTGGTTATTGAAACAAAAGAAGGTTGGTATCCAGTATTTATGTTTGTGTCAGATAGCAAAAGAGTAAGTTATAGATTCTATATAGACCATCTAAGAAAGCCTGTCAAAGAACAAGAAAACAGAGATTGGAATAAGGAAAACTTCATTGGCTTAGAAATTAACAATAGCTTTAAAAAACCCTCTATTACTGGACATATATCAGATGTTATAGAAAGATATGGAGATGGATTTCCAAAAATAATTTCTGTTTTATACAAAAATAACGAAGTATTCTTAGAACTTGTTTTACATCCTTCTAACGATGAGATTATCAGAGAGGGTCTTATATTCAAGTGCTATAAGTGTGGCTCTATAATAGAAGAACCTTTCGACCCTATTGATAAAAATTTTTGTAGCTGTTGCGGTGCACTGCTTTGGCAAGATTTAGAAAGTGTCCCTATAATAGAAGAACCTGATAACATCGTTATAGAGTGGAACAAACTAAGTAACATGAAATTAAAAGAAGCAAAATCCCACAATACGTTACTACTACAAGAAAAACAAAGTAAAAGCAAGTTCAAGGATATAGACAGGATAAACTGGGGGGCTTCGCCTGGGGCAAGAAAATTAGTATTAGGAGAGTATTTTACAAAAGTAAGGCTTTACAAAGTAGACCAATCTCTTGTTGGACATTATTTGACTATTTTAAGAAAATCAAAAAACTTCAACTTATCTGACATTGAAAAAAAGTTTCCTTCTTCTTATAAGCACAAAATAGGTCATTGGTTTAGAAAGGATATGGGTGGTTCTACTCCACTTCCAGAAGATATAGAAAAATTAAAGGAAATTTTTGGGATTGAGCATGATGCTTTTTTAGATGCTCTAAGCAAAACTGTTTTAAAACTTTCAACTGTTAAAAGTTCTATTAAGGGTAGAATACCAAGTGATTTTTGGGAATCTGATTCTGATAAAAACCTAAAGGAGTATTTAAGACAATCTTATCTGCCGTTAGTCATCGATAGAGTTTGATATCGGAATATATCTACAATATCAGAACATTATAAGGAGAGAGTATTTCAAAAAATCAAAAAATAATACTATTTCTTCTTACAATCAAGAATCTGTTAGAATGAAAAAAAATATAAACAAAAATACGTAAATTAAAATCATATATACAGGAAAATGTCCCGTAAAAGTTTTTAATTTGGGACTGACTTTTCTTAAAGCTTTCGAAACAATTAGTATCTAAAATTAGTATCTAAAATTTCGCTCACTTATTCACTCAGTATTACCCCCTTGATCTTCATTTTTGATGCCCGCAAACTATTTACATTCAAAGGCTCTACAGAGGAATTTTTTTGTTTGAAGAGAAATATTACAGCAAGAAAATTTTTCATAACAGTCTCTATACTAAAAACATTAGTAAATAAATGAGATAAATAAAAATAAAAAAAATAGAATCCAGAGCAGAATTTTGTGGCTTAGCAAGTTTTGAGAGTAGCTCTTGTGATCCCTATGCTTGGAAAAGTCTTTACTAGAGACTTTTCCTCCTCAAAGACTTTACTAGTCTTAGGGGATGTGGATAGAGTAGCAAGTAGGTTAGTTCCGGCTCAGGCTGACGGGCGACTCTACGGAAGTAGAGTAAATTTAGAACAGCCTCATTTGAAGTATTATAATTATCTTATGTATTTTGCTTTTAAAATACTCAAAAATCCCTATATTAACGGCATTTTATTTACACTTATATGTTTTTTGCCTATATATTTTTCCAAAAGCCCAAAAGTCTCCAACATACCTATAAAAACTGTAGACTTAAGAAAAGCTCATATATCCATTGGCAAGACATCTAACATCGCTTATATCGTCTTAGCTTCAGATCCCAAAACCCTAAACCCAGTACTAGCTCAAGAGACATCTTCTACAGATGTAATCGCCCCTCTTTTTAACGGTCTTACAAGGATTGACTTAAAAACTATGAGCATAAAACCAGAACTTGCCTCTTCTTGGAAAATACTAAATAACGGAAAAACCTACATAATATATCTTAGAAAAGGTTTAAAATGGTCCGATGGAAAACCCCTAACCGCTTACGATGTAGAGTTTACCTACAACGATATATATTATAACCCTCATATTCCAAATTCTATAAAAGATACCTTGTCAGTGGATGGTAAACCTTTTAAGGTAAAAGCGTTAAACAAATACACTGTAGAGTTTGATTTGCCTCACCGATTTGCCCCCTTTTTACAATCTATAAGCGCTCCCATACTACCAAAGCATATTTTAGAAAACGCTGTAAAACAAAATACCTTTAACACATTTTGGAGTGTATCTCAAAAGCCTTCTTTAATAGTAGGCTCTGGCCCTTATAAGCTCGTCAAATATGTAAAAGGCCAATATGTAGAATATGAAGCAAATCCATATTATTATAAAAGCCCGAAAAACCTCCCCTATATAAAACGTATCAAAGCTTTTATTATACAAGATAAAAATATAGCCCTAATGCAATTTTTAGAAGGAGATATATCTTACGTCGGACTATCCCCAGAAGATCTATCTTACTTTGCTTTAAACAAACCAAAAATCCCGGCCATAGTATATGACTTAGGGGAAACTCCAACCACAACGTTTATCACATTCAATCAAAATCCTAACGCAGATATACCAAAATATAAACTAAAATGGTTTCAAGACAGACTTTTTAGAGTGGCTATATCTTACGCCATAGATAGAAAAGCTATAGCTTCTATGGTTTACAACAACATGGCAAGCCCCCTTTACGGACCAATAACCCCCGCCAACAAACCCTACTATAAAAAAGGCCTATTTAAACGTTATCCTTTTAATCTATCAAAAGCCAAAAAACTTCTTATAAAAGCTGGTTTTTATTACAAAAAAGGTAAGCTCTACGATAAAGATGGTCATAGAGTAGAGTTTAGCCTTATTACAAACTCAGATGCCCAAGATAGAAAATATATAGGAGCTATTGTAAAAGAAGACTTGGAAAAAATAGGTATAAAAGTAATATTCCAACCAATAGACTTTAATTCTTTGGTATCTAAACTTACAACACCTCCTTATCAATGGGAAAGCGTTTTGATAGGTCTAACCGGTTCCATTGACCCAAACGATGGTAAAAACGTTTGGTATTCAAAGGGTTCTTTACATATATGGCATCCTATGGAGAAAAAACCAGCCACACTTTGGGAAAAAGAGCTCGATACGTTGTTTGACGAAGGAGCAAAAACCATAAATCCAAAAAAGCGTATAAATATATATAGGGCTGCTTTTTATTTGATTCAGTATTACGAGCCTATGGTTTTCATAGTCACGCCTAAAAGCCTAATGACCTCAAAAGTCTATATGAAAAATTTTTATCCTACAGTCTGGGGCTTTTATAAACAAGATTATATGTATATTGAAAGGTGAAGGGATAGCTAACTGCTAAACAATTTCTTCTTTTTATACCAAAAACTTGTATAAGTAAGTTCAGATAGACTGTGAACACAGAGTGTGTGAGCATGTTTCAGATACCTGTCTTTCTAAAAGACACTTATCATACGACAAGTATGCCATGCAATAGTAAGAAATGCCTTTGGCACACCAGAGCGATGGTATCGCATTTTACTTCGGGGATTGACAAGAGAACAGGCACTGGTAGTGTAAGAAATGCCCTTGGCACACTAGCCTCTTGGAAAAGTACATAGAAAAATATAACTTAGTAAGACCTACAAGTCTACCACGGCTTCATTGTTCGTTAGGTTATAGAACACCTGCTGAAGTAGCTTATGGCAATATTGGAAAGAATTCTGAGATAGTGGATCGTGGCAGACTTGTCCTAGATAATGTGTTATAATTTTTTCGTTTATATGTGTTCACGATGTAGCGAACTTGTACATATGCTTGAAAAAAATTAGATATTATGCTACATTTAAAGTATGTACAAGATAAGAAAATTTTCTAAGCTTACAGGTATATCTATAACTACATTGAGAAAGTAGGATGAGAAAGAATAGCAAACAATCTTTAACACAAAATACCGATTTAAGAACCTTTTCTATAAGAATAAAGTCTGACAAATTAGAAAAGAAACTAAAAAATATCTTATTTACTTATAAACACTTTGAAAACATATTACTAATACTTATAAACCAAAATCATAATCTATATAAAGAAGGTAGAGATGTAAATGATTTTAACTTACTTACTTCTCCACAGCTTATGAGAAACGCTTTATATGATTACAACTCTAAACGTTCAGAACAAGTAGAGTATCTCAAGAATAAATATAAAGATAATCAACTTTGGTATGAGTTAAAAGAAACTGCCAAGAAGTTAAAATCACATAATTTAACTTATATCATCAAAAGAGTAAAAGCAAGCTTTAAAGTCTATTTTACTAACTTAGAGCTATACAAACAAAATCCAAGTTTATTTAATGGAATGCCTAAACCACCAAAACCAAAGAAATTATCTAAGATGACAAACTACTCAGTTGAATTGGATAAATACTGCTCTTTATCTTTTGCACGATTAAAGAAGGAAAATTTAATAGGTATTAATTTGTCTGATAGTATGGTTTATATACATATAAATAAGGAGCAGATTAAAAAGCTAACAGATATAAACAAATTATACTCAGCAAGAGTTATATACGACAATGGAGATTTGTATCTACAAATTAGTTATTTGAAAGAACTTAAGAAAATAGAGACAAACCAACTCAAATACGCCAGCATAGATATAGGGATAAACAATCTAATGGCTGTTTTTATAGACGATGAAAATACTCCGTCATTAATAATAGATGGTAAACCCTTTAAACATTACAATGCAAAGTTTAACAGACTTATAACCAAGCTTAATGAATCAAAAGCTAAAGAGGTATTAGAATGGTATACATCAAAAACAGGAACAAAACATCCTGCTAAGTATACAGAGAAAGGCAAAGATATTGGTAAGCTTATAAACTTTTTGTATGCTAAGAGAAACAAATTCTTTACAGATCAATTTCATAAAATGGCTAAGCGTGTAGTTGAGTATTTACATCTACATGGAGTATCAGAACTTTTCATATCTAAGAACTTAGCAGAATTGAAAAATAATGGGCAATGCGAATTAAATAAAGCTACAAAGCAGAGTTTTATACAAATACCATTTATAAAACTTTTAAAATATATAGAATACAAAGCACAAGAATATGGAATACAAGTGTATTATATAGATGAAAAATACACATCTAAGACAAGCTGTATAAGTGATAATATAAAAAGTATCCAAGATAACCCTGACTTGACTAATGTTTTCAATGGAAAACGTGTTAAGAGGGGTTTATTCTTGGATACTGTTATAAACAAAGTGTTTAATGCAGATCTTAATGGTGCAGTAAATCATATTAAAATAGGTACTGGTAAATGTTTTGAGTGGCTAAAAGACAAGATGTTTAAGCTATGTAATCCCATTAAGATTAAAGGCGACTACGAATTCTGTAGGCTGTTAAAGAGTCTACAGAATAGTGGGTTGGGTAAGTCTGCATCCTTTATCGGTGCAGAGGCGTCGCTGTCTACTGTATGAATACGCTTTTGATAGAAAATGGTAGACGTAAGTCGACGGCTATCTAATATAAAGGACCTTCAAAAGCTAAATGTTATATTTGATAAATCTATCATTGCAAAGGATATTGATGAGATAAAGAACTTGATATATGAACTAAGCGAAGAGCAATAAAACTTTATCGCTGATAACAGGTTTTATCAAACAAAATATAAATTTTGATGTTTCATCTTATATAAATTTTATCCACTAATTTTTTTAAAAATAGGCTTATGTCTTCTTTTCCATTGTTTTCAACGCTTATTAGTCTATCTGGTGGAATCTCGTCTGGGGGTTCAAAAGAGGCTTTTTGCATAAGATATATATTAAAATCTGCATCAGATATATCTTTTCTCGTTTGAAGCCTTTGTTTTATGATGTTTTCATCGGCTTTTATTAAAATAAAATAATACTCATTGGGGAAGTTATCCACAACGAGTTTTCTTTGCCATTTTTTAAGAAACGTTGCATCCAAAAGAGCATCTTTGTGCTCTTTTGCCCTTTTTATAAGCTCTTCGTAGACTTTTTTGGTGGTTTCTTCGTCGTAAAAGCTTCCAAACAAAGATTTTCTAATGGCGTCTGATCGCAGCCAATAAAAGCCAAGGCCTTCTAAGATAGATGCAATGTAGGATTTACCGCTTCCAGAAAAGCCTATGGTGGCTATTTTCATTCAAAGATAACACCAAGATATGCCACTACTTTTTCAAAATCTTTTGTGACCATACCAGAATTTGTATATTCCACTGGATATACTTTTTTAACTTTATCTTTTAGGGCTTCTATGGCCACCGCTGCCGGTATAAATCCGCACATTGTGATGTTGTATTGGATAGCTCTTCTGTAAAGCTCTTTAGAGTCAAGTTTTGATATAGCGTCGTAAAGGAAGCTATCTTTTTTCTGGGCCTCTTGTTGGGATATGTAGTGAGACATATCAGAGCTAACTAATATGAGGGTATCATCATCTACAAAAGACGATAAAAATTTACCAAGTTTTACTATGGTCTCATAATCTAAAAATCCCAATATCATAGGTACTATGGTAAAATCTTTAAAATACACCTGTAAAAAAGGAAGTTGTACTTCTAAAGAATGCTCTTTTATATGGGCTTTGGGTTCTATCTCTATACCAAAAGAGGCTATCTTGTCTCGTAGTTCTTTGTTTATAGGTACTTCCCCAAGGGGCGTTTTCCAGGCATCCGAGCTGTCTATTGATATTACTGGGCCTTGGCCGGTGTGGTTTGGCCCCATCATTATGATGTTTTTCTTTGGTTTTAGTCTTTTATAAACACTACAAGCCGTATGCCCAGAGTATATATAACCAGCATGTGGTACTATGACACCTTTTGCATCTACATCTTGGATAACCTCGTTTTCACATACCAAGTTTATGGCTTGTAAAAGTATATCCTTATCCCCCGGATAAAAAAGTCCAGCTACAGCTTCCTCTCTAACCATAAAAATATTATATAATAAAATATCTAATTTAACTGGAGGCAAGATATGGATGTCTTAGAAATTATGAAGATAATACCACACAGATATCCGCTTTTGTTGGTGGATAAAATATTGGAAATCGAACTTGGAAAACGTATAGTTGGACTTAAAAATGTGAGTATGAACGAGCCTTTTTTTCAAGGGCATTTTCCCGGATATCCTTTGATGCCAGGTGTTTATATGCTTGAAGCTATGGCTCAAGTGGGTGGAATATTGATGATAAAAAGTCTTGGGCTTGAAATAGGAAAATATGCAGTTGTGTTTGCCGGTATAGATGAAGCCAGGTTTAAAAGGCCAGTATATCCAGGAGATCAGCTTATAATGGAACTTGAAACCATATCTCTTAAAAAAACCATATCAAAAATGAAAGGAGTAGCTACGGTAAACAATCAAGTGGTGGCAGAGGCAATTTTGATGGCAGCTGCCAGAGAGCTTGAATCTATTAAAAAATGAGGGTTTTGTATACTTTTAATAATCCTTGGTATTACCACATGGCCCTTGATGGGGTTTTACTTTCTTTAAAAGCCCAAAACAAAATACCAAATACGCTTAGATTTTTGAGCTTTGATCCAGAATGTGTACTAATAGGTTATCATCAAAATCCCTACGATGAGGTAAATTTAGAGCTTTGTAAATCTTTAAATATAGATATAGGAAGAAGAAAAACAGGAGGAGGAGCTATATACTTTAACAAAGCTCAAATAGGATGGGAAGTAGTGGCCTCTTTAAAGGATTTTAATATAAAAAACTACGAAGAGCTTTCTCAATTCATGTGTGAAAAAGTGGCAAAGGCTTTGTCAAGTTTTGGTCTAAACGCCAAGTATAGACCAAGAAATGACATCGAGATAAACTCTAAAAAAATATCTGGTACTGGCGGGGTTTTACAAGATGGGGCTTTTTTGTATCAAGGTACGATACTTATAGATTTTGATCCAGACAAAATGGCCTCTTTGCTAAAAATACCTTACGAAAAGCTCCAAGACAAAAATATATCTTCTGCCAAAGAAAGAGTAACTTCTTTAAAACAAGAACTTGGTTATGCTCCATCTTTTGAAGATATTGCAAAAGCCATAGAAAAAGAGTTTGAAGAGTTTGGTTTAGAACAAGAAGATTTAACACAAGAAGAGGTTAAACTTTTGAATGAGATTTCTAACAAATTAAACTCAAAAGAATGGGTATTTGAAAATGAGATTGCAGATAAGCTTATAAGCACAAAAACCATACGCACCAGAGCAGGGACTTTTAAAATAAGTTTTAAAATAGATAAAACTAAAAGGCTTTTAGAATATATAATTATAAATGGAGATTTTTTTGCTACACCACCAACTGCCATCAAGGATTTAGAAAGCTACCTTAAATTTTCTTACTTTGATGATATAAAACAAAAGATAAAAACATTTTTTGGCAATACAAACCTAAAAATTTCTTTTATGACAGATGAAGAGTTGTCTGATATTATTTTAAAGGCTATAAATGAATAAAACCTTATACGAAAAATATGCCGTTGTACAAAAACAAGCGGCAGATAACCTTTTAGAAATTATAAAACATTTAGACTACGAAAATGCCCTCGATGTAGGGGCTGGTACTGGATTTTTGGCTAAACACCTCAATAAATGCGTAGCTCTTGATATTGATAAAAGCCTAAAAATTTATCATAAAAGCTTTTTGGTAGGAAGCGCTGAAGAACTACCTTTTAAAGATAAGAGTTTTGATATGGTAATTAGCAATTTTGCTTTGCATTTGTGCAACACAGAGCTATCTATAAAAGAGATGATTAGAGTATCAAAAAAATATGTAGCTTGTTCTTTTCCAATAAGGGGGAGTTTAGAAAATTGGATATACGATTTTCCAGATGAAAATAGAGTTTTTGAGCTTTTAAAATCAAAAAATATAAAAGTATTTGAAAAAAGAGTATACCATTTGAACTTTAAAAAGCTTGAATTACTTAAATTTATAAACAAAACCGGTAAGCCAAAGAAAAAATATAGCAATTATTTCATTAGTAAATCACAGATAAAAAATACATTATTAAAAGTAGAAAATCCTTCTTTTATTGTGTTATCATTTTTAATGGAGGTGTGAAGACATGAAAAAAATTTTTGCAATATTATCTGTGTTTGCCCTTTTGTTTTTAACAAACTCCTGCGTGAAGAAAAGTAGAGTAGAACAAGCTACCTCAACTCAGCAACCATCTAGCCAATATCAACTCAACCTAAATGTACCAGTTTTAGCTCAAATGCAGAACGAACTTGTACAAATTGTCAAAAAAGTCTCTCCTTCTGTGGTAACGATATTCTCTACCCAAGAGATAAACGTACCTCTTTTCCCGCAAATACCTGGTTTTGACCTTCCAACACCTTCGATACCACAAGAAACAAAAGCTCTTGGGTCCGGTGTTATATTTGAATACAACAAGCAAAACGATACATTTTATATACTTACAAACAACCATGTTATAGCTCATAGCAAAAGCGTAGTGGTAAGTTTCGGCAACAATGAGCAACATAGAGCTACAATAGTGGGAGCTGATCCAAAAACAGATTTAGCTGTATTGAAAGTAAGCGCAAAAGGAGTAAGTGATCCAAGCTCTAGAGTAGCAACGCTTGGTAATTCAGATA
>Ga0080003_1000112_pt1 | contig 12555 bp, 13 predicted proteins | sample JossMetagenome_FD_69206 | JGI IMG/M metagenome (GOLD analysis project Ga0080003, IMG submission 69206) | Hot spring microbial communities from Joseph's Coat, Yellowstone National Park, USA - JC2_E (SPADES assembly) (version 2) | ecosystem: Environmental > Aquatic > Thermal springs > Hot (42-90C)... | reverse complement strand
CCTTTCTGGACTGCCGAAGAGATGAATTTTAAGTGTGAATGTGGGCATATGATGAAAAGAGTAAGCAAAGAAGAAGTTCAGGAACTTATTAAAAACAACGAAGAACATTTATAATTCTGTGCTACTTATTATTTAGAAATAAAGCGAGGTAGGGTAGTCTGGAGTGCCCGCCGGGCTCATAACCCGGAGAACGGTGGTTCAAATCCATCCCTCGCTATCAGAGTGTGTAGTTCCACTATTTTTAGACTTTTGCTATTAAAAACAAGGTATTGTTATTAAAGTTTTATTAATTAGTATATATAATATAATAAAGCAACATGAATAGTGGAAACATACTCCCTCCATGCTTACTTTTGCCTAGATGTTTTTATGGAAGATGAATTGTCTGTAGACTATCTGTTCTCAAAATTCCAAGAAGAGCGCAAAACAGGAGAGTTGTTACCACTTGCGAAAGACTTTTATAAGAAATCGGAAGAATATATAAAAAAAGAGATGATAACAGAACCAAACGAAACAAAAACAAGGCAAATTGAAAACTTCAAAAGACTCCTTACTGAAATACAAGAAAGGAGAATACAAAAAATATTAATTTACATTGCATATAACAAAAAACTTCCAACTTTGGTACCGGAGGAGGAAGAAAACCTTTATTCAGAAATAAAAGCACAAATAAGCAATGCATATGTCATACAAGGTGCAAAAGTTCCAAAAGTAAGAATGATTGCGGATATACCCGAAGTTGTTATACAGACTGGAAAAAAGATCGGTCCTTTCAGCAAAAATCAAATAATAGAGGTCTCAGACGAGGCAGAGTTGGAATTCCTGCTTAATAATAAGCTGTGTGAAATTATATGAGTATGATACTATGAAGATACAAAAAGAGATAATGGCATACTGCCCATACTGCAACAAGCATACGCTGCATATAGTAAAGCTCTACTCAAAAAAGCCAGAGAGATGGCTAAACGTAGGAAAAAGAAGGCACAACAGGGCAATTAAAGGATACGTAGGCAGTGTAGAGCCTAAAATTCATCCTAAAAAGCTAGGCAAAAAGCAAAAGTTGCTTCTTGAATGCACTGTATGCCATAAGACAGTAGAACGCGTTATTGGCAAAAGAACAAAGAAAAAGATAGAAATAAAGAGGTAATTAGTGTATGATTATTCCCAAAGAAATTCCTGATGTCGGAGAAAAAGTCATAATAAAAGTAAAAAAGATAATGCCTTTCGGCGCGTATTGTAGCATGATAGAATACAGAGATGAGGAGGCATACCTTCCTATAAAAGAAGTAGCTTCTGGGTGGATAAAGAACATACACGAATTTTTGAAGGAAGGTAAAACAGACGTTGCAAAAGTGATTTATGTAGACAAGGAAAAAAAAGCTGTAGATGTATCAATTAAAAAAGTAAATGAGAAAGAATACAAAGACAAGCTTAATTCCTACAATATGGAAAAAAGATATGAAGCGCTGTTCAAACAAGTACTTACCGCTACAAAAAACGAAGCACAAGAACAGCATATAAGGGAAGCACTCTCTCACCGCTTCAACACGTTTACAGAACTTGTCGAAGCAATAATGGATGATCCGTCTTCGTTCAATAGCCTTCAGATAGACAACAACTTCAAGACAGAATTCTTAGAAAATGTAAGAAAGAATATAAAGCCCAAGACATATGAAGTTTCCTACCTTATAGAGATAAATACACTGCACGCAACAAATATAGATACTATTAAGAAAGCATTTTCTGAAATAGAAGACCTTGGCCTTAAGGTAAATTATCTAGGCGCACCGCACTATAGGATCGTGTCAGAAGCAAAAGACTACTTTAAGGCAGAAGAAAAAGTAAAGGAGGCAGAGGAAGTACTCGGTAAATATTTCAAACAGGATGGATTTACAATTAAAAAAGAGAAAGATTAGATGGAAAAAACAAGAATCTATTATAACAAGAATGTAAAACTGCGCAACCCTATATTAATTGTAGGACTTCCAGGCATAGGTAGCGTTGGGAGTTTGGTGGCAGAGCACATAAAGAAAGAACTAGGCGCCAAAAAATTTGCAACGCTCTATTCTCCACACTTCCCTCATCAGGTGTTTATGCTGAAGAGCGGTGGCGTGCGCATGCCAAGCAACAGATTTTATTACTGGAAGAATCCTTCCAAGGCAAAGAGTGCTAGCGACCTTGTAATACTTGTAGGTGATGCGCAGGCTCTTGCGCCAGAAGGCCAATATGATATTAACGAGAGGATTGTGCGCTTCTTCAAGGCACTAAAAGGCAAGCGCATCTTCACAATAGGCGGTTCAAACACATCAAACCAGTATGTGAGCAATCCAAAGGTATTCGGCGTTACATGGAGCAAGGATCTCCGTACTGAACTCAGCAAGAATGGAGTGCTATTTGGTCAGATAACAGGCATGATATGGGGATCTGCAGGCCTGATAGTGACTTTTGCAAAGAAGTACAAGATAGATGCAGCATGCATAATGGGTGAAACTGGAATGCTTGATGTTGATGCAAACTCTGCGAAGGCGGTACTTGAAGTCGTATCAAAGATACTAAATATAAAAATAAACACAGAGAATCTCGATAAAATAAAGAAGGAAACAGAGGCTATGATTAAAGCATTCGAGGAGGCAGCCGAAGCACCAGGCCAGCAGCCAAGCAAGGAAAACTTCACTTATATTAGGTAAAATGCGGTCGTAGTCTAGTGGTAGGACACAAAAAATGTGTAAGCTTCCCAAGCTTGCGATGCGGGTCCGATTCCCGCCGGCCGCAAATTATAGCAGCAGGGCAAAGTATTATCATGCGGTGGTAGGGTGAAAATTGCAATAGTATCAGATCTTCATCTCGGCTATGAGAGATTTTTTGAGGATGCATACAATCAGGCATCCCAGGCCCTGCAAAAGGCAGCATCAATGGCAGATGCTCTCCTTATACCTGGAGATATATTTGATAACAGAACCCCAAAACCAGATGTAATTGCAGAGGCAGTAAATATATTCAGAGACCTCAGGGACATAGACTGGAAGGCAAAAGTAGTAGCGTTTGAAACTAAGAATCAAAACAGGAAGCTCTACACATCGCTTCCCATAATCGCCATACCAGGGACACACGAAAGGCGCTCCACTGCAGAAGAGGATGCTGTCGAACTTCTCAGCCTTGCTGGAATGCTAGTGAATGTTAGTGAATCAACTGCAATAATAGAGAAGGATGGGGAGAGAATCGCTGTATCAGGTATAGGTGGCATAGCAGAAGACAAACTCATCGAGTCTTTGCATAAGATAGACCCAAAACCAGTGCCAGGGATGTTCAATATATTTATGTTCCATCAGTCTATCTTTGAGTTGATGCAGTTCAACAAAGAATTTATGAAGTTGGAAGAGCTGCCCAAAGGCTTCGACTTATATATAGATGGCCATATACACAGCAAGGTTGAGACAAAAGCACATGGAAAGCCGCTACTGATACCAGGCAGCACAGTGTTAACGCAGCTAAGGAGTGAGGAGACAGAGAAGGGCTTCTTCATATTTGACACTTCTAATGGCTCATACCAATTCATCAAAATAGACACAAGGCCCTTCTTCATAGTAGACATAGACGTAACAGGAATGAGCCCCGATGAGGTAAGCGCCAGAATAGAAAGTGAACTGCAGAAGCTTATAAAAAACAGCAAGAACCCTATAATAAAAGTTACACTGAAAGGCACAATAAAAGAGGGATTCCAGCAGTCAGACATGCAGTTCCAGGAGATTGTAAAGAATCATGCGCACGAAGCCTACATAGAAATAAGCCGCACAGGTATGGAGGACACCACACTAGTGAGAAACATAGAAGGCCTTCGTGCAGGAAGTTTTGAAAATGTTCCTGTAAAGGATCTCGGCCTGGGCATACTTCTCGAAAGCATGAAAAATAGCGGCTACAATCTGCGCATAAGCCCTACGGCGCTTTTTGAAATCCTTTCGAGTGGCGAAAAGAGTGAGACAATTAAGAAAGCGATAGCTGAGCTGCTTGGAAACTAATTCTTCCTAGAAAGATATTTTGCATACTTGAGCAGCTCTGCAAGCGACCTTGTTGCTGCTGCGGGGGAATCATAAACAGGCAGACCTGCACTCTCCATCATTGTCTTGTGCATCTGGGTATAATCAGTGCCAACGCTTATCACTATCATGGGCTTGTCAGAAACCTCCTTGTAGCTTATAACCTTCTCAGCTACAGAAGAGTCGGCACCTGGGGTCTGGAATAAAATTATCACTATCACCATATCAACATTAGGATCTTTTGTAACAAGATCCAGTGCCTTACCATACCTTTCCTCATCAGCATCTCCTGCCAGGTCTAGCGGGTTTCTTATATTAACTATTTGCGGCATAACTGCCCTGAGCTTGCTTTTGGTATCATTGCTGAAGTCACTGAGCACGAAGCCGTTTATATACACTTCGTCAGTAGTGAGGACGCCCATGCCTCCGCCATTAGTTATTATTGCGATTCTGTTGCCCTTCGGAAGAGGCTCCGAGTCAAATATCTTTGCGAAATGCAGCAGCTCACTAAGGTCTTTTGCCTGTGAAAAGCCAAACTGCCTGAATACAGCATCATACGCCTCTGAACTGCCTGCTATTGCAGCAGTGTGAGAATGTGCAGCGACACCACCCTCTGCAGTCATTCCTCCTTTTATTATCACAACCGGCTTTACTTTCGTTATCTTTTTTGCAATTTCTATGAAATCTTTGCCGCGGTTAACTCCCTCTATATACATCACAATTACTTTAGTTTCATTGTCATGCATGAGATACTCAAGTATGTCAACCTCATCTACATAGGCAGCATTGCCATAGGATATAAATTTTGATATGCCAAAGCCCTCCTTTGCTATGAGGTCAAGGACAACACTTCCAACCGCACCGCTCTGTGCAACGAAGCTCACCCCTCCTATCTTTGGTTTGCTGAGCTTGTATGTAGGTAGAAAGAGTGTATCTACTCTTGATCGCGGATCAACAACACCAAGGCAGTTTGGCCCTATCATTGCAATATTGTATTTCTTTGCAATCTTTACTATCTCTTCCTGGAGGTCTGCGTTCCCTACCTCTGCAAAGCCCCCACTCACTACAACAGCGCTCTTTACTCCTGCCTTCCCACATTCTTCTAGCACTCCTGGCACTACAGGCGCAGGCAGTGCTATTACTGCCAAATCAACGCTTTTCTTTATGTCGAGCACGCTCTTGTAGCACTTTAGCCCCATCACACTATCAGCATTTTTATTCACAGGATAGAGTCTGCCTGAATAGCCGCCGTCTATGTAATTCTGCAGTATTACATGCCCAACCTTTCCTGGCTCCCTCGAGGCACCTATTACAGCCACGCTCTTCGGCGTAAATGCATATTTGAGATTCTTCTTTGTCTGCGGCAGCAAATTCACACCCTTTTATATCTTCAAAATCCTTATATCAACTATGTCATAGCCATCCTTTCTTATTATGACAGGGTTCAGGTCTATCTCTGTAAAGTTGTTTTCGGTAATAAATTTAGACATATTAAGTAGCAGATTCTTCAGCATTCCCTGCGCCTCGCCTGAATATGTCACTATGTCTTTGGAGCGGAGCTGAGCTATCATGCTCTCCGCATCAAAGCTGCTTATAGGGCATACTCTAAGCGCAAAGTCTTTGAAAGTCTCGACATATATCCCTCCAAGCCCCAGCAGTATCATTTTGCCGAACTGCTTGTCCACATTGCTTCCTATTATTATTTCAATTCCTGGAGATGCCATTTTCTGTGCAATGATCTTATATGGCTTAAGCCCCGCCCCTTTCCTTACCAGGTCGTTGAATGCAGAGCGTATTGCAGATTCAGAATCCAAGTCAAGCTTAACAAGCCCCGCCTTGGTCTTGTGGAGTGCCTTGTCTGATATGAGCTTAAGCACTATCTTATCTCCACCGGCAAAGCTTACTGCCTCATCATAGCTTTCAACATATTTGCTATCGATGCTCTTTATGCCGTACTTTTTAAGCATCTGTGCAGCCTCAATGTAGTCAACCAGAGCCATGCAAGCACTATATTATATGTTTATAAAAGAGCACTAGCAGCAGTATTATCAATAGCACAGCAACAACAGCAATCTGAATAACAGTGCTATTCTTATGTGCCTTTGGCAGGCTCTGCAGTTCCTGTGCCATTTCCTGCACCTGCTTTGCTTCACCCTGTACAGTTGCCTTAGTTTGGGCAGCATTTTGCTGCTGCATCTGTTGCGCCTGCTGTGCAGGTGCTGTGCTTTTCGCCTGGAGGAATCCCTTCTCTGTGAGCATCAGCTCCACTGTGCCATTTCTGAGCAGTGAGCTAACATATTCTTGTTTAGTAAGCTTGTATAGCCTCATTGCAAGGTCTTTCGGCCTTAGATTAAGTGCAGTCGCGAGCTCGTTCGGGAGCCTTTTCCCTCCTGAAAGCTGTGCTATTATCTCACTGTCAAGATTGTCGAAAGGCTCTGTGCTTTTTGCATTCGCTTCGTTTATCAAGTTCTTCCCAGCATCAGTTATTACAATTCCGTTTGGACCTGGGTAGTTGGCAGTGAAATCAATAAGCCCCTTCTGCTTTAGAGAACCAGCAATATTGGAGGCATCGAAAAAGCTTGCATTTATTGCGCTGCCAAGCTTCTCAAGCACCATGTCAGGGCCTATCTTGAGCAGGCACTCAAGGTCCAAAAAGTTTACTTCTTCGGCAGCCATAAAATCAATAGATATGAGAAAGAAATAATTATAAAGTTTCTTTGCTTATGTTTAATTCGTTATTGCAGCAATCAGATGATATATTGGAAATACATTTCCTTGGCGGCGCCAGCGAGGTTGGAAGATCAGCTATTTTTCTAAAAGGAGAGGAAAACATACTGCTTGATTATGGCATTAAGATAGACGGCACTGTGGAAACACCAATGCAGGCGAAAGGCGTTAATGCATTTGTCCTTAGTCATGCGCATCTAGACCACAGCGGCTTTGCACCAGCACTCTATTTCGGTGCACCGCCCATAACATTAGGCACAGCGCCTACACTAGAACTAAGCAGCCTTCTGATTGAAGATTCTATGAAGCTTGCAGTGCGCAGGAACCAGAAGCAGCACTTCTACAAGAAGCAGTTCGAATCTTTTAAAAGAAACTACAATGCGCAGCCATATGGCTCTCCAACAAGTGTTGGCAAATACACTATTACACTGCATGATGCAGGGCATATAACAGGGAGCGCACTTACTTTGATAGAGAACAAGCATACTGAAAGAAGGCTGCTTTACACCGGCGACTTCAAGCTTGCGCCGCAGATACTGCAGAGCAGTGCCGAAATAATAAAATCAGACATACTAATAACAGAGTCAACATATGCTACAAGGGAACACCCGAACAGAGAGCATCTGATAAAAACTTTTATAGAAGACATAAAGAGCGTTTTGGACAATGGTGGCACAGCACTGGTGCCTGCATTTGCAGTGGGCAGATCACAAGAAATACTTGCAATGCTCTACAAGCACGGCTTGATAGAATATACATACCTTGATGGCATGGCCCAGAAAGCAACAGAAATAGTGCTTAACTACCCAAACTTCACCAGGCACAAGGACCTGCTTCTCAGCGCCTTAAAGAACGCCAGATGGGTTGAGAACAGGCCACAAAGAAAAAGCATACTTAAGAATCCTTCGATAATTGTTACCACTGCAGGTATGCTCAATGGGGGCCCCGCAGTCTCTTATATAACAATGCTGAACCAGAACTCTAAAATATTCCTAACAGGCTATCAGATACCAGGCACAAACGGCAGGCTTCTTCTTGACGGAAAGCCAATAGTTATAGACAACAAGAGGTATAAGATAAAAAATCCCGTTGCTTTCTATGACTTTTCAGCCCATGCAGGAAAGGAGGATCTGTATTCATACATAAAGAAGAGCAATCCTGAAACTGTAATATGCGTGCACGGCGATGCAGAAAATACAGCGAGCCTTGCATCCTCCCTTGAGCTTGAGGGCTACAAGGCATTCGCACCAAAAGTAGGAGAAACAATAAAAGTGGATTTGTAGCTACGCTTCTGCATCAGGGTCTTCTGCATCTGACTCTTCACCCTCTGTGTCACCTAGCTCGTCAGATTTTCCAGACCTCTCTATAACTTCCAGCTTGCCAAATTTGCCTGCAGAAATCTGTGGAGTTCCTCTAAACTCGCTTACATACCCGTTAGTTATCCTTATCTTGTCCCCTACGCTGACAAGGTCAATATCGTTGCCCCACAGCGACATCACGATGCTTCCAGTGTCATCCTTGAGCGTTATGTTTGCAACATTGAGCCTCTTGCCATATTTAGTAACGACCTCTCTTGGGTCATCCTTCTCTACAACACGTGCCTCTAATGTCACGTTTCTTGCACCTGCTTTGAGTTCGCTGATGTTCATCAAATCACCATTTCAAGTTAAGCATAAGTATAATTAACTATAATAATTTATCCTTGCTCTGAATAGGTAGGATCCTGACATTTACATTTCATCACCCTAGTAAAATCAATAAAATTATATCACATACCTTATGAGATATGCGATAAGGCATGAAAATACGTATATTGTGACCTTCTTTATTCCTACAAACCTGTTTCTTGCAAGGCCGAACATCTCCTTCAACCTTGCAAAAATCCTCTCTATAGCCCAACGTTTCCCATAATCCCTGTCCTTCGGAGTCTCTGACTTCCAGAAGCGCCTGTCGCTCCACACAATCACTAGTGTTACGCCGTTGTTTCTCAGCTCATGTCTCACGCCTCACGCGTCGCATGCGGAATCGGCAGGGAACTTAGCATTGCGGTTGAGGACAAACATGCCCCTCACTCTTTCAAAGAGCCTGTGGAAGAGCCTCTTATCGTGTCTGTTCTTGGGTTCGATGGAAAGCCATAGGTATTTTGCGCTCCGCATCCGCGTCAAGGTGCAATTTGTATCCAAAGAGGAATCGACCTTGTCTTCGTCAATCTGCCTCTTCTTCGGAATTGTCCTGACGCCAATCCTCGCTCGCCTGTCGTCGCTTAGATTCATGTTTTTATCTTTTCCCTACTTTATCAGAGGTTTTACCGTCGAAAGAGAGAAAGTAACCCCTGCAGCAGGGATTGGTTTTAGCGTTGAAGAAAAGATTATTAAATTATTAGGCTCCTATACTAATTGTCGATTGTAAGAAGCTTAGGCGTGTGGCAGCTCGCCTCTGTTAGGCTCCAGCAGAGGATTTAGCGTGGATTAAGTCCCAAATGCCCACCCCGTTATAAAAGCGAGGAGCCACTCATATTTAAGATAATAAAAGGCTTTTTATGGAGGATCAGATAAGCAATCCAAAATATGGCCCTAAACTTGCAGAACGGATAAAAGAATTTAACTCTGCCTTTAAGCTTGGTATCGACCTTGGCACAAAGGAAGGCGGCATAGCGCTTGTTAAGGACAACCAGGTTTTGTTTGCAAAGACATTTTTAGACTTTCACAAGGAGAACTTAAAAGACAGGAGAACACATAGGCGCAATAGGCGCAGCAGACTAGCTAAAAAGAGAAGAGTAGCTATACTTAGGTCATGGTTATTAAGGCAGAAGGTAAATGGAAAGCAACTGCCGGACCCTTATAAAATAAAAGACATTCCACTCTTCAAACGCGCTAACGGTGCAAAGAATTGGATCGATGCTGTTATAAGTAAGCAGGATACTTCGCCAGAAGCTTTTGTTAGAGCTCTGGCAACAGTTTTCAAAAAGAGAGGCCAGAGTTATGAAGAGATGGCAAAACAGATAGAAGATATGACTTACAGGGAACTTAAAGACTATATAAATTCATTAGGCAGCATAACGGAAGAAGAATATAATGCGCTATCAGAAGAGATAAAATACAGAAGCGAAATCTCAGAAAAATCAAGTGAGAAAAATAGATATGCAAGCTTGCTTGAGAGTCTTAAGACTAAATTATCAAATAAAGGAGATGTAAAAAATAGGAGGGAGCGTGAAAAAGAATTAGAACAGATTGTTAAAACTTTTTGTGGGGCCAATAACGTACACGAAAGTGACAAATGGATTGGCCAGTTAAAGTTGCTCTTGAATAAGCCTATCAGAAAAGCGCGTTTCATGAACCGCATTGTAATAAGGTGCAATGTATGCGACAAGCCCACGCCCAAAAAATCAAGACAGAACATTAGAGAATTATTGTGCATGGATGCGATAAGAAACTTCCTTAGAGCGGGCAGAATAGACCCAAATGAAGAAGTGATTAACCATTATAAAACTCTATATGAAAAAGCAGCAGGGATAAGAAAAAGTATAATAAAAAAGGTACCTTTAACCGACGAGCAGAAAAAACTCAAAAAAGAATTATCAAAGCAACTCAAGAAACATATAAACAAAGATTACAGAACCGATGCACAGAAAAAGATGCTTGAACAGATAAAAGTTTTGATGTTTGAGAAACTTAGCGGCAGGTCTAGATATTGCACAGAACACCTTAAGGCGAGGGCTAAAGGTGAAGATGTAGAGGCAGGTTACCATGGCCATATACAAAAAAGGCACGATATGAATATAGCACAGAAAAATCATGACAAGCGGGTTATAAACCTCATTGAATACATGCTTTTCCGCCGCGACGAATCTCTTGCAAAGGAATTGAAGGATAGGGGCATAATGTATATCACAATAGAAGCACCAGAGCCAGATACAAAAAGGGCTAAAAAAGGAGAAGTCACAAAAAGAGATGAGCGCAATATTAAAGAGAAGTTACTCGATGAGCAGTTTGATGTTGATGGGAAGAGATTTATATGCATATATACTGGTGAGGAGCTTTCAAAAGCCAGACTAAACGAATACGAAAAAGATCACATTTTTCCAGAATCACGAGATGGGCCATCAATACGTGAAAACTTAGTTCTAACTACTAAAGAAATAAACAAAGAAAAGGGTGATAGAACACCATGGGAGTGGCTACACGAGGATCCAGTCAAATGGCAAGAATTTAAAAACAGGGTTATGCGCCTTTATAGTTCTGGCAAAATTACAGAAAGAAAAAAAGAGCTTTTGCTAAATGAGAACCCAGAATTCCCAATGGATAATCCAACCGAATTAGCCAGGGCAGGAGCCCGTGTAAACAACTTTATAGCTGATCTAAATGAGCTGCTTAAAAAACACAGTTTACCTGAAGCTCAGACTCTTTTTGAAAATGATAAACCAATTGTACAGGTAGTAAGGGGTAGTGAAACGCAGCTTCTCCGTAGGCAATGGAACGCAATTGATCCCCGCTTTATTCCATTGAAAGATAGGGCCGTTTCTTTTAACCATGCGGAGGATGCGGCAATCGCTGCCAGCATGCCACCAACTTTTTGGAGGTCACAAATTTACAGGTATACATGGCATTTTACCCCAAACAAGGAACGCCCGGATTTTGTATTACCTAATATTGCGCCACATTGGGAAGACTTTATTACGAAAAGAAATTCGCCAATAATAGCAGCACTTGGAAAGACTAAATACAGTTGGAAGAATAGCGGCAACATATTTGATGATACACTATACAAGGAATACAATGATCGTTCTTTCTTTAAAGAGTTATACAAGCAACCGAAAACTAAAGAAAAGGATGATAACAAAAGTAATCAGCCAACCAAACCAATCCCTATAAACGAACACAAAATGGATCCTAACTATAAATACTACCACATTAAAGTAGATAATAAGCGCTTTCTCCTAAAATCACAAAAAGGCGGTTCTTTAATTACAATTAAGCCTAAACATACTTTATGGCCACGCCAAATACAGGTAAATCCAGCATATAGGTCTTTAGTGCTTACAAAAGAAGACAAAGGTAAAATTGAGCTTCATTATATACCTATATCACCGATAACGTCTATGTATAAGCAAGGAATCATTCTAGATATTGATGAAAGGCTTAAGCGCGCTTTATCAGATAAAATCAGACATGAAGGTCCTAAAAGAGAATTACGTGTGCATGATATAATATATTTACCTGCTACAAAACGTCATGGTGAAGGTTATTTCTTAGTTACAAAGCTGGGAAAATCTGGTGTAAAAGCTGTTCCAGAGGATAGGTTAAAAATTAGATATACCAAGCAAAATGGCAAAGATCTGGATTCTGAATCAGAAAAAGACAAGGCTAAAGATGAAAAAGTAGAGATTGGATTAAACAAGGAAGATCTTTTATATTTATACAATAACCCCGATTCAATACATATTAGATAAACTATTTCTCAAACATGGCAACTATTATAGACGTAAACTTAATGATTCAGCTTTAAGAATCCTCATTTCGAAGAAGCTTCAAATTTTAGTTTTCTCAAGCCGATTATCTCACATTCTATCTTTGTACCTCGAATTCAGATAAAATTTTTGCAAAGTTTTTTATATTTTTATTGAGAAATCTCTTACAATCGACAATTAAATATTTTGTTTGTGTAATTATAAAGCTTGGTATTATCGTAGAGGCTAAAAATCTCTTACAATCGACAATTAAATATTTTGTTTGTGTAATTGTAGTATTATTCGAAGGATAAGAGTATATTGCGACTTACAATCGACAATTAAATA
>Ga0080003_1001436_pt1 | contig 12556 bp, 12 predicted proteins | sample JossMetagenome_FD_69206 | JGI IMG/M metagenome (GOLD analysis project Ga0080003, IMG submission 69206) | Hot spring microbial communities from Joseph's Coat, Yellowstone National Park, USA - JC2_E (SPADES assembly) (version 2) | ecosystem: Environmental > Aquatic > Thermal springs > Hot (42-90C)... | reverse complement strand
TAAAGTATATTTAATATTGCATCCTTTTCCATGTTATTTGTATCACATTACAAATTTAAAAATGTTTGTATTATATTACAAATTTGTGCGAATTTGTAATGATTTCTAAGCCTTTATTTGATAAAAAACATACTACAGCATAGCGAGGCCATAGGTCTGCCGAGTATCAAGAAAGAGGAATCCCAGAAGGTCGGTGAATTTCTTTCTGAACTAATAACCGCAACGGTAAAAAGCAAAGTACCATTGAAATAAGGCGCATATTATTTTACAAAATATAAGACGCTTCAATTGCCTGGCGTGCGTGATTGGAATTGAGCATTTAGCTTTCTTATCAATGCACCATTCGAAACCCTTTTAGCTTCGCATATACCTGTGATTTTTATGGTTGAATTATTTAGCATGCGCCATTTAATTCGTAATCTTTTTTTACCTATGCCCCTTGCAAGTTTTATTAGAGCCGAAATGTCTTTACCTTTTTCATAATCTTTAATCAAATACCTGCTATACGCTTCAATAAATTCATCTCCAATACTGATGAAAGATTGAAGGTATGGCTTATATAGCTCGGCGCTACTTCTATTGCTTAATGACACTACTCCGTAGATTACAAGATTAGCTAAGTCCTTGTCTTTATGCTCAGCAGCATATTTTGCAAGCTCCAGGCCTAAATCCGTGGCAGTATTCATAAGTGCGACTTTCTTGAGAGTATTGAAAGTGTCTGGCCTGCTTTTTGCAAGTGGCAGAATAACGTTTTCCTCGCTTATTATATCTAGAAGTTGCGATCTTGTTGCTTTGAGTAGAGTGCGCAGGGCATGGGCTTTTATAAAGCAATCTTCAGAATCTGTAAATTCTATCAAAATCTCTTTTATTTTCCGATGCTGCTTAAGGTCTATTGCGTCTGAGAAGTGGACTGCCTGCATTCTTACAAACTTGTCGTTATTCCTAAGCAAGAGTTCTAATTCTTCTGTTGAGAGCTCAGAGTACATATGATTTCTAATCATAATCGGTATAATCTGTGACTTGATAAAGGATGTTTCTGTATTTAGCGCATTTTTTAATATATCTCTCTTTCCAAGCTTGCCTAAATAGCTGTATGCCATCATTCTTAGGCGCTCGCTTTCATTGTTTAGGCTTTTGAGAGCATCTTCTTCAAATCCTTTAATATTATATCTTTCAAAGGCATAAAATGCCAAAGTCTTTTCAATCTCGCTTCCATTAATCGCTTTTATGGCCAATTTTTCTACTCGGTCGCTATCTTGTATTATAAGTGCAAACAAAAGCCTTGCACCTATGCTGCCAGAGCTGTCAATAATGGCCGTTACTGGCATGTCGTTAAGCTGTTTGTAAATAAATAATGCGAGGAGTGGGCTTGAATCGTGTATACTGTCACATAATCTTAACACTCCTTGAACTGTCTTTTTTTCATCATAAGTAAAGATAACTGGTTTGATGTTATTCTTAATTAGATAAAGGTTTAGCAGCAGTCGGCCGCTTCTCCCATTTCCGTCTAAAAACGGATGCAAAAACTCAAATGTTGAGAAAATAATTGCAGCATTTTTCAGAGCATCTTGCTCGTTTTCTGTGCTGCTGTTGAAAATATTTACTATCTCTTCTACTGCTTTGTTAACTTCTTCAGGCGGGTAGGCTATAAAATGCCCTACAACCCTGTTTACTTGCCTGAACCCATTTGATGTGTTTGGTAAATTTGAGAATAAAACTGAATGCAGATTTTCAATGCTTTTAACACTAGCACCTTGTTTTAGTATTTCTAAGCCATATTCGTAGAGCCTTGTATTGTTGAACATATCAAGCGCATAGGCAATATTCTGAATGCCTTCATCGAAGATGTCGTGCAGTATTATGTCTTTTGCATGACTTTCGTCAAGTTCGTTTCCTTCAATTTTTGCACTATAATAGATAATATCAGTGATGTGCTCTTTGAGGAATAGGAGCAGCTCTTGTTTATCTTTAAATTTTATTGAAAGATGAGGAACTAGGCTAAATATCTCATTTGAAAGAGATGCGTTAAACAAATAGACCATAGATAATTTTACCCAAGCAATTTATAAATGTTTATTCACGGTTCTGCAAGAATACTTTAGAGCACCGGCATTCATGGAATATATAGAATAGCTTTTTATTTCTTTTTGCTGATAATATTCTGAAGAGCGTGGTTTAATGGCTAAGATAGACGAAGTTCAGGTAAGCGTTTCTGAAGGCGAATTAGTAGTAAGATACAGCAAGAATTATAAGATGGGTTATGATGGTTTTGGCTACCATTCGCACGACCCAGGCGGCATTGAATTCTGATCTAAAATAGTAAGCAAGATTAAATGGATTCGCCGTGGCTCAAAGACTCCTACTCACTAGTAGAAGCGGTGCGGCCTCTCTTTCTTAAGGTAGACGGCGAAAGGTTTATTGTCTTAATAAACCCTGATTTAGGTTCTTGGGTCGCCTTGTCGGCTGATGAATACGAGCGCCTTAAAAAATCTGAGCTTACTGCAGTTGAATGGGAAGGTCTTTTTCTCAGAGGAATAGCAAAAAAGATAAAAGGCGACAAGGTAGTAAAGCTTGAGTTTCCTAAACCCGCAGAATATCCAAGCCTTTTTATAATAAACATAACAACAAAATGCAATCTAAACTGCAAATACTGCTTTGCAAATTCAGGCCCTTCTGGCTCAGATATGTCAGAGGAAGTAATGGTTGAAACAATAAAGCAAGCACTACAAATGCCTGAAATTTCAGAAGTGATTTTTGAATTTCAAGGAGGCGAACCACTTATCAATTTCAAAGGAATTAAAAGATTCGTAGAACTCGCCGAAGAAATAAACAAAAGTTTTGGCAAGAGTATATCTTACAGGATTGAAACTAATGGTACATTAATCAATGACGAGATGGCTAAATTTTTATACGAGCACAGGATTAAGATAGGAGTGAGCATTGACGGCCCTGATGGAATTAATGATGCTACTAGAATATATCAAAATGGAAAAGGTACATTTGAGGAGATTATGAAGGGAGTCAGGACTCTTAGAAATGCGGGTTACAAAGTGCTTGGGTCTGTATGTACTATAAACAAATACAATGTTGAGCATCCCAAGGAAATAGTAGAATTTTTCAAAAAAGAGAACTTCTCCTTCAAGCCTAGGCCTGTAAATATACTGGGCAGGGAAAAGGAAAATCATACCGCACCGGATCCGGACAAATGGTTTGAAGCTTACAAGACAATGTATTTCTATTCAAAAGAGCTTGGAGTGGATAACTCAAGCGCGCATATCTATGAAGAAAACACATATACACCATTTAGGGACTATATGTGCCTTAGATCACCATGCGGTGCAGCAAGGGAAGTAATATCTATAAACCCTAACGGAGATGTGTACCCATGCGATGGCTTTAAAGGCGTCGAAGAGTTCAAGATGGGCAACATACTAAATGAAAAAATTGTCGACATGCTTAAAAAGCCATTCGTAGTTAAGCTAAGAAACAGGACATGGAAAGATATTCCTAGATGCAGCTCCTGCGTGTTTCACGGTATGTGCGGCTCCTGTGCTTACTCAGCATATGGCGCATTTGGAGATATATACAGGGAAGACCCTGAATGCCTTGCCAGAAAGAAGATCTTTCTTTTCCTTATAGAGAACTGGATAAGAGAAAACATGCTGAAAAAAACTGTGGTGGAAAACAGCGTATCTGCACCAAATACCACTCACTGACAGCTTCAAAGCAGCTCTTTAAAATCAGATATTATATTATCTACAAATTTTGAATACAGTATTGTTTTAATACCTAATAACTTTGCAGGCATATGGTCTTTGATTATGTCATCACCAACAACAATACAGTCTTCTTTGTCTATATTGTTATCCTTAAGTATCATTTCAAGCAAGTCTATTGATGGTTTCTTCATTCCAAGCTCTTTGGTAAAGTAATATTTTTCAATGTACTTGTCTATGCCGTATTTTTTCATAAGCTGCTTAATGCTTTCCTTGTTTCCGCTTGTCAGCAGTATAATTCTAAATCTCTCTGCCAGCTTAGGTGCTGCTTTTACAAAAGATGTATCGAGCCTTGCATGTTTCTTTCTATATTCTTGGTAATTTTCCGCTATTTTTATGGCTTTTTCCCTTTCTATCCCAAGTATATTTTTTAGTGCTGTAGAAACTATGTCCTCCATACTCCAATCAGGGTGTGCCAGATCTACCTTGTCTATTTCTACAAGTACCTTTTTTATTGAAAGATCATCAGCGTTGAATTTCTTCAAAACATGGGCCAGCGCCTCCTTTTTTACTGCAAAATTGTCATCAATTGTGTCATTAAAATCTAATATTAGTGTTTTCATGCCAACGCCTGCTTATTTCCTATATTTATTTCCTATATTTTATTAAGCGCATTTTCGACTAAAGGTATTGACCTATTGTACCTGTAGGCTGTTCCACTATGTCCGCCTTCAAATTCTTCATATATATGCCTAACTCTGTAATGTAAAAGCTTCCTATGGAGAATCCTGTTGCCAAAGTTAAGATTATATTCATCGTGTGTTCCAACATCTATCATAAGGAATTTCAAACTCTTTAGGTTTTTATAGTATTCATCCACTGCCCTAACGGGATCTTTTTCCAGCCATCTTTTCCATGCCTTTTCATCTATCTCGCAATCATCCAATAAAAACGGGAGCTCTATTTTAGTTCCATTAGGTGAATAGAAGGCAGCCATTCCAACTGCGTTGAGAGCAGCCATATCTGCGGGCGCGTATCTGTTTTCTTTTTTCCAATAAGCACTAAGCCATTTTTCTGCACTACCATATTTTGCTATTTCTACACATGCCTTCGGAAATGTTGGGAGGTAGCAGTATTCAAAGTACGCATCGCCAGAGTGGTCCACAACTGCGTCTACTACTCCTCTGTGTCTCATTGCAAGCATTATTCCTCCATACCCTCCAGAAGACCGGCCCAGAAGCGCAACCCTGTCGCTTGAATATTTTTCCTTAAGGTAGGGAATTAGTTCTTTTATTAGGAAGTCTTCGTATTTGCCTACCGCAGAAGAGTTGATATATTGATTTCCACCTACCTTTGTAAACATGTCTGGAAATACAAAAATTGAATCTTTTATTTTGTGCTTTTTTAGCAGAGTTTTTATTCTTGTTTCCATATCTCCGCCAAATGGGTCATAGTTAAGCATACTAAGGCTCGAGTTGCCGTAACCAGAGAGAAAAATTAAGATGGGCTTGCCTTCTTTTTGTTTTGGTTCTATTAGTACAATTTTTCTTTTGTAAGGATCGTGAAGAGGATTGTCAGATAGTGCAGCACTTTCAAATAATATTTCATTTTTGATTATCATTAAGTCACTTTGTTTTTCTGCTTATAATAAACTTGAATAATAACATCAAAAGGCACTGTTAGATAATTCTGCTCGTTAGGAACCAATACTATGTGGATATTTTTCATTTCAAATGCCGCAGCAAGAGATTGCATAGAATAGTCAACCTCATCGCCTATAATGGTTATTTCCTTGCCTTTAGCTGCCTGTACGGCATCATTCAATATTTTGTCACATTTTTCGAAAGCATTTTTCCTGAGTAGCCTTCTTAGTTCGCTATTCTTTACTCTGTTTGATTCTTCTATATCATTAGAAAGGTTTATCAGTATAAGCCTGTTTTCTTGATTAAGCAGTCTAGCAATATCTTCTTCGTTGTTGGTTTCAGCCATCTTCACCATAGGTGCAAATTCATTTTTAAGGGAATACGCCAGAGATTTGCCTTCGTGTTGATAAACAGTATCAAGCACTATTACAGGTATATTGTTTTCAAGATAATGGCGCGCTATATGCTTTAGCAGCAACGTCTTGCCATAGCCATGTTCCCCTAGAACGAGCACATTCTTTCTAGTTAGGCTATTTATATTTTTCTTTTCAGCATCTGCGTTCAAAATCACTTCTGCCATATTCTTCTTTCAGATGACATAGTTAAATATCTTTTCCTAGACTTCTTCTAATATAGCTGTCTGCAAAATAAGGGCTAATGCATAAGTTCCTTCCAATGCTTGTAGCTCACGCTTTCCAATCTCAAGTTGCGCGCTCCTGCCTTGATTAAATACCCAACCACTGCGGATGCACCAGAAACAGTCTTAGCTGTAATATCTATCTTGCCATCTTTGCGTAATGAAAGTTCACCAAGTTCCTTGTATATCTCTTTACCATCGCCGCTCATAATTAGTGTACTCAAACCCAGCTCTTCAGCTTCTAGCTCCTTTTTAAGCATATTGCCTGCCTTTCTGCTATCTAAATAGTCTGCAAGTTGCTCTACTAACTCTGGGTCTGCTGGTTTAACTAGGTCAAGTACACTCTCCCTGTTGTTGTCCTTAGTCATAATAAAATGACCTGATGTGAGAAGACTACTAATAATTATGCCTACCTCTTTCGGAGCAACTTGAAGTTTAAACTCTGTTACTACTAATGCCTCTTCGCCTTTTTCACTTTGCAATGGACCATATTTGTTTATCAAATTAGCAAGTTCGCTTTTAAGTAGTGAATCGTTGTTGACGAGATTATCAAGCCATTGTTTTTCGTTTGCGAAGCCACCAAGCATTTCGAATGCATTCATTGCTTCATCTGTTTTCTCAAGAAGTCTTCTAGAGAGTCCAAAGGCGAAGGCACCGAAGAGATATTTCTTAAGCTCGTCTACATTCGAATCAATGCAAATCGGCATGTTCTTGCTTTCTTCAAAATCTTTGATGATTTTGTGCATCATTTTGCTTTTCATCTTTTCATGATATAGAACCTCTATGCCTCCTCCAATCATTGAGATGGTACCAAAAAGTGCAAGATATTCATCTTCAGATTCTGTACGCTTAGCAATTAAAAAAGACCCAAAACCGCTTACTCTAAACACTAGCGGATCCGGTGCCCTACATATCTCTGTTTCACTAGCCACGATATACTCTCGTACTTAAAAATTAAATTTCTTTCCCTGCTCACATTTTTGATTTGCCTGCCATTTATACCTCAGAAAAGAGAAGTGCCATATGCAAAATGCTGGGTAGCTTTTCAGCTTTGCTGCCCTCTATAAAAAGCTTAAAGTAAAGATCGCTGCCTTTTTCTACAAACAAGTATTTGTTGATTAAGTTTGAGAGCCGATTTGGATATACGGGCGAAATGTTTGGCTGCAGTTTATCACCGTTTTTGTATACAATTATATATGCACCATCTACAGCCTCGGCCTCGAAGAAGAACAAATCTATCTTTATGTCTTTGTTTGGATAAATGTGCACACCCTCTACGATCTTTGCTAAATCCCCTAAAGAGAGATAGGTAATGACATGTGCATGTACCTCTTTTCCGTTCTCTTTGTATGCACCTTTGTCATCTTTTCTAAACTCAACTGTTGTGCTAACGTTTTTGCTCAGTGACTCGAGTATTGCTTTCTTTGCAAGCTGAAAATCAATAAGGTGTTCTGCGCTTGCCTTGAATAATATATTTTTAAGCTCCTTGTTCCATGCCTCCTCTTTTTTATTGATCTGTTCTTCAAACTTCTCTAGGCTGAACTGTGCATATCCTTCTAGTTTTTTCCTGACTAGATAATCATGTATTATTGTGCCCTTCTGCACTAGCAGGTAAAGGTCATATATGTCGCGCGGCTCATTCCTAGTCATTATTGCCCTGACCTTCTCAGCAGCTACCTCTTCAAGCCTCATAGTCAATACAGGATAAGGGATAAGGCCCAAATAGCTCGGTACTATAAGCCTGCTCTCAGGCTTGAGCAGTACCTTTTCTCTTCTGCTTATCTGAAGGCGCAGTACAACCTTAGAGCTTTCAGTTTTGTTGAGAAGGTAATAAGGCCCCTCGATATAGAAGTTTATATTAACATTGCCTTGCGCCTTTCCTGCTGCTTCAAATTTGTATTCGCATTTTGTGCCGAGACCTTCAAAATACCTCTGTACATGCTTTGCAAGTTCTAAAAGGGCATTGTCATCTATTGAGCCTGTAAAATCCAGGTCTATGCTGAACCTGTCTACAACACCTGTCTTCTGCAGCATAGTGCCTCCTTTGAACACAAGCTCATCCGCTATCTTTGAATATATTGCGCTGAGCATAATGTGCTGCATGTAGTCTCTCTCAATCTGCCATATGCTCTGCATTCTGGTAATAGCAAGATAGCCTCTAAGCTCATCAACGCTAAGCATTTAGCACACCATTTAGCAATTCTACAAGCTTCTTTGAATGCATTCTTTCAGCATAAGCCTTGAGCAACGCTGTATTTATGCCTCTTTTTACCGCTTCACCGCATAAGCCTGCGTATGTGCTCTTGTAGATATAGAGCGTGTCTACAATTGCCTTTTCAGGCTCTGCTATGAGAAAATAGCTCACATTGCCTAGCACACGCCTGTAGCCGAAGAGCCTTTCCGGGCCTAGCTTGACAAGCCTTACCTGCATCGAGCCGAACTCGCCGTTGAGCGTCTTCTTCTTGCTTGCAAGTGTGTTGACAATGTCAACGCTGTTTGGATCCTGGTTGATAAGATTGTAGTAGAAGAGCGCGCTAAGCGTGCTGATATAGCCATTTTTAGCAAGCGCATACGCTAGCTCAAGCGGGCCTATTATCCTCATGGACATTATTACAGCTGAAAGCAGCAGAGCCACAAGCACATGCACGCTAATAGCTTATCATGCAACCTTATAATACATACTTTTCAAAAATTTGGAATGGGTATTTACTTGCCTTTGGAGCATTGGCTTTTATTATATATAGACCCTCGATAAATTTTCATCGTTTTGCTCTTAACTCTACTCTTTGAGTAGAAGAGTAGATAATTGTAATACAACAGAATGCAATTATGTCTTTTATATTGTAATACACGAATTGCTTGTATTTTGAGGATAAAGAAGCAATTTAGTATGCGTATAAGCAGCAATATTTGAAAAACAAGTAGTACCGCTTTCATTTCTTCATTGCCTTGTATTTTTCAATTATAAGCCTTATAGTAAGGTCGATGCCTTTGGCTTTACCATCATACTTCCTGGTAAGAAGATCGACATTCTCCGGCTTGTCAAAGCCAAGGTACTTTATAACACCCTGCCTGTTGAGTATTTTGGATATTTCAAAAAGGTTCTTTCTTGTTATTCCATACTCTTTGGCAAGCTTGGCCCTCTCCTCTTCAATATAGGCAAGGTATTTCTTCTGCCCGTTCCATATTTCTGAAAGGCTTCCAAGCCTTCGCTGCCTAAATGAATAAGCAAGAGTTCTTATGAAGTAGAACCATTGGTAGTCACGCCGAGCAAGCTCCTGATCCTTATTCTTAAGCAGCACAAGCTCGTAAGCATTAAGCAGTAGCGATGCAAAGCCAAGCAGCAGCTTAGCCTTGAGCGTCTGCGTATCTAGAGCAAAGAACTTGCGCACGTAGTCAAGCATAATGGTATTATAATTTTCATATGATAGCATCTCAAATACCATCATTTTGTAGTAGTAGTTTGTAGCATGGTGCATAAGGTCGGTGCGGTGCTCAATATAGTAAGAATCGCCAAGTGTGCATAGCCTGCCATGAACGATTGGCTGTTCGTGAATAACGCCTTTGAACGCAACTTTGCTTTTCCTGAAGAGCCTTATCTGCCAGGTAAAGAAAGGTGTATGGCCTTCAGGATTAGATTCCTCATAGCGTTTTATCGCGAAGGCATCACACTTCGAGTTTGCAATTATCTCGTTTATGGATTTGGCAAATTCCTCATTTAATCTTTCATCTGTGTCAAGATAGAGAATCCATTCATTCTTGCATTTTGAAATACCATATGGTCGCAAAGGTTCTACATAACCAAAAGGGATAGTATAATAAACTTTGATCCCTCTCTTTTTAGCTTCGTTTGCGAGGGTTTCGTGCGCCTCTTTGTCGCTTGAGTCGATAATAACAACCTCATCGGCAATGCCATGGAGGGAATCAGCTAGGTCGAGTGCGTTCTTTGTATCATTGCGTGAAAAGATCAAAAGTGTGAACAAGTAATCACATTTTTATAATATAGTTTTACACAATACTTATGAACAATTTAAAGTAGCTGTATTTAAATGTTAATTTATTTAAATATCGAATAAATTGGTGGACTTATGAAGATAGATAGTGGCTCGCACCCCTTACTTTACAGAATTGGCACTAATATTGCAAAGAAAAATCCAGGGCTTTTTGATTTTGGTATCAAACTGATAACACTCCCCGACTCTATTGTTGGCAAAACAAAGTTTGCACTTAGTGACAAAGAGATTGGCGGGAGCATAAATAGTGTTAACCTGGAGGTTACTGTTCTCTGTAATCTACGTTGTGAGATGTGCTGGTGGTGGGGCAAGAATGGCGTTGGCTTCAAACTTGCAGAAAGCAAAGACCCAATGATAACGAAGCAGATGACCAAGGAGGAGGTGTTTAAGGTAATAGACGAGCTTGCAGCAACATATAAGCCGTCTATTTACATATCTGGTGGAGACCCATTCGTAAGAGATGATACCATAGATATTATCGAGCATATAGCCAGCAAAGGGCTTTCAGTAATAACAAACGACAATGGAACACTGCTAAAAGACGAATGGCTTGAGCGCTTGTCAAAGATAAAGAAGCTTACAATAAACTTTTCTATAGATGGACCAAGAGAAGTGCATGATAAAATAAGAGGCAAAGGCAACTATGATAAAACAACAAACGCAATAAAGAAGCTTCTTGAGTATAGAGGCAAAACAATGTTTCCAGCAATAAAGACAAACACAACCTTTTCGCCTTTTATACGGGGCCATATAGATGAATTAATAAAAGAATTGCAAGATAATGTTGGTGTTGATGCCACAAGGCTGCAGCACCTGTGGTTTACTGACAAAAAGCATGCAGAGGCACATAAGCGTGTTCTCCATGAAGCCTTAGGCACGAATGAGGGGGCAAATGTAGATTCTCACATAATATCTGTTCCAGATATAGATTATCTAAATGCGCTTGCTGATGAAATTATAAAGGTAGGGCATACAAGATACAATAAGCCAGTTTATATACATCCAAGGATGAGCAAGGAGGAGATTATTAGGTACTATACGGATTTAAGTTACGTCAGGGCAAATCGCTGTATGATAGCATGGAACAGTATATTCATAAGGGCTAATGGTGATGTGATGTTCTGCCCTGATGAGTGGATGGTTGATTTCAAGCTTGGCAATATAAGGGAGCACACAATAAGCGAGCTCTGGAACAATGAAAAGGCAAAGCTCTTTAGAAGAGAGCTTTGGAAGCACAAGCTATTTCCAGCATGTGCAAGGTGTTGTGCCATAAATGGATGACATAAAGCAAGGTATGAAGCACAATTTGTTTTTGCTTTTGCTAATAATTTTAAAGATGTACACTAAAGTATATATTAATTAGAGAGCTGATAAAGGATGTTTTTATGAAAGGAGAAAGCAAGGATGTTCTTGTAACTGGTGGTGCAGGCTTTATAGGGAGCAACCTGGTTGAGTTGTTCGTAAGTAAAGGCTATGATGTTACAGTAATAGATAATCTTTCAACAGGAGAAGGGGATAGATTCATAAGACGCCTTATCGATAATAAGGAGATTAAGTTCGTAAAAGGTGACATAGCAAATACAGAGAACCTTAAGGTATTCGAGGGCAAGGACATGGTTGTGCATCTTGCCGCGAATTCTGATGTCAGGCATGGCTTTGAAAATCCAGAAGTTGATTACAGGAATAATATACTTGGCACGTTTAATGTCCTTGAAGCTATGCGAAAATACGATGTAAAGGAATTGCTATTCTCTTCAAGCTCCACAGTCCATGGTGAGGCAAAGCAATTGCCAACACCAGAAGAATATGGGCCTTTGCTTCCAATCTCTTCATACGGTGCTTCGAAACTTGCAAGCGAAGCAATGATAAGTGCGTATGCGCATTACTATGGTATAAGGAGCAGTATATTCAGATTTGCAAATGTGGTTGGGAGGAATTCTACGCATGGCATTATATATGACTTTATAAATAAGCTAAAGAAAAATCCCAGAAGGCTTGAAATACTTGGCGACGGCACGCAGAGGAAATCATATATACATGTTTCAGACTGCATAGGTGCCATGCTCTTTGCCCATGAAAAGACAAAGATAGTTGATATTTATAATCTGGGCAACGAGGGCACGACTTCTGTCATGGAGATTGCAGAGATAGTAATAGAGAAGATGCACCTGAGCAATGTAGAGAAGGTTTTAGTAAAGACAGAAGACGAAAGGGGCGGCGGTTGGAAGGGCGATGTGAAGATAGCAGAGCTTGCAGTCAAGAAGCTGCTTTCATTGGGGTGGAAGAACAAATATTCAAGCAGGGAAGCTGTAGAAAAAGCTGTAGATGAAACGCTTCTCCAAATGGGTAGGATATGAAGATGTTGTTCCTTTATTATGAGCCGCATTATGCGCATTTATTAGAGTATTTAAATAAATATCAAGTAATGGCAACATGAGTACAAGTAAATTTTTAAATAAAAAAGTTTTATTTATAATTGGGGGAGATGCCCCCCACCCCTTTCATGCAGCACTAGCTAAGAGCATACATGCAGATTTTTATAAAACC
>Ga0080003_1001435_pt1 | contig 12570 bp, 16 predicted proteins | sample JossMetagenome_FD_69206 | JGI IMG/M metagenome (GOLD analysis project Ga0080003, IMG submission 69206) | Hot spring microbial communities from Joseph's Coat, Yellowstone National Park, USA - JC2_E (SPADES assembly) (version 2) | ecosystem: Environmental > Aquatic > Thermal springs > Hot (42-90C)... | reverse complement strand
GTCGATTCTAAGCCCTTAAGCTCCTTCTCCAAGCTTATCTTCTTTGCATTCTTCTCCTGAAGCTCTTTAAGCTCCTTCTCAACCTTCTTGAGCTTTTCAACAAGCTCTAGCCTTTTAGAGATAAGCTCCTCGCCATCTTTTTTGAGCTTGGCGAGTTCTTCCTTTGCAGAGCTAAGCTGCTCATTAAGCTTCTTTATGTCGAAATTGGCTGCATTAGCTTCTTGCTGTGAGGCAAGATCTTTTATCCTGTTTATAAGGCTTGTAACATTGTCTTCTGCAATTGCAAACTTGTCAAGGCCAAGAAGCCCATCAATTACATCTTTCCTCTCGCTGCTCCTTAGCTCTAGGAAATAATCAAGGTTGTTCTGCTCAGAGTATATAGCCCTTGAAAAAAGGTCATAGTCCATCTTAAGAAGGCTCTCTATGTATTCGTTAACACGCTGAGGCTGTGACTGCATGATAGAGCCATTCTTTAATATTTTTGCTGTTGCTCCGCCTGCCAGCTCAAGCCTTCTTTCTATAATATATTCATTCCCATCTAAGCTCAGGCCAAGCCTCACCTCGGCATAGCTTTCTTGCACAGGCACATTCTTTATTATATCATTTATGCCAACGCGCCTATGCTGCAAAGCCGGGAATGTGCCGAAGAGGGCATAAGAGATTGCATCCATAACTGAGCTTTTGCCTGCACCCATCTGCCCTACAAGCACATTTGTACCTTTAGCAAAGTTAAGTATTGTATGCTCGTGCGTCTTCCAGTTTTTAAGCTCGATAAACTCAATCATCAGTTAAAATACGCAATTTAGATTTAAATATTAGTGTCTAAGTAGCGTTGAGATTCTGCAAAGAGAATGGGTAAGCCCAATCTGTGTAGCTGTTAGCATGTGCAAAGCAAAGTTAAAAGTTATATAGTGTACTATATAAGATTAGACAAAAGTTATATAGTATAGGTTCTAATTATCACATTATGGCCCAACACCAAATGCCTTAGGAGATAAGTATTTAAAAATTCAGAATTAATATAATACTACAAATCCTGTGATTTTATGAGTCAATTTGGCGTGCAATATCATGGACCATCAAATAGGAAATCTTCTGGAAACGGAAAACTCAAGATTAAGAGTAGAGACAAGAAGAGACATGAGGTAGGGGGCTATTTCATAGCAACAAGATTAGGCGAAGCAAATGTAATAAAGAAGGTAAGAACAAGAGGCGGTAGAGAAAAGGACAAGCTTAAAAATGCGGGCTATGCTAATTTGCTTGTCGACGGTTCTTACAAAAAAGTCAAGATAAAAGGTGTTATAGAGTCAAAGGATAACAGAAACTTCGCTAGGCTTAACATCATAACAAAGGGTACAGTTATAGATACAGAGCTTGGCAGAGCAATTGTTATAAATAGACCTGGAAAAGAGGGCTTTATAAATGCAAAGCTGGTGAAGTGATGCCTGCAAGAGTCTATGTATGTCCGATAGAAAAAGAGAATGAGCTCAAGAAGATGCTTGAGTACGACCCTTACCTTGATCCGAAGATAAAAGAAGAAGATTTGAAGAAAATTAGAGAAGATGAAATGGCCAATATTATATTTGCAAGGCAAGACTATGTGATAAAGGAAGGCGCATCTATAAACATGGATCCATCTAAATGCTACTTATTTTTGAATGCACAAGAGTCTTTCCTCGACAAAGCGGAGAAAAAACTCAAGAGCATAGAGGGTTTAGAACGCGCAAAGCCAGATATAGAATCAAAGGTTATAATGTTTATTGATGATGAAAGAAAGAGGGCGGATGAAGGCTTCGGCTCAATATTCGGGTAGTTTAGATGAACTTTATAAGCGTGGCAGATTTATCAAAAGAAGAGATCACTGAGATCTTTAATATAGCTGATGATCTGAAACATGAAAGGGTTGGGATAGCACTTAAAGAGGATGCTGTTGCTGCACTTATATTTGAAAAACCTTCTACAAGAACAAGGGTATCGTTTGAGGTTGCAATGGCACAGCTTGGCGGGCATTCAATTTATATAGATTCAAGAACTTCTCAGCTCTCTAGAGGAGAGAGTATTGCAGATACAGCAAAGGTGCTAAGCGGCTATGTGGATTTTATAATTGCAAGGCTTTACAAACACGATGATATTGTAGAACTAGCTAATAATGCTACTGTGCCTGTAATAAACGCACTTACAGACTTAGAGCATCCGTGCCAAGCACTAAGTGACCTTTATACAATACAAGAGGTAAAGAAAAAGCTCAGAGGCTTAAAGCTTGCTTTCGTAGGAGATATAGCTGCCAATACAGCAAACTCGCTTATGCTCGCTGGAGCAAAGATGGGTATAGAGATAGCGCTTGTTGGGCCAAAGAATTATATGCCAAACACATTCTACTTTACAAAAGCTAGAGAATATAGCAAGGTTGAGACATATAATAATATAAAAGAGGGGGTAGCAGATGCAGATGTTATATATACTGATACATTTGTAAGCATGGGTCAAGAGGCTGAGGCAGAGGAAAGAAAAAAATTGTTTGCACCTTACCAAGTGAATAAAACTTTAGTGAGCTATGCAAAGAAGGATGCAATAGTAATGCACTGCCTGCCTGCACATCGTGGCGAGGAGATAACAAGCGATGTTTTAGATGGGCCACAAAGCGTTGTTTGGCAGCAGGCAAAAAATAAACTACTTGTGGAAAAAGCTATACTTCTCTATTTATCTGAAAAGAGCTTCTAAAGCTTAGATTTAACCCCATACATCTGCTTTTATTTTTGCTACATCAACTCCAATATTGATTAGCGCTTGCTTCATCGCATTTGTAAAAGCAAGAGGGCCACAGATATAAGGATCTCTTTCCATAAAATCAGGTACATTTCTTTTTATCATATCCTCGTTTATATGGCCTGTTTCGCCGCTCCAGTTATCACCAGGCTGTGGCCTTGTGACTGTTATAACAAGTTTCATGTTTAAGCTTTTTTCAAATTCTTCTAGCTCTGCACGCCTTATGATCTCATTCGGATATCTTACACTATACATTAAAGCTACATCTATGCCAAGGTTTTTCTGCTTTATATATCTCAACATTGAAAGGAAAGGGGCTAAGCCTGTGCCACCAGCTATAAAAAGAACCTTCTTGTTCTTGCTTGGATCAAACTTAAATTGCCCATAAGGCCCGGAAATATGATATATATCACCAACCTTTGCCTCTTCAAGCTTAGAGGTAAGCCTGCCGTGGATCATGCTTATAATAAGTTCTATTGTGTCGCTTCCTGGAGCAGAGGCTATAGAATATGCCCTACCTATCTCATCCGGCGTATTTGCTTTATAGTATAGCATTATAAACATACCGGGGCTAAAGTCAAGAACGCTGCCATCAGCACTTTTAAACCTGAATATCGTTACATCTGGGGTTTCTTTTATTATCTCACTAATATAGTAAGGTTTCTTTATTATCACAAATTCACCAAGAGATTTATAAGAATTAGATAATAAAAACATTAAAAATGCTTACTTTAGGTTTGTAAGTGATTCTACTGTCTTTTCGAACTTGTCTATGCTTTTTATTATTTCCTTGAGTTTGGGATTTATATTATAACCAAGCCCATAGCCTCTTTCTGTTCTTATATGAGTTGGCTGCAAAACGTTGAGGTTCATAGATAACTCCCTTAAAGTTATTATAAGCGTTTTTCTGGTAAACTTCTTTCCTAATATAGCATAGATTTCTTTTGTAGTCCTAGGTGACTTTTCCATAAGTAGTTTAAGTACTGCATAATTAGGTCTACTAAGCAGCTCTCTTATAAGCCAAATCTCATCCTTCTCCTTCATAAAAACCACAGGCCCCAAGCCCAATACTAAAATATATTTTTATAACAAACTTTATAAATGTATACCAATTTTCCAAAAACTTTACTCTTTCTGCAAACAAAAGGTATTTAAATATATTTATACATAAATAAAATTATGTTTACTAAAGTATACTTAATTAGATTAAAGTAAAAGATGTGATTTTGTGCTCCTATTTAAAAGAAAACAAAAAGAAGAAACTGAGCCTGTTCCATTAACCTTCTCAATAGAGGCAAAGAATGAAGGCGATGTTCAAGAGATAATAGAACTGCCTATAAGAAGGAGCATAGTAAAGCTAAACGGTAGGTATCTATACGTGCTCGGCAGCAATCAAAAGCCCATTTTAAGGCAGGAGCTAAATCTGGCTTCTATAGCCAAAGGAAAGATCTTGGAATTTTTCCTAAGCGATAACAATGAAGCAGATATTTTTAGCCCAACAGCATTCGAAAAAGCAAGGGAAATAGCTTTTAGTTACTTGAAGCAGAATATCGCAGAGGAGCGCGCATATTATATAGCATATATAACCGCTATTGATACAGTTGGCTACGGAGCTATAGGCTTGCTTCTAGAAGACAAAAACAATATAGAAGAAATAGAGATCAATGCACCAACCTCGCCAATAAATGTATATACAACAAAATACGGAAGATGCGAAACCAATTTAGCCTATAACAGTGAGCTTGAGTTTAGAAGAAGCATAAATAAGCTGCTTTATCTTGCTGAAAAGGAGGTTAATGTAAATAATCCAGTTGTTGATGCTGAGCTTGAAAACATAAGGGTGCATGCACAAGTAAGGCCTTATGCACATGCTGGAGCATTCGCATCGATAAGGATTGGTGGTAAAAAGCAACTTGGAATAGACAAGCTAATAGCAAACGGTACTACAAATCCGGAGGTGCTAGCATATCTATGGCTCGCATTGGACGCCAAGCTTAATATAATAATTTCGGGCGCTCCCGCAAGCGGCAAAACAACATTGCTTTCTTCTCTTCTAACCCTTATACCAAGATATAACAAAGTCGTAGTTGTAGAAGAAGAAGCAAATGAACTTGGAGAACCTGCAGCAAACTATGTATCAATATATAGCACAAAGAAAGGTATTAACCTACAGCAACAGGTCATAAATACGCTTAGAATGAGGCCAGATAGACTTATTATTGGTGAGATAAGGGGAGAAGAAGCGAGAGAAATGTTCTCGGGTTCTAACCTGGGCATTCCGTTCATGACAACTATGCATAGCAATGAGGGTGGACTTTCTATATTGAAAAAACTACTTGTTAAACCAATGAGTGTAGAGCCAAGTGCGCTTGGCATGCTTGATCTAGCTGTATACATGAAACAGGTTGATTTGAGCAAAAGGGTTGTAGAAAGTATATATGAGTATAGATGGCTTAGTAGGGGCGAGATAAACGATGGCGGTATAGACGTTGGTAATGTAGACAGAGTAGAGATAAATGAGGTTGTAAAAAATGGTTTATTGGATTATGAAATGATAAAGAAATCAAAGGTATTGGATTCATTTGCGAAGGTAAGAGGATTAAGCGGCAAGAAGGTTTTGGAAGAACTCAGAAAAAGAGTAAAGCTTCTTGAAAATGCCCATACTCTAAAGCAAAATGAACTAAGTGAGATGGTAGATCGCTATGGCATTGGCATTGAATGAATATTACACCTTATTAATGGTTTCTATTTCCTCATTCTTACTTATAGCACTTCTTTATATAAGGCTCAAAAGATTTTATGATGAAGCAAAACTCAAAAAAGATTTTATAGAATCGCTCTATCTTGCTATTGAGTATGCGGGTGAAAAGCCCATCGCAAAAGGACTTGAAATTGTAATGAAGAACACAAAAGATGAAAGGCTGAAGGGTATTTTAAGAAGAGAAATTATAAGCGATCTTATAAAGGGCACTTTATTGAAAAGGATAAAAGAAGCATTTAAGACAGAATCAGGCGAGATTAACTATAATAAGATAAGCTCCTTAATCGAAAAGAATGAGGCAGAGCTTAAGTTTACTGTATCGGAAATCGAATCGAGCATGCAGAGAAATGCAACATTTAATATGTTTATCTCAACGATAGCACCATCGTTTATTATTCTTGGATTTATAGGCAATCTTATCGCTTCAGGCAAATTTAATCCAATTATGTTCTTTATTATGCTCATCGCCCTGCCTGTATTATATGCGTTTGGTCTCACGCTCTCCCAAAGGCGTCTAATAGATGCTTTCGCAAATTGAATATATATTAGGTTTGGCGGGCATATTTCTTCTTGGCATCAACAAGATAGCGCTAGCTGCACTGCTAATAGCAATATGCACACTCATGCATCTGAGGATAAGAAAGAATATGCATGAGAATATAATTGAAGCTGCTGAAGAACTCTATTCAAAGAACGGCTCAGCTACTATAACACTAGGCAAGCTCGCTAAAGAATTTAAGCAAATGGAAAAGGAGTTTAAACGCTATTGGTTAGGCGGCATAGAAAACAGACCTAACGGAACAAAAGCTGGGCTTATTCTAGCAAATAGTGCGATTAGCGGGGAGAGCGCATCCACAGCTTTAAGGCTTGCCAAAGGCGAAGAAAGAATAAAAGAGTACAAGAGCTATGCCACAGCTAAGGCAAAAGGAATGTATGTGCTCACATGGCTTGGCCTCTCTTTCTTCTTTCCATTCTTTTCTGGAGTAGGCTTAAGCATAATCACAGGAAGCAGCATTCTTGCAAATACAAGCAATAGCGGTAGTATTGCCAATTTCTTTAGCGCTGCTGTTTTGGCTTATATCTTTGAATCAATGCTGATAAGCAACGCGTTCTATAACATAGAGAAGAGCTTTTGGTATGCTTTGCTTGACTCTATATTCCCTTTTTCGATCGCATTTCTTGTGTTAAAGGCTTCTTCACATATATTTGCAATTCTATGAAAAAGGTGGTAGAATGAAAGAAGAGATAAAAGCATTCCTGACTCTCGCAAAAAGCGCAAAAGGTCAAGGATCGCTAGAGTACATAATGATGCTTGCTGCTGCAAGCATTGTTATAGTATTAGCACTAGCGATGATAGTAAAGATGAAGCAGGCTGTAGTAACAAGCGTAGCTGTCAACGGAACAAACACAAGTATATCCTCCGCTATCTCGCATGAGCTCTCAGTTATTGCGGCAAATAGCGTGTGAAGTGCAAGCATGAAGGCCCAGATCTCGCTTGAGCTACTGATATACCTTTCTATCTCTAGTATAAGCCTTTTAGCGATCTCTAGTTTGCTACTTCACTATATGCCAAGGATAAAAAGTGGCCTAGAAGAATATACAATATGGCTTATGTTAGCAAAATTAGATACAGCTTCATATTATTATAGCAACGCAAGCATATACTTGTTTATACCACAAGGCTTATGCAATGCGAGCATAGAAGGCGATATGCTGCTCACAAGATTTGGGTCTTTCTATTTTAACCCAGCATTAAGCTTAGCGCCAAACGATTTCTGCCCAGACAATGAATATGCAACAATCTATATGAGAGATGAAGGTGGCTATATCTACGTGGTTAGAGAGTATGCAAGCACAAATTAGTTTAGAGATGCTTTTTTCTATGTCTCTTTCATTTATTCTGTTTTCTTTGCTTTTCTCATATGCTTATACCTCATATCTAAGGTATCTAAACCAGAATTTCAGCATATGCGAGGCACAAAATACAATACAGCTTGGTCTTGCGAACGGCTATATCCAGGGTGTTGAGAAATGCTAAGGCTTTTCATAATATCAATGGACTTGCTTGTTTCGCTCCCGCTTGTAATGCTGCTAATAGTTCTACTGGTTTCTCTTACATATATAATCAACTTAAACAACAGTTATATCTCACTCTTTTCTCATGAACTCTATGCATATGCCAGATCGCAGATTAACGAAGAATTTGGAGTTGGGACAAGCAATACCATGCCATTAAATGCTAGCTGCAACGAATGCAGGATAATTACATATAAACAAAAAGTGTATAAGATGGTGATAAATTGAAAATACAAACAAGCTTAGAATTTATACTTATTTTAGGTGCTGTTTCACTATTAGTGCTTAGCGTTGTATCAGTTTATTCAAACAAAATAAGCCAGGCAAAAACAATTCTCGGTTTAAATCTAACAATGCCTAGAGAGAATGCTTCATATATGCAAAACCTTTTTAATATATCCGCATATGTACCGCTACAGACTTATGTTGGTTCACAGTATTCTCTTGACTATGTAATCTTATGCCCCCAGGGCTATGCAAATATAAGTATATATGCTCCGAACATTCTGCTTTCAAAAGATAAAATAAACAAGAGCATAGACAATATCTTTGCCGGTTATGTTTATTTTGTACCAGAGCAATCTGGCACTGAAAATCTTATACTAAGCTATAACGCCTTATGCAATGGCGCAAAATACAATGGCACTTTACTACTATCAACATATGCAACATACTTGTCTTTTGAAAATAGTAGTGCAGGCGCAGGTTCGTTCTCTATCACCAAAAGAAATGAATTTATTAGGTATAACTATTCAGGAGTAGAGAATATATTTGCTATAACAACGTGGTCTCATTGCTCACTATGGCATGGCATACCATACTCTATGGGTATTTTTGCCCAATGTGGCACTTCAAACGCATGGGATTACTTTATGTTTAATGGTTATTGCTATACAGAAGATAAAGGCGTTGATTCCACCACATGCATTTATCCAACACAAACAGCATATAACCTAAGCACTATCAATAGCTATGACCACACCTTCCTATATAATTTCACTATAGAAATAGATTATCAAGGCCTTCAGATGAGTGCTATATTTAATAATACAGAATGTGCAAAAGTATTTCAGGGCAATGCAGAAATTGGCACTGCGTGCATAGCAAATATAAGCGGCATAGGTCCGCTTAATTATGCCTCGCTAATTTCAGATGGAACTAAAAGTGGGATTGCAAATCAAACCTTATACCAATCTTATTCTCAAGCAAGGAATAATCTTTACAGCACCCTAGACTTTTTTAACGGCTCTTCAATCACTAGCTCGGAGCAATCGCAGATAAATAGTGCTATAAATTATTACAGCAAAATTGCTTCGGATTTGGAAGAATATGGCTTTGAAAACGAAAGCAACTGCTATATTGGATCCAGCTATGTTATATGCAAGCCTGTTTATCCGTTAGCTTATGTAATAAATGCAACATTAAATGAAAGCATAGTAAATACAACCCTTTACTTTCAAGGGAGCATATTGAATTTAAGGGGTAAATAAATGAAAATACAGTTTGCAAGCATAGAAGCACTTGCCGCACTTTTGCTAATTTCTAGCGTAGCCGGCATAGGGATAAATATGCTTAATGAAGCTTACCACGAGGTGATTGTTGGAAGAATGTTTAGTCTAGAGAACATTGCAGCGTTTGATTTTATAAATGAAGTGTATACAAACTCCTCATTTGGAAACTGCATAAACCAAACATTATCAAACAGTTCGTGCATAATCAATTACCTTTCCTTATATAAAGAAACATACCATTTAAATGGTATATTACTTTCGGCAAATAAAACATATAAAATCGGCAACATTACAGAAGGGGCATTAAAACGCTGCTTTCCTTACAAAGATAGAATTCTTTGCATATATTTGGGGTGATTATATTTATTATGGCCTTCTATTTGGCATAGCTATACTTTTTTCAGTATTTTTTCTAAGCCTGGTCATTAGGCTCGTTAATTATTATAGTCTACTCTCATTAGAGTATGGCAGGCTTGGATATGCAATCACTTTAGAATCGCTTGGGGAAATGGCCCAGTATCAAAATCAAAGTTATGTTTGCTATGCTGCGATGCTTGACGGCTTGCAATGCATTAACAACACCGTTTATTATGGTAATTCATATATTATTTTAGAGGGCACGAGTAGTAATAGATAAAGATAAAAATAAGCTTACCCAATAATAAAATAGGGTTTATGGCCTTGGTGGTGTAACGGCTGCATGAAAGGCTGTGGACCTTTAGGACCGGGTCCGACTCCCGGCCAAGGCCCTTAGATAAAGCCCAACCCATTAACCAAAAAGCTTGATTTTATCATCCGACCTTTTAATTCCTGCAATGCTTTCTATTATTTGATTTCTAAATCAACTCATTTTGGAGATTGATATCTTAGAGTTATATCACTTATTACATCCATCACATCTACGCATTTATCAGTTACAGCTTCTAGCATATCATAAATTTCTTTATATTTTATTATCTTCTTTGCGTCCTTGAACTTCATTATTTCTGCAAGAGAATCACGGAGTATGTCATCACCTTTGTTTTCCTGAATAGAAACTTGCTTGTAGAGATTGGCTACTTCTGCAACTTCAGCTCTATGCTGCAGAAGCAGGTTTAGAAACTCAATACCATCCCCTACAATTTTTGTTGATCTTTTTATAGTAAGAGAAAACTTCTGCATATTTGACGTTGGCAATACATTATATATGCTCATTCTTGCGGCTACTGCTTCGATTATATCTATTATGTCATCGAGCCTAGCGATAAGGTGGGATATGTCAGTATATAATATGGTGTTTGACTTTACAGTTGTCAAGTAATACATGACCCGCCTTACAACTAAATCTGCCGAATGCTCTTCTGCTTTTATCTTCTTGAATGTAGATTTGTACAATGCTGGATTATGCATTTCATTATCCAATAATTTAGATACTTTCTTTATATGTGCAACCATTTCTTCAAATTCTTTATAAAGTATCTCACCAACTATCACAAGCTCCATTTCTTTCGAAGTTTCTAGTAAAGATTTCTGTTTTGTTTCAGGCAAAAACAACAGTGTTATTATTAATCCAATAAAAGCAATTATTCCCAATAGAAGCATTAACCCAGACTCACCCATAAAATCAATCAATAGTGGAAAGAAGAGTGTAGAAATTGCTGCGCCAAGTTTGCCACTTAATGCAGCTATACCATGGCCACGTGCACGGAGGTTTGTAGGGTAGAGCTCGACAGGATAGATATAGGTTGTTGTATTTGGTCCATAATTAGTAAATAGGAATGTTATACCATATATTATGAAAAAGAGAAGTTGGTTGCTATTAAGTAGAGATTTGCCAAATAATGCTAAAATAATAAAGGCCAAGCCCATTACAAAAAAGCCTATCGATTGCATAGGCTTTCTTCCTTCTTTGTCAATAAGCGCAACAGCCAGCCAATATCCAGGCACAGCTGAAAATAGCAAAATTAGTGTAGAAGCCAAAGTAGGGGCAAATATACCTTTGAAGCCAATAAGCGTAGTCAAATATGGGGTGAAGATGGAAGTACCATAATATGATATATCCATTAGAAACCAAGATAAAGATGTACCGAGCACAACCTGCCACCTTCTTTTTAGAAACTCTGAGAAACTTATAGCACGGTGACTTACAGCTGTTTCTGCTGAGCTTTTAGCCTGTAATTTACCATATTTTAGCTCTGTTATTGTCGAAGAAGCTTCGCCCATCTTGCCCTTAAAGATATTATAAAAAGGTGTTTCTGAGAGCTTAGTTCTAGCATAAATAATTAAAAGAGATGGCACTGCGCCCGCTGCTAAAAGCACGCGCCACATAATGCCAACGGGTACATTTGTAAGTAAAAGTAGAAAAGCAAGTCCGATGCCTGCTATAATTCCAAAGCCTTGCATCGCGAATGTAGAGGCTATTAACTTTCCTCTATCTTTTTTGTTAGCATATTCTGCAACTATTGTAGAGCTCAGCGGGTAATCTCCACCAATACCAATGCCTAATAATAGCCTCCATAAGAACAGAGAGGTAAAGTTAAATGCTGTTGCTGAACCTAGAGCACCTATTATAAGTATTAGCATTGTGATCCAGTAAGCAGACTTTCTTCCTATTTTGTCTCCTATTATACCAAATATTAATGGGCCTATTACCGCACCAAAAAGAGCTGCACTTGCTAGCATACCAAGCTGGAATGTAGAAAGAGAAAATATGGGCTTCAATATTATTAAAATTATACCGATTACAAAAAGGTCATAAGCATCGGTGAAGAAGCTAATACCAGATATAAGCATTACCTTTATATGCGAGATATTCATCGGTATATTTTCGAGTTGTTCACTCATTTCTATTCTTTTATCTATATTAAAATCAGACATATAGTTTATCCCCCAAACCAACGATAAAGGTCGAAAGATAAATTAATTCTTTCATGCCCCCCCAAACCTGGCTTTTGAGCCACAACAGTGTAGTTTATAATATGCTTGCTAATGATAAAATTATAAATATTGCTTCGGGCCACAGAAAAGTAAAAGTGGTGCGTGAATTTATTTTAGCTGTTGAAATTTTAAAAACCTTCTTTTCTAATGTAAATTTAATTGCAACAAATGGTCGCAGATTCTGCAAATCCTCACTACCAAAACACAAAGACTACGGCAAGAGATGGGCAGCAGAGAGGTTATTCTCTTAAAGATGTATTTTGTCTTGCAAAAAAATAGATTCATAGGTAAGGCAAAGTAATGGTGCATGCATATGCATGCCTAATTGCGTACATAATGAAATACAGGTAGAAAAGATGTGGAGGTGGTACAATTAGGCAATGCAAGAAAGGTGGTTGGGTGATATAGATATAAATTTCACAACCTACAAGGCCAAATATAAGAAAAGTTTATAAACTTTAAAATTTTACAATCTCGTGTGATATCATGTCAAAATGGGGAGATCTTGCACCGTATTGGTTCTTGCTTTTTACGATAGGG
>Ga0080003_1001433_pt1 | contig 12580 bp, 9 predicted proteins | sample JossMetagenome_FD_69206 | JGI IMG/M metagenome (GOLD analysis project Ga0080003, IMG submission 69206) | Hot spring microbial communities from Joseph's Coat, Yellowstone National Park, USA - JC2_E (SPADES assembly) (version 2) | ecosystem: Environmental > Aquatic > Thermal springs > Hot (42-90C)... | reverse complement strand
AGCCTACTGCTGATTCTGATTTGTTTGAAGTAGATAACACTATTCTATTTTCTTTGTTTGATATATAAAAAAGTATGTTTGCCCTGATTCTTGCCTGGAGGTTTTCATCGGCTATATCAAAGTTGTGGTAGGAAAATATTTGTTCGTAGGCAGTTCTTATGTTTTCTATTGGTATAACTTCAAGATCCATATCCAAATTTTCACAAAGGGCTTTTGCGTCTTTATAAGACTCTTCTTTGTTAAACACAGTAGGCATATAAACAGCCTTTACATTCTCTTTTCCAAGGGCTAAAACCGCTAGACAAAGCACCAAGGCAGAGTCTATTCCACCGGATAGCCCAAGAACAGCCTTTTTAAATCCTTGCTTTTTAAAATAATCTTTTATAGAAAGTGTTATTGCTTTTAATAGCTCTTCTTCCTTCGAAAGACTAAGATGTATAGTATTATCATATCTTTGATTTTTTGATATATTAATACTTATATTGGAGTTAATAGGTCTACACACCTCTTGCCATCTTAAATCTGTACGTCTTTTTGTAAAAACCTCTTTTATATCTAAGCTTACATGTAAAATATCTTCTTCAAAAGCTTTTGCCTTTGCTATTGTATCCCCCTTAGGACCGATGACAAGGCTCTCGCCGTTAAACACAAGCTCATCGTTTGCCCCTACCAAGTTTGTATAAACCAAAAAGCATAAGTTATCAGAAGCTCTTGCTTTTAGGAAATTTTCTTTAAAATCTTGTTTTTTTAAAGCGTATGGAGAGGCATTTATATTTATAAGCACTTCCGCACCTTTTAAAACATCTTGTCTTTCGGTGCCATCTGGGTACCATATATCTTCACATATGGAAAAACCACACCTTATATCGTTTATGTCTATAGTTAAATCCTTTTCACCGCTTTTAAAATATCTTTTTTCATCAAACACGTTGTAATTTGGCAAAAACCTTTTGTCGTAAAAGCCCAATACCTCACCTTTAAACAAAACCCCTAAGGAGTTGTAAATAGCTTTTTCCTCTCTTACAAAACCCACCACTATAACACTGTCTATACTTTTTGAATAATCTTTTAGCTTTTCAAAGTAACGTTTGTTTAAATCTAAAAACTTTGAACTATAGATAATATCCTGAGGCATATATCCACACAAAGATAGCTCTGGAAAAACTATTATGTGTGAGTTTTTGGCTTTTGATATAAAATCACAAATTTTTTCAAAGTTTTTTTCAAAAGCCCCTACCGTGGTGTTTATCTGACAAAGACTTAGGTTAAGTGTTTTTGAGCTCATTTTCAATACCCTCTTTATATATTACAATCCTATTTTTTGTGGTACGCTTTGCCACATAAAGCGCCTCGTCCGCTTTTTTAAGAGCGGTGTCTGTATTGTCGTCCTCTGTTAGTTGATAAATCCCTCCGCTACAGGTGCATCTAATGGTGATATCGTTTAGTGTGTGAGTTGAGTTTTCAAAGCTTTGCCTTATTTTATCTGCCACTTTAAATCCATTTTCTACGTCTGTGTTGTATAAAAATACGGCAAACTCCTCACCTCCAAGTCTTGCAGCTATGTCTGATTTTCTAACGTTGGACTTTATAGTGTTTGCAAAATCTTTTAGTACCACATCTCCCATGTCGTGGCCGTAGGTATCGTTTACTTTTTTGAAATTATCTATGTCGTACATAACGATACACGTGGGTGTGTTTGTTCTTTTTGCTTGCTCTATCAATATACTCACATTTTCAAAGAAAAATCTTCTGTTGTACATACCTGTAAGGGCGTCGTTGTAAGCCATCTCTTGAAATTTGTTTTTATCTTTTTGAAGCTCATTTACCAAGTTTCTTATTTCAATAGCCATAAGGTATGTTATTTTCTTTAGTTTTAGTATCTCGTTTAGTTTTGATATGTCTTTTTCCATGACGGGATCTTTTTCTGCTTCTTCTAAATGAAGAAAATCTTTTTCTTTTAGTTTTAAAGCTACTTTTAGTATGTTGTTTATATCTTTTATGATCCTTGAAATGATAAAGCTTATGGTGATTAAAAGTATAGATGTGAAAGCGAGGCCGTATATCGTAAGTATTAAAAACTGTCTATGCTCTTGGTTGTATATCCAAGATATGTTTTTTATGAGATAAATATTGCCAAGCTCTATGCCAGATGCATTTAATATAGGCATTTGGGCTATAAGATAATGATCGTTTCCGATAGATTCTACTTTGTAAGATATTACTTTTGATTTTTGAGTGTATAAAAATATGCTTAAAGCGTTGTTATCTTTGTAAGAATCTACAATAAAGCTTTTGGTTATTATCTTTCCTCCCACATAGCCATCCCAGAAACTCTGGCTTTTATAAAGTTGTTTTATGATGTCTGTATGAAGTACCACTACCCAGTTTATATCCTCAAGTCTTGCTAAAGAATCAAGAGGTTTATATGCGTATATACCAAGGTATTCACAAGAAGAACCTATATACTTGTATATGCCTATACTTAGATGCTTTCCCAGTATAGCGTCTTGGGTGTCTGTTTTGCAGTAACTATCGTCTTGGGCTTTTAGTACAATATCTGGACTAAAAACTCCTTTTTTTAGCATATCCCTGTATTCATCCAATATGGCTTTGTATATCCTGTAAGTATCGTAATATTCTTTTGATATTCTTGTATCAATTTCTTTCTTTGTTATGATCTTGTTGCCCACAAAAACGCTTATATAAGACAACAAAGATATTAGGCTAATGTATATAGTTATTTTCTTAACAAGACTCATATAAAACTGGTGGGATTACCGCCTTGCGTTGAATCTTGTGTATATACCAGATAAATCTTGGTTTATGGTGGTGTATTCTCCGTATATTACTTTTATTATGTTGCCATTTGGGTCTATTAGGTAAGATGTTGGAAGGCCTGTGACGTTGAACTTTGAACCAAGTCCAGGACTATGAATAGCTACATCAAAGGTGAAGTGTTTGTCTTTTAGAAAATTCATCAATGCGTTTTGATTGTCGTCCATGCTAATAGCAAGAATTCTAAATCCATAGGGGGAGAATTTCTGATAAGCTTGCTCAAACAAAGGTAGTTCGGCTTTGCAAGGAGGACACCAAGAGGCAAAGAAATTTACCAGTGTATAATGACCCTTAAAATCATTTATGCTTACCGTTTTGTTGACGGGAACGCCGTTTTGATAAACAAGGTTTACGCTAAACTGAGGTATGGGGCTTGGCTTTTGATATGTGATGGCTTGGGCTTTGTCGTTGTCGTAAAACCCGTAGTAAGCTGCTACGATAAATAGCGCAATTGCCAATATGTAAGCAATCTTTCTTCTCATACTAAATCCTTAAAGAAGTCTATAATTTTTTGGAAGATGCCTTTTCCTGATTTGAGAGACTGCCTTTGAACAGGCCTTTGGGTGGTGGTATAGTTTATATCTTTTGCATGCTGGGCTATCTTGATTATGCCACACACGGCTGCATAAGTTGGGTCTTCCAATTTTTCTTTTAGTCCGGTTACTTTGGGATGTCCTATCCTCACAGCCATGTCCAGATAATGCTCTGCAAAGTCTTTTATGCCGTTTAGCTTTGCACTACCGCCTGCTATGACAGCTCCTGCATTTATATTTTCAAGTCTTATGTTGGAGGCGTTTACCTTTTCTACAATTTTATCCATTATTTCTTCTAACCTTATTTGAATCACTTCAGCTATTTGTCTTCTTGGCATCATGGCTTCTTTTTCTTCGCCCCTTGGTTTTATCTTAACTTTCTCTATCTCATCCACGAGATCTACAAAAGCCATACCGCTTTCTAACTTTACCCTTTCAGCCTCATCGGTGGATATTTTCATGAAGTGCGCCAAATCCCTTGTTATGTTGTGTCCTCCCAGCGGTACAGTACCAGATACTGCCGGTTGCCCGTTAGCATAAAGCACGAAGTTTGTAATAGAGTGCCCTATATCTATAAGCAACACCCCTTCTAATTTCTCTTCTTCTTCAAGGATCGATTCTGCCGAGGCAAGACCTGTGAATACTTTTCCCATAAGCTTGTATCCAACTACGCCTACTGTCCTTTCTACGTTTCTTAAAAGGGATACGCCGGCTTTTATAATATGAACATCGCATTCTAACCTTGAGCCTGTAAGCCCTACTGGATCCAAAATACCCTCTTGATCGTCCAAGATAAAATTTCTTGGTATTGTGTGAAGTATGTCGTAAGACTCTTCTTTTGCTTTTGCCACCGCCCTTTCTAATAGCCTTTCCACTATTTGCTCTGTTACATCCGATGGTTGAGGGGATATGCTTATAGTATCCCTTTCGTTTTGGCTTTTGATATGAACACCAGATACAGATATAAAAACGTTGTCTATCCTGTGCCCAGACATCTCCTCCGCTTCTTTTAGGGCCTTTTGTATGGCTTTGGAGGCTAAGTCAAGTTTCGTAACAGACCCTTTATCTATACCTTGGGATTTAGTTTCGCCTATACCAACTATGTGGGTATCTCCGTAGTTATCTATCTCTGCTACCAATGCTACAATTTTACTGGTGCCTATATCTAACCCCACTATAGATCTCACATTCTTTTCCTCTTAAATCTTATTTTTTCCATATACAATATTATACAAAATTATTGGCGCTTTGTAAAATACTTGTTTCATTCTTCTTCTAATCTTATCAAGATGGGTTTTTGTTTTACAACAGATAGCCTTTCTATTTCGCTTAGAGCTTTTTTTATATCCTTTTCATAAGCTTTGTGGGTAAGTATTACAAGGGGTACCATGGGGCTGTTTTCTTTTTTTGCCATTTTACAAACCATCTCTTTTTGTAAAACCGAGGCTATGCTTATACCGTATTTTGCAAATATGTTCGTTATAGAAGCAAGAACTCCTATCTTGTCCTCCACTTCAAACCTCACGTAGTATCTTGTATTGAAGTTTTTGTTTAATTTTAATTGGCTTTTTGTATTAAAAGCCTGAAAACCCTTTTTATGGTGCTTTGCTATATCTACGATATCAGATACCACTGCCGATGCGGTGGGTTTTGCACCTGCCCCTTTGCCGTACAGCATGCTTTTTCCTACAAAATCCCCATCTATCAGTATGGCGTTGTAAACGCTGGACACCTTTGCCAACTGCTCTTGATAGTTTATAAAAGTAGGATGCACCCTTACTTCCAGCTCTTCTTTTGAATTTTTGGCAATGGCGAGAAGCTTAATGGTATATCCAAGCTCTTTACCAAGTTCCACATCTAACTTATCTATATTTGATATTCCTTCGATATATATATCGTTAAAATCTATAAAACCGTTAAAAGCTATGGATGCCAAAATCGCTATCTTATGGGCTGCGTCTATACCCTCTACATCAAGGGTATGGTCTTGTTCTGCATAGCCAAGCTCTTTTGCCTCTTTAAGAGCCTCTTCAAAACTTTTACCCTCTTCTAACATACTGGTAAGTATATAATTGGTAGTGCCGTTCAATATACCGTGTATATAGTTTATTCTGTTAGCCACTAAGCCTTCTTTCAAAGCTTTTATGATAGGTATGCCACCGCCTACAGATGCTTCAAATTCTATGTTGACGTTGTGTTCTTTTGCTTTTTCAAAAAGCTCTTTGCCGTGTAATGCTATAAGATGCTTGTTGGCACTTACTACGTGTTTTTTGTTTTCTATGGCTTTTTCTATGAGCTCTTTGGCAAAACCAACACCCCCTATTAGCTCCACCACTATATCTGATTTATCTAAAAGCTCTTTTAAAGAGTTTACTCTTAAAGAGTCATCTATATTAAAAGCTCTTTCTCTTTTCCAATCGTTATCTAAAACAGCGCTTAGCTCAAGCTCTAAACCAGTTTTTTCTTTTAGGAGATTTTTGTGGGTGATAAGAAGTTCTGCTACACCGGTGCCTACTGTCCCGTAGCCTGCTATACCTACTTTATACATACATACATTATATCATGTAAAAAACAAAAAATTGGATTATAATATTGGAAAGGATGGATAAAAAAGTATATTATCAAGGCTTGGATGCTGCGCTTAAGGTGTTGTTGGCGCCTGCTAAGGTAAATTTTGGCTTGTGGGTGAAAGGTAAAAGAACAGATGGTTATCATGATATTTTTAGCGTACTTCATACTGTAGATCTTTACGACAAGATATATATAGAACCTCATTATACCTTAGAGGTAACAACGGTAGGTCCATTTTCAAAAAGTGTAGAAGAAAATATTGTTTACAACGGTGTACTGGCGTTTTCAAAACTCACAGGAAAAGATTTTGATTACAAGATAACCGTTGAAAAGCATATCCCAGTGGGAGCTGGTCTTGGCGGTGCAAGTTCTGATTTGGCAGCGGTGATAAAGTTTTTAAATGAAGAGCTTGACAAACCTTTTTCTGATGAAGAGCTTTCTGAGTTTTTGTCTTCTTTTAGCAAAGATGCCCCTTTCTTTTTAAAGGGTGGCTGTGCAGTGGTTTATGGTACCGGTGATCAGATTAAAAGCCTAAAACCAATGTCTAAAGAGCTTAGCATAGTATATCCATCTGTGGAAGCATCTACTTCAAGGGTTTATTCGGCTTTTGTGAAAAAAGAAGAACAAGATTTATCTTTGGAAGATGTTTTGAGGCTTTTAGAAGAAAACGATATGGAAAGTATTATAGAAAATCATCTTCAACAAACTGCCATAGATATTTATAAAGAGATAGGCGAGGTATTTAGATTTTTAGAAGATGCTGGGTATAAACCATATATGTCTGGGAGTGGTTCAAGCGTTTACGTGTTTGGAAGGTTTAACGATATTGTAAAAAATGCTTTGGAATCGAGGGGTTGGTACGTATACGAATGCAAAACAATATAGTAGAAGAAATATTTGACATCGGGGATATAGACGAAAGGTTTTACGCCATCGTAGGAAGAGCCGATGAAAATCTAAAAAAGTTCACAGAGCTTTTTGATATAAAAATAGTAGCAAGAGGCCAAGAGCTTTATATAAAAGGAGAATCTTCAAAAGTCGGTAGCTTCTTGGAATTTTTGAACTATACCACCAAAGAGTATGCCAAATCCCCACTTTCTTCTAACGATGTTTTAAATATGGCTATTTCTTACACCCATCAACAAACAGATGAAAATCAAATACCGCAGATAGACTATGAAACCATATTGATAACCCACCGCAAAAAAGCCATCACACCAAAAACCAAAAACCAAAGCCTTTATGTAAATTCTATAAAACAAAACGATATCGTGTTTGGTATAGGTCCAGCTGGCACTGGCAAGACATACCTTGCTATGGCGATGGCGGTTTCTTATCTAAAAGCCCAAAAAATAAACAAAATTATACTAACAAGACCAGCCGTTGAAGCCGGAGAAAAGCTTGGATTTTTGCCGGGCTCTATAGCCGAAAAGGTAGACCCCTATCTTAGACCTCTTTACGATGCTCTTTTTGATATGATAGATTATGAAAAATCTGCTTATTTGTTGGAAAAAAATGTCATTGAGATCGCCCCTTTGGCGTTTATGAGAGGAAGAACCCTAAACGATGCTTTTATAATCCTTGATGAGGCTCAAAACTCCACAAAAGAGCAGATGAAGATGTTTCTTACAAGGATTGGCTTTGGGTCTAAAGCTGTGATCACCGGAGACATGACTCAGGTGGATTTACCAAGAAAAGAGCAATCGGGGCTTAGAGAAGCTATACATGTGCTTAAAAATATAAAAGGTATAGATTTTACATTTTTTGATGAGAAAGATGTGGTAAGACACCCGATAGTTCAAAAGATAGTAAAAGCCTACGAAGCTTATGAACAAGATATATCTCAAGACAAACAAGAATCTTGACATCTCCAAAGACCTAAAAGCCCTTCTTAAAAAAAGAGCTTTTGCTACACTAAAATTTTTTGATATAGCAAATGCAATGCTTGATATATATATAACAGACGATACTGAGATAAGAGATCTAAATCTAACTTACAGGCAAAAAGACAAACCCACCGATGTACTTTCTTTTAATATAAATGAGTATGTGGGAGAGCTTTACTATCTTGGAGAGATTGTGATATCCTACCAAACAGCCCAAAAACAGGCTGATGAATATGGGGTAAGTTTAGAGCAAGAACTTACAAGGCTTTTGGTTCATGGAATAGTTCATCTTATGGGATACGATCACGAGCTCTCAAACGAAGATCACAATGTATTTTTTGAAAAACAAGAAAACGCTTTGGCTATATTTAGCTAATCACTTAAGTTTCTATAAATACTTTTATTTCATCCAAGGCTTTCTGGATATCTTTTTGGTCTGTTTCCCATATAAAAATGCCATACTTGTGAATTATCCATTTGGCTTTGTTGGATTTTGGATGGTTTGAAGATATTATAAAATCGGGTTTTACTTGGGTTATGTCACTGGCGGTTATCTCTTCTTTTTTTTCTGGTATATCTAAGTCTTTTGCTTTTAATACAGAATTTAACATAAAATCAACGTAAATATGAATCATGTCAGCGTTTTTAAAGTCTGATATAGCATCTTTGCAAGTAAGCACCGCTATTCTTGTATTTTCTGGGCTATCATCTGGCTCATAGTGTATAAACACCATGTCGGTTTGTGGAAATGTTCTTGATATAGCATCTTCTATATCATCCACGATGGCGTGGGATTTGTTAAAGTCATGGGCTTTTATAGAAATAGCTGCGTCTATAAATATTTTATCGCCGGATTTTCTTACCAAAAGCCTTTTGACAGAGATGACCCTTGGATCTTGCAAGATTATACTTTTTATATGATCTATCATCTTTGAATCCACAGAAGCATCAAGTATTACAAGCACTTGCTCTTTTAGTATATGAAAGCCTGTATAAATCATCAAAGCTATGATGATGCTGGCAAAAAATTTATCTAAGTTTATGCTAAAAGCCAAAGACAAAAAGTTTAATACAATTACAAAAGAACCAAGTCCATCTATTAGAAGATGCTCGCTGTCTGCCATCAAAGCTGGTGAGTTGTGTTTTTTAGCCGCCATCCTTTCTACGATAGAATACCCTACACTAACCAACATGGATATGAGGCCCACCGCTAACCCCCAATACACATACTGCTTTTCGATCTTGTAATGACCAAAAAGCACATCCATGCCCATATCGTAAGCGGCAAAAAATAAAAAGAAGGATATGAACATAGCCCCTATATTTTCTAACTTGTAAAGCCCATAGGGAAACTTCTCATGCTTTTTTTCAGATATATATATAGATACAAAGGCTATCAAAGAAGCTACGCTATCGGATAACGAGTGAATACCCTCTGCTTTTAGAGCTATACTGTTTGACAAAAACCCTACCTCTAATTTTAGAAAAGCCAAAGACAACATCAAAAATGTTGATATGACACTCCAGTGATACTTTTTCATCTATTTAATTTTACTAAATTTTTAAAAGCTTATCTCATCTATTAAATGGACACACTTTTCCTTGGTAAGAGTCTATCTTTTTGAGCTCCTCTTCTATTTTTTTTCTTACTTCTATCTTTTTGGCGAAGGTGCAATAATCTGGTGCTATAAGTCTTTCTGGTTCTACTTCAGCGGTTAGCCTATGTATGACCATCCTCTGGGGAAGTATCTCTATGATCTTGGCCGTTCTGTAAGCGTATTCTTCAAGGCTTAAAAGCTCAAAAGGATTTTCTAAATAATCTTTTGCCATTTTTGTGTTTTTGATAATATGAAGAGGATGTATCTTTACCCCGTCCACATCCAAAGCGGCCATTAACTTTGCAGATTCAAGGTTGTCTTCTATGTCTTCGTTGGGAAAGCCCACTATAAGGTGCCCACATACGTTTATGCCTTTAAATTTTTTTGTTCTTAAAACAGCATCCACAAAATCAGAGGCTCCATGGGCCCTATTTATCCATCTTAACGTACTAAAATGTGCGCTTTGAAGCCCGTATTCCACCCATACATCTAACCTGTCTGTGTAAGTTTGCATAAGCTCCAATACGTCTTCTGGTACACAGTCTGGTCTTGTGCTTATATCTATACCCACCACGTTTTCAAACTCTAAAGCCACATCGTATACAGATTTTAGAAAATCCAGATCGCCATAAGTGTTTGAATAAGACTGATAGTATATGTAAAAGTATATGTTGTCGCCGTATCTTCTTTTGGCTTGGTTTATGCCAGCGGATATTTGTTCTCGTAAATCCATCAAAGGTGATATGTGAGCTGGCCTCGTACCAGTCAGACAATATGTACACCCACCTCTGGCTTTTGTGCCATCTATGTTTGGACATGTAAATGGCAAGGCCACCGTTATCTTTTGGACCCTTCTTCCAAACTTTTGCTTGAGATAATCCTTCAATGTAAAAATTCTCTCAGATGTCGCTATCATGAGATAAAAATATATGCACTTTTTTTATTTTTGCATGAGAAAATTCAAATACCTATCTAGGGAGGTAGGGGGCTAAAATATTTATACGATTTTTGCGCTTATCTACAAATAGGCGTAAACAAACTATCCCACAAAGATTTTATTTCCTAAAAGCCTAAAAATGTTAATTAAATTTTGGATTTCATATTATGGTATTATAAATTTTGTGTGGTTGGGCGAAAGATATTCTAAAAGTAAAACTTTATCTTATTACCAAATGTTTAAAATTTTATTAAGACAAATATTAGGAATAATTTTACTTGACGATAATAAATTAAAAAGACAATCAGAAAATGCTAATAAATATTAAGGAGTATAAGCGATGAATGAAAACAAAATTACATTGAGACAGCTTGAAGAACATTTGTTTAAAGCTGCTGATATATTAAGGGGTCAGATGGATGCTTCGGAGTATAAAGAGTATATATTTGGCATGCTTTTTTTAAAGCGTGTTTCCGATGAGTTTGAAGCAAAGAGGGAAGAGCTTATAGCAAAATACAGACAAAAAAGCTATTCAGAAGAAAAGATACAAAGTTTAATAGAAGATCCTATTTCTTATGAAGATACTTTCTTTGTTCCAGAAAGGGCAAGATGGCAAAATATCTTAAACTTAAAAGAAGATGTAGGAGAACAGTTAAATAAAGCTCTTCCATCGTTAGAAGAAGCCAATCTAAGCCTTGAAGGTGTTCTTAGACATATAGACTTTAACGCTGAAAGAGGCAGAACAAGACTAAGAGACCAACAACTTATTGACCTTATTCATCATTTTAACAAGTATAGATTGAGAAATGAAGATTTTGAATTTCCTGACTTGCTCGGTGCAGCTTATGAGTACCTTTTAAAAGATTTTGCCGACTCGGCTGGCAAGAAAGGCGGAGAGTTTTATACTCCTGCAGGTGTAAAAACTTTAATGGTTAGACTTGTAAAGCCGCAAGAGGGGATGACCATATACGATCCGACGGTTGGCTCTGGTGGATTTCTCATTGAAGCAAGAAACTATGTAGAAGAGATAGGACAAGACCCTACCAACTTAGGACGTTATGGACAAGAATTAAACGGTGTTACTTGGTCAATTTGTAAAATGAATATGATACTTCACGGTATACCTGATGCCCACATAGAAAATGAAGATGTTTTGACAGAACCAAGACATTTAGAAAATGGATACATAAAAAGATTTGATAGAATCCTCGCAAATCCTCCATTTTCTCAAAATTACTCAAGAACAAACATGAAGTTTGAAGAGAGATTTAAGTATGGCTTTGCTCCAGAGACAGGCAAAAAAGCCGATTTAATGTTTTTACAGCATATGATAGCAAGTTTAAAGGATGATGGAATACTGGCAACCGTTATGCCTCATGGTGTGCTGTTTAGAGGTGGTCAAGAAAAGGTAATTAGAACAGGTATTATTAAAGATGATTTAATTGAAGCAATCATCGGACTACCGCCAAAGCTATTTTACAACACAGGCATTCCAGCTTGCATTGTAGTTATTAACAAAAACAAACCAAAAGAGCTTAGAAACAAAATATTGTTTATCAATGCAGACAAAGAATACGGCGAAGGAAGAAATCAAAATTATCTAAGATACGAAGATATAGAAAAAATAGTGGCTGTATTTGAAGAAAAATTAGAAATTCCAAAATATTCAAGATTGGTAGATATTAAAGAGATTGAAGAAAACGACTTTAATCTAAATATCAGAAGATACGTTGACAATTCTCCAGAGCCAGAAATTGAAAACGTCCATCATCATATAATAGGAAACGTACCTAAGAATGAAGTAGAGCTTTACAAATCTCAAATTGACAAACTAAATTTTGATATATTTAAAATCTTTATAGAAAAAGATGAAAGCTCGTTTGATTTTAAACATGATTTGATAGATAAAAGCCAGATAAAAGAGATTATAGATTCTGATGAGAGTGTAAATGATGTATTTTATCTGCATCATCAAAAGCTTGACCAGTGGTGGGAAGAAGTAAAAGACGAAATTGAAAGCTTTACAAACAGTAAAAACCTTTGGACGTTTAGAATTAGAGCTTTAAACAGCTTAAAGGATAAGTTTATCCCTTTGAATGTTTTAGATGAGTTTAAATTAACTGGTATTTTTGTTAACTGGTGGGAAGATTTAAGCTATGACTTTAAAACAATTATAACATCAGGATGGAGTAGCTTAATCATAGATGACCAAAAAATTAA
>Ga0080003_1001432_pt1 | contig 12581 bp, 20 predicted proteins | sample JossMetagenome_FD_69206 | JGI IMG/M metagenome (GOLD analysis project Ga0080003, IMG submission 69206) | Hot spring microbial communities from Joseph's Coat, Yellowstone National Park, USA - JC2_E (SPADES assembly) (version 2) | ecosystem: Environmental > Aquatic > Thermal springs > Hot (42-90C)... | reverse complement strand
ATAACATTCACAGCCGTAGATACCAGTGAATCATCATATACAGCAACAAGCGAGGAATTGGTGACACAAAGTGCAGGATATAATATTCCGATAGCTACTGCGAATTTGACGATGATTAAACAATCGGATGAAATATTAATACTGACATGGATAATAACGATTTCAATATCAGTATCGGAAGACCTAATGTATATTCCATTATCGACACCCAGTCCGGCAGGTGTTATGTATTGTACCGCTAGTTCTGGATGTAATAATTGTTATGAAAGTGCTATAAATTCAGAATACTCATATAGTTCATCTGGTTGTTCTCCTATTGGATTAACATCGCAATATCCAGAAACAAATTTTGTAACATCAACACTATTTTCCGATATAATTTATAATACTTATGGTAAAAATTCATTGAATTTATTTACACAAGTATCTGGTACAACATTAATTATTTACACTTTGTATTGTTTGGAGTATTTTGTCGCGGGACTAGTTCAGACTCAAACTCAGTTTATAGGTCAGTTTACTACCTTCGTTCCTAATGAAGAATCGTGTTTTACACCTACTAGAGATAGTTCTGTCCAAGTTGCATATATCCAAGTGTACTCCCCATCTGAAACAGCACCATATATTGGTGTCCAGATTGAGTTTACGACCTAATATAAGAGGAGAAGTAACCCTATATACTACTAATGGTAAAATTATCAAGCATAATACTATAGTCAATCTTTCGGTATTACTAAACCTAGTAGCTTACACTACATCAACACCATCAAACACTCAAACCCCATTTATACAAACAAATGGAGGTATTGCAAATGCAACCTTCTCAATACAATCACATGAGAACGGATATGTGTTAATTTTCATCGCAACCTTTCAATCACCTATAAACATCATAAATGCATTCCTATATCCACATTCAATTTCACTATTTACAAAACCTTTAGCATCAGTAATCTATAAGAAAGAAATCACAGGAGTAACAAAAATAGAGTGGGCTATTTATGTACAGGATAAAACAGGAGTATTGACAAACTTAATACCACCACAAATAATCCCGTCAACTAATTTTGCCGAAATGATATATGTTGAGGATAACAATATAAATGCATTACTTAAACTAAACAACTACAGTCGTTATTTATATGCATACTTTATAGATTCTACAAATGATAACCCAATTACTTATGTAAGTACTCATTTCTTTACCTTCTTAAATTATACCACAACACCGTTGGCAACAACAATTAATAATAATTTTGTAATACAATTGGTACCTGCATCAGGAGGACAACAAACTGTTTTCTATTATATTTGGAATTCACCGAATTTTATAATGCAATTCACTTTTAGTGATGCTTCATCACCACCAGCAGACGGGTTTGCAATATGTTTATACAGTACAACACCACCGATAGCGTTTAATACATCTACACCATCCGGAATGCAAAATGGTACATTAGCATATGGGTCTGGAAACCAGATAGTAGTAGAGTTTGACCCATATGCATCACAACCGATTTCTGTAACATGGTGGACTGAATCGGGATATAAAAAGACGTTATTGGCAAGTAGTGGAAGTGGGTCTGGGACTTCGATGACTGCAGGAGATATATTCGAAATAAGCATAATAGTTTCAGAAACATTAATGACAATAACGGTAACAGATTTGACTACTAACAAGACAATAGCATCACAAACTGTAACATTACCATTTACTCCGCCAAATACCTACTACGTAATTGTTACGGCTAGAAATGCAGGTGCTTATGCAAACTGGTCACTTATAAACTTACGAGACTGGTATCCATATTCAATTCAAATACCTGTTAATTATACATCACCACAATTATTACCGATAACAGCTACATATAATGCTGATTAGGTGAAGTAAATGAAAGTAGGAGTTAAAGGTGAAGTAATAATAAGGGATAAAGAAGGAAAAACCTATAGGTATAAGAACCAAGTCCAACAACAACTAATACAAGCTATAATACAATATGCTCAAACTGGAGGCACAATTTCAAATTACTCATATGCAATACAATTACTATCAAATGGTTCAGTAATAGGAGTTTATACCGGTTCGATGTATTATCAACAAATATCGACATCATTAGAATTAGTGTTCACATTTATAATAAGTGATGTATCATTACCAGCAAACACAATACAATTATATTTGTTATCATCATTAGGAAGTTTCTTAGTAGCACAAATAAATAATATTACATTACCATCAGGTTCAATGCAGATAATATGGACATTATCATTCGATATATCACCACAAGACTATTTTACACCATATCTAATTTTTGCATTCTTTTCACCACCATCAAATTCGACACCATTTAATAACACTCCATTGACTAACGTACAATCAGCAATTAATGCAATACAAAATATCGGATATCTATCATCACCGCCAACATACTATATAACATATAACGGGCAATATATCGAAGTAAATGTATCATTTTCAAATAATTCAATATCAATTTATTATCAATTATCAATTACAACATCAACAGTGACATATAATAATCTAAATATTGTAGTGACTGCGAGTAATGGATATGTAAATTTAATGGCACCAATACAACAAACTGTGGTACAGGTAGGACAATCGGCGTCAATATATTATAATGCTATATGGACAACATCATAGTTAAATATTTTTTAACCAGGTCTCCAAATTCTACTTATGGGAATAACAGGATTAGGAAAAATATTCTCTCAGATAATAAACCAGATAGGGAAAGGGCTACGTTTCGTTGGAAATAAGATTTCACACTATATAAAGCTAGGTATACATTACTTATTTCAATATGTTAACGCGTTCTGGAAATACTTAGGAAGGCTATACGGGACTTTCCAAAAAGACCCTATAACGTTTTTACAATTCGCAGGATCATTAGCGATTATGATTTATTACGGGGTAATATAATGTCTAAAATTGATTCAAACACAGTAAAGCAAATACTACTTAATAGTGTACAAGGCGGTGATATTGATAGAAATGGGAACCTTGTAGCTAAAATATCACTGACTAAACTATTCCAGCAGTTCTCTACCGATATGGATTTTATAAAAATCTCACTTGATGGTGAGAACATATACTTATATATCTCTACTAAGGTCACACTTGAACCAATACAACTTGAAAATGGATTGACAATTGATTTGAGTGAATATACAGGAGTTTCAATAGTAAAAATACCGATAAAGAAAAAATTTATTGATGATTTAACACAAATGGCAAATATGCCGATTATGGGAGTTGAAGAAGTTAAAGTAGGTGATACTACCGATGTCATAATTAAAGTTAATACCGGAAGAAAGATGTCACAACAACTAAAACAGATGGGAGGTGGAATTGACTTTTGAGCATATTAAATGAGTTATTATGTAGTCAAATACAATTAAATTTCTATTATCATAGTGGAGACTATATCGCTATTACAGACCTATATAAGTTATTGGCAAAATGTACCAATACACCAGACCTGATGTTAAGAAAATTAATGGAATTAGGTATAATTATAATGACAGATAAACAAAACGTGGTGCAATTAAAATGACATTGTCACAGGAATATTTATCAGCAGTATCAACAATGATAATATATGGACAAAACCAAAAAGTTGCAATGTTTAATTATTATTACTACAGTGGGTCTACATTCACAACCAACCCACCTACAGGTGTAACAGCAATATTGAAAAGTGAAGGCAATGTAGTAGCTCAATTATCAGGATACCAAATATCAGTAAGTACTAATGGTGCAGAATTCTTATTCTATGATACAAGTGATAACACTTATAATTTCGATGAAGTAGATATATATACTGAAAATAACGGAGTGTTACAATACCTAGTTTCCAGAAATACCGGGCTTAACTATTCTAAATCAGAAAGTGAAGCAGTAACCATTTATTTTACACTTACACTTCAAAATACGCCATCATTATTCATTAATTATTCATTCTTATATTTATTAGTCCCAGGATTAACGTTACAGAATATATTTCCATTTAAGAATTATATTGGAATAACGGGATTCAAGGTTAGCGGAGTAAGCGGAACAGTTGCATTAATAGGAACAGGATTGATACCAAACGGTTTTACAATATTTCTAAATTTAACTACTACAGGAAACGGAATACCAACGATATACGTATTAACAGTCTCAACATCACAAACATTTGGAGTAACAGAACCTCCAACACCAGAAGCTAATTATGTATTTAGTGCAACTCTCAATGTAAAACTACCATCAACATCAAATCAGGTAACATACCCTATAACAATAGGATTGACCTATGAGGTGGAATCGTGATATCTAAAGAAGTGTTACTTACAATCTTTAATTACATCGCTAATGGTGTAGTAACAGTAGAATCATCATCTATAAATACCATAACAACACTTGCACCATACCAAATAGTAGCAATAATGAAAAATAATAATGTAACAGTATCAAGGACAACAATAACTTCCATTAATGTAAGTGATGTAATCGATGCAAGTCAACAGGAAAAAATAACTATAAGGTATAGTGGAACTGATGCATCACCGTTTACTTACACTACTGATGAAATAGAAATATGGGCATCAACACAATCAGCATTATTATATAAAATCGCAGATATAGAGTTGAACCAACCATTATCAAAGACCGAACATGATTATTTGAATATTGAATATGAGATAACGATAATAGCGGGAGCAAATTATACTAATATAAGCTCATTGGCACAATACACAAATGTTATTACATTTAAGACATTAGTGGCACCTATCCTATATTTCTTTGGATTATTCCTAGTACCATCATGGACTAATGTATTAAAACAAAACCCAACTTTTCCTCAATCTCAAATAGTTAATTACATTAATCCATCCGCATTCCAAGGTATAGATGAGATGTATATTGGAAATGACCAAGTATCGATATTATCTAAATTAGTAGGATTTGGAAATTCACAGGTAAATTTTGTAATTAATGGACAAGTATATAGTTCTTATACGAATTTACCGGTCTATATAGGAATAAAAACAAATAATGGATTATTAGTAATAGCATATAATTATTATAGCGGAACCATAAACCGATACGTGTCAATGAAAATATCTACGATTTACGGTAATGCAACAGTAATTAACCAGTTTGAGACACAAACTACGGGTGGAAGGACATGACAATATCGAAGGAATATAAGTTATTGTTACAAACACTCTTAATTAACGGATATGAAAATACCTATTATTATTATTACGGATATTCATCAACAACTCAAAAATACGCTTTCGTTTTTAATTTCCCCACAGGAATAGCAATGATATCCAGACAGAATGGAGTACCGCAAGGAATGGCATTAGCAAAAATAACATCGATAGTGGAAAACGGAGGCGAATTGTCAATAACGTTTGAAGCTACATTTACTAATAACTTTAATGCTGATGAAATTGATATGTATGCAATAATAGGTAATTCAATATTATACAAAATAGCATCTGTAACAGGAAATTTCCAGTCATCGACAGATGACAACCTATCAGTAGAGTGGACTATAGACATTGTAGTAAACACGATATTCGATGTAGGTAATACCAACATAACAACATATCTCTTACCAATAAACAATTGTACATTATTAAATGGACAATTAATAATATATCCATATTTGGTACATCTAATAATCATATATACATTGATACCATCTCCTGCGTTTACAATACAATCACAATTCCCGAATATTCCACTTGCGACAATGTTAGCCACAATACCAACGCCAACGTCACCTCAACAATTGAAAGGTATAACAGCATTCATCTACACATGTAATGGAGAACCACAACTATGCTATCCCGTATATAATGGTTTAGGTACGGCAATAATAACAGTAAACATTAACTGTAATACACCAACGATGATTGTGTTATATCAAATCGGGAGTGTTTATTTAGCATATATGCAACTACCGGTATCGATAACATTCAATGTAGGAAATGCATATAATTATGAAATAGGAGTAAGTATATCATAAATGATAAAGAAAATATATACACAATGTAAGGATTGTATTTATGAGCAGGTAGTAGACCGAACTATATATTATATGAAAAAATATCATGGATTCGATATATTAAAAACTTATTTCAAACCAGCTGATTTTTACATAGGGGAATGCAACATAGCAAACAGTGGAATAATATGGTGTGATAGACCGGGAAAAGGTAACACATGGTTATTAGATAACCGAAAAATAATTGTAACATCGGAGTGGTTAAAAGAATATTTAGAAAGAAAAGGGATAAAAGTAGAACAAGTAACCCCATTCGGAGTTAATGATGAAATAGCCAGAAAACATGTGAATTTTGATTATAATGTAAGAAGAGGGTATATCAGTACTGAAAATAGTGTACTCAAAATATTCGAAGGAAGAAGAAAACATCTAACACTCATAAATGATAACCCTGATGCGGACTTCCAATCTACGGAAATAAATGAAGATTTGAAATACTATCTACTTTCACATTCATTATTTTATATTGGAATAAATGATAGAATAACTCCTATAGAAGCAATGAGTGTGGGGACACCACTTATATATATAAAAAACCCCATATATAAGGAATATGAGTGCGGGATTGAAATAGACTCGATAGATGATTTAAGGAAAATAGAAATAAGTGAAGAAGAATGGGAAGACTTAAGTTATAAGTGTTGGTTTAAGTCACTTAGATATCATTATATTACAATAGGACAAGAATTATGGAAATGGTTTTAAGGTAATATACTAGAATAGAATAAGTAATGTGTATAATAAGATGGAGATATAAAAATCGATAGAAAGATTCCATAAAAAAAAAGAATTATTATAACTTAAGCAAAGGTTTATGAGTCCATTTTCTCAAACTCTCTGACGAATATGAACACAATGGGAATATCAATACCGAGTCCGAATCCAAGACCGATTAACTGAAAAGCCCCAATATCTGTTTGACCTTCTGCAATACCCTGTGCTTGTGATATTTGAGCCTCTTGATAATATACAATATTATGGGTGTTATTGTAGATAGTATATAATAATCCTCCATACGCATAACCCTGTTGTACGTCATTAACTGACATATGTATACCAATCAAAGTCCCTAGAAAATATCCTAATATCGGTATTACCACTAGTCCCATGATACCTATTATTAATACAAAAATTCTGATAATTCTTACAGAATACCATGTATTATTTGACGCATTGTTAGGTTGAGACATAAATATCAATTAAAAAATGTGAGTTGTGGAATAAATATTTTACTTGAAATAAGTCATTCAGACTTTTTATACAAATAGGTTTCAATAAATAAGTAAGAGATATGGTAAACGGGAATATGATAAATAACAATATATTTAGAAGACCAGGATTATGTAAGTGATGATGGAAGAGAGATAACACTTTGTAAAGTCTAACAACTCACTTCACTGCAGTGTACCTTAAATCTTCATAATCTATACGGTCTAAAACCTCATCCCTATCCATTAATATATAACCGTCCTTCTTAAGTAATAGAAACTTCGAATTCTTATCAAATTCGGCAAGAGTAACATAAGCATCACTATTAATAGTAAACATAAAACCTTTCAGGTTCCTGGAAAGGAGCCACTTAAGGAATTTCTCAAAACGTAAAGGATGGAGATGTAAAGATTCTATATTATCAATCAATAAAATATCAGGCTTATAATAATAAACTAACCACATTAATTTAACGACCCTACTTATACCACTACCTAAATTATCGAGATAAGTAATAAAATCATCTTTCCTATAAAGGAAATCATTACTTGAACGGATAATAATACCATCAATAAAGTCTTTTATTGAATTGCTAAATTCAATATCCTCAATTTTAGGCTTTATAAGAACATCATAATAGTACTCATGTATAGCAGTGATAAATGTATAAGGATAAAAAATCATAACCTTGTATCTAACATGACCATTACAAATATAAGTATAACTTGCGGGGGGAATAATTTGACCGATAAAATACCTTTCACCTCCGGCTTCTTCACATTCAACTTTGTCCCCATCAATTGTGACGGAAAAACCCTTATACCTGATATAACCTCTAGCCTTAACCATAGCCTCAAGGTTATTCTCATTGACTAAAGCTACCTTCTCAATAAAAGACGTCTTACCAACCCCATTATCACCAAGAATGACTAAAGAATTAAAATCGTTGATTGTTATAGAAATATTCGAAACAACTGAAAGTTCATTTATCATTAAAAAAATAATGGATACAGAGTTTTAAAATTTAACTAAAAATTATACATCGGGAATTATACGTGTACTACGTTCATTACATGTTAAAATTAGTTTAGGATAATCAGTCACGACATCAAGATAACCTTCGATATAAACATCCCCAATATGACCCCATATTTTATGGTCATAATAATCTTGAACAAGAGCATAATCTGTGTTGAAAATAGTTAAACTACCGTCTTTATTTATCTTATATCTTATTCCGGCTTTCTCAAGACTAAAGACAATATATACTAAATCTAAACATCCCAACCATTTTTCGGAAAGGATGTCCTCAGTAAGCATGTTAATTCCATATTTGTTAATGAATAAAAGACCTAAAAATTTAATTGGAATGTTGCAAACGGTGGAAAAATTTTTTAAAATCATTAACAATCGAAGTAAGAACATTAACAAAGCATAGTAATGTTGTATTAGGAGGAATTTAGAAAAGAAGTCTTATATCTTTCATTTTTGTGTAAAACTTCTTCATGAAAACGCCATATTTAATAAGGAAATGGAAATTAAAAAAGGTTACTGAAGTAAAAAATAAAATAGACCCGAAACAAAAATGTAACTCATGATAAGGTCATTTCATTTCAGAAAAGAAATAAAAACAAAGAGGTCTATTTACGTACAAACAGAAGCAACAATACCGCTTGAAATAATGGTAGCAATAGGAAAAAGACATGCGGTAGGAATTGCAGAACTCGGAAACCAATACACAACAATAGAGAAATCGGTAATCCCATTTATGAAACCACCGGAACCGGAAGAAATAGCAAAGGAGTTGCTGAAAAAGCTCGGGGTACCAGAAAACGAATGGGAAGAAATATTAAAAACTAGAAGAGAATTTGTGATTTAGAAATGAAGATTATAATAATTGATTCTGAAATACCGAATTATGCATGTACGGATATCCTAGATGGAAAAACTATGAGACCCATAAATAAGAACCAATTTAAAGAATTACTTTCGGAATTACTTTCATATGAAGATAGTGAAATATATTTCATAAATGTACAAAACCAAACCTGGAATGAATTTAAAACAAAAAACTCAAAAAGACTTGAATTGAACGAAAAGGAATTTAAGAAACTTTTACAAGAAGCATCATTCATAATTTTAATAGACGGAAGTTACATAAAACATTGTATGTATTACCCATGGCGTAATAGAATCATTTAAGGTATACATATTTCTTGGGAAGGTATTTCATAAGCTCACTAAATTCATCAATAGTAAGAGAATAAATGATATCAGAAACGGGGTATTTAAAACAACGGACTTCAAGCTCTCTAAGGTAATGCATATCACCAAAATTATAAGGTTTATTATTGATAACAACGGTGTATTCAAAACTAAAATTATCATACCAGTCTTTAGAACAAATATTGTCATTGTATGGAGCAACAAGTACACGAATCTTATCAAATTCAATATTATGAAAAACAGTATAAACATTTACAAAATAGTTAGAAGTATAAGGGCTAATAGACCAATAAGAAAGAAATTTATTTTCTTCTCTATTTTCCGAATTAGCAATCATGAAAGAAGTAGAAGACATAACATAATCTTTGATATAATCAGTAGTTGTAGCACGGTAAATATAAGTACCTTTCAAATCGAAAGAGTTCCAAAGACGAAGAAATTCAGTAAGACCGGGTATACAAGAAAGGTCATAAATAATATGTGAAATAGAAGCCAAGTCCTCAGCATAAGAACTCATATTCCGGATAAAAGAAAGTACGTCAAGACCATAACAAGCATTAAGATAGTCTTCGTAATGTGCAGTAAGCTTATAAACAGAGTTCCATTTTTCCAGTAAAAATATTTTTTTATTTACATCATCGATGATATCCTGATACCGCACCAAGCCTTTAGCACCTCACTCCACGTAGGAGTACCTTTATAGTGTTTAAAATAATAACAAGATAATAGATAAGGAAGATTGTTAATTATTCCATCACATAAACTAATAATCTTACCACAGACATCATAATCACCACTTTCATCACGTTTACCTATTTTTACACCGTTAATAATAATATAACCATAATTAACAGCTAAATACGTAGGAATAGAGCCAATTAATTTACATACAAAATCTTGAAAAATGTTAGCACCACCAATATAAAATGAATCGGAATTGGAATGAATATCTAACTTCTTAATAACTTCTTTAGGAATATATTGTAGATATTCAACTGATTCACCAACCATAAATGAAAGCATTTTTACAAGTTCATCTTCATTACGATAAGTAAGATAATAAATAGTGTCACTATTATTACGTTTACAATAAACATCATATTGACATTGGATTAGTGTAGCGAAAGTAGGAAAAAGGTGAAATATTTCTTTAAATTTATCATGGATGCCATTATATTGGATTATACCATTGGGAGTATAAACAGTACCGCTTACATAATGCTTTTTATTTGCTGACATAACAAATATGGAAGCCTGCATTATTTCACCATAACATAGCCGTTTTTGATAAGATATTCGAGAACCAATTGTGTGGATTCCTCCGGAGGTAAACCAAGAATGATAGAAATACTTTCGCCATAATGAGCAATTCCACCATAAGATACAGTATTACCTTTAATTACACCAACAAACTTTAAAAATTCAATAATATCTTGAATGTCTCCCATAATGCACCAAGAAAAAAATAGGAAAGAAAATTTTTAAGTTTTTTCAACAACGGTCTCGGTCACAACAAACTTTTCCTCAATCTCCCTAGCAGATGATAAAACAGACTTAAGAGCCTTATTTTCTTTTAATATCTCTTTCTTCACATCCTTCACTTTACAATCTTCAAGATAAGAAAGTATATCAACCAAAAGGTCAGCATATATTTGACGTTCAACAGAGTTACTGAATTCTCTTTGGACGAGGATTTTACCGTCATTATCAATAACGTTTAAAACATGGACTATCATGTTTCATTCACCTGTAATAATAACTTTATCGGAAATAATTAAAACTCGTTTACCGTCTCTATAGTCTAACTTAATTTGATAACCTAGTCTAGAAAAGTCTTCTGCTAGAGTATCAAGATAAGCTTCAGAGATATATCTAGAAGGAAAAACTAAAACTTTTAAAAGGTTTCCATCGTTTGAAATAACTGAAACTCCGTGCATGTAAAAAAATGAGGATACAGGACTTAAAAAATTAACTCTTTTTAACGAAACATCTTAATATTGATATAAAGACCGAGAGATATATAAAAGATAAGATAGACAAGAGCAAGATAAAAATAATGACTAAACGAAAGCATGTAAAAAACAGAAAAAGGAACTGGAATTGAGATAATGTTAATAAATAAAATATCGTGAAAGTTGTGGTATTCATAAAAATAAACAATATTCTCATAGAAAATCCAAACAGGAAATAGAATAAATTCGAAATAAAACTCGTAGACAGAACAATGAGCATGAATAGTAAGAAAATATATCCATCCAAAAAGGAGATATAAAGCCATAACAAAACGTAAAGGGTGATGTATCATCATGATTTACCCGCCTCATGTCTTGTATGAAATACAATCGCAGTAAAAAAACCTATGAGAAGATAATCCCAATAATGATTACTCAAAAGAGAGGAATAAACAAGAGAAAGATAAAGCATAAGAATAAATATAATCACATTAGAAAGATACATTGCAAGAGAAACCTCACGCATACAATGTAAAAATGGTAAACAAAAACTTATAAATTTTACGCATAAAAAATGAAATAAAAAACTAGAAGTTCGATTCATGTTAAATCGTACTCCGAATTTCGAACTTTGTGATTCGAATTTCGAACTTTTTGTTTCTTTAATTAAAACAGACCCAAAACGTAGTATGAGTGTAAGCATGAAATACAAACCAAGAAAACAACAAACGAGCGTCAGTAAGAACTACGACAAACGAAAATTGAAGCATGAAGCGTGAAAATACGAAAAACGAACTACGAAGCATGAAATACGAAAACATGAAGTACGAAATTCGAACTATGAAGTACGAAGTAAGAAAAACGAAAGTACGAAATACGAAATACGAAAGTTCGAAGTACGAACTGTGAAGTACGAAATACGAAAAAACCCCCCGGAATTCGGGGGTATGAAATATATCTATATAATAAAAGAGAGGGAGGAACGAGTGTGAAGTACGTACTACGAAATACGAATAAGAAATACGAATACCTATACGTACTCCTATACGTATTCACATACGAATACGAATGTTATACGTATACGTACACTTATACGTATTTCTCTCTC
>Ga0080003_1001430_pt1 | contig 12582 bp, 10 predicted proteins | sample JossMetagenome_FD_69206 | JGI IMG/M metagenome (GOLD analysis project Ga0080003, IMG submission 69206) | Hot spring microbial communities from Joseph's Coat, Yellowstone National Park, USA - JC2_E (SPADES assembly) (version 2) | ecosystem: Environmental > Aquatic > Thermal springs > Hot (42-90C)... | reverse complement strand
ATATCCATTCTTTATACCGCCATGTTCATCTATGAAAACATCCCTCTCCGTTTTCATGATGTTTTAAATATTCCTTCACTGCATTCCTTGCAACTTCCATTATCCTTTTATCCATCTCTTCAATATTCATTCGTACCTCCTTTTTGCAGTTCAGAAGAGGTATATCTCCTGGTTCAAGAGATTTACTTCTCTTGTTCCAGGAGTTTACACAAAATTCGTGACACTACGATATTCTTTTATATGAAATTCCAAAAGAATAAGAAAAATAAACCTAAAATTCTTTGTTTATTTACAAAAAATTCTTAAATTCAAAGATTAGCTATTTACAAACACTATCTAAAATTTGCTTCCACATATCTAAATGAGCTTTTTTTATCTCAGAAGATGTATTTGCATCATCTATTAGAGCATTTGTATAAATATCCAGGAAGATTTTTGGAGATTTAATGAGTCTTAGGTAATACTTTATAGATTGCATCACTCCGTTGACTACCACTTCACAACCATGTTCTTTTTTAATGCGATTTATTGATTCTTTGATTTTCTGTTCTTCTCCGTTTTGGATTTGGGGTTCTGCTGTAGTTAATAAGTAGTATCGTTTTATTGGTGTTTCTTTAAATTTATTATAGGCATCCTCTATCATTGTGTGATCAATTGGTATATTATATTTTATCTCTACTCCCTCAAAACAATTTCCTTTTTCATCGGATATTTCTATATCTCCCACCCTGCCTGAGCGCTGGTCAGGTGATAAATGGCTCATTAAAGGTTCCAAATTCTTTCCTTTATATCTTTCTACTTCATTGATCATTATTTGGTAAAGCGAATGTATTGCTATCACTGGTAATTTCGAAGCACCATGGCCAACAAAGTCATAGTTAGCAAAGAAGTGCAATCTTAGACAATAAATTATTGTATCTATTTCTATGTCCTTTTCGACATTAATTAGAGGCATTGAATTTATTGTATCTTGCACCTTTGATGTCTCATTTATTAACATAATAAAAAGTGCAATTAAGTATAACTTCGGATCTGATTTATTCTCTTCTATATCATTTAGGATCTGTAAGAAGGCATTTTTAACATCCATATTACTTATCTTACCAGGAAACGGTGGATTCAACGTAAAAGGATGCATTTGTTCAATAGATCGTGTAAGCCAGCCACTTTCTTTCATAGCTACTCTTGGTATTTTCTCTTTTAAGAAAGGAGTAACGTATTTAGTATCAAATACTCTTGCAGAGTATCCTCTTGGAAGTTCTTTCTTATGGAATCTAACATCCTGAGAGGGTGATTCAATTTTTTTAGTGAGGCTAGTAATTAGAGCAGTTACAACACCTTTTTGTTTTTCGGAATTTTTTGCAATAACTTCTATCCACTTTCTAGAATTGTTATTTAATTTTAATAAAAATGATTTTCCTTTATCCTTATTATATTCATCATAAGCTTTCTCATAAGCGCTTTTAAGAATCTCAGTTGGATCTTTAGGTGTTGTCAATTTTGATCACGTCCTTAGATGAAATTTTATTTAAATAAGTCGGTTATTGTAACTTGCTTATTAACTTTATTTATACGATCTATAGCATATTTACAATAATTAGGATTAATGTCAATTCCGATAAAGTGCCTACCAAGTTTTTTAGCCGCTACAGCAGTTGTTCCTGAACCTACAAATGGATCTAACACTATGTCACCAGGCTTTGTTAGTAATTTAATCAATTCTTGAATTATAAATTCAGGATAAATAGCCGGATGCTTACATCCTTTTATGGTTTCTACGGGAGATTCTATAATGTCACGTTTCAAACTACCACCATTAATGCGAATAATTGTAAAACCCTTTTTTTCTATCTGAATTTTTCTCCCGCCTTCCTGACCACCAAATGCTGGAGCATGAATGCCACGTATTTTCATACGGAATCCAGCAATTTTTCCCTCTCTAACTTCATTTATTACTTTCTGCAATTCTTCTCGTGCATTTTCCTTTTCGATTTCCGAAAGTGGGGCTTTTTCAATTAATTGAAAATATTTTTGACCTAATTTTTCACTGGTTCTGGTTTTGTTTTTATTATTATTAAAATCTTCCATAAACGCATCAATGTTATAATAATAAGAATTAGATTTAACAAAATGAAAGAATGGCTCTGTACTATTTACGAGTCTTCTATCAAATTGTCTTGGTGTTGGATTTAGTTTTACCCATGTGATATTATTTATGAGTTTTACGTTTTCTCTTTTTAAAGCTTCAATAGCAAATTTGTATGGAATTAGTAACAAACTTCCATTTTCATACTTATCTCCTAAGTTAAAAACAATGCTACCATCTTGCTTCACAATTCTAACAGATTCATTAAAGACTTTCATAATGTTATTTAAATACTCTTCAACTGTTTTTTCATTTCCTATTCCTCCCCCATAATCTCTTTGTTTATAATAAGGAGGACTAGTAATTACAAGATTTATTTGTTCTGAAGGTATTTCTTTAAGTAATGTTACACTATCGCCTTGCAATATTTTATCGAGAAATTTTTCTTTCCAATTACCGAAACTAATTGAACTTCCAATGTTTCTATTTTCAATAATTTCTGTCATAAATTTTCGTTTAATTTTATGATTTTCTAATATTTAAATATCATGGGGCAATAATATAGTGAATGTTAATTTATATATAATTTTATTTCAAATTTAAATAACAAAATTTATAATTTTTATAAAAACTATAAATTTTATAAATAAAAATAAATAATTATATATATTTCAATGCCTTTTACAAATATATAAACCCCTTATCTTTTTTTATTTAAAGAACATTTGTGATACTTGAGAACATTCTTGGATGTGAATTCCTGTGGTATGCAAGACACAGAAATTATGATGCTACCATCGGCATGAAAATTGTGGTATACAACCTCATGATTTTGATGAATCAGATTTACCAGAGACCCTAGAGAAAGATAATAGATGTCTTTGTTTGAAGAAACTTGAAACATCCTATAATCATTAATTAAAAATACGATCATTTATATATTTTGTTTATCTTGGAATGACATATTGATCTACCATAAAAGGCACCATTTTAACAAAGAAAAGTTTATTTGACACCTCTATAATTATTATCTGCATGCAAGATATAGACAAGGATCTATTCTGTCAGCTCAATCTTGGACAGGTAAACAGGAATCAAACTTTATTGGGGCCTCCAAGATCTGGCAAATCCACATTTGCCCATTATAATAATCTAGCATTAAATGAGGAAAAAATAGGGTTTGTTAATATTAAAAAGGAGGAGTATTCAACAGAAAAGATTTCGAATAAGATTAGAAATGCAATTACGGGTAATTCGGAAAAGATTTTCGGAAAACTTATAAAAATTGAAGAATTTAGAGAACAGTTCGGCGGGAGAATTTCTGAAAAAGATATGGAACTTCTAGAAAACTCAAGTAATGGAAGAATATCATCGAAAATTATATACCATATTGAAACTCTTCTGAAGGATAATAAAACCCCAATATTGTATTGGCTAAATAGGAAAGACATTGAGTTAAAGGGTTACAGTAATGAAGAAGTTTTAAAATTTGCAAAAATAAACTGGCTTGGAATTGATTACTATCCCCCTAAATTATTAAAATATGATATTGAAAAGTTAAAAGAAGCTCGAGATAATTACGAAAAATTTTGCCGTAAAATGCAAATCCCCGTAAGTGGTGAAGATTTCTATAAAATGCAAAAACCAACTTTTTTTATAGGTTTTGTTCCAGAATCTGTAGGAAATGCGCTCTCAAAACTTACTGGCTTTTTAGAAAATTTACCACTGCCAGGAATAATACCTCCATTAATATCAGCATTAGTTGCCCCCTTGATTTCCGGCGTAATTGTAATGGGTATAATTAACTCAATGGCAAAAAAGGAAAATATAGATGTGAAGGCCGAGATTATAGAAATTGCTGACAGCTGGGGAAAAATGGATGAAGAATTCAAACATATTGTGGCTGCCAAAATTGCATTTGAAACTGGCTTTACCGAGGAGGAAGTTTTCGATGCTTATGAAAAGCTCTCTGGTATTTCAGAAAATAAACTTCTTTCTAAAATACTGGATCAAATAAAGCCAGAATTAGATGAATTAAGAAAACAAATTGAAGATTTGAGGGAACAACTTTATTCAAAGGGCACAGAAAAAATTAAAGACATTAATACATTAAGAGATAAGCTCAACATTCAGGACAGAGACGAGAATTTAATTGGTCTGGGTAATTCAGAAAATGACCGCAAAGTAGGAGAACAGATCAATACAATAATTGATAAATCTCAAGATCATATTTGCATCATAGAAGGAGAGGCAGGATCAGGTAAAACAACTCTCTTATATATGATAGGCAAGACTCTGCTGGATAAGGGGAGCAGAGTTTACTACATTGAAGAATTAGGACCCTTCTCATTTCTAGATTTCCCCAAATTGGATGCTTATGCAATTTATGATGTGAAAGATCGAAAGATTGCTGAAAAAATATTAGGAGAAAAGTTAAGGGAAGCTATTTTAAACAATACCCCCTTAGCCAGAGTAATAATTTCCGTAAGGACCTCTTACTTAATGGATTCTAAATTTAATGAACTTAGCAAGAAAGACGGTTTTAATAGCTTTTATAAAGCGCAGGTGGGTTACAGTAAACCAATTTTGCTGGAGATGGCGATCAGGAGTTTAAAAAATTCATTTCCAAACATTAGCCAAAATCATTTAGATGAAGCATCTAAAATCTTAGTTAGTAAGTCCGAAAATTTGCCATTATATATAAAAGAGGCAGTGAAGATGCTTGAGAAGAAGGGATTTAGCTTAGAGGTGTTAAAAAATATACCCTACGGCACAGCGAATATGATACTTTCGATATTATCTGAAGAGGGGGAGAGAGACAGCTCACTAATATTCGTTTATTTTCTTGTTGCCAACTATCCAAGATTTCCCCAAAGGCTGCTGGAATACATTGAAAATTTCTTCAACATTCATACACCCAATTATATGGACGAAAGTTCTGATAGAAAACTTTCACTCCACTCATGGTACGGAGATGTACTTTACAAAATAATGGATATTAGAAATCAATCAGATATCATAAAAAAACTTGATATACCAGATAATTCAGATAATCTTTTAGGGCTTGTGAAAGAAGTTATAGAAAAAAGGCATATTTTCTATAAAATAAGTGACTCCTACAAAAACGCTTTTGAAGATTTCACGAATAATCATCCAAATAATCCAGTGTTGAGCGAATTAAGCAAGTACCTAAAGGAATTCTTCAAACATCCTAGCTCAATCAACCCCCTAGACCTTTCAGATGCAGTACTCCTTTCTTCTATTATAGGATATGTAGAAAGTAAAATCAGAAGGAACGATAAGTCTCATTATGGATTTAATGTATTAGATGAAAAAGTTGATTACTCGCTTATTGAACCCTCAAGTCTGGATGCATACAATGAACTTATCGGTTTTCTAGTGAACGGAGTCGCCGTAGAAAGTTCCAGAATTTCAGAGGGTGAAATAAGGCCATTCTATCTCTTTTTATTAATAGCTTTTATGAATTTGTTCAATGATAAAGCCATCAATACGTTAGAAAAGGAGTTCTTAAACATGGGATCACAACACGAGATGAATTATGAAGAAATTTATTATAATTCTCTAGATTCTTCTTACGTAATTCAAAGATACATTAAAGCCTTTTTTTCGGCACTGAGATTAATGGGTTTTCTCGCTTTTAATCATGATAATTCTCCAAAACAAATTTATCGAATAGCCTTAATTTATGCATTAGAGTTAGATTTTGAAGATGCAATAAAGGAATTAGATAAGGCTATAGAGCTCGATCCTAACAACCCTATCTATCATGACAGTAAAGCAAACATTCTATATGACATGGGTAAGTACCAAAATGCAATACAGGAGTACAATAAGGCTATAGAGCTCGATCCTAACAACCCTGACTATCATAACAACAAGGGACTTGCACAAGGTAAGCTGCACAGGTACCTAGATGCAATAAAGGAATTCGATAAGGCTATAGAGCTCAATCCTAATAACCCTATCTATCATAACAACAAAGGAATTACTTTAGGTAAGCTGCATAGGTACCTAGATGCAATAAAGGAATTCGATAAGGCTATAAAGCTCGATCCTAACAGCCCTATCTATCATAACAACAAAGGAATTACTTTAGGTAAGCTGCATAAGTACGAAGAAGCAATAGAGGAATTCGATAAGGCTATAGAGCTCGATCCTAACAACCCTATCAATCATAACAACAAAGGAATTGCTCTAACTCTAGTTAAGCTGCACAAGTACGAAGAAGCAATAGAGGAATTCGATAAGGCTATAGAGCTCAATCCTAACAACCCTATCTATCATAACAACAAAGGAATTACTTTAGGTAAGCTGCATAAGTACGAAGAAGCAATAGAGGAATTCGATAAGGCTATAGAGCTCAATCCTAACAACCCTGCCTATCAATACAACAAGAGACTTGCTCAAGATGAGCTGAATCAGAACTCAAAAAACCTCTAGAAATCTAGCTTACCCAATTAGGTAAATGGACTCGATCTTACGACATGAACTGTTGATTGCAAAATTTATTACGGAAAATGGAGTTGTGATATAGCTACTGGAGAAAAGTATAAAAAAATAGAACGATGATTGGGAAACCCTTGGAAATATGCAAGAGTTTACCGACCAAAAATTGATCACATCTTAAAGTACATATTAGCGGTACTAATGCAGGTAATAAAACTTTATTTCAATTAGAATGTGTAGTTGTATAATGTTCTGTCTTCTTTTACACTTCTTGTGTCAATTCAGATAAATAAAGAGGAGAGTCCCTATTTCCCCATCTTATTTTCTCAATTTTTTGTTGAAATATCGATAGTTTACCCTTTGTTTGAGTTGATCCCCAGTACAAACAGATTGTAAGCTAGGCAGGAGAACATTAATTTGATCCTCACCCTTCTAGACAATATGACCAAGGTGTGTGAGAAGTGGAATACCCTCTCCATTATTGCAAATGGATATTTTACCAGAACTCTCTTCCTCGAAATCTCCATATTGTGCATAGCGCTGACTAGATAAGCTTGAACCTGTTTTTTGTATTCGCACAGTTGCAAATATCTTCTCCTCTATTTTGAAATACGCTTTATCTCTTTTAGTGACCATTCAAAAATACATACGTTTATGGTGCTCAAATGTATGTATTTTAGTCAGGAACATCTCGATATTCGAGGAGACAATAGGTATCAGCATGTGGGAATACATATGTTTTGGGCATAACGTAACAAGGGTAATGCATCATAGAGCCAGTATGGACAGGCAGGCATCAGAGTGACCCTGTGCATAAAATCAAAAAGAGACGACTTTTTGTGCAGGATCGATTATTCAGACAAAAAGATATTTGAGCGTATTATAGCTGTGAAACACCTTTTCTATCCAAGAAAAAACTTATCTCGAATGGAAAAACTAGTTGGGTTAAGCATCGCCGATTTACCTTTTTGCGTTATTTATACATATTTGAATATCTTGAAGATTAATATTATCTAAATTTATATCTCCCATAAACGTATCTATAAGAGTTCATGTGTAAAGCACTTCTTGTTCCATTTTTAAATCATTTCATTAACTCATTTTTCACATAGCCTTATTATTCAAAATTCGGTGTTTTTGATAATTTATATTTTTTATAAAAAATAAAAATTTTATAAATTAAAATAGATAAATATAAATATTTATAAATTTATGTTTTTAAGAAATTGCAAAACAATATTTTTATATACGAAACTCATAAAATTTATTAATGACCATTGAAAAAAGAAATGTAAGAGTTTTTATTTATCGTGTGACAACAACCAAGAGTGATACATTTCCGAATAATTTTTATGAAAAATTTAAGATTGATGAAATAGATAAAAATGTTGAACAATGGAATGATAATTTTTCTTTGGTGCTTATATTAGACAAGCCTAACAATGGTAATATTACTGGTAGGTTTATTAAGTTGCGAAGTGATGCTCCTCAAAAGATAGGATTATTGAAGAAGATAGAACAGGATATAGAGCTTAACCCAGCAGAGAAGGAATATATTGAGGAAGTGTCTAATTTCGTTTGGTTCTATAACGATAATATGCTTCTTGGAGAATATAACCATTTTGCAATGAGGGTTTTTCATAGCTCTCTTACATACTATATTAGGAAGCAAATGGCTTTTTCTGAGACTGAATTTAAGGTTGAAGCAGTGGCAATCCCTGACCTTTTTACGAAGATTAAGCAGGATAAATATTTTGTATCAATGAATTTGAAATTTAAGAAGGAATCATTATCTTCTATGGAAAGTAGAGGATTAGGTTTAAGTCAAAGGCTGATTAGTTTAAGTGAAGACCCAATGGCGGTAATAACAATTGGTATCGAGAAACCAAAGAGAAAGAGTAAGCAAAAAGCACCATTACAAAAGGATAGTGTAATTAGCTTTATTGAAGATTTATTACCCGAAAAAGATAACTTTGAAGAGATACTAGTGGAAACTGAATCTGGCACTTTTGATTTAATAAGTGGAGCTTTGTTAAGCGAGAAGTTGGTTGTTGAATATGTGAACAGACGGATTAATAGGTCTGATTTCTATAAATCAGTGATTGAATATTTTAATTCTCATAGAGATATTTTGATGTAAGTCTTATCCTTTTTCTATTCTTTGTGTCTTTATCGCTTTGAATAAATAATATAAATAACGCGTAGCGTAAAAAATCATTACCCCTGATAAAAAGCTCAAAAATAATTGGAAAATTACTAGAAAATTCTTGAGGGAGTACCATATGATTGAATTCGTTTGTTCGAAGTATATTGAGTAGATTATTAAGCCAATTATGATTATTAGTACTTCTGAAATAATCAGATAAAGAAAATGATTTATCACATCATCCAAGGTGTCTGAAGCAAGAAGTTTTGTATCCAAATGAGGGAGAAGTGTCATCACTATTCCTAATGAGGTTATTGCTAACCCCAATAGAGTCCCAAATACTTCAATTATCACAGAATCTAAACTAAGTTTATTATATGTAAAAATGATGCCAAATAAAATAGTTATATATGTTAATATTATCGCTACTATTATGGATATCGCCAGGTCTCGATTTTTTTTAATTTTTATCCAAAAATCTTTTATTGAAGCCATCTTTCTTGATAGTAACTCATGAGTTTTGTATATAAGAATATTGGTTTGCAATAATACTAAAAGAAATAAAATAAGGTAAGTTGTTGATTTTTTCATATTTTAACCCTTTTTATTATTTTCTTCCTTTTATGTGTTTAATATCATTATGTTCAAATTCATTAGCGATTTTATGTGCTTTATAGTATAGAACTCCCTTGTTCATTAAATTCAATTCAACAGACTCATAAATTTATTTTATTTTAAAATTCAATATTTATCATTCTTTTAAAATATTATATTTTTTATTGAATTTTTTCGCGCACGCGCGAGTCATGTAATTAATATATATAGATTGATTTTTTTATTTCGGTAAGATCTCGTTAAATACTAAATCTCTTTCTGTAATTTTTCGGAAATTATTCTGATTTTTTCGGTCAAAATCTTGTATTTTACGATATTTTTTCTGTAAAGATATTTTATTACTCTTAGTGGTATCCAATTGTTGTTTTGCTTATAACTAATTTTCAATTAGTTTTTTTCATTTTCATATAAATTTATAATATGCTATGAAGTGCTTCATGACTATCCAATTCTCTGGTTTCCCATCTCTTCCTTTTACTTCTAGCTCGAGCTCGTAGGGGCTCACCCTCAGTAACTTGCCCATTATGCTTGTGTTTGCTATCGTTGTTATCAGGATATTTTTGCCATCATCCCTCATGGTGATCATTGCTAATGTATCGTACATCCTTTGTTTTTGTCCCTCATTGCCTTCAAATCTCCTTGAAACTCCATCTTTCTTATCATTCAATACTTCCATATTTTAAAACCTCCTTTGTACCTGAATATAGGACTTTGATTTTTGAAAACCCCTTCTTGTGAGGCATTTTTAGGGGTAAAATTCAAAATAAGTGTTTTTACCCTTACCAAGAGGGGTATACCTCAAAAATGCCCCACAAGAATAAAAAATTTTTTTGAAATTATATTTCTAGACCTCATGGTAATCCCTCGTTTTTATTTTTACCTTTTAATTTCTCTATCATTTCAGTCTTTAGTTCAATACTAATTCCCTTGTGCCTCAATATCCAATTCTGTTTATATTTACTTAGCCTATTGGAATTGGATTCCTCATTTAACCCCTCTAACCCTCTCTTTACAATCAGGCATCTGTCAAGCATTTTCAAGGTAAAAAAGCCACATACCGCATATTTTTTGTTTAATTTTGAGACCTTTTTTTGAGTCTTTATGAACTCAAGATCTGAAAAATCCCTATTTTTACATATAGCCTCGTCTGAATACCAAATCGCTTTTTCCTTGTTCTCATCTAAGGGGCATATAGGGGCATTGCAAGAATCAAAGTATGAGCATTCTATTGCTTTCATTTCTCCTTCTCCTCCTCCCCTTTTATTGAATTATGCTCCCTTTCGTCTATAGTAAAAACTTTAATGCTTGATGCGAACCTGCTAGAAAAATCATTGTATTTATCTTTCGAGATCTCTGAATAAGGGATCTTGTAATAGTGCATATCCCCAGATTCTTTGTGTTCTATATTCTGAATGCCAAAATCATTGAAAAATCTATCAGAGAAATAATCTTCTGATTTGAAATAATGGTAATCCTTTAGGGCCTGAGAATCTGAAATGCTTTCTTCTCCCTTTTCTTCACTACATCCCTGTTCAATTTACTAAACTCCTCGATAGTGATCCTCTCACTAGACCCCTGACTTGATCCTTGACCCCCTCTTCTCTCAAGTTTCCGGGGTTATAAAACAATTTGGAACACCCCTTTTTTCTCAAAGTTAAGTCCTGAAATAACTTGAGAAGATATTTTTTGCTGTTCCATTTCTCTTCTGTTTATTATTATACCCCCATTGTTAGAAGTAATAAGGGGGTATAATAATATAATGATAAGATTTGGAACAGGCATTCTATATATTCAGATTTATTGTCCTGCATATTTTTTCGAATTTTTTTAAGGTGTTCCAAATCTGAATGCTTCTTGAAAATCATGTTTGCAAAAACATAAGTTAGTTTTCCCCTGATTCTTTTTCTCTTTTTAGGAAAGGTATATCCAATCCTTTGTGTAAAAGTATGTTTATTAATAGGTGCTATGCCTTTTTCTTTACACCATTCTTCAAAAATAGAATATACCTCATCTACGGGATGTTCATTGGTATTACTTGATTTCTTTAATTCTTCTTCTTTTTCATTAAACTCTGGTATATCTAAGTTCTCATCAATAAAAATCTGAACCTCATCACTTAAATGATCGATTAATTCCCATTTAGTCACGTTATCTAATTCCTCCCATTCTACAATTTCCCCATTTTCATTAATTTTTATTTTTCAGGGAACTTGAAATTCATTGAATCTGGCGTGTTGATTAAATGGACAAAAAAAGTAGCGATAGCATCTCCTTCTTTTTCAAATATCTTTTTTTCATTCTCTGGTATTTTTTGAGTAATAACCGAGCCAAGGGTAGGTATAATAATGCTTCTTTCTATTGTTGCTTCGTTTTCAATTCTTATCATTGGTAAATTTTGAATGAAAATCCCCTTTATTTTTAGCGTTCCAGATCTTTTCTTTTTGAATTTTTCTTCCAAACCTACTGTATCCCCTCCAAAAACCTTGTTAAACAAGACCCAATCAGCATCCTTATCTATTTTCCCCTTTTCAGTAATTTCCATATCTGACACAAAATTCTTTGTTTCATAAGGTGCTAAATCAAACCTTGTATGACTTTCCCCCATTAATATTAGAGATAAAGTCATTTGTTCAAAGCCAGAGGGGTTTAATAATTTCAAAAGTCTTACCAAAGAACCTTTTCCTATTCTTTGTCTGCCGACAATCCATAAAACCATTTGTTTAGGAAAGTCTGGATATAATGTAGCATAAGCGGAATAAGATAACAATGCGGGTAAATGTTCAGGTGCTACAAGAGTGCTAAGGAATTTAGTGAATTCGAGTAAATCGGTTTTGGGATCAATAGACCTATTTAGATAATTAGCATTGATAGACCAAGTGTAAAATAGTTTTGGGGTTAATGGTTCTAATTACTTTGTTTTTCGATTAATAAATCCATTATTAAAAGATCAATATGAGTCTTGTTTAGATATTCTATTAGAAATAATAAAAACCTTTATTCTTTTAACTTAAGATTTTTAATTTTCTTCATTGTAAAAGCGAAAAATTAATGGAATAAAGGAGTAAAATTTTAATATTAAATTTTTAAAAAATAAAAAAGGTACCATTACTGACCAAAAAGAAAACGGGCCCGCCGGGATTTGAACCCGGGATCACTGGCTTAGAAGGCCAGTGCCTTATCCAGGCTAGGCCACGGGCCCTGTTAAAGGTGATGCTTTTTAGAATAATATATTTTTCATGATTTAGCTTCTTTTTAAAAATGCATGAAG